>Ga0180121_10000264_pt1 | contig 21151 bp, 21 predicted proteins | sample AntDrymUQ5402106_2_FD_129676 | JGI IMG/M metagenome (GOLD analysis project Ga0180121, IMG submission 129676) | Polar desert sand microbial communities from Dry Valleys, Antarctica - metaG UQ540 (21.06) (version 2) (version 2) | ecosystem: Environmental > Terrestrial > Soil > Desert | place...
GTAGCCACGACCCCATCGCCACTTCTCTCAGACCTGCCCACGCAGGGTGGGCAGGTCTGAGGCAGGTGGGGGGCGGGCGACCCCAGGGGCTCGAGAGCCAGCTCGGGCGTTCACAGAGGGCCGATGCAGTAGATCTGCGCGTCATCATCGACTGGCCACCAGAGCACTACCCAATCATCATGGCGTGTCCTCAACGACACCTTCCACACTGGTGACCCGTTGGCGGTCCGCAGTTGCTCCCGCCGAGCGGCGGCGGTGTCCCCGTGGTCGCAGATGAGGTCGATCGCGTCGCGCACCGCTTCATACATGTCAGAGTCGCTTCCGGTCATCAGCTGATCGAGGGCCCCAGCGGCTTGCGTGGAGTAGAGCGGATCCCGACTCCCGGTCATGATGATGTACGGCGTGGCCTACCTCGGCGGATGCCCGTGTCCGGGTGAGCTGCAAGGTCATCGATCGCCTGCATGACGTCGGTACGACCCAGCAGCTTCGCTTGGGCTGCGGTCATGACAGAGGCCGGATGCAGGATGACGGTTCCGTCGGACTGCACCTCGCCGAGATAGCGACCGGGCACGGGATGCAGCCTGCCGAGGCTCGTGCGTCCGCGCTCGTCAACCTCGATCAGTGTCAGGTCCGGTGGCATGGGACACATGCTGACACAAATGCCCAGGTTGGGCAATTGTTGCCTCAGCCGGCGTCCTCGCCCGGGCGGTTGCCCTCGCGGTACGCCGGGGCCAGCTCGAGAGCCAGCTGCTCGAGGAAGAGCCCGATGTCGGTGACGATCCCACGGGCCTGGGCAGACCCGCGGTCCGCCAGCTTGGTGACAGTTGCCGGGTTGATGTCGACGCAGACCAGCGGGATCGATGCGGGCAGGATGTTCCCGGTCGCCACCGAGTGCAGCATCGTCGCGACCATGATGGCGAAGCCGACGTCCGCAAGCCCCGCGCGCATCGCCCGCTGGCCCTCGATCACGTCGGTGTAGACGTCGGGGAGCGGACCGTCGTCGCGTACGGAGCCGACCAGGACGAAGTCCTTGCCGTGGCGCACCAGCGAGTGCATGACACCCGATGTGAGAAGTCCGCTCTCGACGGCTGCCGCGATGGACCCCGCCTTGCGGATCTGGTTGATGGCCCGGATGTGGTGCTCGTGGCCGTGCTCGACCCCGCGCCCCTGCTTGAGGTCGACCCCGAGAGACGTCCCGAAGAGTGACGCCTCGATGTCGTGGGTCGCCAGCGCGTTGCCGGCGAAGAGCACGTCGACATAGCCGGCCTCCACCAGCGCAACCATCGCCGGCGCTGCTCCGGTGTGGACCACGGCGGGCCCGCCGACCCACAGCACCTTCTTGCCCTCGGCCTTGACGTCGCGAATCTGCTGGGCGATCTGACGCACCAGCAGGGCTTGCGGCTTCTCCGAGGACACGTCGGAGTTCATGAACTCGAAACCTCCGGTGCTGCGGTCGATCGCGGGCAGCGGAACGACCTTCACCCCGCTCGCGCCGCAGATCAACCGGTCACCCGCCTTCACGTCGCTGACCGCGATGGTCCGGGCCCGGTCACCGCGGACGACGATGCCGCAGTCCATCTCGGGGTTCTCGACCGGGACCCAGTGCGTGTCCAGGCGCACGACGGTCTCGAGGTTGGTCGTGGAGTAGAAGTCGTCCGGGAACACCCCGTCGGTCTCGACCTCACGCAGCAACGCCTCGCCCGGGTCGGTCGGGTTCACCCCGTGGGTCTGCAGCCGCATGACCAGCCGGGCCAGGTCGTCCTCGTCCTCGGACTTGACCGTGAGGTGGGCGTAGGACTCGTCGACCGGGGTCCGGCCGACCTCGAACTTGTCGATCGTGTAGTCCCCGCCGTACTCCAGGATGTCGTCGAGCACCCGGGAGAGGACCCCGGAGTCGATCAGGTGGCCGCGCACCTCGACGGTCTCGCTGTGCACTGGTGACGCCCTTCCGCCTCAGGCTCTAGACGACGGCTCCGTCGTCGGGCCCTGAGTCCGTCGGGGGACGGTCCTGCATGCGGGCCACGAGCGTGACGAAGCCTGCCATGAACGCGACCAGGGCGAGGAACCCGACCCACCCCGAGAGCGGAAGACCTGCCAGCGCCGCGAGCACCAGAACGAGTGGACCGCCCAGCGCGCCCGCCCACGCGAAGCGCGTCACCGGGTCGACAGCCGGGAGGGGCGGGGGTGCGGGCGGCTCGAAGTGGTCCTCACGGCCCTGGGGCTCGACGGTCGGACGCGGGCCCAGAGGGGGCGCTGCACGTCCCTCCCGGAGGGCCTCGAACGAGGTGGCTCCCGGTCGCTGCGCCGGAGGCGGGTCGTCGACGTCCTCGCTCACCGGCCACCGCGGCACCTCGTCCGCCGTCTCGCGGTCGAAGTCGGCGACGATCCCGGCCCACGTCAGCTCGGCCGCCACCTCGTCGAGGTAGCGGTCGGTCACGTCACGGGCCCGGTCCCGGCGCCGGCTGTCGACGTACACGCTGTCGCTCGGGCCCTGCGGAAGCACGGTGTCGCCGTACGGTCCGCGCCGGCCCACGGCAGGTGCGCTGTAGGCCGCCACGTCCTCGTCGCGCAGGCGCTCGAGCAGTCCGTCGACAAGATGGGTCTCGACGTCGACGAGCCGGTCGTAGGACGTCGCCTGCAGCCCGTTGTCCCGCCGCGGGGTTGCCGCGCTCATCGGGTGCGAGCCAACCGGCGTACGAAGGAAAGACTCTCCTCGAAGATGGTGGGAGCGTCGTTGTCGAGGGTCGCGACGTGGTAGCTGTCCTCCAGCAGCACCTCGCGAACGTCGGTCGACGCGACCTTCTCGCGCAGCAGCAGGCAGCTGTCGGGCTCGACGACGTGGTCCTCGGTCGAGCGCAGCACCAGGATCGGCTGCGTCACGCGGTCGAGGTCGCCGCGGGTGACCAGCCACAGCCGGCCGAGCTGGTAGGCCGCGCGCACCGGGATGCGGTCGTAGGCCAGCTCGACTGACCCCGCTTTCTTGATGTCGCTGGCGATGCCCGGCCAGGTGGGCACGACCCACCGGAGCACGGGAAGCAGGAACCGGTCGGGCCGCTTCGTCAGCAGGCTGGGGTTGACGAGGACGAGTCCGGCGACATCGTCCCCGCGCTGCTCGGCCAGCCGGAGCGCCAGCGTGCCGCCCATCGAGAGCCCCATCACGAACACCTCGTCGCACCGCTCCCGCAGCACCGTGAGGGTGCGGTCGATCTCGGCGAACCAGTCCTGCCAGGTCGTGAGGTTCGCCTCGGCGACCGACGTGCCGTGCCCCGGCAGGCGGGGGAGCGCGACCGTCAGGCCCTCCGCCGCAAGGTGCTCGGCCCACGCACGCAGGCTCTGGGGGGTGCCGGTGAAGCCGTGGCAGAGCAGGACGCCGACCCGGCCTCCGTCGTGGTGGAACGGCTCGGCGCCGGGCATGACGGGCATGCGGGCAATCGTCGCACGAAGCGAGGGGCATCCCCCAGCAAACTCCCGCTAGGGTTCGGCTGTCGGCCCGACGGGCAAGGTCAGGGACCCGGGAGGAGGCTCGCTTGTTCTACTGGCTGCTCAAGCGCATCGTCCTGGGCCCGGTCCTGCGTCTCGTGTTCCGCCCCTACGTCATCGGGCTGGACAACGTCCCCGCCCACGGCGGCGTGATCTTCGCGAGCAACCACCTGTCGTTCTCCGACTCGATCTTCCTGCCGCTGGTCGTCGACCGGCGCATCACCTTCCTCGCCAAGGCCGACTACTTCACCGGCAGCGGCATCAAGGGCCGGCTCACCGCGGGCTTCTTCCGCGGCGCGGGACAGGTGCCCGTCGACCGCTCCGGCGGGAGCGCGTCGGAGGCCGCACTGCGGACCGGGCTGCGAGTCCTGGGGCGCGGCGAGTGCCTCGGCATCTATCCCGAAGGCACCCGCTCACCGGACGGGCAGCTGTACCGCGGCAAGACCGGGGTCGCCCGGATGGCCCTGGAGGCCGACGTCCCCGTGCTGCCGGTGGCCATGATCGACACCGAGAAGATCCAGCCGCCCGGTCGCAGGCTGCCCAACATCGGGCGTCGCGTCGGCGTGCGGATCGGCGCACCCCTCGACTTCTCCCGCTACGAGGGCATGGAGGGCGACCGCTTCGTCCTGCGCTCGATCACCGACGAGATCATGTACGAGCTGATGGACCTCTCCGGGCAGGAGTACGTCGACGTCTACGCCCAGGTGGCCAAGGACCGCATCAAGGCAGGCGCCAAGGCGTCCAAAGGTGAGCAGACCGGCGCGCGCTCCGGGACAGCGACCGGTGACGGTCGCGACGGCCACGCTCCGGCCGCCTGAGCAGCCCGCCGACGTGGGCATCGAGACCGCCGTCTGGCGGGCGCTGGCTGTGTTCCGCGTCCTCGGCCTGCTCTACGCGATCGCCGTCTACCTCCGGCGGTACGACGAGTACGCGCACCCGCTCGGCGGCTGGCTGGTGCTGGCGCTCATGGCCGGGTGGACCGTCATCACCGCCGTCGCCTACGGCCGCCCGCACCTCCGTCGCTGGCCGCTGCTCGGCGCGGACCTGGTGGTCGCGGTCGGGACCGTCGTGGCCACCCGGTTCCTCGACGACGCGGACCGCATCGCGGCTGGTGCACAGACCCTGCCTGTCGTGTGGGCCGCCACCCCCGTGCTCGCCTTCGCGGTCCGCGGCGGTTGGCCGGCGGGTGTCGCGGCCGCGTCCGGCGTCGGTGTCGCCGACCTGGTCCACCGGGGAGCGCTGACCGTCCCGACCGCCGACAACATCGTCCTGCTGCTGCTGGCCGGAGCGGTCGTCGGCTACACCGTGTCGTTGGCCCGCCGGGGCGAGGGGGCACTCGCGCGGGCGCTGGCCGTGCAGGCGGCCGCCTCCGAGCGCGAACGCCTCTCCCGCGAGATCCATGACAGCGTCCTGCAGGTGCTGGCACTCGTCGGCCGCAGAGGCCAGGAGGCCGGCGGCGAGGCGGCCGAGGTCGGGCGCCTGGCCGCCGACCAGGAGCGGGCGCTGCGGGCCCTGGTCAGTGCTGCTCCCGAGACGGTCGACGGCGAGGTGGACCTGCGGGCGCTGCTCTCGGCGTACGCGACGTCGTCGGTCACGGTGTCCACCCCCGCGACGCCGGTCGTGCTCGCGGCCGCGCGCGCCCGGGAGGTCGCCGCCGCGGTGGGGGCGGCCCTGGCCAACGTCACGGCGCACGCCGGCGACGCGGCGCGGGCGTGGGTTCTGCTAGAGGAGGCAGGCTCCGAGGTCGTCGTCAGCGTGCGCGACGACGGGCGTGGCTTCGATTGCGACCGGCTGGAGGAGGCGCGTGCCGAGGGGCGGCTCGGCGTGTCGGCCTCCATCGAAGGACGGGTGCGCGACCTGGGCGGGACGGCGGTTCTGGAGTCGACTCCCGGGGCCGGGACCGAGGTCGAGCTCCGGGTGCCGAAGTGACGAGGGTCATGGTGGTCGACGACCATCCGATGTGGCGCGAGGGTGTGGCCCGCGACCTGACCGAGGGCGGCTTCGAGGTCGTCGCCACCGCGGGCGACGGTGCCGAGGCCGTACGCCGGGCGCCGGCCGCCCGGCCACAGGTCGTCGTGCTGGACCTCCAGCTGCCGGTCCTGTCCGGCGTCGAGGCGACGCGGCAGCTGATCGCGGCCGACCCGTCCGTGCGCGTCCTGGTGCTCTCGGCGAGCGGTGAGCACGCCGACGTGCTCGAGGCCGTGAAGGCCGGCGCGACGGGCTACCTCGTGAAGTCGGCGTCGCGCGAGGAGCTGCTCGACGCGGTGTCGCGCACGGCGGTGGGCGAGGCGGTCTTCACCCCGGGGCTCGCGGGACTGGTGCTGGGGGAGTTCCGGCGGTTGTCCGCGGCACCGTCCACACCGTCGGGACCGCCCGCGCCCAGGCTGACCGACCGGGAGACCGAGGTCCTGCGGCTGGTGGCCAAGGGCCTGTCGTACAAGCAGATCGCGCAGCGCCTGGTCATCTCGCACCGCACCGTGCAGAACCACGTCCAGAACACGTTGACCAAGCTGCAGCTGCACAACCGGGTCGAGCTCGTCCGCTACGCCATCGAACAGGGCCTCGACGACGAGCTCGGCTGACCGAGGCCGTAGCCGACCTCGACGACGAGCGCGGCCGCGGCCTCCGCCTCAGCCGGACACGTCCACCCTCCGAGCACACCTCGCCGGGCATGAATCGCGGAAGAAGACCCGTCGCATCCCGTCAGGCAGCGTGGCTACGGTGCGCGACAGCCGGTTGTTCCGCGATCGGTGCACGATCAGCGACGGCGACCAGGGCGATCACGTCGCGAACGCACTCCAGGACCCACTCCGGCCGGAACATCACCTGCTCCCAGGTGAAGCGCAAGGTGCGCCACCCGGCGGACGTCAGCTCGGTGTGGCGCACCAGGTCCCGGACGAAGGCGTCCCGGCCACCGTGGGTCTCGAAGCCGTATCACTCGATGACGATGCGCAGGTGTCTGTGGGCCAGATCGACCCGCCCGACCCACTGCCGACGACGACGGATGCCTACCTGCGGCTCGAAGCCGGTGATGCCTGACTCGAGGAGGATCGCGCGGCACGACGACTCGAAGGCGTTCTCGGCGCGGGCGTCCAGCATGGCCAGCCGAGCCCCCGCGCGCACCGAGCCGGGACCGCGCCGGGCCTCGACCGCTTCCACGAGCTCGTCGAAGGACACCAGTCCCTGCCGAAGGGCGGAGTCGCCCACCGAGAGCGCAACCCGCAGCGTTTCGTCGATCAGGCAGTCGAGGACCGTTCGCAGCGGCGTCGTGACATCACCATCGACCTCGTGAACGTCCAGGTCCCGGTAGCGCAGGCGCACGTCGCGGGGGACGTCGGCGCGCTGGGCCTTGCGCGGGATGGTGATCTGGACCCGCCTGTCCTTCGCGGGCGGCAGGGCGAGGTTCCAGTGCTCCGCCGCCGTCGCGTGGGATCGGACGCCCCGGAGCTGGGTCGCACGCTGCCGGGGCACCCCGGTCCTCGCGAGCGCGTAACCCGTGCCGCATCTCACGACCTCACCGTCAGCCACGGCGCGCTTGAGCGACCGCCATCCGACGGACCGCGACAGGACCTTGCGCCGGGCGCTCCCGCCGAGCCCGCGCAGCACCTCGGTCACCTCCACGCGCCCACCGTGGCCCGGGCGGCGCCACGGATGGCTGCTCGGCGGCGGCTCTGTGCACGACGTACCGGCTCGAGCGGTTGTGGATCGAAGGGCAGTCGTCGCGGAACAACCCCCTCGACCCCGCCGGCCCCACGCTCACTGGTCGCACCGCACCCGAGTTCTTCCGCGATCGCTGCCCGGGCGCAGCGGGAGGTGCCCGGGCGCAGCGGGGGGTGCCCGGGCGCAGCGGGGGGTGCCCGGGCGCAGCGGGCGGGGACGCTGTCAGGCGGGGGCCCAGCCCTTGGCGCGGCCGACGGCGTCCCGCCAGCGCTCGTACGTCGTGGCGTCGGGCGGTCGCGCCTCCGGTTCGAACCGGTCGCCGAGACGCCAGGTCGAGGCCAGCTCCTCGGTCGAGGCCCAGACACCGGTGCCGAGACCGGCCAGGAAGGCAGCCCCCAGGCCGGTCGTCTCCAGGACCTCCGGCCGTTCGACGGGCATCGAGAGGATGTCGGCCTGCGACTGGAGCAGCAGCCCGTTCGCGGCCGCGCCGCCGTCGACGCGCAGGGTGGTGATGTCCGGGAGCAGCTCGACGACGTCGCGCACCTCGAAGGCGATGGCCTCCAAGGTGGCCCTGACCAGGTGGGCGCGGGTCGTGCCCCGGGTGATGCCGACGATCGTCCCGCGGGCCGAGGGGTCCCAGTCGGGGGCGCCGAGACCGGTCAGGGCAGGGACGAACACGACGCCGCCGGTGTCGGGAACGGTCCGCGCGAGAGCCTCCGTCTCGGCTGCCGTCCCGATGATGGCGAGACCGTCGCGCAGCCACTGCACCGCCGAGCCGGTGACGAAGACGGCACCCTCGAGGGCGTACGTCGTCTCACCGGAGGGTGCCATCCACGCGACGGTCGACAGCAGCCCCGCGTCGGACCGGTTGACCTCCGCCCCCGTGTTGACGAGCACGAAGGACCCGGTGCCATAGGTGCACTTGGACTCACCGGGCGCGAAGCAGGCCTGTCCGAACAGCGCCGCCTGCTGGTCCCCGGCGATGCCGGCGACGGGCAGGTCGAGCCCGAGGAAGGCTTGCGCGGAGGTACGCCCCACCTCCCCCCAGGACGGGACGACCTCCGGCAGCGCGGCCCGGGGCACGCCGAACAGGTCGCACAGCTCGTCGGACCACGTTCCCGCCTCGATGTCGAACAGCAGGGTTCGCGAGGCGTTGGACGCGTCGGTCACATGGCGCGCGCCGCCGGTCAGCCGCGCGACGAGGTAGGAGTCGACCGTGCCCACCACGGTGGACCCGGCGACAACCCCGTCCCACGCCGCCGTGTCGTGCTCGGCGAGCCAGGCAAACTTTGTCGCGGTGAAGTAGGGGTCGAAGCGCAGCCCCGTCAGCTCGCGGACCCGGTCCTCGTGCCCGTCGTCGCGGAGGCGGTCGCAGATCGCGGCGGAGCGACGGTCCTGCCAGACCACGGCACGTCGCGGTGCGGCGAGCGTCGACCGGTCCCAGAGGACCGCCGTCTCGCGCTGGTTGGTGATGCCGACCGCGGTCACCGATCGGCCCGCGAGCGCCTGATTGCAGGCCGACGGGGTCGCCTGCCAGATCTCCTCCGGGCCGTGCTCGACCCAGCCGGGCCGCGGGAAGTGCTGGGGGAACTCCTCGTAGCCCCGGGCCAGGATCCTGGCGTCCTCGTCGACGACGAGGGCGGTGACGCCGGTCGTCCCCGCGTCGATCGAGAGGATGGGCATGCGCGCTATCGCCCTGCCTCACGGAGCTTGGTCAGGACGAGCGGGTCGATCTTGCCGTCCACCATCCGCTCCTCGTAGTTCTCCACACCCGCCCAGTCCGCGAGCGTCGGGAACCCGAGAGCCGAGAGCCGGCGACCGACCTCCTCCGCCAGCTCGCCCTCGAGGTCCAGCAGCGTCGCGGGATCCGGCTTCCCGAAGTACAGCCGGTGCAGGTCGAGCATTCGGCGCAGCTCGCCGACGGGTGCCGGGTGCTCGTCGGAGCGGAGGTCGACCTCGACGTCCCCCTGCCCGCCGTACCCGGAACCGGCCCGTACGACGAGGAGGGCCGCACTCTGCCGACCACGCCGGTCGCCCCCCGCCCCGTCGCCGGCGGCCAGCGTGGCGAGCAGCCGGTCGGCGAGGTCACCGGTCGCGGCGAGCCAGGTCCGCTCCATCGCGTCCACCACCTCGGGACCCGTGAGGATGTTGCCCTGGACGGCGTAGTCCTCGCCCGACCGCCCACCGGCCCAGTCGTGGCACCCGGTGCCGGTGAAGGTGGCCGAGCGCCCGCTCGCGTCGACGATGCCCGCCTGGCGCGAGTCGCGCTCGCCGTCGGCGCTCGTCAGCGCGTCGAGGGTCTCGGGCGCGCTGCGCCCGTCGCGCAGCATCGCGAGACCGTCGGGCCGGTAGGCGAGGTTGGCGTAGGACTGGGTCGCGACGGCCCCGACACCGGCCTCGGCAGCAGGGACGGCAGAGCCCACGGCGAGGAACTTCGAGGCGACCGCGACGCCGAGGGCGTCGCCGTGGCGTCCGACGACTGAGAAGGTCATGCGGCGGACCCTAGCCGGGGTCATAGGGTCGTCGGCATGCGAATCGGAGTGCTCACCGGTGGTGGCGACTGTCCCGGCCTGAACGCGGTCATCCGCGCGGTCGTCAGGAAGGGCGTCAAGGCGTACGGCCACGAGTTCGTCGGGTTCCGCGAAGGGTGGCGCGGCCCGATCGAAGGACTGACGAAGACGCTGGACATCGATGCCGTGCGCGGCATCCTCCCGCGCGGGGGGACGATCCTCGGCTCCTCCCGTACCAACCCGTTCAAGGTCGAGGGGGGCGTGGAGAGGATCGAGGCGAGCCTCGCGTCGATGGGCGTCGACGCGCTCATCGTGATCGGCGGCGAGGACACGCTCGGCGTGGCCACCCGGCTCCACGAGCACGGCGTGCACGTCGTCGGGGTGCCGAAGACCATCGACAACGACCTCAACGCGACCGACTACACGTTCGGCTTCGACACCGCGGTCAACATCGCGATGGAGGCCATAGACCGGCTGCACACCACGGCCGAGTCCCACCACCGGGCGCTGATCGTCGAGGTGATGGGCCGCCACGCGGGCTGGATCGCGCTGCATGCGGGCATGGCCGGCGGAGCCAACATCATCCTGATCCCCGAGGTGCCCTTCGACATCGAGAAGGTGTGCGCGTGGGTCGAGTCGCGCTTCGAGAGCCACTACTCGCCGATCATCGTGGTGTCCGAGGGCGCGACACCGGCCGAGGGGACGCTGGCGCTGCAGAACGGCGAGCTCGACGCCTTCGGCCACGTGCGTCTCGGTGGCATCGGCGGGGTGCTGGAGAAGGAGATCGAGAAGCGCACCGGCAAGGAGGCGCGGACGACCGTGCTCGGATACATCCAGCGTGGCGGGACTCCGACGGCTCGGGACCGGTGGCTCGCGACGCGGTTCGGGCTGCACGCCATCGACGCGGTCGAGGACGGCGACTGGGGGAAGATGGTCGCCCTTCGCGGCACCGAGATCGAGCGGGTGCCCCTCGGCGACGCGACCACCGTCCTCAAGCTTGTCGACCCGCAACTCTACGCCGAGGCCGAGATCTTCTTCGGCTGAGGCAGGGACGGGCCCGGGACGGTTGCGCCTCGTCCCGGGCCCCACCTGCCTCCCCTGCCGGAGGAGCTCAGGTCACCGCTTCTTGCCGCGAGTCCTTGTCGTCGTCACTGCGGCGCCGGGGGTCGCTACCGCGGCGGCGGCGTCGACGATCCCGTAGCCGAAGACAGGCTCGAAGACCCCACGGACGTCCGTGCCCGGGCGGCGTGCCGTCGAGGTGAGCGCGTCGTAGACGCCCTGGACCGAACGGCCCTGAGCGGCGAGCAGGGCGGCCACCCCGGAGACGTGCGGGGCCGCCATGGAGGTGCCGGCGTACTCGTCGTAGTTGTCGCCGTAACCACACGCTGCGCCGGACCTGCTCGTGCCGGCGGGGACGGTCGAGACGATGTCCTCGCCGCAGATCGGAAGGATCGAGCCACCGGGGGCGGAGACCGTCAGCAGCTCGGGGTCGACGCCGCCGCTGCTGTAGGCAGCCTTGGCCTCCCGCTTGTCCGTGGCGACGACGCACATCGCGCCGAAGTCGAAGGCGGGAGTGTTGCAGACGGGGACCGCGTCGTTGCCGGCGGCGGCGATCACGGCGACGTCCTTGGACACGGCGTAGGCGATGGCGTCCTGGACGTCGGCGATGACGCCCGTGATGACCAGCGCCTGCACCCCCTGCACGGCGCCGAGGCTCATGTTGATGACGTCGGCACCGTTGTCGGCGGCATAGCGGATGCCGCTCGCGATGTCCTCGAAGGATCCGCTGCCGTCCTCGAGCACCTTGACCGGCATGACCTTGGCGTCCCGGGCGACACCGGCGATGCCGATGCCGTTGCCGGTCGCGGCGGCCGCGATGCCGGACACGTGGGTGCCGTGGGCGTCAGGGTCCTGGCCGACGCCGTCCGGACCCTTCAGTCACCGTTGCCGCACGAGGTCGCGCAGTCGCTGAAGGTGGCACCGCGGACGAGCTTGCCGGCGAAGTCTGCGTGACCCAGGTCGACCCCGCTGTCGACGACGGCGATGACGGCGCCGGCACCCGTGCTGGTGGCCCACGCCTGCTCGGCGCGCACCTGCTGCGGACCGTACTGCTTGCCGTACAGCGGGTCGTTGGTGGCGGCGCTCGCGGGGGAGGCCGTCAGCGCGAGCGACGTGAGGGCGGCCGCGGTGACGGCGGCGGGACGGAGGAGACGCAGACACTCCTGAGGGATAGGGGTCTCGGTCGGGTCGTGCTCGCCCTGACCAACGACCCTCTCGCGCAGAGGTCACGCCCCGCCTGCCGCGACCTGAGCACCGTCCGCCTTGGTGGTGCCGCTGCGACCGTACGCTTGCGGGGTGACCGTCCTGCGCGCCGAGCAACAGCCCGAGTGGCCCGACCAGGCAGCGCTGCAGGACGTCGTCGCCCGGCTGCGACTGCTGCCTCCGCTGGTGTTCGCCGGTGAGTGTGACCAGCTCAAGGAACGGCTCGGAGCCGTCGCGCGTGGCGAGGCGTTCCTCCTCCAGGGCGGCGACTGCGCCGAGACGTTCGCCGACTCGACCGCCGACTCCATCCGGGACAAGCTCAAGACGTTGCTGCAGATGGCGGTGGTGCTCACCTACGGCGCGCGCGTCCCGGTGGTCAAGGTCGGGCGCATCGCCGGGCAGTTCGCCAAGCCACGCAGCTCCGCGATCGAGACACGCGACGGGGTCACGCTCCCGTCCTACCGCGGGGACGCCGTCAACGGTCAGGAGTTCACCGCCGAGGCACGCCGGCACGACCCCGAACGGCTGCTACGGGTCTACAACACCTCGGCCGCGACGCTGAACCTGGTCCGCGCCTTCACCCAGGGTGGCCTTGCAGACCTGCGTGAGGTCCACGCCTGGAACCAGGGCTTCGTCCGAGGCGCCGGCGCGGGCCAGCGCTACGAGGCGATGGCCTCGGACATCGACCGGGCGATGGCGTTCATGCTGGCCTGCGGCGTCAACCCGGACGCCTTGCGCGCCGTTGACCTCTACTCCTCGCACGAGGCGCTGCTGCTCGACTACGAGCGGGCCCTCACCCGCATCGACTCACGCACGGGCTTGCCGTACGACGTGTCGGGTCACCTGCTCTGGGTCGGGGAGCGGACCCGGGCGCTCGACGGGGCTCACATCGAGTTCGCGGCCTCTGTGCGCAACCCGGTTGCCGTCAAGCTCGGCCCCGCCACGACGTCCGAGGAGGCGCTGGCGCTGGTCGACCGCCTCGACCCCGACGGCGAGCCCGGTCGCCTCACTTTCGTCAGCCGCATGGGAGCCGAGCGTGTCCGCGACGCGCTACCCCCGCTCGTCGACAAGGTCACCGCCAGCGGTGCCGTCGTCGCCTGGGTCTGCGACCCGATGCACGGCAACACCTACGAGGCGCCCGACGGCCTCAAGACCCGGCGCTTCAACGACGTCATCGAGGAGGTCCAGGGCTTCTTCGAGGTGCACCGCGACCTGGGTACGTGTCCCGGCGGCATCCACATGGAGCTCACCGGGGACGACGTGACCGAGTGCATCGGTGGCTCCGGCGGGCTCGTCGAGTCGGATCTGCCGATGCGCTACCAGACCGCGTGCGACCCGAGGCTGAACCATCAGCAGTCTTTGGAGCTCGCGTTCCTGGTGGCCGAGATGCTGGCGGCCCGATAGCCACTCGACTGAAACGTTCCGCGAGCGGGATCCCCCTGTTGATCATGGGAGGAGTTTCAGTCGATCATGGGGCGCTCACGTAGGGTTCTCGGGTGCCCATCGACCTGCCCATCGACCTGCGCAGCGACACGGTCACCAGGCCGACCGAGGCGATGCTGGCGGCGATGGCGGCGGCGCCGGTCGGGGACGACGTCTACGGCGAGGACCCGACGGTCAACGAGCTCGAACGCCGGGTCGCCGAGCTGCTGGGCCATGAGGCCGCGCTGTTCACACCGACCGGCTCGATGGCCAACCAGCTCGGGCTGCGGCTGCTCGTCCGGCCCGGCCAGGAGCTGCTGTGTGACGCCGACGCGCACGTCGTGCGCGCCGAGCTCGGTGCCGCAGCCGCGCTCTCGGGCATCACGACGCGCACCTGGTCGGCACCGCACGGGCGGCTCGAGGCGGACGTTGTCGCCCGGATGATGCGCCCCGACGCCGGTCCTTACCTGGTGTCCACGGCCTCGGTGGCAGTCGAGGACACGCACAACTTCGGCGGCGGAACGGTGCAGCGGCTCGGCGAGGTCGAGCGGCTGCGTGGGGTCACGGCCGCTGTGGGGGTGACGATGCACCTCGACGGTGCCCGGCTGTGGAACGCCCATGTCGTGAGCGGTGTGCCGCTCCCGACGTACGGCCCGCTCTTCGACACGGTCAGCGTCTGCCTTTCCAAGGGACTGGGGGCTCCGGTCGGTTCGGTGCTGGCGTCGAGCGGCGAACGCATCGCCGAGGCCCGGGTCTGGCGCAAGCGCCTTGGCGGCGGGATGCGCCAGGTGGGCATCCTCGCGGCCGCGGGTCTGTACGCCCTCGACCATCACGTCGACCGGCTCGCTGACGACCACGCTAGGGCGCGGCACATCGCCGAGGCGGTCGCAGCTGCTGCTCCCACCGCCATCGACCCGACGGGCGTGCAGACGAACATCGTCGTGCTCGAGACGCCCGACGCACCGCAGCTCGTCGCGCGCTGCGGTGACGATGGGGTGCTCCTCGGCCTTCTCGACGCGACCCACGCGAGACTGCTCACCCACCTCGACGTCAGCGACGACGACGTCGAGCGGGCGGCCAAGGTGCTGGTCGCAACGCTGCGGCCTTGAGCAGGGGCTAGGAGATCGGAGTCGTCGCCTCGCCGGCCGGGCGGCGGCCCATCAGGGGCGGCAGCTGGCGCACGGCGGCCGCGAGGGCGCGCAGGTCGTCGTCGACGAGGGCTTGGGGCCCGTCGCAGAGGGCCTGCTCGGGGTGCGGGTGCACGTCGACGATGATGCCGTCCGCCCCGACCGCGATCGCCGCCCGGGACAGCGGCACGACGAGGTCCCGTCGACCGCCGGAGTGCGACGGGTCGACGATGACCGGCAGGTGCGAGAGCCCGTGGGACACCGGGACGGCGCTGACGTCGAGGGTGTTGCGGGTGGCGGTCTCGAAGGTCCTGATGCCGCGCTCGCACAGGACGATGTCGAGGTTGCCGCGCTGTGCGATGTACTCCGCGGCCATCAGCCACTCCTCGATGGTGGCCTGCATCCCGCGCTTGAGCATCACCGGCTTGCCGCACTGCCCGACGGCCTGCAGCAGGGCGAAGTTCGCCATGTTGCGCGTCCCCACCTGGAGCATGTCGGCGTAGGACGAGACGAGGTCGACGTCGTGCGCGTCGACCACCTCTGTGACGATCGGGAGTCCGGTCGCCTCACGCACGTCGGCGAGGATCTTCAGGCCGTCCTCGCCGAGCCCCTGGAAGGCGTACGGCGAGGTGCGGGGCTTGTAGGCGCCACCTCTGAGCAAGGTGGCGCCGGCAGACCGGGCCATCTCGGCGGCCTCGAGCGTCTGCTGCGGTGTCTCGACCGCGCAGGGACCGGCGATGAGGGTGAACGTGTCGGGCCCGATCGGGACGCCGCGCACGAACACGGTCGACATCTGCGGGTGGTGGATGCGACTGACCAGCTTGTAGGCCGCGGAGACGCGCATGACGTCGGCTACGCCCGGCATGGCACGCAGGTTGAGCCCGCCGAACGTCTCGACGTCACCGACGAGGCCGATGATCGTGCGCGTCACACCCCGGCTGACGAAGGCCTCGCCGCCGGCGGAGGACACCCTCGCGACGACACCCTCGACGTCTTCCGCCGATGCCCCTGGCTGCATGACGACGACCACGGCGCCGAGGGTAGTGCGCGGACGCTCGCCGGTCCGGGCACGTCTCGTCTGTCAGGACCGCGGACGAGGGGAGGCGCTAGAAGACGTAGAGCGTGATCGTCGCTCCCTTGGGAGCCTTCTCGCCCCCGCCAGGGGACTGGTTGAGCACCATGCCCGGTCCGCCGGGGAGCTGCGAGAGCACGTTCAGGAAACCCGCGGCCGTCAGGATCGTCTGGGCCTCGCCGACGGACTTGCCCACGACACCGGGGACCTCGACGAGTGGCGGCCCCTTGGAGACGACGAGCGCCACGACTGACCTCTTGTCCGCGGTGCCGCTCGCCGGGTCCTGGCTGATGACCACACCCGCGGGGACGGTCTCGTCGAACTTCTCGGTCACCTCGTTCGTCAGCCGGGCCTCGGTGAGCGCGGCCTTGGCCTCTGCGAGCGGCTTTCCGACGACGTTCGGGACAGCGACCGGCTCCGCCCCGCGACTGATGACGAGCAGCACCGCGGTGTCCGGCTTGACCTCGGTCCCCACCTCCGGGTCGACCGAGATGACCGCGCCCTCCTCGACCTTGAGGCTGAACCTGCTTTCCGGGGCGGCGACCTGCAGTTTGTTCTCCTCGATGAGCCGCCGGGCGACGTCCTCGGTCTTCCCGACGACCTGGGGCACGGCATAGCGCTCGGGCCCGAGCGACATCACCAGCGCGACCGTGCCGCCCTTGTCGATGCTCTCGCCCCGTCCCGGGGCGGTGCGCAGGACATTGCCTGCCGGGATCACCTCGTCAAACTCAGGTTCGGTCTCCTTGACGGACAGGCCGACCTTCCCCGCCTCGTCGGCTGCCTGTGTCCGGGTCATCCCGACGAGGCCTGGCGTCGTCGTCTGCGAGAGGACCGCTGCGTAGAACCACGCGAACCCAGACAGCGCGACAGCCAGCGCCAGCACGAGCAGGAGTGTCACCGGTCCGCGGCTGCGGCGTCGGCGCGGTCGTTTCGGGGGGGAGGCGGGTTCGTCCAGCGGCCCGGTGTCTCCCGTGCGCGCCGATGCGCGCGGGCCGTCGAGGTCCACGACGAGGGTGTGCTCGACGGGCGCCAGGGCCGCGAGCGTGGGCCCCAGGGAGTCGAGCTCGCTGTCGGAGAGGTGCGCCCGGGCCGCGGTCACCTCGGTGAGCATCCGCCGGGCGTCCGAAGGGCGCATCTCAGGGTCGCGGTTGGTGGCCCGGGTGACGAGCGCATCGAGCTCGGCCGGCAGACCGGGGATGACCCGGGACGGCGGCGGCACGTCGTCGTGCACGTGGCGATAGGCGACCTGGATGGCCGTCTCCCCGTCGTACGGCTTGACGCCGGTGAGCATCTCGTAGAAGAGGATGCCCGCCGCATAGACGTCGGACCGCGGGGTCGCCACCCCGCGCTCGACCTGCTCGGGGGAGAGGTACGCCACGGTGCCCATCAGGATGCCGCTGGCGGTGGTGGAGGCGGTGTTGCCGCTGACCGCCCGCGCCAGCCCGAAGTCGGCGACCTTGATGCGGTTGTCGTCGGAGAGCAGGACGTTCTCCGGCTTGACGTCGCGGTGCACGATGCCGGCCTGGTGGGCGGCGCCCAGCGCGGCGAGGACCGGCTCGATGACCTCGAGCGACTGGCGCGGGCTGAGGTGGCCGCGCTCACGTATCAGGTCGCGCAGGGTGCGCCCCCGGACGAGCTCCATGACCAGGAACACGTGTCCCTGGTCGGCACCCTGGTCGTAGACCGCGACCACGTTGGGGTGGGACAGCCGGGCCGCAGAGTGGGCCTCGCGGATGAAGCGGGTGACGAACTCCTCGTCATCGGCGAGGCTGCGGTGCATGACCTTCAGGGCGACGATGCGGTCGAGCCGGCTGTCGTGCGCTTCGTACACCGTGGCCATGCCCCCACGCGCCAGCCGCGGCCCGACGCGGTAGCGACCGTCGAGCACGCGCCCGACGATGGGGTCGCTGACGGTCGTGTCCACGCCCGGGATTCTACGGGTGATCGGGAGGCTGAGCGGTTCCGGACGCGCGGTGGGCCGCTAGCCGAAGCGGGCCTTGAGCGCGAGAACATTGTCGACATACCGCTCGGTGTCGGTGTACATGCCACGCTCACGCACCGAGCGAAGGCCCTGGTAGTAGCCCGCCACCGCCTGCCGCTCGCTGCTGGCCGACCGGGTGAGGATCTTGAGCAGCACGACGCCGGTCGTGGCGTTGTCGTGGGCGTCGCGCGGGTCCAGGCGCCGGCCCACCACGCCAGAGATCCAGTCCGTCGTGGTGGGGATGACCTGCATCGCCCCGACCGCATTGGCCACCGAGACCGCGCGCTGGTTCCACCCCGACTCCTGGTAGCTCACGGCCAGCGCGAGGGCCGGGTCCACGCCGTTGGCGCGGGCGCGGTCGGCGATGATCGTGCGCATGCCGTCCCGCGAGGGAACACCGCGGCGGGCGAGCTGCGCGCGGTTGCGGTCGGCGGCACTGACGGTCGATGCGGCGTACGTGCGGCCGGCAAAAGTGTTGCCGCTGCTGGGGGTGCTGGCGTTGGAGGCGTTGCCGCCTCCGCCGCCGGAGCTCTTGGCGCCGGGGATCCGCAGCGTCGCGCCGAGCACGACGACGTTCGAGCTCGGGAGGTTGTTGGCCCGGGTCACGTCGGCCTGGGAGACGCCGTAGCGGGCGGCGATGCCCGAGAGCGTGTCGCCGGGGACCACGAGGTGCGAGCGAGCGCCACCTGAGCCGCTGCCTGAGCCGCCGGGGACCTGCAGGGTGCGGCCCGCGATGATCAGGCTCCCGTTGCCTGGCAGCCGGTTGACCTCGACGAGGCGGGCGACAGTCGTGCCGTACCGCGCTGCGATGTCACCGAGCGTGTCCCCGTCCCTGATCGTGTAGAGCCCCCAGCCGGGCGAGCCGGCGGTGACCAGGCCGGCCAGCAGCAGCGGAACACTCAGGGCCCGCGCGATCCGCAGCCACCGGCGGGCGCTCGAGCGGGGGGCGGACGACCGGGCCCGGACGGTCGCGCGGGGCGGTGCGGTCGGGCGGGACAGCGGCATGCCGAGGGGGTCCTCACGGTCGGGGAAGGGGTCTCCGGTCGTGCGCCGCAGATACTGCCGTGACTGGTGTGGCTGATGTGACCTGTGGGACGCTTGTTACCCATTCGTGGTACTACACGGATGTGATTCAGCGTAGATGAGCTCGACCGAAGTGAACGCCCGCGGCGAGTGCCGCGGGCGGCATAGCGGGAGGTGAGGGCGGCGCGGTCCGTGAACACGGGCTGGGAGCCTAGACGGGTGATCGTCGTGGCTGGTGGTGGTCTCGCGGGGCTGCAGACCGTGGTCGCCCTGCGGGCCCAGGGGTACGCCGGGGCGCTGACGCTCGTCGGTGCCGAGGACGAGGCGCCCTACGACCGGCCGCCGCTGTCCAAGGCTCTGCTCGCCGGCCGGACCGACAGCACCACCCTCGATGCCTCCTGGCCCGACCTCCAGGTCGACCTGCGCCTGGCGGCCACCGCGACCTCGGTCGGCGACGGAGTCCTGGCCACGGACCGGGGTGACCTCCCCTTCGACAAGCTGGTGCTCGCGACGGGGGCAGAGCCGCGACGGCTGCCCGGCGCTGGCTCGGCGCTGACCCTGCGGACGCGCGCCGACGCCCTGCGGCTACGCAGCGCTCTGAGTCCGGGCGCCCGGCTCGTCGTCGTCGGGGCGGGATGGATCGGCGCAGAGGTGGCGACGGCCGCGGTCGCGGCAGGGGCACGCGTCACGGTCGTGGAGGGCCTCGACGCACCGCTTGCCGGGGCGTTGCCCATCGCGGTCGGCGCGCGCACCGTGCCGTGGTGGGGGGCTGTCGACCTGCGGCTCGGGGCGCGCGTCGACGCGGTGGAGCCCGATGCGGTGCACCTGGCAGGAGGAGAGCGGGTGCCCGCCGACGTCGTCCTGCTGGGGATCGGCGCCCGGCCGACGACGGTGCCTGGCGTCGCGCTCACCCCGCCGGGGGCCGTTGCTGTCGACGACCAGCTGCGCACGTCCCTGCCGAACGTGTGGGCGGTCGGGGACTGCGCCTCGTGGGAGTCGACGCGCTATCGCAGCCGGATGCACGTGGAGCACTGGGACAGCGCCTTGCGCGCCCCGGCCGTGGCCGCCGCGAACATCCTCGGCGACTCGCAGGTGTGGGACCCCGTGCCGTACTTCTGGTCCGAGCAGTGGGGCCGGATGCTGCAGTACGCCGGGCACCACCCGGCCGGTGACTGTCTGGTGTGGCGGGAGGACGGGGAGCGCTGGGCGGTCTTCTGGCTCGCGGGCGACGTGCTGGTCGCGGCGCTGACCGTGGACCGCCCGCGCGATCTCGTGCAGGCGCGACGGCTCATGGAGCGGGGCGCCGCCGTCGACGCGGTGCTGTTGGCCGATCCCGGAGTCGCAGTGAAGGCCGCGGCGATCTGACGAGCCCTCACCCTGACCTCCGAGCGGGGCGTGGCAGGCTGGCCGCGTGAGCGAGGTGGAGACGCTGGTCGGCGAATGGCTGACGCTGGCGGAGGTCGCGGAGCTGCTCGACGTCCCCGTGACGCGGGCCCGGCAGCTCGTCGCGGAACGGCAGCTGCTCGCCATGCGGCGCGGGGAGAACAACGCGTTGATGGTGCCCGCCGAGTTCGTCCAGGACGGCCGCGTGCTCAAGGGGTTGCAGGGGACGCTCATCCTGCTGCTCGACGCGCGCTTCACCGACGACGAGGCGATGCGCTGGTTGTTCACCCCCGACGAGACACTCCCGGGCTCGCCCGTCGCGGCGCTGGTCGCCAACCGCGGCACCGAGGTGAAGCGCCGGGCGCAGGCGCTGGGCTTCTGAGGGTGCGTCACCTCTCGTATGCCGCCATGCTCGCGTTCTGCCTTCTCGGCACGCTGCCCCTCGAGCTCCGGCTGGGCGTGCGGGTCTACCGGCAGTGGCGTCGGCTGGTGCTCACCTTGCTGCCCGTCGTCACGGTGTTCGTGATGTGGGACCTCTACGCGATCGCCGCCGGGCACTGGGACTTCGACGAGGCGCAGACCCTCGGCATCGTGCTTCCGGGCGGCGTCCCGCTCGAGGAGCTGCTGTTCTTCGTCGTGGTGCCGACGTGCGCCCTGCTGGCCTTCGAGGCCGTACGCCGGGTCAAGGGCTGGCCGGCAGGGAACCAGTGAGCTACACCGTCCTCGCGGTCGTGGGAGTCGCCGGGGCACTCGTCCTGGACCTCGTCGTGCTGCGGACGCGGATAGTGACCGGGCGGGCGTTCTGGACGGCGTACGCGATCGTGATCTTCTTCCAGCTGGTGACCAACGGGTGGCTCACCGGGCGGGACATCGTGACCTACGACGAGGCGCAGATCGTGGGGCTGCGTCTGGTGTTCGCGCCGGTCGAGGACCTGCTCTTCGGCTTCTCGCTGGTGGTGCAGACGCTGGCCTGGTGGGTGTGGTGGGGCCGCCGGAGCGGCGACGTCCGGAGCGAGGGACGAGCGTAGGCGGAGCGCGACAGGAGCACCGGAGCGGCGACGTCCGGAGCGAGGGACGAGCGTAGGCGGAGCGCGACAGGAGAGGCCTTCCTGGTTCAGCCGACCCGCCGGGCACGGCGCGCCCTGACCAGGGCGGGGAGCGCGACGCGCAGTCGGCGCGGCAGCGGCACGGAGACCCGTCGGTCGAGCACCTGGTAGTCCGCGGCCTCGAC
>Ga0180121_10000265_pt1 | contig 21080 bp, 19 predicted proteins | sample AntDrymUQ5402106_2_FD_129676 | JGI IMG/M metagenome (GOLD analysis project Ga0180121, IMG submission 129676) | Polar desert sand microbial communities from Dry Valleys, Antarctica - metaG UQ540 (21.06) (version 2) (version 2) | ecosystem: Environmental > Terrestrial > Soil > Desert | place...
ACCGCCGCCAGTTCGGTGGTCCCATCCACCGGGTCGATCCTCGTGATCGTGTCGTCGCCGGAGGCGACCCAGACGGCCCCCTCGCCGACTGCGAGCCCGACGGGCCCGGCGCCGACCTCGATCGGCCGGCCTCCGAGCTCTCCGGTGGCGGCGTCAATGCGCGAGACGGTCCCGCCCACGTTGTCGGCGACCCAGACAGAGCCCTCGCCGACGGCGATGGCCAGGGGCGTGCCGGCGACCTCGATCGGGCGCTCGACCGCAGGGGCGAGAGTCGCCGACGACGTCACAGGATCATCCGGCTCATCCTCGTCCCCGCACCCGGCGAGGAGGGCTACCGACACCCCCACGAGCGCGGTGAAAAAGAGGCGACGGAGTACTCGAGTCAATTGCTGATCCAGACTTGCCAATGTCCCGTAGGCACGAAGGAGAGGGCGAGATACGGCGCGCATCATATGGACGCCCCGCTACGATCGCCCGACTTGTCGTAATCACCTCAATCGAGAGGACAACGAAGATGAGATCAAGGATCACGCCGCGACGACTCGCGGTGGTCGGCTCCGGACTCGCAGCCGTGGCGATAGCCGTGCCGCTGGGAATCGGTTCCAGTCACCGGGAGGCGCTCAACGTCATGCTGGACCCGACGGCAGACAACACCGACACCTACGCCTTCACGGCCGACGACGCCCCCGGCGCGCTGACCGTAGTCGCGAACTGGATCCCGGGTGAGACACCCAACGCCGGGCCGACCTTCTTCCGGTTCGACGATCGGGCTCGCTACTACATCCGCATCGACAACAACGGCGACGGCAAGCCGGACGTGAGCTACCGGTATGAGTTCAAGACGAAGCTCAACAACCCGGACTCGAATCTTTATGCCCAACCCGGGACGACGGGCTTCGACGATCCGAAGCTGAACGTCGAGCAGAGCTACAAGCTGACCCGCGAGACGACCAACAAGAAGGGCAAGACCAAGGAGAAGACGATCGGCAAGAACCTGCCCGTCGCCCCTCCGAACATCGGTCCGAAGACGTTCCCGAACTACGGGAACTTCGTGGACGATTCGATCAAGACGCTCGGCAACGGGACGAAGACGTTCGCCGGCAGCCGCGATGATCCGTTCTTCATCGATCTCGGCGCCACGTTCGACTCGCTGAACATCCGGGCGGGGACCGGGAACGAAGGTCAGGGCCACGACGACATCTCGGGGACGAACATCTCCTCGACCGTCCTCCAGATCCCAGAAAGCGACGTCACCAACGACGGCAAGTCGGTTTCAGGACCGGATTCGGCGAACGCCGTGGTCGGCGTCTGGGCAACGACGGAGCGTCGCAAGCTCGAGGTCACGAACGCCGACTTCGACGTTCAGACGGGCGGCAAGATCGGCAAGAAGGCCAAGAACGGGAAGAAGGCGAAGAACAACTTCGTCCAGGTCTCCCGACTGGGGAACCCGCTGGTCAACGAGCTGATCATCCCGCTCGGCAGCAAGGACGCGTTCAACCGTACGACCCCGGACAAGGACGCGAAGAAGTACGGCGCGTTCGTCGTCACTCCGGAGTTGGCGGCGGTCCTCAACGCGCTGTTCAACGTGAACGCGCCTGAGACCGACCGGACCGACATCGTCCAGGCGGTGCTCCAGGGCCTTCCTGGCCTCAACGAGCACTCGGGCAAGTTCGCCGGTACGGCGGTTGACACGCTCAAGCTCAACCTGGGTGTACCGCCGACCGCCACGCCATCGCGCTTCGGCGTAATCGGCGGCGACAACGCCGGCTACCCGAACGGCCGGCGTCTGATCGACGACGTCGTCGACATCGACCTCCAGGTCGTGGCGGGATTCCTCAAGGGCAACGAGGTACCGCTGGGAGACGGAGTGGACAACAACGACAAGCCGTTCCTGTCCACGTTCCCGTACCTGGCCGCACCCGACGACGGCTTCAATGCCAACGTCGGACAGGTCGTCCAGCCGGCTCACCCGCCGGTGCCGCCGGGCGGCAACTAAGCACGGTTCAACGGAGCGAAGGGGCGCCGCAGCGACGACTGCGGCGCCCCGACTCCGGCCCCCTCCCCACCCACGCTCATGGAACGCGCCCTCCAGAGGCACCGCCCGGTCCGCCTCCGCCTCCTGCGCTGGCTGACCCCGCTCACGGTTTTCGCGTCCCTGCTCTTCGTCTTTTCCCTGGTCAACCGCTCCGACGACGCCGCCGATGCGCCCGCAGCAGCGGACGTCAGTTCCGCCGGCACGGGTGGCGACACCGAGGCGCTGGTCGCCGAGCTCCAGACAGCCGTGGCGGCGGACCCCGCCAACGCCGCAAACTCGGCCGCGCTCGGCAACGCCTTTTACCAGCGAGCTCGCGAAACGGGTGACGCCGCCTTCTACTCACTGGCCGAGGGGGCCTTTGCGAAGTCCCTCGCCAGCGATTCTGAGCAGGTCACCGCGATCACCGGCCAGGCAACGCTGGCGCTCGCCCGGCACGACTTCGCCGCCGCGCTCGAGCTGGCCGAGCGCGCCCGGGCGATCGAGCCTGACCTACTCGCCCCGTACCCGGCGCTTGTCGACGCTCAGATCGAGCTCGGCCGCTACGAGCAGGGCGCCGCGACGCTCGATCGCCTGATCTCCCTGAAGCCCACCCTGGCCAGCTATTCGCGCGTCTCCTACTTCCGCGAGCTCAACGGCGACCTGCCTGGCGCTCTCGAGGCGATGCGACTCGCGGTCTCGGCCGCCTCGGGCAGCGGGGAGAATGCCGCCTACGTTCAGGCGTTGCTCGGCAAGCTCCAGTCCGACCTAGGCAACTATGGGGGTGCCGAGCGAAGCTACCGGCTGGCCCTGGCGGCGGACCGCTCCTACCTGCCTGCCCTGGCGGGGCTTGCGAGCGTCGAGGCCGGGCGAGGTGACTTCGAGCCGGCGATCCGCCGGCTCGAGCAGGTGGTCGAGGCCCTGCCGCTGCCGCAGTACGCGATCGCGCTCGGCGAGGCTCAGGAGGCCGCGGGTCAGCTTGCGGCGGCGCGCGACAGCTACGGGCTCGTCGAGATCCAGACGAAGCTGCAGGAGGCGAACGGCATCAACACGGACGTCGAGCTCGCGATCTTCGAAGCCGACCACGGCAGCTCGGCGAAGGCGGTCGAGCTCGCTCGCGACGCTTGGCGCTCAGCTCCGAGCGTTCGCTCCGCCGACGCCCTCTCCTGGGCGCTGAGCGCGGCCGGGGACGATTCCGCGGCGTCGCGCTTCTCGGCCGAGGCGATGAAGCTCGACAGTCGCGATCCGACCTTTCTCTACCACGCCGGAATGATCGCCCAGGCCGACGGCCGCACGGCCGACGCCAATCGCCACCTCGGCGTGCTGGTCGAGCAGAGCCCGAGCTTCAACCCGCTCTACGGCCCACGCGCGGAGCAGGCGCTCGAGGATCTCCGATGAGGCGAGCTCGCGCGCTCATCGTCTTTTCCTTGGCCGCACTACTCGTCACCGGCCTGCTGGCCAGCGTGGCCCAGGCTCACCCGCTCGGCAACTTCACGACGAATCAGCTCGTCCAGGTCACCGTCGACCGCGACGAGGCGCGGGTCGACTACGTGCTCGACCAAGCCGAGATCCCGAGCTTCCAGCAACTGCAGCGCTTCGACGCCGACGGCTTGGACCCGGTTCCACCCGACGCACTCGCCGCGATCGAGGCCGAGATCCTCGGCGAGGTCGAGGCCGGGCTGGCGCTGAGCGCCGACGGCCGGGCGGTACCCCTCGGCGTCCCGACGGACGTGGCCCTGAGCTTTCCGCCGGGTCAGGGTGGATTGAGCACGACCCGCCTCGAGGCGAGCTTCGCCGCGCCGCTGTCCGCCGGCACGACCGAGGTCGAGCTCGTCAACGGCGCGTTCGACAATCGCCGCGGCTGGACCGCGATCCAGACACTCCCAGGTGCGGGGACATCGGTCGATTCGTCGGTGCCGGCCACCGACCCCACCGACGGCCTGCGCGCCTACCCGGTAAACCTCCGCTCGAGCCCCCCGGACGAGCGCGCCGCGAGCCTCTCGGTGGCCGACGGCGACGGTGAGGTCACCGCGCCGGCGGGATTGGACGGATCGGAGACGACGACCGACCGCTCCGGCGACGGCTTCGCCGATGTCCTCACCGGCAGCGACACGAGCGGCGTCCTGATCCTCTTCCTCCTCGCAGCCGCCTTCGGCTGGGGGGCGCTGCATGCCCTCTCACCCGGCCACGGCAAGGCGATGGTCGCCGGCTACCTCGTCGGTGCCCGGGGAACCCCGCGCCACGCGGTCATCCTCGGGATCACGGTGACGGTGACCCACACGATCTCGGTCTTCCTGCTCGGCGCGATCACCCTCGCCGCCTCCCAGTACATCCTGCCCGAGGATCTCTACCCGTGGCTGACGATCGCCTCCGGCCTGATGGTCGTGGCGATCGGGCTCGCGGTGATGCGGTCGCGCTTCCTGCGCTGGCGAGAGCTTCGAGCCCAGGCCACTGGAGCCCCCCTGGTCGCTGCGACCCACTCCCACTCCCTCGATCACGGCCATTCCCACTCCCACGATCACGGCCATTCCCATGACCACGATCACAATCACTCCCATGGGCACGATCACGACCATGACCACGGGCATTCCCACGGAGGAAACAGCCACTCTCACGTGCCCGAAGGTCCGATCACGATGAAGTCGCTGGTCGCGCTCGGCGTGTCCGGCGGGATCATCCCCTGCCCCTCGGCGCTCGTCGTCCTGATCGCTGCGATTTCCCAGCACCGCCTCGGCCTCGGGATGGTGCTGATCTTCGCCTTCAGCCTCGGCCTCGCCGCGGCGCTGGTCGCCGTCGGACTGGCCGTCATCTACGGTGGGCGCGCGATGGAGCGAATCCGTCCTGAGAAACGGATCTTCGGCGCCCGCTTCGCCGGGGCGCTGCCGGCGCTCTCTGCCTCGATCATCATCGTCGCCGGTGTCTTGATCTCGCTACGAGCACTTCCGGAGCTGGGACTGTGAGCGCCGGCCTCGCAATCGTCGGCGGCCTGGACTTCTCGGGCCTCTTCGAGCCGGTCGAGCACGTCGACGAGTGGCTGGCCGGGTTGTTCGAGGGCGCGCCGCTGCTGACCGCGCTCGGCATCGCGTTCCTGCTTGGACTTCGCCACGCCTCCGACCCCGACCACCTGGTCGCTGTCACCTCCCTGATCGCCGCCGACCGGGATCGGGGCACCCGTCAGGCGACCCGGCTGGGAGCATGGTGGGGCGTCGGCCACGCGCTGGCGCTGCTCGTGATCGGGGTCCCGTTGATCCTGCTTCAGGCGAGCCTTCCCGGATGGCTCGAGACGGGCGCCGAGAAGGGCATCGGCGTGATCATCCTCGTGCTCGCCGCGCGAGTGGTCTGGAAATGGGTCCGGGGGGACTACCGCGCGAGCAAGCATCACCATCCCAGCGAGGCGCCGCCGGCGAGCTCGGTCACAGCGGGCGCTCACCACCACCTGCATCGAGGTCACGAGGACCGCCGCTCACACGGCCACCAGTCGCTGCGAACCCCGCATCAGGCATTCGGGATCGGCCTGCTTCACGGGCTCGCCGGCACCGGCGCCGTCGTCGTGCTCCTGATCGCCGCGATGCCGAGCCAGCTCGAGGCGGTCCTCGCCCTCACGGTGTTCGCGCCGATGACGATCTTCTCGATGACCGCCATGACCACGGCATTCGCCTGGGTCCTGACACGACCGCTCGTCGAGCCGCTCTACCGGGCGATCCTGATCCCATCGATGGGGATATTCGGAATCCTCTTCGGGCTCTGGTACGTGGGCCTCACCTGACCCGGGCCGGGTCCTGCCACCTCAGCGAGTGAAGACCTCGTCACCCTCGAGCCGGCGCGCGAACGCGACGATCAACTCGATTGCCGCCTCGACGTCGGAGAGCTGGACCATCTCGACGCTCGAGTGCATGTAGCGGAGCGGGATCGAGACCAGGCCAGCCGCGACGCCCGCACGCGACAACTGGATCGCATCGGCGTCGGTACCGGTGTAGCGGCCCGACGCCTCGAAGGTGTGCGGAATCTTCTCGGCCTCGGCGGCGGCCCGAAGCAGCTCGTAGACCCGCGGGCTCAACGTCGATCCGCGGCCGATCACCGCGCCCGAGCCGAGCGCGTGGTCGCCGTTCTCCTTCTTGTCGATGCCCGGGGCATCGGTCGCGTGGGTGACGTCGACGACGATCGCGACGTCGGGAGCAAGCGAGAATGCGGTGGTCGTGGCGCCGCCGAGCGTGACCTCCTCCTGGGCCACCGCAGCGCCGACCACGCCGATCGCGGGAGCCTCGCCCGAGGCGATCCGGCGCGCGACCTCGAGCGCCACGTAGGAGCCGAGCCGGTTGTCCATCGAGCGGGACACGAGCCGGCCGTTCGGCAGGGCCATCGGGTCGGCAGCGAGGACTGCGGGATCGCCGACGCTGACCAGCGAATCGGCCTCGTCCTTGCCGGCGGCGCCGATGTCGATGTGCATCTGCTTGATCTCGGCGGGCTTTTTCTTGTCGTCGTCCTCGAGCAGGTGGATTGGCTTCTTGCCGATGACGCCACCGACCTCACCGTCGTCGCCGCGGATGATCACCCGCTGGCCGACGAGGTTCTGCGGGTCCCAGCCGCCGATCGGGCCGAACCAGAGAAAGCCCTCGTCGTCGATGTGGCTGATGAAGAGCCCGATCTCGTCGATGTGGCCGACGATCGCGAGCGTCGGCCTGTCGTCGGCCGTTCCCACGCGCACGATCGAGGAGCCGAGGACGTCCGTCTCGACCTCGCCGAACTCCCCCGCGGCAACCCGCCAAACCTCCGCCGCCGGAGCCTCGTAGCCGGAGGGCGCAGGGACCCGGATCAATGCGTCCAGCAGCTCTGGAGTCGCGGTGGGTTCAACCATCGCGGCGATTATCGCGGCTGGGCGGCGTCGTGGCGCACGACGAGCCGCTGATGTCGGTGCCGGAAGGTGGCGGCGACCATCCTGTCCGCCAGCGCATCGGCGCCCGGAGCCCGTGCGAGCGGATCGCGCAGCTCGTAGGCGAGGCGATCGGTGACCGTGCAGGCGGACTCACCGGCAGGTTCGACCACGCGCTCGTGCTCCCAGGCCGCCATCGAGAGCATCCGCGAGCGTTCGAGAAAGCGGCGCGGCGGCTCCAGCTCGGCGATCCCCAGGTCGTCGTAGTCGACCGGGAGCACGCCGCCGAGCAGAAGCCAGCTCCGGCCCGGCGCCGATCCAGGCGCCAGCACGTCGAGCGAGCGCCCGCGCAGGCCCGGGGGCTTCGTCATCCGCAGGTAGGGGCCGAGCTCGTAGTTGACCCCCTCGAACGTGCAGACCTGTTCCCAGATCTCCATCGCCGACGCGGCCAGCGCCGTCGAGATCGAGAACCGCCCCACGACCGGGCTCAGTTGCCTTCGCGCCAGTGCGTCGCCCGCGGCGGCCATCCGGCGGCAGCGGCGATCTCCGGGGCGAGCCCCGGCAGCGACTCCACGAGCTCGAAGCGCTCCCGCTTCTTCCGCGCGACGAGGTCGGCGTGCTCGTAGACGCGGTCGTGGTCGGCGTAGAGCAGGCGTGGAAGCAGAGCGCGAGCGCTGACCGCCTCCAGGCCGGGGACGTCGCTCGGAAGCTCGTATCCGAAGTCGGGATCAACTTCCCAAGTCAGGGCCGAGCGGCCCAAGCCGGCGAGCAGGGCCGCGATCAGATCCGCCTCCACCACAAAGCAGCCCGGCCGGTCCGGAGGGCCGCCGACGCAGCCCTGCTTGATCGCGAGCACCGGGGCGCCGAGACCCCGGAGCGTGCTCAGCAGCGCGTTGCCGCCGGCGACCGAACGCTCGGCCGGAGCGTGCTCGAGCCAGAGCAGCGTCGCGAGATCTGGCTTCACTCGGGCGAACGGGGCCAGCGTGCCCACCCCGCGGCAGGGGATCACGAAGAAGCGCGCGTCCGCCTCGACATCCGCCGGATCGGCGCCGACCAGGGCCCCTCCCCGCTCGATCACCGCGTCCTCGTACGGAGGCGGTCCCGTCGGCCGACCGCTGAGGTCGGGCGCCACTGTTGCGTATGGATCGGCCACCGTCGCATCCTGACGGATGCCGACCCGGTTCAGCTCGCCTCGCCGTGCTCCCGCCGCGGGATCAGCACGGTTCGCTTGAACTCGGCGACCAGCGTGTTGTCCTGTTTGTAGACGCGCGTGTGGACCTTGACGATGCCGCGATCGAGCTTCGTCTTCGAAGGCCGCACGTCGAGGACCTCCGACTCGCAGAAGAGCGTGTCGCCGTGGAAGACGGGCGCCGGATGGCTGAGCTCCTCGGTCGCGAGGTTCGCGATCGCCTTGCCGGAGACGTCGCTGACCGACATCCCGAGCGCAAGCGAGTAGACGAGCGGTCCGACGACCACGTTCCGCCCCTGCTGAGACTCGCCGGCGTAGACGTCGTTGAGGTGCAACGGGTGATGGTTCATCGTGATCAGGCAGAAGAGGTGGTCGTCGGACTCGGTGACCGTCTTGGCCGGCCAGTGCTCGTAGACCGCCCCGACCTCGAACTCCTCGAGGTAGCGCCCGTAGGGGTGCGCGCCGGACGCCTCGCGCTCGGCCTGGTTCGTCGACAACTCGTGGGTTGCGTTCTCGCTCATTGGCTCCTCAGCGCACGCGCTTGAGCTTGCTCCGCGCCTCGTGCTTGGCGATGACCCCGCCGAGGAGACGGAGTACCGCGGGGTCGCCGCCGACCCTGACGATCCCGTGGTCGTAGGCCGTGTGCCAGTTCTCGAGCGACGCGTCGGCGAGGTCGTTGAAGTCGGCTCGCGACACTGAGATTTCGATCCGCGGGTCCTCGGGCTCACCCTTGGACACCTCCGGGCCGGGAGCGCTCACTCCGTAGATCTGGACGTCGCCACGGCCGCGCAGCTCGAGGCGGCCCACCAGCTTCAGCTTCTCGAGCGCCGGCAGCTCCTCGATGAACCGCTTGTAGGCGATCTCGATCAGGTCGTGGGTTATCGAAGACATCGGCGGCCCTAGATCTTGTTCCGCGCCAGCAGCTTCTTGCCGATCACCATCCGCTGGATCTCGGATGTGCCCTCGCCGATCAGCAGCAGCGGCGCGTCGCGGTAGAGGCGCTCGATCTCGTACTCCTTGGAGTAGCCGTAACCGCCATGGATGCGGAAGGAGTCCTCGACGACTTCCTTGCCCGTCTCCGATGCAAGTAGCTTCGCCATCCCGGCCTCGAGATCGGAGCGGATTCCCGCGTCCTTCATCCGCGCGGCCTTCAGGGTGACCAGGCGCGCGGCCTCGATCTTCGTCGCCATGTCGGCGAGCTTGAACTGGATCGCCTGGTGCTCGCAGATCGGCTTGCCGAAGGTCTTGCGCTCCTGGCTGTAGCGAAGCGCAAGCTCGAGCGCCCGCTGGGCGATCCCGACGCCGCGGGCGGCGACGTTGACGCGACCGACCTCGAGCGCGTCCATCATCTGGGAGAAGCCCTTGCCGAGCCCGTCCTCCTCGCCACCCAAGATGCGTTCAGGGGGACACATGTAGCCGTTGTAGACCAGCTCGGTCGACTCGACGCCCTTGTAGCCCATCTTCTTGATCAGCGGCGGCACTTCGAGGCCGGCGAACTCACCCTCGTTCTTGAACTCGCCAGGCACCTTCTCGGTGATGAAGCAGGTCATTCCCTTGTGGGGCGGGTCGGCGTTCTTGTCGGTCTTCATAAGGACGAAGACGACGCCGGAGCGCAGGCCGTTGGTGACCCACATCTTCTGGCCGTCGATGATCCAGTTGCCGTCGTCGTCCTGCTTGGCGGATCCCTTGATGCCCTGGACGTCGGAGCCGACCTCGGGCTCCGACAGGGAGAACGCGGCGCGGATCTCGCCCGTCGACATCTTCGGCAGGAAGTAATCCTTCTGCTCATCGGTCCCGAACTTCATCAGCAGGTAGGAGCCGATGAAGTGAGTGTTGACGACACCGGAGATCGAGATCCAGCCGCGCGAGAGCTCCTCGACGATCATCGTGTAGGTCGTCAGGTCGAGGCCCATGCCGCCGTACTCCTCGGGGATCGTCACCCCGAAGAGCCCGAGCTCCTTCATCTGCTCGACGATCGCTTCGGGGAACTCGTCCTCGTGGTCGAAGTGCTCGGCGACGGGGAGAATCTCCTTGTCGACGAAGGAGCGCACCATCTCGGTGATCTCCTGCTGAAGCTCGGTCTTCTCTTCGTAGGTGGGGGTGGCTACGGCCATCGGAACGGCTCCTGGACTGAGTTGCGGACGTCAGCCGGCGCCGAGGGGATCAAACCCCCTCGAGGCTCAGCGGCGATCCCGGGAGGATACCGGCGCCGTCTCGCCCAGCCGCGTCGCCGGCTCAGGCTCAGCCGCCGCTCGGCGCCGGGGTCGAGCCCTGCAGATCGACGCCGGCCTCCGACAGGGCCTCGGCCGCGCCAAGGAGCTGCTCCTGGAAGTCGAGCGCTGCGGTCTGCAGCTCGCCCGCGGCGTCCTGGAGCGCGGTCTGATCGCCGGACTCGGCGGCGTCGCTGACATCGGTCAGCTTCGAGGAGAAGTCCTCCAGCGCGCTGACGATCTGGTCATGGCCCTCCTGGGCTTCCTCAGGAGGTTGGATCGCGCTGAACTCGTCGATCGCGGTCTGGATCTCGCCCTCGGCATCGTCGACCAGCGACGCGAAGTCCTCGGCGGATGCCGCCGAGGAGATCTCGGTCCCGAGCGACTGGAAGCTCATTCCGAAGGCGACCAGGACGCCCTCCGCCTCCGCGGCGTAGTCCTCCACGGAGAGCGCCTCCTCGGACGTCTCGGTCGTCTCGGTGGCTTCGGCCGCGGTCGTCGACTCCTCCGAGTCATCGTCGCCACAGCCGGCGATCACGAGCAGGCCGAGCAGGGCCAAGACGATGAGCGGAATCTTCAAGAAGTTCAATTTTTCTCCCGTGGCTTGGGCCCGCCTGTCGAGCCGACTGAGCGGCGCAGTCTAGGGCGCGGGAGGGAACGCCGCGAACGGCGAGCGCAGGGGCCCTTCGCTAGCGTCCGCCTCAGCAGACGACCAGCGTCGACGCAAGGAGCAACACTTTGAGGAACCCTCGACAGTTCGCCCAACCGCTCGCCATCGGAGCTCCCGAACCGGTCCTCGAAGTGCCCTTCCGCCCGTCACGGATGATCCACTTCTTCGACGCCTCAAACGAGAAGATGGCGGCGAAGGTGCCGGCGATGGCGGAGCAGGCGGACATCCTGCTCGGCAACCTCGAGGACGCCGTATCGGTCGACAACAAGGTCGCCGCCCGCGAGGGGCTCGTCCGGGTCGCGAACGAGGTCGACTTCGGCAACACCCAGCTCTGGACGCGGATCAACTCGCTGGAGAGCCCCTGGGCCCTCGACGACCTGACCACCCTCGTGACCGAGATCGGGCACGAGCTCGACGTGATCATGGTCCCCAAGGTCGAGGGAGCCTGGGACATCCACTACGTCGATCGCCTCCTCGCCCAGCTCGAAGCCAAGGCCGGACTCGAGCGCCCGATCCTGGTCCACGCGATCCTCGAGACCTCGCTCGGCGTCGTCAACGTCGAGGAGATCGCCACCGCGAGCCCGCGCATGCAGGGGATGAGCCTCGGACCCGCCGATCTCGCCGCCTCGCGGCGGATGAAGACCACGCGCGTCGGCGGCGGCCACCCGGGCTACCTGGTGATCAACGACCCCGATCCCGACGATCCCGACGCGCCACGCGCGACCGCCCAACAGGACCCGTGGCACTACTCGATCGCCCGCATGGTCGACGCCTGCACCTCCGCCGGCCTGCTGCCGTTCTATGGGCCCTACGGCGACATCCAGGACGTGCAGGGGTGCGAGGCTCAGTTCCGTGCCGCGTTCTTGCTGGGGTGCGTAGGCACATGGACCCTCCATCCCGTTCAGATCGAGATCGCCAAGAAGGTCTTCAGCCCCGATCCGGAGGAGGTCCACTTCGCCAGGAAGGTAATCGAGGCGATTCCCGACGGCCGCGGCGTCCACATGATCGACGGCAAGATGCAGGACGACGCGACCTGGAAGCAGTGCAAGGTCATGGTCGACCTGGCCGAGCAACTCGCCGAGGGGGACCCGGAGCTGGCGGAGGCGTACGGGCTCTGAGCAGCACGCTCGTCCACGAGCTGCGGGTCCGCTACGCCGAGTGCGACCCCCAGGGTGTCGTCTTCAACTCGCGCTACCTCGAGTACTTCGACATCGGGTTGACCGAGCTCTGGCGCGAGGCGCTCGGGTCCTACGACGGCGTCATGGTGGAGCACGGCGTCGACATCGTCGTCGCCGAGGCGACCGTGCGCTACCACGCGCCGCTGCGCTTCGATGATCTCTTCGATGTCCGCGTGGCCCTGGCGCGCCTCGGGACGACCGCGATGACCACCGGGATCGAGCTACTTCGAGGTCCAGACCTCGTCGCCGAAGGCGAGCTTCGGCACGTCTTCGTCGGCCGGGTCACGGCGACCAAGACGCCGATCCCCTACCCGATCCGGGCCGCGCTGCAACGGTACGTTCAAGGCGGGGCCCAGCTTTCGCCCTGACGCGTTTGAGCATGTACGGTCCGGGTAGACGAGGATTAGCCGTCCGGGGAGGGCGGCTCGCAGACTCGAGGAGGAGAGATGGCGCACGATCCACGCGGTGCGGAGTCCGCCTCTGCAACCGGCGGAGCAGAACATCGTCCCGACGTCAACTGGCAGGCGGCTGAGCGCTCGTCCGAGTTTCAGGAACTGGTTCACAAGCGGCGATCGTTCGTGATCCCGGCGCTCGCGTTCGTCTTCTTCTGGTACTTCGGCTTCATCGCGCTCGCCAGCTACGCGCCCGACTTCATGGGTGAGTCGGTCATCGAGGGCGTGACGATTGGCTACGTCCTGGCCCTGAGCCAGTTCGTGATGACCTGGTTCCTCGCATGGCTCTACCTGCGCCGGGCCGAGCGGGTCTTCGACCCGCTCGCCGAAGCCGCCGCCGCGAAAGCGCTCGAGCCGCGCGGGCCCGGCGAAGCGGGACGACCCGAAGCCGGGCGACCGAGAGCCGGCAACGGGGAGGTGCGGTCATGAGCGCCGCATTCCTGCCTCTGGCCGAGGTCAACGTCGAGGCCGTCGTGATCTTCGCGATCGTCGTCGGGATCACGCTCGCCATCACCTACTGGGCGTCGCAGCGAACCACTTCGACGACGCAGTTCTGGGCCGCCGGGCGCGGGATCACGGGAGTCCAGAACGGCTTCGCGATCGCCGGCGACTACATGTCGGCGGCCTCGTTCCTCGGCATCGCCGGGCTGATATTCCTGTTCGGCTTCGACGGATTCCTCTACTCGGTCGGCTTCCTCGTCGCCTTCCTGATCGTGCTCTTCCTGCTCGCCGAGCGGATGCGCAACGCGGGCAAGTTCACGATCGCCGACGTGCTCTCGTTCCGGCTGAACGAGCGGCCCGCCCGGGTGGCGGCGGCGCTCGGGACCCTGGTCGTTGCGGCCTTCTACCTGATCGCGCAGATGGTCGGCGCGGGCGTGCTGATCCAAGCACTGGTCGGGTTCGACTTCAACCTGGCCGTCGCGCTGACGGGCGCGTTCATGCTGATCTACGTCGTCTTCGGCGGGATGCTGGCGACGACATGGGTGCAGATCGTCAAGGCGGGGCTCCTGATGACGGCGACGATCATCCTCTCGATCTTCGTCCTCGGCAAGATCGGCTGGAACCCGATCGACATCTTCAACGACGCCAAGGCGCAGTCCGACAGCCCCGAGGCCTACCTGCTTCCAGGGCTCCGCTTCGACAACCCGATCGACACGATCTCGCTCGGGCTCGGGCTGCTGCTCGGCACGGCTGGCCTACCCCACATCCTGATGCGGTTCTTCACCGTTCCCGATGCGAAGGCCGCCCGTAAGTCGGTCGGCTGGGCGGTCGGCCTGATCGGCTCCTTCTACGTGATGACCACGTTCCTCGGATTCGGCGCGCGGGCTCTACTCGGCGAGGCGGGCACCACCGGCGAGGTCGACGAGGCGGGCAACCTGGCCGCCCCCCTGCTCGCCCAGAACGTCGGTGGAGGCGCCGGCTCGATCGGCGGCGACGCGTTCCTCGCGATCATCGCCGCGGTCGCGTTCGCGACGATCCTCGCGGTCGTCGCAGGGCTCGTGATCTCGGCCTCCGGCGCGGTCGCCCACGACGTCTGGTCCAACGTGATCCGCAAGGGCAAGGAATCCGAGCACGAGGAGATCCTCGTCGGGCGAATCGCAGCGCTCGGGATCGGCGTGATCGCGATCGTGATCGCGATCATCGGTGGCGAGGACCTCAACGTCTCCTACATGGTCGGGCTGGCGTTCGCGGTTGCGGCCAGCGCGAACTTCCCGGCGCTGCTGCTGGCGCTGACCTGGAGGCGGTTCAACACGACCGGCGCCGTCACCGGCGTCCTGTTCGGCGTGGTCAGCTCGGTCGGGCTGGTGCTCGTCGGGCCTGACGTCTCGGACAACCCGGTGATCGAGCTCACCCAGCCGGCGATCATCTCAGTCCCGCTCGGGTTCTTCGGCTGCTGGCTCGGAACGATGCTCGGGCGCACCGACACCAAGGCCGAGCACAAGTTCGAGGAGCTCTACGTGCGTTCGGAGACCGGGCTGGGAGCCGAGGTCGGGGAGGCCGCGCCTCCGCCGCGTGAGCCGCGGCGGAGGCGGGAGCCGACCGGCGCTTCGCGCTGAGCGGCGCCGGCATCACGCCGTTCAGGCGAACCGATCTCGTAACCGAATCGGCGCTCACGATCGGGTTCGCGATGACCTCGAGCGATCAGCTCGTCGCGATCGCCGCCGATCCCCGATCATGGGACGCGTGAGCGAGCAGGCCGACCCACCGGTTCGTGACCGCATCTACGTCACCGGCCACCGCAACCCGGACCTCGATTCGATCGCCTCGGCGATCGGCTACGCGGAGCTGAAGGGCCGCCGCCACGGCGCGTGCGACTACGTGCCGGTCCGGCTCGGCAGCGTCAACGCGCAAACGGCCTGGGCGCTCGAGCGCAGCGGCGCCCCCAAGCCCGACCTGATGGGCCACGTGATGCTGCGCGTTCGCGACGTCATGCGCGAGAGCTTTCCGATCGCCAGCTTCGAACAGCCGCTGCGCGAGGTCGGCAGGACGATGGCGCGCGACGACCTCGATCTCGTCCCGATCGTGGGAGCCGACGGCGAGCTGATCGGCGTGATGACCGAGCGGGCGCTCGCGCGTCGCTACGTCCGCGAGTCGCGCAAGGTCTCGAGCCTCGTCGACGCGCCGACGACGATCGCGGCGATCGTCGACGTGCTCGACGCCGAGTTGATCGAGGGCGGCGAGGGGACGGTCGCCGGCCGGGTCTGGGTGCATTCGATCGACCCCTCCCGAAGCGAGAGCCGGATCTCGCCGGGTGACGTCGTGGTCGTCGGCGACCGCGTCGACGCCCAGCGCCAGTCGCTCGAGCTCGGCGCGTCGCTGCTGATCGCGAGCAACGGGGAGCGGCCGCCGGAGGAGATCCTCGAGCTGGCACGCGAGCGCGGCGCGAGCGTCGCGGTCAGCCCGCTCGACTCCTACGTCTCCAGTCGCATGGTCACGCTGGCGGCGCCCTGCGGCGCGATGGGCGACAGCGATCCGCTCACCGTCGGCCTCGACGACCTCGTCGCCGACATCTCCGAGCAGGTCAAGGACGTCCACTACCGCGCCGCGGTCGCGGTCGACGAGCGGCGCCGTCCCATCGGGCTGATCACCCGCTCCGACCTGGTCTCGCCGCAGCCGCGGCGCGTGATCCTCGTCGACCACGCCGAAGCCGCGCAGAGCGTGCCCGGCGTCGAGCAGGCCGAGATCGTCGAAATCCTCGACCACCATCACATCGGCTCGATCGAGACGCGAGTACCGGTGACCGCGACCTTCGACCCCGTCGGGTCCACCGCCACGCTCGTCGTCGAGCGCTTTCGCATCAACGGCTACGAGCCGTCGCGGCCGACCGCCACGGTCCTCCTCTGCGCGGTGCTCTCCGACACCGTCCTGCTCAACTCACCCACGACGACGCAGCGCGACCGCGAGGTCATCGAGTACCTCGAAGACCTGCTCGACCTCGAAGCGATCCCGTACGGGCGCGAGATGTTCGATGCGACGTCCGACGTCTCGAACCTCTCGGCCGCCGAGATCATCTCCCGCGACGCCAAGGAGTACGTGCTGGCGTCGGGCGAGTCGATCTCGATCGCGCAGATCGAGACCGTCGGCACGAAGGTCCTCGAGCGCCGTGCCGAGCTCAGCGACGCGATCCTCGAGGTTCGCGAGCGCAACGGCTACGCGGTCGCGGCGCTGATGATCACCGACATCCTCGAGCGCGGGACCTACCTGCTCGCAAGCGGCGACGAGGCGGCGATCGAGCGAGCCTTCGGCACTCGCGACGGCGATGGCGTCATCGCGCTGCCCGGCGTGATGAGCCGCAAGAAGCAGGTGGCGCCGGCGCTGATGGGCGCGCTTAGATAGCTCCGGCGTGATCCTCCGCTTCGCGTCCGGTTACGCCGGTTCCCGGTACACGCCGGAAGCAGGATCGGAGCGCTTGAGGCGCTAGCCGAGCTCTGACTTCAACCGCTCGAGATGCGAGCGGATCTCGTCCGGCAGACGGTCGCCGAAGCGGGCCAGGTGCTCTTCGACCTGCGGCAGCTCGGCGCGGAGCCCGTCCGCGTCGACGCGCATGAGCTCCCGCAGGTCCTCGGCGCTCAAGCCGAGGCCCTCGACGTTGAGCTCGCCCTCGGCTGGAACGAGGCCGATCGGCGTCTCGACCGTTTCCGAGGAGCCGTCGCAGCGGCGGAAGACCCACTCGAGCACGCGGCTGTTCTCGCCGAACCCGGGCCAGATGAACTTCCCGTCCTCGTCCTTGCGGAACCAGTTCACGTAGAAGATCCGCGGCAGCCTGTCGGGATCGCCCTGCGCTCCGATGTCCAGCCAGTGCTGGAAGTACTCGGCCATGTTGTAGCCGCAGAAGGGCAACATCGCAAACGGGTCGAAGCGGAGCTGGCCGACGGTGCCGAACGCGGCGGCGGTCATCTCCGAGGACATCGTCGCGCCCATGAAGACGCCGTGCTCCCAGTCGAACGCCTCCCGGACCAGCGGCACGACGCTGGCGCGACGGCCGCCGAAGAGAAAGGCGTCGATCGGCACGCCGGTCGGGTCCTCCCACTCCGCGGCGATCACCGGGCATTGCTCGGCGGGGACCGTGAAGCGGGCGTTCGGGTGTGCGGCGGAGCTGTCGGAGGAGGGGGTCCAGTCCTCGCCGTGCCAGTCGATCGCGTGCGCCGGTGGCTCTTCGGTCATTCCCTCCCACCAGACGTCACCGTCGTCGGTCAGCGCGCAGTTGGTGAAGATCGCGTCCCGGCGGATCGACGCCATCGCGTTCGGGTTCGTTCGCTCGCCGGTGCCGGGGGCAACCCCGAAGAAGCCGGCCTCGGGATTGATCGCGTAGAGCCGCCCGTCGTCGGCGAATTTCATCCAGGCGATGTCGTCGCCGACCGTCTCCACCTGCCAGCCGGGCAACGTGGGGATCAGCATCGCCAGGTTGGTCTTGCCGCAGGCCGAGGGGAAGGCGCCGGTGACGTACTTGACCTCGCTCTCGGGGGAGGTGAGCTTGAGGATGAGCATATGCTCGGCCATCCAGCCCTCGTCGCGGGCCATCGCCGAGGCGATCCGGAGCGCCAGGCACTTCTTGCCGAGCAGCGCGTTGCCGCCGTAGCCGGAGCCGAACGACCAGATCTCACGGGTCTCAGGGAAGTGGGCGATGTACTTCGTGTCGGCGTTCGTCGGCCAGGTCGAGTCCACCTCGCCGGGCGCGAGGGGGGCACCTATTGAGTGCACGCATGGGACGAACTCACCGCCGTCGCCGAGCACCTCGAGCGCCTTTGTCCCCATGCGGGTCATGATCCGCATCGAGACGACGACGTAGGGGGAGTCCGTGATCTGGATCCCGATCTGTGACTTGTCGGAGCCGAGCGGCCCCATCGAGAACGGAATGACGAACATCACGCGCCCGCTCATGCAGCCGGCGAAGAGCTCGGTGAGGGTCGAGCGCATGTCGTCGGGAGCGCGCCAGTTGTTCGTCGGGCCGGCGCCGGCCTCATCCTCGGAGCAGATGAACGTCCGGTCCTCGATCCGAGCGACGTCGCTGGGGTCCGACCAGGCGAGGTAGGAGTTCGGCCGCTTCGCGTCGGAGAGGCTGCGAAAGGTCCCCGCCTCGACGAGCCCGCGGCAGAGACGGTCGTACTCCTCGGCTGAGCCGTCGCACCAATGGATCGAGTCAGGCGTGGCCAGCGCCGCGATCTCCTCGACCCAGTCCGTCAGTTGCTCGTGCATGGTCGGCGCCTCGGCGGCGGTGGTATCGCTCATCGGGTGAGTGCTCAGCTCCTTCGCAGAGTGGGTGGGTCGGCGGGATGCTCATTGCCCCGGCGGTGTTCCGGCAACCGGCTCGTAGGGGAGCCCCTTGCCGCTGCATTGTGCCGCACGAGTGCGCGACGAGGTGGCGACGAACGGGGCTTAGCCCCGACGAACCGGGCTCAGCCCTTGTTGTAGATCCTCGTGATGACCTTGCCCCGTTTCTCGCCCTCGCCCGGGATCAGGCCGGCGACCTGGAAGTCGCAGGAGTCGGGGTCGGCGAGCGGGATCGGGTAGGAGCCGCTGAACGGCGTCTTCCGCTTCGTCGTCTTGAGGTCGCCGGGACCGGGGAAGTAGTCGAACAGGAAGCCCTTCTCGCAGCGGACGATGAAGGCGTTCTCCACCGACAGGCCGCTCGGCCGGCTCGTGATCTGCCAGGAGACCTTGCCGAAATCGCTGAGCTCGGCCCGGGCGACGGCGGCCTCTGGATGCTGTTTGGCGGAGTCGGACGCCACGACCTGGCCCAGGCCACGCCGAGCATTTCCGGACGCGTCCTCGCCCCCACCGAGGGAGCTCGCGGGCACGGCAAGCAGGGCCAAGGTGGCGAGCATTCCTGCCAACTTCCTCTTCATGTGCGATTCATCGGCAGCAGGGGCCTGAGACTTCAATCCGCTTGGACGCACGGTGGAGTAACGCCTGTAGGGTTCCGCGTCGCTCGCCTCCTCCTTGGCGGGCGACCCGCCCTCCCCGCACTTCCCTGATCCATGCGCTTCTATGAATACGAGTCACGCCGGATCGTCGAGCGGGCCGGGATCCCGGTGACCGACTACGGATTCTGCACCACGCCCGCGGAGGCCCGGGAGGCCGCCGAGCGCATCGGCGGGCCGGTCGTCGTCAAGTCCCAGGTCCTGACGGGCGGTCGGATGAAGGCCGGCGGCGTCAAGTTCGCCGACTCTCCCGAGGAGGCCGCGGCGCAGGCGGTCGAGATCCTCGAGCTCGAGATCGGCGGCCACATGCCGGTCGGGGTGCTCGTCGACCCCAAGGCCGCGGTCGAGCAGGAGTACTACGCGGCTGTGCTCTGGGATGGGCGCGCCCGGCGGCCGATGATGCTGTTCAGCGACATGGGTGGGATCGACATCGAGCAGGTCGCCGAGGAGCATCCAGACCACGTCGGCCGCGGGCATCTGTCCAACCTCCATCCGATCTCCGACTTCGAGGCCAAGCAGGTCGTCGCCCGCTGCGGAATGTCCGGGGGTGAGCTCAACCGCGCGACCCGGGTGCTCGCGGGGCTCGCCCGCCTGCAGCGCGACTACGACATGACCCTGGCCGAGATCAACCCCGTCGCCCGCCTCAGCGACGGCTCATTCGTCGCCCTCGACGCGCACATGGAGATGGAGGACGAGGCGGTCGGCCGTCACGAGGCGATGCTGACCGAGATCGGCGTCGACCTTTCCGAGGCCCGCGAGACCTACGAGCCGAGCGCGTTCGAGCGCAACGTGAAGGCGATCGACGCGGCCGACCATCGCGGCGTGATCCAGGGCAAGGACCACGGCTTCACCGGCAACATCGGCCTCGTGATCGGCGCGGGCGGCGGCTCGCTGACGCTCACCGACGCGGTCCGCAGCCAGGGTGGAAAACCGGCGAACTACGCCGAGATCGGCGGGAACCCGTCCGTCGCGAAATCGGCCGGGCTCGCCCGCGAGGTCCTGCAGAAGGTGGGCGTCGAGAAGATCGCGGTGATGATGTCGATCGTCTCCAACACGCGGGTCGACATCGTCGCCCGCGGCGTGATCAAGGCGTGTTTGGAGCTCGGCAAGGACCCGGCCGAGACGATCGCGATCTTCCGCATCCCCGGCGCCTGGGAGGACGAGGGCTACAAGATCCTCGACCGCTACGGGATCGAGTACTGCGACCGCAGCGTCTCGATGTGGGAGGCGGCCGGACGGGCCGTGGCCAAGGTTCAGGGCGGCGCAGGGGGCTGATCGATGAGCATCCTGCTGAACGAGGACTTCACCTTCATCGTCCAGGGAATCACCGGACGGGAGGCGGTCAACCTGACCCGAGAGTGCCTCGACTTCGGATCGAGGATCGTCGGCGGCGTGACGCCCGGCCGCAGGGGTCGCGAGGTTCACGGCGTGCCCGTCTTCGACACCGTCGAGCAGGCCGTGGAGCATCACGGCGGCCCGATCGACGGTGCGGTCGCGACCGTCCCCCCCGCGTTCACGAAGGACGCGGTGATGGAGGCGATCGAGAACGGGATCAGGCTCATCGTCGTCGTGACCGAACGGATTCCCCGTCGCGACGTCGCCGAGATGGTCGAGCTCGCGCACCTGCGCGGTGCCCGGATCATCGGTCCCAACTGCCTCGGCCTGATCGCTCCCGGCGTCGCCAAGATGGGCGGGATCGGCGGGCCGGCGAAGGACGCAGCCAAGGCCTACGTCCCGGGCCCGGTCGGCGTGATGAGCCGCTCTGGCGGGATGACCACCGAGATCTCATCGACGCTCACCGCCGCGGGGCTCGGCGTCTCGACCGCCGTTTCGATCGGCGGTGACGCGATCATCGGCTCGACCTACGCAGAGCTGATGCCGCTCTTCGAGGACGACCCCCAGACCGAGGCGATCGTGATCTACACCGAGCCGGGCGGGCGGATGGAGGCCGAGTTGGTGGACTGGCGCGCCGAGGCTGGCTCGACGATGCCGATCGTGGCCTTCATGGCCGGGCGCTTCATGGACGACGAGGAGATGCAGGGAATGAGCTTCGGCCACGCCGGCACGATCGTCGAGGG
>Ga0180121_10000268_pt1 | contig 20977 bp, 23 predicted proteins | sample AntDrymUQ5402106_2_FD_129676 | JGI IMG/M metagenome (GOLD analysis project Ga0180121, IMG submission 129676) | Polar desert sand microbial communities from Dry Valleys, Antarctica - metaG UQ540 (21.06) (version 2) (version 2) | ecosystem: Environmental > Terrestrial > Soil > Desert | place...
GCCACCGTGGCGCTATCGCCCACCGCCGCGATCGAGTCGCCCTTGACCGCCACAGCTTGAGCCCAGGGCCGGGCCGAATCTCCGGTCCACACCCGGCCATAGACAATCAGGTCTGCCCGGTTCTGCTCGGGACCGGGCCTGGCTCCACAGCCGGATGAGAACATTGCTGCCACCAGCAGCATCGGATGCAACCGCATGAGGACGCCTTTCAGCGAAGCTTGGTGAGCCGGCGGATCGCTTCCAGCTTCTCCAGCGCGCTGCCGCCCGACGCCGCCGGCGCCACTGAGAAGAGGTCTCGGATGTCGAGGAGGATCTCCAGCATCAGCTGGTCCCGCATGTAGCCGCTTTCCAGGTCGATCATGCGGCCTTCGTCCTTGTGCTTCTGGGCGCGGTCGTAGGACTCGCGATAGAGGTTTTCCAGGTTGTTCAGAATTCGTTCGCGCGAGCGCATACAGCCCCCAGTTGAGGTGTCCAGGAATTTAGCGGTCAGCCAGTATCCAATAGTAATCCAGGGTGCACTGCCGCCTGGTGCACATGCAGCATATGGACTTGCCCGGCTGCAAGGGCTGGCGGTGCGGATCATCGTTTCCCGTTGCATTCCGCCCCGGGAGATTCCTCGACCACCAGTATTCACCCGGCGTGGGCCCCCGCATGGGCGATCTTCGCCGGTGTAAGTGCACCCGGCACCCTTCCTGCTTTGTCATTCGGTACCCAATCACCCCCAACGGTTTTTGCATCGCTGCATTCACGAGACAGTGCACGTCTCGACACGCGGACACGACGTACTCCTTGAATCTCGTTTCGAGACCTGCCCGGTTAAAAAAGGAGGCAGCGCATGATCCGGCACTCACGTGGCGGCTTCTCACTGGTTGAGCTGCTCATCGTCATTGTCATCGTCGGCATCCTGGTTGGCATTGCATACCCGCGCATTGACGTGGCGAACTTCCAGGTCAATTCCGCCGTGCAGGCGCTCAGCACCACGATGGCGGCATCCCAGCGCGAGGCGATCTCCAAGCAGCACGACATGATCCTCACCTTCAACGCCGCGGACCGGGAGCTGCGCCTGATCTGGGACGCGGACAGCGATGGAGAGATCGATGCCGGCGAGCGCAGCCGGGCGGTGGCGCTGGACGAGCGGGTGGTGTTCGGACTGGGTGACGCGCCCGGCCGTCCATTCGGCAACGACGCCATCAACTTCAACGATCAGATCGACGGCTTGCCGGCGCTCACCTTCCACCGCAACGGTAGCGCCAGCGGCATCGGCGGATTTTACCTGACCACGACGGCGGCGGCCGCGGGCGGTACCAGCCGCGCCCGAGACACCCGCGCGGCGGAGATCGTCAGGGCCACGGGGCGGACGGAGTGGTTCCGGTACAACGGCACCGCCTGGATCCGGGGCTTCTGATGCGGCGCCCCTCCTCCTCGAGGCAAGGATTCACGCTGATCGAGGTGATGATTGCGCTGGTGATTCTGAGCGGCGTGATGTTGACGCTGGCGGCTACGACCACCCGCTATCTCAGCATCATCTCCCGGAATCGCATTCGCATCCAGTCGGGAGCGGTGGCGGACGCCCAGATCTCAGCGGTGCGGACCTCCCCCAACTATGCGACGCTGGTGACCCAGTTCAACGGCACGCTGGCCAACGTTCCGCTGCCCGGCTACAGCCGGCAGACCCAGGTGGTTCGCGCCGGTCAGGGGACCGCCGCCGATCGGACCGGCGTAGTGGTCACGATCACCGGTCCCCACCTGGGAACCCCGGTTACTCGATACGCGACCATCGCGGCGCCCTGATGAGGTCCCTGATGAATCGAACTGCCGGCTTTACGCTGGTCGAGATGCTGTTGGGCCTGGTGATTTTCACTTTTGTGATGGCCGGGGCCATGAGCTTCCTCACGGCCCAGTCGCGCGGCTTTCGCCGGGGCGACCAGGAGATGTCGACCCTGCTCAACTTGAGCTACGGCGCCGACCACCTGCACGCCCACCTGCGCACCGCAGGCGCGAACGTGGCCTTCCGCCAGCCCCTGCTGGTGTACGCCGGCCCGAGTGCGTTTTCGTTCAACGCGGACTACGCATCAAACGACGCGGGGGACATTTCGGCGGTCTATGTAGACCCTGACGCCCCGCCCGAGGAGACCCAGGCCCTGCAGCTCGCGGATCAGATCTCGATTCCGGGATCGGTCCCCGCCTTTGCATACCCCAGCATCGACTATTCCGCGGCAGTGGGGGTCAACAGTCTGGCCGAGACCATCTCATTCTTTTTCCAGGCCGACGCCGAGACGCCCCGGGGTGATGATTTCCTTTTACTACGGCAAGTGAATGGACAACCGCCCGAGCCTCTGGTCCGCAACATCGTCCGGGACTCGGTGAACCTGCCGTTCTTTCGCTACTTCAAGCTCCGCATCCCGCCGGCCGGCCAGCCCGGCGCAGGGCAGGCGGTGTTGGCCCTGACGCCGGCGGTGGAATTGCCGGTCAGGCATACCGTCACTGGCCACGGCAGCGCCGCCGACGCCGGAAGCCGGATCGACAGTCTTCGATCCGTGCTGGTGAGCTACATGGTAACCAACGGACTCCAGGGCGCACTGGAGCGCCGGCAGCGGATCAGCCTGACAATCCCCCTGTCCAACATGGGGCTGCGTGAGCTCAAGATCTGCGGCAGCGCGCCGGTGCTGGGGCAGGGACTGGCAGCGACGTTCGACAACAGCACCGGCATCAACCAGATCATTCTCAGCTGGAACCGCGCCTTCGATGAGGACCAGGGCGAACGCGACGTGGTTCGCTACGTGATCTGGCGCCGGGATGTGAGCGACCCTGACTGGTCCGACCCGCTCACCTCGGTGTCTGCCGCCGGTCTGGCCAACTACTCCGTTGTGGACCAGGAATTGGTGCCGGGCACGACCTACGAGTACCGCCTGGCGGCCCAGGATTGCACGCCCCGGCTCTCGGGAACATCCACCTCGAACCAGGTGCCGATCCCATGATTACCCGCCGGTTCCACCGGGCTACCGACCAGCGCGGTATTGCGCTTGTAGTCGTGCTGCTGGTGTCGTTTGCCGTCAGCGGCATTGCCCTGGCGGCATCGATGTGGATCCTGAACGCCGGACTCATTACCCGGAACGGGGAGCGGAACGCGACGCTGCACGACGTGGCTGTGGCTGGCCTCGAGGAGGGCCGGAGCCAGCTCAACGGCGATCCGACGTTGTATCCCGCCGCCGGTTTCACCACGCTTGCGACTGACGCGCCCGTGACCAACGCGCTCGGAGCCACTGTACCCGGGGTGGTCCGTTCCCTGTTCGTGGGACCTGACGGCATCACCTCGGGCCAGTACGGGGTGTTCGGCACGCTCATCGCCGTGGTCCGGGACGGGTTCGGCAATCGTGCGGTCCGCCGGCTGCAGGTCAATCAGGAGAGCTTCGCCAAATACGCCTACTTCACCAACGTGGAAGGCGCGATCCAGTTTGCCAACAACGACCAGATCCGGGGACCGGTGCACTCCAACGACCGCATCAACGTCGCCGGTTCAGGCGCCACCTTCTTCGATTCGCTGACCACGGCCGCCAACAGCATCAATGGCGAAAACAACGCCAACTTCCCCGGACCGGCGCCGAGGAAAGGGGTGCCTCCCATCCCGATGCCGACGGTGGCCGCCTTTGCTTCGCTCCAGGTGCGGGCCAATAACGCGGGGATGTCGTTCCTGAGCAATCAGAACGGCAATACCCCGGGCGAGTCCTCGATGAGGATGGAGTTCATCTCCATCGACCTCAACGGCGACCTCGACTCCACCGACCCCGGTGAAGGGTTCGTGCGGATCTACCAGGACAACAACCGGCCCTGGTACGTCACGGCCTCGCTGACCGGGAATCCGGGACCCAACAACGATCTCAGGCTGTCTCCCAACTGCGGGGCCGCCGTTCCCGGCGGGGCGGGCGTGGGCACCAACGGACGTTTCCGCACCGCGGCCGATACCAACTTCGCCGGCGCGCCCAACCCGCCCAGTGCGGCCAACCGGGTTACGGCGGCCACCAACCTCCTCCAGCACGGCAATCGCCGCTGCTATCTGGGAGGCGACCCCCGGCTGGCCTCCCTGTTGTGGCCGGCCGTCAACGCGGCCGACTGGGCCGCCGTGGTTGGCACCTGGCCCCTGAACAACACCGGCTGGATACCCCGGCCAGCCGGCATTGGTGCGCCCACAACCATCGCCGCCTTCACCAACCGGCCGGACAACGGGCACCTCTGGCCCACCAGCCGGGAGTACAACGCCGCCTGGGAAGGGGTGATCTACGTCAACGGGCGGGTCGCGGTGAGCGGCGTGGTGAACGGCCGGGTGACGATCGCGTCGCCCAACAACGTGGTGATCGCGGACGACTTCCGGATGGCGGTCGATCCCGGTTCGGCCGCAGCGGCCGACTGCACCATGATCGCCGGCATTTTCTCGGGCGACAGCATCCTGGTGGCCAACAACACCCTGAACTCGCCGCAGCAGATCAACAATACCGGTACCTGGCGGACGTACGATGAGACCACCCAGGAGGACATTCACGCCACGCTGCTGACGCTCGATATCTTCGGCGCCGCCAGTTACAACACCGGCCCCAACAACGCCCAGACCTGTAACGCAACCCAGTCGGGGCGTGGCTGCCTCAATCTGGCCGGAGGCGTCATCCAGAACACCCGCGGAGCGGTTGGGCTGGTGGACGGCACCGGCTATATCAAGCGCTACAGCTACAACGCCTGCGCCAGCAGTGACCCACCGCCGTACTTCCCGACCACGGGCAGGTTCGTCCGCAACCGGATCTACGAGCTGGACCCGAAGGACTTCGACGTGGCGGCGTGGTTTGCGGCCAACCAGAACAATTGAGGGCGGCACAGCAACGCGGGGCGTGCCAATGTTTGCATGTCCAAAATTTAAACATCAACGCGTTCCGCCTCCCGACGGCGACTGCAACTCTCGCGAGGGGCTATGTCCTAGCTGTAGTTAGGACTTAGTGCCTGGTTGGCACCGTTCGTGCTCCCTCCCTCCCGCATGCGACTGCGTCCAACTCCTATACTGCTGCCTGCCATGGGCCGGCGCGGGTTCACCATGATCGAGATGGCCCTGGTGTTCACGATCATCGCGATCATGACCGCCACGGCGATCCCCAAGATCGGGCGGATCATGCAGGCCAGCCGGGTCAATCGCACCGCGTCCATCGTGGCGGCCGACCTGGAGCAGGCCTTTACCATCGCGGGCCGCTTCCGGCGGCCCATGCGCGTCTCGTGTACCTGTGGCACCGCCACCTACACGATCGCCGATCGCGCTGATGGCACGGTCCGGCTGCGCCGGGTTCTGGCCGGCGATTCGGACCTGGGGAATATGACGGTGGTGTTCAATCCCCCGGTTGCCGGCTTCGTCGACGTGTTCCCCTCGGGGATCTCGACGGCGTTGCTTCAGGTCAGAATCACATCCGGGATCAGTACCCGTGCGGTGACCCTCTCCACCGCCGGCCACGTGAGGATCATACCATGACTTCACAGATGCGCGTTCCGCAGTCGACCGGCGGCTTTACCCTGGTCGAGATTCTGGTGTCGATGACGCTGATGTCGATCGCGTCGCTGGCCATGGGAACCCTGCTCTTCAAAGCCTCGCGCGCGGCTGGGGCCACGTCCTCGGCGGCGCATCAGACCGCCGCGATGTCGAGCACGCTGGCCCGGCTCGACGTGCTGCCCTTCGATGCCCTCGTGGCCGGAACCACCTGCGTCACGGTGACGCCGGTGGAGTTTGCCCGCACCGAGTGCACCACGATCAATAACGTGTCCTCCAAGGTGAAGTTGATCACGATCGTGATCACACCTTCCGGCAACAACTTGATGCGTCCGGTGACAACCCAGTTCAGGCGAACCATTTCCGGCAACGGTAACCCGTTGAAGACTCCATGACCTCAGGATTACCCGGCCGCCGGGGCTTCACGCTGGTCGAGCTGCTCCTCTCCATGATCGTCACCGCGATCATCGGGACTGCCCTCATTCGTATGATGCTCAGCCAGAACCGCTTCATGGACCAACAGGAAGCGTGGCGGGAAGCGCGCAGCGTATCCCGGGGCGGGATCAACCGGCTGCTTTCGGATCTCAGGTCGGTTGAAGCGGCCGGTGGCGTGGTGGCGGCGGCGGCCGGTGGCCAGGACTTCACCATCCGGGTGCCCTACGCCTTCGGCGTTCTCTGTGGAATCGCGGCCAACGTTTACACCGTGAGTTTGTTGCCGGTGGATGCCACCATGTACGCCGAAACCGGCTTCACCGGGTTTGCCGTCCGGGACAAGAACGGGGTGTACACCTACCATGGCAGCAACTCACTTCCGACCGCGGGCACGACGGCCCTCTGCCTCAACGGCGTGTATGACAGCATTCATGCGGTGCCGGCCTTGAACGGGTCGCCCGCTGGCATGACGGTCAATATCGTGCGGAATGGTGGCGCCTTTGTGCCGGCCCCGGATCGTGGCTCGATCGTCTACCTGTACCGCAACATCCGTTACGAGTTCAAGGCCTCGGCCGCCATACCCGGCAGGACTGGGCTGTGGAGGACCCGGGTGAGCAACAATGCGGCCGAAGAGTTGGTCGCCCCGTTCGACGCGACCGCCCGGGTCAACTTCTACAACCTGAACGTGACGCCGGCCCAGGCGGCGGTGCCGGCTCTGGGCAATATCCGCGGCCTCGAGCTGCTGCTGAATGGAATGAGTGAGCGGACGCCGGGCGGAAGCGCCGCCCCCAAGACCGCCAACATCACCACGTCGGTCTTCTTCGAGAACCGGAACGACTGACACTGGATCGGAGAGCCACCATGCGCGTCCGGAACAGACGGGGAGCCACGCTTCCTCTGACCATCCTGGTCATCGCCATCATGGGCGTGGCCGTGGCCATTACCTATTCGCGGCTCGGGTCGGAGCGGCGCATCACCGGTGACGGCCAGGCGCAGCTGGACGCCTTTGCGGTGGCCCAATCGGGGTTGAACAGCTACATGTCGACCCGGAACGCCAAGCCGGCGGCGCACCAGGACACCAGCTATACCGATCTTCCCGGCGGCACCGCCCTGGTGTCACTTCAGGTGCTCCGCGAGTCCACCACGACCCTGCTGCCCGCGATCTATGTCATCACCTCCCGCGGCACCGCCACGGGAGCGAAGCGATACGACACTCGCGCGCCGGCGGCACAGCGCACGGTGTCCACCTATGCCCTGTGGACCCCGGCCCAGTTCGACTTGAACGCGGCGGTGACCTCGCTCGGAGGCATGGATAAGGCAGGCGGCTCGGGGGTCATGAGTGGTGTGGATGCCTGCGGCGCCCAGCCGGCGATCCCCGGTGTGGCGGTGTCCAACGGTGGTGGCGTCACCGGCACCAGCCTGTCGGGCGCCGCCGTGGCCACCAACTATACCGGCGCCACCGGCCCCATCGACGGAAACCCCGACAACACCCCCATCAGCCTGGGGACCGCCGGCGCCGCCGGGACGGCCAGGGACCAGGTCGGAGTCGACTGGTCCGGCATCCTGGCCGGCACCTTCCTACCGGCGGAATATGTCTCACCGGCGTGGCCCACCGCGGGCCAGATGGCTGATTGGCCGGTGATCCGGGTGAACAACAACGGCGGCGCCGACTTCACCCTCCCCGCCAGCGGGAAGGGGATCCTGATCGTCACCGGAAACCTGATCATCAGCGGCAGCCGGGACTGGGAAGGCCTCATGCTGGTGGGCGGGTCGATCCGGTCCAACGGTAACAACACCACCCGCGGGGCGGTGATCGCGGGGCTGAACGTCAAGCTGGGTCAGGCTGTGCCGCTCTCCGACATGAACGGTAACAAGGACTACCGCTACGATTCCTGCGCCCTTACCCGGGCCCTGGGTCACGTCGGGTCGCTGCAGCGGGTCCGGAACGGGTGGAGTGACACCTGGTCGAGCTACTAGCCATGTACCCTGTCGCGAGCGAGGGTCTCCCGATGACGCATACAAGTCCGGGCAACCGGGCCAGAGGCTTCACCCTGGTCGAGATCCTGGTGTCCATGACCATCCTCTCGATCGGCGTGATCGCGCTGGGGACCTTGATGGCCAGAGGCGCCCGGACGGCCGGAGCCGCCTCTGCGCTCACCTACCAAACGACCGTGCTGGCGGCCGAGGCTGCCCGCTACGACGCCATTCCTTTTACCTCGCTCGTGGCCGGCACCACCTGCGATACGGTGGCCGGCCCGCCGCTTCCCCGCATCCGCTGCGGCACTGTTACCACCGTGAGCACCAAGATTCGGCGGGTGCGCGTGATGGTGACGCCGACGGGCAACCCGTTGCTGCAACCCGATTCGATTGTCTTCGAGCGCAGCATCTCCGGCGATGCGTCTCCGCCGCTGAACGTTCCGTAACTCGCTGCTACCACTCCGAGAGGACCCTATGCTGGCCTTGGCTCGGTTCGACCGACGGGGAGCCACGCTCCCCCTGACGATCCTGCTCCTGTCACTGATGGGGGTGGCAGTTGCGATCGGCTTCCGCCGGGTGTCCGCGGAGCGCCATGTCACCGGTGACGCGCGGGCCCAGTTGGGCGCCTTTGCCGTGGCCCAGTCCGGGCTGAACCGGTTCATGGCTAACATCGCCGGCAAGCCGACGGGCGCCCAAACGGTGACCTACAACGACCTGCCCGGCGGCACTGCGGTGGTGAACTTGCACTGGGTCCGGGAATCGACCACCACGCTCCTGCCGGGGATCTACGTCATCACTTCGCGCGGCACCTACACCGGTGGCAAGCGTTACAACACCCTGACGCCCCCCGCCGAGCGCTCGGTTTCCACTTACGCCCTCTGGACTCCGGCGCCATTCGACCTCAATGGCGCGGTCACCAGTCTGAGCGGCATGGCTAAGTCGGGCACGTCCGGGAGCCTGAGTGGGTTTGATAACTGCGGCGTGAGCCCCGCAATCGCCGGTGTGGCAGTTCCAGGCGGAGGGCCGGGAACACCGGGCGCCACTTACTCAGGGCCCGGTGGTCCGATCAACGGCAGCCCCGAGGATGTGGCGAGCAATCTGGGGACCTCAGGTGCTGGCGGTACCGCGGTGGACGAGGTTGATATCGACTGGGCCGGGATCGTGGCGGGGACGTTTCTCCCGGCAGGCTATGTGGCTCCAGCCTGGCCCACGGCGGTCCAAATGAACGGGTGGCCGACGGTGAAGGTGAACAACAACGGCGGTGCGGAATACACGCCCCCGGGTGATGGAAAAGGCATCCTCATCGTGACTGGCGACCTCAAGCTGAACGGTAGCCTTCGCTGGGAGGGCCTCATCCTAGTGGGAGGGAAGTTCACCTCCAGCGGCAACAACACCGTCTATGGAGCTATGGTGACCGGTCTGAACATAAAGCTGGGCCAGGCCGTGGGCGCGTCGGACATCGCCTCCGGTAATAAAACCCTGCAGTACGACTCCTGCGCACTGAAACGGGCCCTGGGTAAGGTGGGGTCGCTTCAGCGGGTTCGGAACGGCTGGTCGGATTCCTGGTCGAGTTATTGATGTAGCCCCGCAAACCTTGCGGGATCTACCCATTCGGCGGTCACCGGTTATCCGGTGGCCGCCGATGTGCTTTTAGAGCGATTAGCTATTAGCTATTAGCTATTGGCTGTTGGTTAGAGCCCTAGACCCTCGACCCTCGACCCTCGACCCTAGACCCTCGACCCTCGACCCTCGACCCTCACCCATGTCCCTCCACAACAAAACCATCCTCTTCTTCGCCGGACCTCTCTACGAGGACCTCGAGCTCTGGTACCCCAAGATCCGGCTGGAGGAAGAGGGCGCCCGAACCGTGGTGGCCGGCACCGGGGAGAAGACCTACCAGGGCAAGCGAGGCTATCCCCTCGCCGTCGACACCAGCGTAGACGAAATCCAGGCGGCCGACTTCCACGGCCTGGTCATTCCCGGTGGCTACGCCCCGGACATCATGCGCCGCTCGGCCAAGCTGCTCCAGCTCACCCGCGAGATCTACCAGGCCGGCAAACCAGTCGCGTTCATCTGCCATGCCGGCTGGGTGCCGATCTCGGCCGGCATCGTCCGCGGCAAGCGGGGCACCAGCGTGGGGGCCATCAAGGACGATCTGGTCAACGCGGGGATGATCTGGGAGGACAGCCCGGTGGTGGTGGACGGAAACCTGATCTCGTCCCGCACGCCGGCGGATCTGCCGGACTTCATGAAGGCGCTGATCCAAGCGCTACAGCGCTAACTGCTCACCGCTTGCGATGTCACTCAACGAGGCTCAGACCCGTGTCGACACCTGGATACGCCAGTTCGAGGAGGGATACTTCGATCCTCTCACCAACATGGCCCGCCTGTCGGAGGAAGTGGGCGAGCTGGCGCGCGAAGTCAATCATCGCTTCGGTCAGAAGACCAAGAAGGCCAGTGAGCCCGAGGGCGACCTGGCGATGGAGATGGCCGACATTCTGTTCGTGCTGATCTGCATGGCGAATCGGGAAGGCATCGATCTGCAAGAAGCGTTCGACCGGATGATGGAGAAGGTGGAGACCAGAGATGATAAAAGGTGGACGAAGAAGGCATAACCAAACGATCTGGAGCGCACGTCACGTGGGACGATCCCTCGCTCTGCTCGGGATGACGCGCGAGTGCTCACGTCCAACCCGCTTACCCGCTGACCCGCCTTCCCGCTGACCCGCCTTTACTCCCATTCTTCCGGCGCCCCCTCCAGCTCACCCAGCAGAATCCGGTAGCTCTCCCATCGATCGGTTCTGACCTGGCCGGTCTCGACCGCCCCCTTGATCGCGCAGCCCGGCTCGCTCATGTGGCGGCAGTCCGCGTAGCGGCATTCCCCGATGAATGGTCGCATCTCGGGGAAGCAGCTGGCCAGCTCGCGCGGTACCACTCCCCAGAGACCGACCTCGCTGAATCCAGGGGTGTCGACCAGGTACCCGCCCGCATGCAGCGGAATCATCACCGCCGAGACGGTGGTGTTCTTGCCCCGCCGGACCTTGGCGCTGATCTCGCCGATCCTGAGCTTGAGACCCGGCTGGACCGCGTTGAGGAGGCTGGATTTGCCGGCACCTGACGGACCGGTCACCACCGAGATACGTCCCGCTAGCGCGGCGGCAAATACCTCGATCCCTTCCCCGGTCTTGGCGCTGGTGGGGTACACGGTATAGCCCGCCGCTCGGCAGCGCTCGATCAGATCCCGCCCGGGATCGAGCTCGATCTTGTTCACCACGACGGCGGCCTGAATCGAGTTGGCTTCCGCGACCACCAGCAGGCGGTCGATCAGCTGGGGGATGGGCTCGGGGTCAACGGTGGCGGTTACCACGAACACCTCATCGATGTTCGCGGCCACGGGGCGAGTGCCCCGCCCCTCGGGAACCCGTCGTTCCAGCAGCGTGGTTCGGGGTTCCACGCTCACCACCCCATAGAGCTCGCCGGTCGGCTCCGGCTCCAGCTGGACCCGGTCTCCCACGACGACCCGGGGAGAGTCCCGCTTGGCCTTGCCCCGGAGCACCGCCCGCACCTCGCCGCCGCCGGTGGCCACCCGGTAGGTCGAGCCGTCCCGCTCCAGCACCGTGCCGAGGAAACCGGTCACCAGGAGGGAGGCGCCCGGCCGATGGCCTCATCCAGCGCCGCTTTCACGTCATATAGTGAAAGCGCGGCCAGCCGGGACTCGGCCTCGCCCGGGGTTTTGCCCCACACCAGCGTCTCGGTCTCCACGTGGCCGAGCGGACGGTCACCACCCGGCGACCAGCGGACGAACAGCAACGCCGCGCCGTACAAGCCGCGAAGGTCGGGCTCGTCTTCGACGTAGATCGCCACGGAGTACGCCTGCCCGTCGCTGCCCCCGAATGCCGCGGCCCGGTCGTGCTTCTGCATGTACCCACCCAACGTGAATTCACTCACCGCCGCGGTACCGATTCCCGGACCAGGTTTCCCAGAATGAAAGCAATATTGGCGGGACGCTCTGCCAGGCGACGCATCAGATAAGGATACCACTGGGTGCCGAAGGGGATGTAGACCCGCATGTTGTAGCCGGTCTGTTTCAAGCGGGCCTGCAGGTCCCGCCTCACCCCGTAGAGCATCTGAAACTCGAAGCGTTCGGCGCCCACGTTCTGCCGGCGCACGAACTGCCGGGCGTGACTGATGATCGTTTCGTCGTGGGTGGCGATGCCGGGGTAGTTCCCCTGGAGCAGCAGCCGCTCCATCAGCCGGACATAGTTTTTGTCGACATCGGATTTGTCGGGGAAGGCCACCGCCGGGGGCTCCAGGTAGGCGCCCTTGCAGAGCCGAACCCGCGCCTTCATGGCGATCAGACTGTCGATGTCCTGCTCCGACCGGCGGAGGGCGGACTGGATGACCACGCCGCAGTGGGACCCGTAGCTTCCGAAGAGGCGCTGGCCGAAGAAGTCGAGGGTGCGCTGGGCGTACTCCGAGCTCTCCATGTCGAGCCGGACAAAGCCCCGCAGCTCGCGAGCTTTGTCCAGAATGCGGCTCATGTTGACGTAGCAGAGGTCCTGGCTGATATCGAGTCCCATCTGGGTCAGCTTGACCGAGACGTTGACCTCCACACCCTGCGCCGCCATACGGTCCAGCATGGCCAGGTACTGATCTCGCGCGGCAACCGCCTCCGCCTCGGCGGAGACGCTCTCGCCCAGCAGGTCGAGAGAGGGCGTGATGCCCGAGACGCTGAGATCCCGGGCCGCCTTCACCGCCTCCTCGATCGTCTCTCCCGCCACGAATCTGGAAGCGAACTTCCGCGCGATCCGGTTTCGCCGAACGAAGTTGAAAATCCTCTGCTGCTCCGAGAGCCAGAGGAGCCCCTGTCGCATTATCAGATGGTTACCCTGTCTCGTTTGTGACCGGCACACCGTAATCGCATCCGAAGCTAGCGTGGCCAGGTATAAGGAGCCAGTCGGCTTCGCCGTTCGCGACAGCACCACCGGGCTCGAGCCCGGCGAGGCCGCCGTGGTAGGCCTGTGTCACTGCCGCTCGGCTCCGGCGTCTCCCCATCAGTCCTCCCCGGAAAGTTGAAGCCGTTCGGCGCGAGCAGCTTCACGCGTTTGCCGCCCGTACCATCGAAAGCGGGGTTCCGTACCACAGGACGTGTCACTCATGCCGCATTCGTTCGTGGGGCGAGGGTTTTCCCTTAACGTAGGTCGACTCGGGTCCCACCGGATCGAATGGGGTTCCATGTCTGCTTCCCCGCTGGCGCACCCCGGACACCCGCGTGGCACGACGTCCATGGGGGTTGCCGTCTTTGCCGGCTGGACGCTCTTCGGCCTGTGCTCCTTCGTTGTGTGCCTGGTAGCCGACGCCGCCACCGAAGGGGAATCGCTCCCCTGGCTCAACCTGCTGGCGTACTCGCTGGGGGCGGCGTGGATCTGGGCGGCGCTGACGCCAGGCGTGCTGTGGCTCAGCCGGCGGGCGCCCTTCTCACGGGGGAAATGGCTCCGGGGCCTCTTGATTCATGCCGGAGCCGGTGCGGCGTTCGTGCTGCTATCCATCACGTTGCAGACCATGATCGCGGTCGCCACCGGAATAGACACCTCGGGCTCGAGCCTGCTGCTCCCCCGGGTTGAGAACAGCCTGCTCGCCTACGGCGCCCTCGCCATCGCCGGGCAGGCCAGGCGCTACTTCACGCTCTTGAAGACCCGCCAGGCACAGGCATCGGAGTTGGAGGCGCGCCTGTCCCGGACTCATCTCCAGCTGCTGCGGATGCAGCTTCAGCCCCACTTCCTGTTCAACACCCTCAACACGGTGGCAGAGCTGGTCCACAGCGACCCCGATACCGCCGACCAGATGATTACCCGGCTCGGACGCCTGTTGCGCCTTTCGCTGGACCACGCCGGCCACCAGGTGGTTCCCCTGCGGCAGGAGATTGATTTCCTGCGCATGTACGTCGAGATCGAGCAGGTGCGTTTCCAGGACCGGCTCCAGATCGTCTGGAATGTGGCGCCGGATACGGTTGACGCCGCGGTGCCCACGCTGCTGTGGCATCCGGTTCTGGAGAATGCCATCCGCCACGGGGTAACCCCGCTCGCCGGCCGGGGCCGAATCGTCATTGCCTCGGAGCGCCAGGGCGAGGAGCTGGTGCTGGAGATCCGGGACAACGGCCGGGGGCTCCCCAACGGTCGGATTCCGCGGGAAGGCGTCGGCCTCCGGAACATCCGCGAGCGGGTGGACCAGCTGTACGGCTCGAAGGCGCGGTTTGCCCTGGAGCCGGCCCCGGGCGGGGGGACGGTGGCGACCCTGCGCCTGCCGTTCACCCCCTGCGACGCGGCCCACACGCCGGTGCCGCTCTCACGGAACGACCTGGAGGAGCTGGTCGGATGACACTGCGGGTGGTCGTCGCCGACGACGAGCCGATCGGCCGGCAACGCCTGGTGCGGCTGCTGCAGACCGAGCTCGACACCGACGTCGTGGCCGCCTGCGCCGACGGCGAGGAGGCGGTGGAAGCGATCCGGGAGCACGCGCCGGATGTGGTGTTGCTGGACATTCAAATGCCTCGCCTAGACGGTTTCGAGGTGGTAGCGGCTCTGGGTGAGGCGCACCAGCCGGCTGTCATCTTCGTGACGGCGCACGATCAGTACGCGGTGCGCGCCTTCGAGGTCCACGCGTTCGACTATCTGCTGAAGCCGGTCGACCGCGATCGTCTTCGGGTGGCCATGGAGCGGGCGCTCTCCACCCCGGCCCGTCCACCCCAGGGCAGCACCACACGGCGGGTGCTGGCGCTGCTGGAGGAGCTCAACGCCCGCGATCGCGGGCGGGGGAGGGACCGCCTGGTGGTCCGGACGCCCGAGCGCGCGATTTTCCTCCGCACCGAGACGATCGACTGGATCGAGGCCGCCGGCAAGTTCGTCCATCTCCATGTCGGCCGAACGGTGCACGCGCTCAGGGAGAGCATGGCCGAGCTGGAACAGGAGCTCGACGCCGCCCGGTTCCTGCGCATCAGCCGCTCGGCGATCGTGAATCTGGATCGCATCCAGGAGGTCCAGCCGTGGTTCCAGGGAGACTATGTGTTGATTCTGACCGACGGTACCCGCCTGACCTCAACCCGGGGATACCGGGAGAACATGCGGAAGCTGCTGGGGAGGTCGGCGTGAGCGGGAAGGGCGGGGAGCCTACTGAATGGAGTAGTTGGAGCGGGCAATCAGGCTCTCGACGTTCAGCTCGATAATCTGGCCCGGCTGCACTACCAGGATATCGGTAGTGTATTGGCTATCGTCGCCGATCGGCTCGGCGATGATCCGGATGGCCTTCGACTGTCCCAGCATCCGGAGCGGAAGCACGATCGCACGGGAGCTGGATGAGGTAATGGTGGCGATCCGGTCCGGCTGACCGTCGTGCTGAAGAAAGATGTTGACGTCCAGCAGATGGTGATTGTTCAGAATCAGAGAGAACGCGGCCGCTTCCACCGGTTCCGGGTCGACGTTCTGCCGCGGGCCGGCGCAGGCCATGATCAGGGCGAGCACCATCATCCTTTCCATCTTTCCCGTCCTTCCCGTCCTTCCCGTCACCGCCCGCCTCCGGCACCCTGCCCCGGATTCCCTTCGAACAGTCCCGGTCCACCCAGAACCCGATAGATGGCGTAAAGTCCGGCTACGAGCACACCGCTCATGATGCCGGTACCACCGGGAGAGAGCCGCCGTTCCTGAATGCCGGCTACCGCAGCGCGGGGTAATCGGACCTGCTCCCCGCTCCAGTCGGAGCGGATCCCCCGGTAGGATTCGATCTCCCGCACTTCCAGATTCAGGCCGCTGGAATCGGCCTGGAGGACCATCCCCTCCACGTGCAGGACGTCGGGTCCAATCTGGCTCGCCAGTTCCTGGGAGCCAGTGCCAGTCAGTTGCGCCGAGATTCGGGTGCCGGGCTCCGGCGCCGGAATGGCAAGCGGACGGTAGGTGTAGCAGGCCCCAAGGCTGAGGGCCAGGCTGAGAATGGCTCGCGTACTCATCACAAAACCCCTGGTGGGGGGAGAGGGAGGCGCATGGTCGCGCCTCCACTCACCACCGTTTTCACCGACATAGGTTCAATTCGCCAACGGGACCGAGCTGGTGTAGTTCAATGCCGGGCACGGATTCGGATCGTTGGCGTTCCTTCCAGTTGGGGATACGCTCGGCGTATTGGGATTCGCGTTGGCTTCGGTGATTCCGTAAGGCAGACGGCCCGGGATCGGCTCGGCTCGCGGCGTCGTGTTGCCCAGAGCGGCAGGCGCCGATGCGAGCGCCGGCAGGCAGGTCCGCTTGTAATCGTTCCACGCCTCGATATTGAGGTAGAGCGAGACGTACTTCTCTTCCATAGTGCTTTCCAGCGTGGCCGGCACCGGCGCCAGTGGCGCAAAAGTGATCGGTAGTCCGGCTCGGGAGCCGTACGACCGGTTGGCCCGGGCCGCATCCAGAAACGGCTGTGCCGCCCCCGCCCCGCCGACCTGGAATGCCGCCTCGGCCCCAATCAACTGGGTCTCCGCATAGGTGATGACCGGCATCCTGACATCGCCGGGGTCGACATTGTTGTCGATGAAGTTGAAGGCAGAGTACGTGGGCGGACTGGAGCCGGGTGTTCCGTTGCCGTTGTAGACGCCCGGAGCGACCTCCAGACCGATGGAGCCTCCCGGACGGAACCCAAAGAAGTCGGTCGCCGCTGTTCCCGGACCCGCTGGGGTGAAGTAGAAGTTGAGCCGCTCCTCGTTCTCGACGCCCGCTGCGATGCGCCGCTTGAGGATCTCGATCAGCGCGGCCCCGGGGGCGATGTCTCCCCGGGCGCCCATGAACTGCCACCAGACGTTCTGGCCCGTCGGCGACTGATCGTGGTACCAGAGCATGTCGTTGGCGGGTGTGCTGATGCCCAAGGGGACTTCGGCCAGAGCGAGCGTATAGTTTGCCGGATTCACTTCGGCCTGATGCATGTAGTACCGGGCCTTGAGCGAGTGCGCCACCTGGGTATACACCGCGGCCAGGTCGGCCGTGCTCCCGCCCCGGTCGAGATACACCAGCTCGGCGTTGTCCGCCGGCGGCCCGACATTCGGGGCTGCCGGCGTTGCCGCCAGGAACAGAATGGCGGAGTCGAGCTGGGTGATCATGTCGGCGTAAACCTGGAGCTGCGGATCGAACGCCGGCACCTCATTGGTCGAGTCGGCGGCCTCGCGGTAGGGAATGTCTCCCCAGATCGAGGCGGCGTTGCCGATGACGAGGGCCTCGTAGACCTTCCCGATCCCGATGTAGATGGAGTCGTTTACCGCCCGGGCCAGCTGCTGCATCTTGTGAATGTCCAGCAGCCCACCCCCTCCTTGCACGGCTGTGGACGATCCATACACCGAATAGAAGTGAGGATCGATCGTTACCGGGTCCATCTGGTAGAGATCGAAGCCGATCTGCTGGCGGGAGTTGCCGGCGATCTGCTGCACGTACTCCGCCGCGCTTCGCGCCAGCTGGCCCTCGAACTGCACCGACTGCAGCGCCTGGATGCCGACGTACAGCGGACCCGGACGGCTCAGACGGGTGATGTTGTTCGGGTCGGTGTCCACACCGTCACCCGAGAGAAAGTCGTTGCAGCCCATCGCCCCCACGGCGAGGGCGGCGCTCAGCAGCAACTTGAGAGAGTGTCTCATGGCTGAATACCCCTGATCGCGTGAGGATTAACGGTTGAGCGTGAGTGAGAACACATAGGACCGGCTCTGCGGGTTGTTGAAGTAGTCGATCCCGCGTACCGGGCTCGCCGCACCCAGCAGCGACGTCTCGGGGTCCACCCCGGTGTACTTGGTCCAGGTATGCAGGTTCCTTCCCGCCACCCGGAGCTCCATGCTGCTGAAGCCGAGCAGGCGGCTGATCCAGGGCTGGTCGAAGGTGTAGCCGAGCGACACCTCACGGAGCTTGACGAAGCTTCCGTCCTCCACGAACTGTGAGGTGGGGCCGTTGAAGGTGCCGCCATTGCCGGTGTACCACGCCTCGCCCAGCGGCACCGGGGTGCCGGCTCCAGGACCGGCCACGGTCTCGTTGCCGAAGTAGTTGTCGCCGAAGACGAAGGTTCCTCCGTCCCGGTTCTCCTGCGATTCCTTCGACGTGCCGAAGTGGTGCAGCGCCCCCTTGGTGCCGTTGTGGGCGTCGCCTCCCTGGCGCACATCCAGCAGCCCGCCGATGGAAAACTTGTTCACCCGGAACGAGGTCCGGACGGCACCGGTCCACTTCGGCTCGGGATTGCCCACGACATACGTCCCGCCCACGTCGAGTTGGGGATAGCCGTCCGGTGCCACATACAGAGCACCGGAGGGAGCTCCCTGGCACTCACCGGCGGTGTTGTCGAGGTCCACACCGTTGAAGGAGAGTCCGCGGCCGCAGCGGATGAAATCGCTGCCGTAGTACACGCCCAGTGGCTGTCCTTCGATGGCGACCCCCTGAATGCCGAGGCCGTTGGTCCCCCCGCCCACTGGCAGCGGCACGAATTGAACGCCAGCCAGATTGGTGACCCGGTTGCGGTTGGTGGAAACCTGGAGGCCCACGTCCCAGGCAAAGTTCTGCTTGGTAATCGGGCGCAGGTTCAGCGCCACCTCGATCCCGGCGTTGCGGATAGTGGCCGCGTTGGCCGGCTTCTGGGTATAGCCGGTGCTCCCTGCGGTCGGCAGATTGAGGATGACATCACTGGAGATGGCCCGGTACCAGGTGAAGCCGATGTCCGCCTTGTCCTGCCAGAGGCCGAGGTCGAACCCGGTCTCGAACTCCTTGACCCGCTCCGGGCCCAGATCGGTGGTCGGCAGGATAAAGCTCGAGATGAGCCCACCCTGTCCGTTCTGTCCGGATGAAATCGCCGGTCCCCATCCGCCGTCATTCCCGTTCCACGCACCCAGCAGCACACTGGTCAGCAGGTAGGGCGCGGGCTGGGTGCCGCTCTGGCCGTAGGCCGCGCGGAGCTTCCCGTAGGTGAGGAACCGATTGGTGCCTTCCGCGCTGCGGAAGAAGGTCCATGCCGCACTTCCCTTGGGGTACCAGTTCCGCCGGCTCTCGGCCCCGAAGGTCGAGGCGCCGTCGTTCCGGACCGCGGCCGTCAGGAACAGTTGATCCCACAGGTCCGCGCTCACCTGGGCGAAGTACGACTCCAGCCGTATGGTCTGTTTGTAGTCGTACGGGGGCAGTTGCGCCGCCGTGTTCGCGAGGTTGTAGGGCTCGGGCGCGACCAGGCCCGTCCCCAGCACTTGCCGAGTCTGGTAGCTGTTGGAGTTGAGGTTCTGACCGACTGTGACCGAGCCGCTGAAGGCGGGGCTCACCCGGTAGCGCGCGGTGGCCGTCAGGTTGTGATCGATCTGGAAGGACTTGATGTAGCCGGCGTTGACGCCTCCCACGCCGTTGACGCCTACAACGGTGGTGTTGGATGTGCTCCAGGGCCAGGCCTGGGTGCGCTCGTCGTTGGAGTAATCGGCGCCAAGGGTATAGGCGAAGGAGAGCCACGGAACCGCGGTGAACTCGGTGTTGATTCCCCCGAACGTGCGGCCGATCTCGGACTTGTTGAACGATTCGTTGGCCACGAAGAAGGGATTGTCGTAAGACCTCGATTGCTGCTCCGAGCCCGCCGCCGGGTTGGGGAAGCGGTAGGCCCGGTGGAGCCCGGTGGTCGGATCGAGGTACGTCCGGTTGTCGAAGTTGGGCGGCGACCGCCAGGCGCCTAGGAGAAGTCCGTCGGTGCTGTTCCGGCTGGTGATGAAGCCACCGCTGCCGTCAACGTATGCGATGTTGGCACCGACCTTGAGATTGTCGAAGACCCGGTGGGAGCCGTTGAACCGCACCGAGATCCGGTCGAACTTGTCGTTGCTGCCGGTAATAGTGCCGCGCTGGGTCGTGGCGCCACCGGACAGGAAGAACGTGGTCCGATCGTTGCCACCCGAGACCGTCAGTGCGTTGTCGAAGGTCTGACCCATCTGGAACATTTCGCCTGCGTGATCGAACGTCGGCGAGCCGGCAGCGATTTCCGGCCCCCAGCTTCCTGCCGACCCGAACGGAACCCTGCAGTTAGCAGCCGCCCCTGGCACGCAGGCTGGGGTCACCCCACCGGCGCCCAGCCCATATTTTCTCTGCAGCTCGGGTAGCCGCCCGACCTCGTCGAGCGAAACCGAGCTCCGGAGCGAATACTTGGTCGGGCCGGGCCGACCCTTCTTTGTGGTGATGATGACCACCCCCTGCCCGGCCCGCGAGCCGTAGATCGCGCCGGAGGCCGCGCCCTTCAACACCTCCACGTTCTCGATATCGTTCGGATTGATGTCCACCGCCCGGTTGGACGGGGCGGCGCTGGAGTTGACCGAGGCCACGCCGGGATTGTTGTAGCTGACGGTGTTGTCGATGGGGACCCCATCCACGATGAACAACGGCTGAGCATCGGCTCCGCCAATGCCGCTGCCGGCACTAATGGTGGTCTGCCCCCGAATCTGGATGTGGGACGAGGCGCCCGGGTCGCCCGAGCTCGAGACTACCGTGACGTTCGGCGCCTTGGCCGCAAGCGCACTCACGATGTTGGGCTCCGAGCTCCGGACGATGCTGAGGGAGTCCACACTGCTCCGGCCGGTACCAAGCTTCTCGACCTCGCTCACGGTGCCCGCCCCGGTGACGACCAGCTCGCCCAGCATCAGCGGATTGTCAGGCAGAGTAAAGTCCTGCACCGCCGACCCTGAGCTCAGGCTGACCTCGGCCGACCGGGCCTTGAAGCCGACCAGCCGCGCGGTCACGGTGATGGGACCCGATGGCACCCGGGCTCCGGGGATGATGATGGTGTAGCTGCCGTCGGGACGCGTCACCGCTCCGGCACTCAGCTGCTCGATGATGACGCCCGCGGACGCCAGCGGCTGGCCCGACTCGGCCGTCACCCTGCCGGTGAGCGTGGCCGGCTGCTGGGCGATCGCCTGTCGGGGCAGTAGTGCAACCGCCGAGACGACGAACAGGACCAGAAGCCGCGGAACCCGCAATAGACCAAACACTGATTGTGGCATGTCTCTCCTCCGCGTAGCGACTCGAACGCTGTGACGAC
>Ga0180121_10000269_pt1 | contig 20908 bp, 19 predicted proteins | sample AntDrymUQ5402106_2_FD_129676 | JGI IMG/M metagenome (GOLD analysis project Ga0180121, IMG submission 129676) | Polar desert sand microbial communities from Dry Valleys, Antarctica - metaG UQ540 (21.06) (version 2) (version 2) | ecosystem: Environmental > Terrestrial > Soil > Desert | place...
GAGGGGCGACCTTCGTGGCGGATCCGCGGCCAGTCGACGCGCGGGCCGATGCCACCGAGCATCGCGGGCAGCAGGGTCAGCACCACCAGGGTGCTCACGAGAGGGATCAGCATCCCGCCGACACCCATGCTGCGAAGCAGCGGCACCGGGATGACGAGCAGGGCGCACAGGCTGATGGCCACCGTGCCGGCGCTCGCCACGACGGCATGGCCGGCGTACTGCATCGCGACGACGACCGCTTCGTGGTTGTCCCGTCCATGCGCCCGCTCCTCCCGCCAACGGTTCACGACGAGCAGCGAGTAGTCGACCGCGACACCGAGGCCCACCAGCGCGATCAGGAACTGCACGACGAAGCTGATGTCGGTCACGTAGGTGGCGAGGAGCACCACGGTGAACGTCGTCAGGATCGACACGGCGGCGACCAGAAGGGGCACCAGCGCGAGGAACGACGCGAACAGGAACAGCAGGACCGCGAGTGCTCCGAGCCCTGCGAGGACCGTGTCGCGGAGCAGGCTCTCCTCCTGCGGCTCGTCGGTGCCCTGCGCGAGCAGGTTGTAGCCGGTGACTCCCCAGTCGAGGTCGCTGTTCGCCGTCGCCTCCTCGAGGATCGGTCGCATCGCGACGTCGGGACCGAGGTCCGTGAAGCTCTCGAAGGGCTCCGGGTAGACCAGCGCGTAGGTGGTGCGCCCGTCCTCGGTGAGGAACACCGGATCTTGGCCGTCGGCGTAGCTGAGCACACGGGTCCCCGGGAGGGCCGCCTGCACCTTGTCGACGACCGCCGTGATGGCATCGAGGTTGTCGTCGACGGACTCGCCCTCGGGGACCGTGACGACGGCGATGGTCGGCGGGTTGGACCCGCCGTTGTGGTAGGTCGCGAGGATCTGCTTCTCGGTCTCGTATCCCGGCTGGCCTGGCAGCGAGAAGTCGACGGTCAGCCGCTCCGAGGTCTGCCCGGCAGCCACGCCGCCGACCACGAACATGACCAGCCAGAACAACATCACGAGCCGTCGGTGACGGAGCACGAGCTCGGCGAGGCGGACCATGACGACTCCAGGGGCTGGTGAGGGGTGCCGTCGTCCACGTTAGATGCGCGGACCGACAGACGGCGACACTACTGAGACCTGTTCACCTGCCGTTCCTCATCGACGGTCAGGAGACCCGCAGCCAGACTGCGGTGTCGGCAGGGAGGCCGCCCGCCTCGAAGGTGCCGCTGGCGACCAGCACCTCGTCGTACGCCGGGAGCGGCACCGGGTCGGGCCCGATGTTGACCATCACGAGGATCTCGCCGCCACCGACGGCAGCCCGGCGGAACACCAGCGCACCAGGCGGCGAGGACTCCCAGCGCATGGCGTGGCGCTGCGAGGTGCCGCCCGCCAGCGTCTCGCGCCGGAGCCGCAGCGCCAGGCGGTAGAGCTCCAGCGTCGAGTCCGCGATGCCGTCCTGCGCCTCGACCGAGAGGTCCGACCACGATGTCGGCTGGGGCAGCCACGGCGTGGCGTCGCCGAAGCCGAGCGACGGTCCGTCCTTGGCCCAGGGGATGGGCACCCGGCACCCGTCCCGCCCGCGCTCCGTGTGCAGAGTGCGTTTCCAGATCGGGTCGGCCAGCACGTCCTCGGGCAGGTCCACCACCTCGGGGAGCCCGAGCTCCTCGCCCTGGTAGAGGTACGCCGACCCCGGCAGCGCCAGGGTCAGCAGCACAGCGGCCCGGGCCCGGCGGAGGCCGAGGTCGGGGTCGACCGGGGTGTCGGGTCCGGCCCGGCCCTCTTCGGATACGCCGCCCGCCGTGGTGTCGAGACGTCCGTAGCGCGTGGCGTGCCGGGTCACGTCGTGGTTGGACAGCACCCAGGTCGTCGGCGCCCCGACCGCACCCGTGGTGGCCAGGCACTCGTCGATCACAGCGCGGAGCACGGCCGGGTCCCACGGGGCCTGCAGGAACGCGAAGTTGAAGGCGGTGTGCAGCTCGTCCGGACGGACGTATCGGGCCAGTCGCGCGGGCGAGTGCACCCAGGCTTCGGCGACGAAGGCCCGCTCCCCGGCGTACTCGTCCATCACCCGCCGCCACCCGCGGTAGACGTCGTGCACGTCGTCGCGGTCCCAGAACGGGTGCAGCGGTCCCTCGCCCAGCTCGAGCGCCGTCTGGTCCACGGTGCTCAGGTCGGTGAGGTCGCGTTGCTTCATCAGCGAGTTGGCCACGTCGATGCGGAAGCCGTCGACCCCACGGTCCAGCCAGAACCGCAGCGTGGTGTGGAAGTCGGCGACGACCTCCGGGTGCTCCCAGTTGAAGTCGGGCTGCTCGGGAGCGAAGAGGTGGAGGTACCACTCGCCGTCGGGCAGCCGCGCCCACGCCGGTCCGCCGAACACGGACTGCCAGTCGTTGGGGGGCTCGGCACCGTCCGCGTCGCGACCCGGCCGGAAGATGTAGCGCTCGCGCTCGGGGCTGCCCGGTCCGGCCTCGACCGCCGCCTGGAACCATTCGTGGCGATCCGAGCTGTGGTTGGGCACGATGTCGACGATCACCCGCACACCGATGTCGTGCGCCTCCCGCACCAGCGCCTCGGCGTCCTCGAGCGTCCCGAACAGCGGCTCGACGTCACGGTAGTCGGCGACGTCGTATCCGCCGTCGGCCATCGGCGAGGGGTAGAACGGCGTGATCCAGACGGCGTCGACGCCGAGGTCGCGCAGGTAGGGCAGCCGCGAACGGATGCCGCCGAGGTCGCCGATCCCGTCGCCGTCGGAGTCGGCGAAGCTGCGGATATAGACCTGGTAGATGACGCCGTGCCGCCACCACTCGGGGGCCTCGGTCACGTTGCTGTCCCTCTCCGGTGAGGGTTGTCGTGGTCGCTGTTCACCATGCTGTCGGCCGCCATCACGAAGTATCCCCACAGCTGCTCCTCGGCCTCGGGCGCCAGCCCGAGAGAGTCCATGGCCTCGCGCATGGTGCGCAGCCACGCGTCACGCTCTGCCAGGCCGATGCGGAAGGGAGCGTGGCGCAGCCGCAGGCGGGGGTGGCCGCGCTCGGTGGAGTAGGTGCGCGGACCTCCCCAGTACTGCACGAGGAACATCCGCAGCCGCTCCTCCGCCTCGTCGAGCTCCTCGGGCGGGTAGAGCGGGAGCAGGACCGGGTTCTCGCGGACACCGGCATAGAAGCGGTGGACGAGGGTGCGGAAGGTCTGCTCGCCGCCCACGGCGTCGTAGAAGGTGGGCGCGTCCTCACCGCCGGCCGGAATACTCACGCCGGTCATGGTGTCAGACAGTGCAGACCGCGAGACCGACCGACCACATGGAGGAAACATGGCTGCCACGCGAACCGCGAACGCTCATTGGGAAGGCTCCCTCACGGAGGGCAAGGGCACGGTCTCCCTGGTCTCGTCCGGCATAGGGACGTACGACGTGAGCTGGCTGGCCCGTTCGGAGGACGCCAACGGGGTCACCAGCCCCGAGGAGCTGATCGCCGCTGCCCACTCCACGTGCTTCTCCATGTCGCTGTCCAACGAGCTGACCAAGGCCGGTCACACCGTCGAGACCGTCGACACGAGGGCGGACGTCACCTTCGTGCCCGGCAATGGCATCACCGGCGTCTTGCTCACCACGCGCGCCGCGGTGCCCGGCCTGTCGGCCGAGGAGTTCGCGACCTTCGCCGAGGCCGCCAAGACCAGATGCCCGGTCAGCGCCGCGCTCACCGGCACGACGATCACCCTGGACGCCGCACTCGCCTGATCACGTCTCGGTGGGGGGGCGCGTGGCGGGGTCGGCCGGCGGGGCGGGGTCCGGGAGCTCCCGGACCGGGCGGGCGGCCTGGCTGTGGTTGCCGACCTTGAGGATCTCGCCGTTGCGGACGTACCAGACGACGCCGTTCTCGTCCCGCAGCCTCGTGACGCGCAGGCCCACGGCCTCGACGGTGCCGACGGTCCCGAGGCCCGGGTCCACGACGTCACCGACCCCGAACTGGTCCTCGAGGATCAGGAAGATGCCGGACAGGAAGTCCTTGACCAGTGTCTGGGCCCCGAACCCGACGGCGACCCCGACGATCCCAGCGCTCGCGAGCAACGGACCGATGGGCAGTCCGACGACGTCGAGCACCATCAGCAGCGCCACGCTCAGGACGACACCGGTCGTCACGCTGCGCAGGACCGACGACATCGTCTCGGCACGCTGCTGGCGCCGCTCGGAGAGCAGCGGGCTGCCGGCGAGCAGCCGGTGCCCCCTGCCCTTCGCCAGCACCCCCGGCACGGTGCCCTCCGCCGCGCGCTGCGCCAGCCGGCGGATCAGCCGGTGCAGGACGAACCGGATCACGGCCGCGAGCACGATGATCGAGAAGATCGCGGCAGGCTTGGCGAGGAGCCAATCGGCTGACTCGGCGAGCCCGCGGTTCCCCGTCGCGTCGTAGACCCAGTCGCAGAAGCTGGACTCCTGGCGGTCGTCGACGCAGCTGGGCAGCCCCACCAGTGCGATGTCGGTGCGGGTCACGTGAGGTCGAGGCCGGTCCAGCGCGCCGCGAACGCCAACGTGTCGGCCGTCAGCGCGACCGAGCGGCTCAACGCCCTGGCGCCGTGGCCGACGTCACGCTCACGTCGGAGCACGATCGGCCGGTCGCCACCCGTGGCGTGCTGCAGGGCGGCGCACATCTTGCGGGCGTGCAGCGGGTCGACGCGGGTGTCACCGTCGAAGACGGTGAACAGCGTGGCGGGGTAGTCGACGCCCTCGCGGACGTGGTGGTACGGCGAGTACGCCAGCAACCAGGACAGCTCCTCCGGCACCGCGGCACTGCCGTACTCGTCCGACCACGAAGCGCCCAGACCGAACTGCTCGTAGCGCACCATGTCGAGCAGCGGCGCCGAGCACACCACGGCGGCGTACAGCTCCGGACGTTGGGTCATCGCGGCCCCCACGAGGAGGCCGCCGTTGGAGCCACCCGAGATGGCCAGCCGGTCGCTGCTCGTCCACCCGTCGGCGACGAGCCGTTCCGCCGCGGCGTGGAAGTCGTCGAAGACGTTCTGCTTGTGCTCGCGCATCCCGGCCCGGTGCCACCGTTCACCCTCCTCCGACCCGCCGCGCAGATTGGCGATCGCGTAGACACCGCCGGCCTCGACCCAGGCCAGCAGACCGGCGGAGTACGCCGGGGTCAACGGGACACCGAACCCGCCGTAGCCGTAGAGCACCGTCGGCCGTGGGACGTCGGGCTCCTTGGTGGGTGCGACCAGGACCATCCGCACCGTCGTGCCGTCGGCGGAGGTGTACTCCACCTGCCGCGCGTGCACCTCCGGGACGTCGACGGTGCCCGGCGCGGTGGACCACAGCGAGGTCTCGCCGGAGATCGCGTCGTAGTGGAAGACCGACGAGGGCGTCACGTGGTCGGTGTAGCCGAACCACGCCTCGTGCCCGCCCTCGGGCCGTTCGCTCATCCCCGCAACAGATCCCAGCCCGGGCAGCGGGACCGACCCGGTGCGAGCGCCGGTCTCCAGCGCGTGGGTGCTGATCTCGCCCATCGCGTGCCGGGTCCAGGTGCAGAGCAGCACCCCTGCGGGGAGCCGGTCCCCGTCCAGGATCGCGTATCCCTCGAGAACGGCCTCGTCGTCCTCGGGGACCAGATCGGTCCAGGACTCGTAGGACGGGTCCTCGGGGGTCGTCACCGCGATCCGGCCACGGGGCGCGTCGCGGTCCGTGAACACGTACACCCTGCCGTCGCGGGCGACGTGCAGCGACGTGCTCGCGTCGACCCCCTGCTGCACGACGCGCAGGTCCGGCGCGTCGAGCGGACCGGAGCCGAGGTCGGCGAGCCACAGCTCGTTGCGCGGCGCGGTGCCGGCGGAGGCCCCGACGGTCAGCCACCGCCCGTCCATCGAGACGGTCACCCCGTAGTAGTTGGTCTTGTCCAGGCCGTCGCCGAACACGAGCGCGTCCTCGTCGGGGCTCGTCCCGACCCGGTGCAGCCAGACCCGGCGGTGGTACTGCGCCTCGTCGGCCGGGACCTGGTCGGGGGCGACCCGGCGTACGTAGTAGAAGGACTCGCCCCCCGGCAGCCAGGCGACGGGGGAGTAGCGCGCGCGGTCGATCGGCCCGTCCACGTTGCGGCCGGATGCGACGTCGAGAACGTGGAGGACCGACTCCTCCGTGCCCCCGGCGGAGAGCTGGTAGGCGAGGAGGTCGCCTTCCTTGGAGGGCGCCCAGGCGTCCAGCGTCGTGGTACCTGACGCGTCGAGGCCAACCGGGTCGACGAGGACGTGCTCACTGCCCTCGGCGTCCGTCACGATCAGGACCGCATGCTCCTGCTCGGCCGTACGCCGGGTGAAGAACTGCCGGTCGCCACGCCACACCGGGGTCCCCACCGTACCGGCGCCCAGCAGCTCGAGGACCCGGTCGTGGAGCCGCTCCTGGCCCGGGAGCCGAGACGTCAGCGCCTCGAGCAGGGCGTCCTGCGCACCGGCCCAGGCCACGGTGTCGGGGTCGCCATCGTCCTCGAGCCAGCGGTAGGGGTCGGGGACCGTCGTTCCATGCAGCTCGTCCATGTCGTTGATGTCTTCGCTGCGGCGTGCCTCGGGATAGGCGGGGCGGGTCATGCCCGACACCTTATGGGTGTTCGTAGTGGCGGACGGGGGGGTGCTGGGGTGACACTTGTCGCACTGCGACCCGGCACGTGCCACGTGCCGGGCCTGTGCTGGGAGGTGCGAGTGGTGCACGCGCTGGTGCTCAACGCGACGTACGAACCGCTGTGCGTCGTGCCGGCCCGGCGTGCCCTGCTGCTCGTCCTCATGCACAAGGCGGTCACGGTCGAGGACTCGGACCTGGTGATGCACAGCGCGACGTTGTCGGTCTGCGCCCCGTCGGTGGTGCGCCTCACGAGGTTCGTCCGCATCCCCTACCGGGGCCCGGTCCCGCTCACTCGTCGGGCCGTGTTCGTGCGTGACGGCGGCCGCTGCGTCTACTGCGGCAGGACCGCGACGAGCATCGACCACGTGGTGCCGCGCAGCCGCGGCGGCGCCCATGAGTGGGGCAACGTCGTCTCCGCCTGCCGGCGCTGCAACCACGTGAAGGCCGACCGCACCGTCGCCGACCTCGGCTGGCGGTTGCGCCCGCCGCAGGAACCGACGGGAACCGCCTGGCGCATCCTCGGCACGGGACGCTCCGACCCCTGCTGGGCGCCCTACCTCGAGGCCCACGGCGGGCCGGCGCTCCTGGGGGCCGCGATCGCCTGAGCTGGGTCAGACGGAAGGGCCGGAGCCCGAAGGCACCGGCCCCTCTCGTCGCCGCGTGGTGCTACGGCGTCGGGTTGTACTTGAAGATCCACAGACCGAAGTCACGGTCGCTGGCGGCGACGTACTCCTGCCCGTCCTGCTCGAACACCTGGACGCCCCAGAAGTTGTTGCCGGCGGCGTCGATGTAGTGGCCCTTCTCGACGATCTTGTCCTCCAGGATCTCGGCGACCCGGAAACCGCCCGAGTAGTAGGAGAAGTAGAGCTGGTTGTCGACCTGCTGCGAGGTGGCGACCTCGTGGACCGAGGGGTCACCGAAGCCGTCAGCGAACGCCGGGTCGTGCGCCTCGTCGATGGCGTACGTGTCGAGCTCGGTCATCTTGCCGGCCGAGTTGTCGTACAGGTGCACGTATCCCCACCCGTCGAAGTACGACGAGAAGGTCAGTGTGTCGCCCGTCGCGCCGAGCGTGATCGGTGCCTGCTGGGTACCGTCGCCGGCGAGGCAGGCCGCGTCGTCGTATCCGGCCGCGTCGAAGATGGCGAAGCCCTGCGCACGCGGCGCCACGCCGAAGGTCGGAATGTTGCCCGCCACGCTCATGCCCAGGGACTGGTTACATGCATCCGAGCCCTCGCGGTTGAAGATCAGCACCGCGTCGTAACCGCCCGCCTTGGTCACGTTGGTGACCTTCTCGGTGAAGGAGCAGACGCCACGCTCGACGACTGCGACATCGACGGCTGCTGGATTGCCGGCCGGGACCGCCGCGTCGGTGTTGCAGGCCCGGCCCGCGAACTTCGACTGGCCGGTGATCTTCTCGCCTTCCTTGAGCTTCGTGGTGTCGCTGCCCTGGCTGGCGTCGATGTCGGTGCTGTCGGTGTCGTTGCGAGCGGTGAGCGCGAAGGGCGCGAAGTCCTCGTCCGCCCCGACGACGTACTTGTTGTCGCGGGTGAACTCGGATTGGTGCCCGTTGCCCTCCGGCGGCACCACAGCGGACTTGTCGCCGTTGTCCGCCATCTCCGGGTCGGGGTTGGTGAAGTCGGTGTCCCCGAGGTACGTGATGTTCTTCGGGTCGTTGACGTCCAGCTGCACGTAGCCGGCGTCCCAGTACGACGCCGACATCACGAAGTTCGGGGCAACCTCCGTGCCCATGTTCTTGACGACCATGTCGTGCAGGAAGATCTCGACCAGGTTGCTCGGCGCGGCCTGCTTGATCTGCGGGAACATCTCGTCGAGGTCGTACTCCGCCGTCAGGAACGGCTGCTTGGGGTTGGTGATGTCCATGATGTCGACATCGGTGCCCTCTTCGTTGTCCACGATGACGGCGTAGGCCTTGTCGCCCGCGTCCCACGCGAACACGCTGTGGATCTCGTTGGCGGCCTTCTTGCCCTGCCCGTTGACGGTGGAGTCACCGATGCCCTCGGCGAGCGGTGTCGGGTGCTCCGGGTTGCTGACGTCGTAGATGTTCATGCCGCCGAACCCGGTCTTGTCGTTGCACTTCTCGTTGTTGCTCACAAGGATGTCGCCGGTGAAGGCCGGGGTGCTGATCGGCAGGGCCTGGATGCCCTCACCGGGGTAGCTGCCCTCCTTGGCCCCGATGAACGCGACCTCCTTGGGGTTCGCCACGTCGGCGATGGCCACGACGTGCACCCCGTTGGACTTGCAGGTCACGACCCCCCACGCCGCGAGGTAGGCGTAGTCGCCGAGCACGCCGACGTCGGCGATCTTCTCGGGGACGACATTCTTGAGCTTGAGCTTGCTGACGACCTCGACGTTGTCCGTGCTGCTCGGGGGCAGGTGACCGCCGGTCTCGCCGTGCTGGTGGGCGTCGCGGGACTTGTCCTCGGCGGTCACGCCGCCGTCGCTGCTGACGTCGTGTCCGGGGTGTCCGGACGCCAGGCCGGGTACGGCCAGGACGAGCCCGGCGGCGGAAAGCAGGACGAGTGCCGCCCTGCGTGGTGAGGCAGTCATGAGACTCCTTGTGGAAGTGAGAGTGACCTAGTGCAGTTTGTGACCTTTTCGAACAGTATGGGCTGAGAGGTGTCAGGGGAACGGATAGCTCGAAATAACTACTGAGAGTCAGTTCCTCGTCACAGCAGCGCGTACGGCAGACTCCCGGCGATGGACGACGATCCCGGTGACCTGCGCGAGCTGGCCGAGGCGTACGGCGTCGCGACCGAGTTCTGGGACTGGCAGGGTCGCCATCTCCTCGTCGGGAGGTCGTCGATCGAGGCGGTTCTCCGCGCCCTGGGCGTCGAGGCAGGGACCGACGCCCAGGTTCGCGCCGCCCTGCTCGCCGTACACGAGAGGCCGTGGCGGCGGACACTGCCGAGCATCGTCGTCACCCGCTCCGGGCGACCGCAACAGGTCCCGGTCCACGTCCCCCACGGCGACGCCGTGCGTGCCTGGGTCGAGCTGGAGGACGGCGGGACCGTCGAGCTCGAGCAGGCCGACCGGTGGGTCGAACCGCAGGAGGTCGCGGGGTCCCTCGTCGGTGAGGCGACCGTCACCGTGCCCGGCGACCTGCCGCTCGGGTGGCACACACTGCGCGCCGCCACGGGCGAGGACGCGTCGGCGCCGACAGCGGAGGCCCCCCTCGTCGTCACCCCGGACCGGCTCGGCCCGCCGTCGACCTCAGGCCCGGTCTGGGGCTTCATGGCCCAGCTCTACTCCGTGCGCTCGCGGCGGTCGTGGGCCCACGGCGACCTGGACGACCTGGCCGAGCTCGCCCGCTGGAGCGCCGGCGAACTGGGCGCAGGCTTCGTGCTCATCAACCCGCTCCATGCGCCGACGCCGACGACGCCGATCGAGCCCTCGCCCTACCTGCCCGTGACGCGCCGCTTCGTCAGCCCGCTCTACATCCGCGTCGAGCAGATCCCCGAGCACGCCTACCTCACGAGCGCCGCGCGGGCCGAGATCGAGCGGATCGCCCTCGGTGCGCGGTCGCTCAACGGCGCCGACGTGCTGCTCGACCGCGACGCCGTCTGGGAGGCGAAGCGGGCCGCCCTCACGCTCGTGCACACGGTCAGGCGCAGCCCCGCCCGCGACTCCGACTACCGCTCGTTCCGTCGCCGGGAGGGTCCCGGCCTGCTCGACTTCGCCACCTGGTGTGCCCTCGCCGAGGTCCACGGCGCGAGGTGGAGCGAGTGGCCGGAGCAGCTGCGCGACCCGTCGTCGGTGGCCGTCGTCACGGCCCGGGAACAGATGGCCGAGCGGGTCGACTTCTTCTGCTGGCTGCAGTGGGTCCTCGACGAGCAGCTGGCGCTGGCCCAGCGGCGCGCGACCGCCGCGGGGATGGAGCTGGGGGTCGTGCAGGACCTCGCCGTCGGTGTCCACCCCGACGGTGCCGACACCTGGGCCCTGCAGGAGGTGATGGCCCAGGGCATGAGCGTCGGCGCACCCCCCGACGCGTTCAACCAGGTCGGCCAGGACTGGTCCCAGCCGCCGTGGCGACCCGACCGGCTCGCCGAGGCGGGTTACCTGCCCTACCGCGACATGCTCCGCACGGTGCTGCGGCACTGCGGAGGGCTGCGCGTCGACCACATCCTCGGCCTGTTCCGGCTGTGGTGGGTCCCCGAGGGCCGACCGTCCTCCGAGGGGACGTACGTGCGTTACGACCACGAGGCCCTCGTCGGGATCCTGGCACTGGAGGCGTGGCGGGCCGGGGCCGTGGTGATCGGGGAGGACCTCGGCACCGTCGAGCCCTGGGTGCGCGACTACCTCGCCGAGCGCGGTGTGCTCGGCACCTCGATCCTGTGGTTCGAGCGCGACGACGGGCGGCCACGGCCCCCGGAGACGTGGCGCGAGCTGTGCCTGGCGGCTGTCACCACCCACGACCTGCCGCCGACGGCCGGCTATCTCGCCGGCGAGCACATCCGGCTGCGTGACCGGCTCGGGCTGCTCACGCGGTCGGTCGAGGAGGAGCGTCGGGTCGACGAGGCTGACCGAGCATCGTGGCTGCGCCTCCTCGAGGAGCGCGGCTGGCTCCCGGCGTACGCCGGGGAGGGCCCGGCCGAGGAGGCCGTCACGCTGGCCCTGCACCGCGCGCTGGCCGCCACCCCGAGCAGCCTGCTGGGGGTGGCGCTGCCCGACGCGGTGGGCGACCGGCGCGCGATGAACCAGCCGGGCACCCACGAGGAGTACCCGAACTGGCAGCTGCCGCTGGCCGACGGCGCGGGCCGCCCGGTGCTGCTCGAGGACCTGGTCGGCCTCCCGCGCGCGGCCGGGCTGGCCGCCGCCGTGCGCGGGTCCTACGGGACACCGGGACAGCGCCCCAAAGAATCGGGCTAGTACGGTCTCCCCGTGACCGCCCGAACCGTGCTGCGCCGAGCCGCCAAGACCAGCGCCGCCCTGACGGTGGCCGTGACGCTGGTCCTGCTCCCGACGCCTGCCTGGGCGGCCGTCGACGACGGCAGCGAGCCCGGTGACGGACTCAGCGTCGTCGAGACCCTGTTCTGGTTCGTCGGCATACCACTCGTCCTGTTCGTAGGCATCGCCCTGCTGGCCTCGGCCCCCTCGATGGCTCGCGGCCCGCGCTACCGGCCAGGGCTCGGCTGGTGGGCGGCGCCGATCTGGTTCAACGGTCCCGAGTCCGCCGACACCGCGGTGCGCACGGCGGCTCCGACGGTCGGAGGGGGTGGCGCGAGTGCCCGCTGGTGACGCGTTCTCGCAGCGGCAGCAGGAGGACGTGGTCCGGGCGATCCGCCTGGCCCGCCAGCAGTCCCAGCTCTCCGTCTCGGTCTACGTCGGCACCCTCGAGGGCGACAGCCGGGGCATGGCGCAGCAGCTGCACGGCGCGCTCGGTGCCGACGCATCCGCCTCGGTGCTGGTCGCCGTGGACCCGGGGGCCCGGCGGCTCGAGATCGTCACCGGGCCGGAGCTGCGGCGGCGGCTCGACGACCGGGCCGCCGGCCTCGCGGCGATGACCATGACCTCGGCGTTCCAGGCCGGGGACCTCTCCGGTGGCATCGCCAACGGCGTGCTGGCGCTTGCCGAGCACGCCCACACTCCGCGGTCGCTGCACACCGACACCCCGTAGGACGCCCGACGGGCGCCGGCACACGTCGGTCAGGACGCAGCGTCGCGAGCCTGCGCGCGCAGGGCTCGGGCCACCGCATCGCGGGCCTCGACGACGAGCCGCCGCAGGGCCGCCACGGCGTCGTCGTTGTCCTGCAGCCACGCGTCGGCGGCGTCGACGGTGGCCTGCTCGGTGAGCAGGGTCGGGAAGAGGCCGATCACGATGTTCTGCGCGGTCTCGTTCGTGCGCTGTGCCCAGATCTCCCGGATCGCGGCAAAGTAGGTCGGGAGGTAGGGCCGGAGCAGGTCGAGCTGGTCCACAGAAGCGAACCCGCCGATGACGGCCGTCTGGATGGCGTTGGGCAGCTCGTCGTCGTCCATGACCGAGTCCCAGGCCTCGCGCTTTGCCCCCTCGGTGGGGCGGGCGGCCATCGCCGCGGCGGCGTGGCGGCGTCCGGTGGCGGTGTCGTCGAGGTCGAGCTCTCGCTCGACCTCGCCCTCGTCTGCCCGGCCAGTCACGACGAGGCGGTGCAGGAGGTGCCAGCGCAGGTCGGTGTCGATCCGCAGCCCGTCCAGGACGTCCTCGCCGTCGAGCACCCGGCGTACGGCGTCGAGGTGCCCGTCGCCCACCGCCGCCGAGGCGAGGGAGCGCAGGAACTGCAGCTGGCTGTCGCTGCCCGGTGCAGCTTCCTGCAGGAGGTCGGCCAGGCCGTCGGCGAGCCGGAGCCGTTCCCGCTCCCGGGACCGCGGGGAGCAGTAGAGGACGACGGCCACCTCGACCTGGCGCAGCGCGGTGCGCACGACCGAGCTGTCCGTCTCGGTCGCCAGCCCGCGCAGGACGAGAGTGAGGTAGTCCCGCGCGGCCAGCTCGCCGTCGCGGGTCATGTCCCACGCCGCCGTCCAGCACAGCGTGCGCGCCAGGCTGTCCTCGACCTGGCCGAGCGACCCCGTCAGCGTCGCGAGGGACCGCTGGTCGAGGCGCACCTTGGCATAGGTGAGGTCGTCGTCGTTGACCAGGACCAGGTCGGGCTCCGCCAGACCCACGAGGTCGGGCACCGGGGTGCGGGCCCCGGTGAGGTCGAGCTCCACGCGGTGCCGGCGCACGAGCCCGTGGTCGGTCCGCTCGTAGAGGCCGATGGCCAGCCGGTGGGACCGCAGCGTGGGCCACGCGTCGGGAGCGGTCTGCTCGACGACGAAGGAGGTGAACCGATCTTCGCTGTCGGTCTCGGCGACCGCCCGCAACGTGTTGACCCCGGCGGTCTCGAGCCACTCCGCGGACCAGGCCTTGAGGTCGCGGCCCGAGGTCTCCTCGAGCTTGCCGAGCAGGTCGGCCAGCGTGGTGTTGCCCCAGGCGTAAGCCCGGAAGTAGGCGCGGATGCCCTCGAGGAACGGCTCACGACCGACCCAGGCGGCCAGCTGCTTGAGCACGGCAGCGCCCTTGGCATAGGTGATGCCGTCGAAGTTCACCTCGACGTCCTCGAGGTCGCGGATCTCCGCGGCGATGGGGTGGGTCGAGGGCAGCTGGTCCTGCCGGTAGCCCCACGTCTTCTCCGTGTTGGCGAAGGTCGTCCACGACGAGGTCCACTGCGTCGCCTCGGCAGCGGCGAGGGTGCTGACCCACTCCGCGAACGACTCGTTGAGCCACAGGTCGTCCCACCACGTCATCGTCACGAGGTCGCCGAACCACATGTGCGCCATCTCGTGCAGGATCGTCACGGCCCGGCGCTCGTAGGACGCCTCCGGGACCCGGGAGCGGAACACGTAGTCCTCGGTGTGCGTGACGCAGCCCGCGTTCTCCATCGCCCCGGCGTTGAACTCCGGCACGAAGATCTGGTCGTACTTCTCGAACGGGTAGGGCAGGTCGAAGATCCGCTCGAAGAACTCGAAGCCCTGGCGCGTCTCCTCGAGGATCACGTCCACGTCGAGGAACTCGGCCAGTGAGGCCCGGCAGAGCACGCCGAGCGGGATGACGCGGTCGCCGTCGCGGTACTCACCGTCGACGCGGCGATAGGGCCCTGCGACCAGTGCCGTGATGTACGACGAGATGCGCTCGGTCGGTGGGAACCGCCAGGTGGCGTTGCCGAGCCCGGAGGGCTGCGGTTCACCGGCGGGCTGGTTGGACACGACCTGCCACTCGGCGGGGGCGGTCACGGTGAAGGCGAACGTCGCCTTGAGATCGGGCTGCTCGAAGACGGTGAAGACACGTCGGGAGTCGGCGACCTCGAACTGGGTGTAGAGGTAGACGAACGTGTCGACCGGGTCCACGAAACGGTGCATGCCCTCGCCGGTGTGCATGTATCTGCAGCGACCGCGCACCCGCAGCGTGTTGTCCGCCTCGAGCCTGTCGAGGGTGATCCGGGTGCCGTCGAAGGCCTCGTCCGGGTCCAGCGTCCTGCCGTTGAGCTCGATCCGGGTGACCACGTCCGCGACCAGGTCGACGAAGGTCGCTGCCCCGGGCTCCGTGCAGCGGAAGCGCACGGTCGTGTCCGACAGGAACGTCGTGTCCCCTTCGGTGAGGTCGAGGTCGATCGCGTAGGACGCCACCTGGAGCAGACGAGCACGGGTCCGCGCCTCGTCGCGCGTGATGTTCAGCTGGACGGTCGCGCTGTGCACGCTGGTGCTCCTACGGCTCTGCGGAGGGCGGACGGGACGAGGAGGGGAGAGGAGCAGATTCTTCCACGCCGCGCCCCATGCATGCCCCCCCGGGAATGCCGCCGGTCCACGTCGGGGTTGTCCCAGAGGTGACTCCTACCTCCAGCACCCCCGTCTCGCCGGTGACCGCCGACTTCTGGTTCGACCCGATCTGTCCGTGGGCCTGGATCGCGTCCCGCTGGATGCTCGAGGTGGAGCAGGTCCGCGAGATCGTGGTCAGCTGGCACGTGATGTCGCTGTCCTACCTCAACGAGGGCCGGGACCTGCCCGAGGACTACCGCACGAGGATGGATGACAGCTGGGGCCCCGTGCGCGTGGTGGTCGCTGCCGCCGCCGAGCACGGCGACGAGGCCGTCCTGCCGCTGTACACGGCCCTGGGCAACCGGATCCACCGCGAGAAGCTCCCCCACGACCGGGCCACGGTCGAGGCGGCGCTGGCCGAGGTGGGCCTTCCTGCCGGGCTCGCCGATGAGATGACCTCCACCCGCTGGGACGACCGGCTCAAGGCCTCCCACCACGCGGGCCTGGACCAGGTCGGCTTCGAGGTCGGCACCCCGGTGATCGCCACCGAGGGCGTCGCGTTCTTCGGACCCGTGGTCTCACCAATTCCGAGGGGTGAGGCCGCGGGGCTGCTGTGGGACGGCGTCCGGCTCGTCGCCGGCACGGACGGCTTCTTCGAGCTCAAGCGCTCGCGGACCCGGGACCCGATCTTCGACTGAGCGGAAGCCCTTCCGCCGGGGGCGTCCACCAGGCATGCTGGGTCCCCGAGAAAGGTGGGCCCGGTGATGATCGAAGGACCTGGCTACTGGGACATGGACGGCTGCGCGTGGGTGGGTGCGGACCCGGCGTACGTGCTCCCGCCGTCGCCGACCGTGCAGCCCGAGCCGGCCGTGCAGCCCGAGCCCGCCGTGCCAGGGCCGCGGTCCGACGCCGAGGCGACCGGCGCGCCGATGTCGCTCGGCGCGGACGCCCCCGCCTGACCGACGTCGCGCGTCACGTCACGATGCGCATCGGCCGTCCGCAGGCGTCGACCGGTGGGTCCGCGGGAAGGGTCCGCGCCGAACCGGCGAGCCAGCGGGTGGCGGACCAGGCGACCACCAGCGCGTCCAGGCCGTCGTCGCCCCACGGGACCTCCTCGAGCCCGGGCAACCACTGCTGCAACGCACGCCGCCGCTCCTCCAGCCCTGCAGCGGCGTGCTTGGACGCCAGGACCCTCCCGGCCAGCAGTGCGAAGGACAGCTCCGGGTGCACCTCCACCAGCCGCGGGTCGTCGGCGTGGGCGTCGACCTCGCGGATCTTGGCTACCAGCCCCCAGGTCTGCGCCGACATGCCGAGCCCGCCGGTGAGGTCGCGGTGCAGCGGCCTGGCCAAGGCGTAGGTCGAGGCCGCGAGAACCCCACGCGGCGGGGCGAGGAAGACCCGGGGGTGGGCCCGCCCCAGCTCTCGCTTGGCGAGCACGTCGCACTCCCGCCGCCCGGTCTCCGGCAGCCCGAGCGGCATGTCGACGCCGACGCTCGCGACGTCGAGCACAAGCGCCGCGCGGATGTCGGGCAGCCGCAGCCAGCCCACCTGGTCGCCCTCCACCAGCGCGCCGATCCAACCGCCTCGGCAGCCGTCGAGCCCGAGGACCGCGCTCACCGCCGAGCCCTGCCAGACTGCGTGACATGCGCGTGCACCTCGGGTCCGACCACGCCGGCTTCGAGCTCAAGGCGCACCTGGGCGAGTGGCTGCGGGAGCAGCGCTACGACGTGGTCGACCACGGTCCGGTGGAGTACGACCCGGTCGACGACTACCCGCCGTACGTGCTGCGTGCTGCCCAGGCGGTCGTCAACGACGCGGGCAGCCTCGGCGTGGTCATCGGCGGGTCGGGCAACGGCGAGCAGATCGCGGCCAACAAGGTCACGGGGGTGCGGGCCGCGTTGGCGTGGAACGACGACACGGCCGGGCTCTCGCGGGAGCACAACGACGCGAACGTCGTGAGCATCGGGGCGCGGATGCACAGCCTCGACGAGGCGACCCGGCTGGTCGAGCGCTTCCTCACCACGGCGTACGGCGGGGACGCCAGCCACGCACGCCGGATCGCGATGATCGGGCACTACGAGACGGCCCGCGAGCTGCCCGAGCTGCCCAGCCCGCCGTCGCTGTAGCACGTCACTCGCCGGCATCAGAAGATGGCGGGGCACCACGGCGCAGGCGAGTGGGCGAAGGCTGCCGCCGCGGCTGCGACGCTGCCGGGGCGCATCTCCCGGACCCGGCCGGCCAGCGCGAGCTCGGTGAGGGTGGTGCCGCCGAGGTAGGCGGCTCCGAGGTCGACGACGCCGAGAGCGATGTCGGCCGGGTCCTCGGTCCGCACGCAGGTGGTCCCGTCCGGGCCTCCGGTCAGGCGCCAGCGGCCCGCGTTCCACGGGCACGTCTCGTCGGAGACATCGAGCACGACGTCGACCGGCGCCGCGTACGAGCGGGTGGTCAGGGCCCGGGCCAGGTCCACCAGCCGGACGTAGAGTCCGTCACCGAGCACCGGCTTGGCCCGCCGCGGGTTCTGCAGCCAGTGCAGCAGCGGGTCGTCGACCGGGAGGTTCCACAGGTCGGTCCGCCCCATCAGGTCCAGGTCGAAGAGATAGCGGTAGAGGGAGGCGAGAGCGGCCGGGTCCAGCGCCATCACCTCCCGGACCGACACCTCGCCCGAGCCGAAACCGTCGTCGAAGTGCTGCTTGGTGCTGTAGCGGGCGTACCCACGCACGCCGTCGGCGTCCTCCGCCACCACGCAGCGCAGTTCTGAGCGACCCGCTCTCATCGCCGGGACGTCGTGTACCTCGTGCGTCCACCAGCGCTCGTCGCGCGCCGGGACGCCGGGCCGCCGGGCTGCGACCCGGGCATAGACCGGCGCGGTCAGCGACCAGTCACCGGCGTCGACCAGGCGGAGCCGGAGCCCCGGGTCCGCAGGGGCGGAGGGGTGTAGGGCGCGAGGGTCGCGGGGGACCGTGAGCGACAGCCCGCGGGTGGCCAGGCCGTAGCCGAACCGGCCGTAGATCTGGGGCTCGGAGGCCCACAGGACGGCCAGCGGCTCGCGTCCCTCGTCATGCACCGCGTGGAGCTGGGAGGTCATGAGCGCCCGGAGCACACCCTGGCGTCGGTGCGTCGGCAGCACTCCCACCCAGCTCACCGCGGCGGCGGGGGTCGAGGCACCCGGGACGCTCAGGTCGTAGGAGAACGCCGTCGCGATCCCCGCGAGCGTCGCCCCGTCATAGGCCCCGATGCCGCGCGCGCCCTCGTGCAGCTCGCGCTCGGCGGATAGGACCTCCGGTGGCATCGTCGCGCCGAAGGCGTGGCCGTCCAGGGCGACGAAGGCGTCCCAGTCCTCTCCGTCGAGGCTGCGGACCGGCCACCGGGAGGCCGTCGGAGGTGTCGTCGTGCTCATGGAAGGTGCCTACCAGAGCCCGCGGGACTGCCGCCAACCGGGCGCGCCCGGCGGGATCCTGGAACACCCAGTGAGGACCGGTGACTGTCTGTACCCTCGGGGGCATGCTGGCCCCTGTCCACGCCGGCCGGCGTGCCGGGAAGGCGTCCTGGCGCTGGCGGGCCGCGGCGTACGCCCGGCGGCACCTGCAGCACTCCGACGGCTTCGCGCTGGTCTGCCTGAGCCTGTGCGCGGCGGCTCTCGGCGTGCTCTTCCTCACGCAGCGGACCTTCTTCCCCATCTCCATGCTCTCGCTGGTGGTTCTCGCGGGAGGCTTCCTGCTCAGCGTGCGCAGCCTGCTGCTGCTCGACATGGTCGTGGTCTCGGTGGCTGCGCTGGAGATCTCCCGCTCCGGCGCGGCGTCGCCGGGGGCGATCCTGACGGTCGCGGGGACGGCGGCGATCGTCCACCTGCTCGCGCGCAGCCGCGGTCGGCTCGGCTTGCAGGGGACCCGCGGCGACTCGATGCTGGTCGACCTGCGGGACCGCCTCACCGCGCAGGGCGAGCTGCCGCCGTTGCCGGCGGGCTGGTCGGCCGAGGTGGTGCTCCGCTCAGCTGGGGGATCATCGTTCTCCGGGGACTTCCTCGTCGCCACCCTCTCCGACGACGGTGGCGCGCTCGAGGTCGCGCTGGTCGACGTGTCCGGCAAGGGGGTCGACGCGGGCAGCCGTGCCCTGTTGCTCTCCGGCGCCTTCGGCGGGCTGCTGGGCTCGGTGGCCCACGACGACTTCCTGCCCGCCACCAACCGCTACCTCCTCCGGCAGCACTGGGACGAGGGGTTCGCGACCGCCGCCCACGTTCAGCTCGACCTGGTCACGGGGGAGTACGTCGTCTCCACGGCCGGACACCCGCCGGCGGTGCAGTTCGCTGCCGGTTCAGGCCGCTGGCGGGTCGCGACAGGCAGCGAGGGGCCGCTGCTCGGGGTCTTCGACGACGCCAAGTTCGTCAGCGAGCGAGGCCGCCTCGAGCGGGGTGACGCGCTGCTGTTGTTCACCGACGGCCTGGTCGAGCGGCCGGGTCAGGACCTCGCCGTGGGCATCGACCGGCTCCTCGGCGAGGCCGAACGCTTGGTGACCAATGGGTTCCGCCACGGAGCCCGCACGCTCATCGACCGGGTGGCGGCGGCCCACAACGACGACCGGGCCGTCGTCCTCGTCTGGCGCGACTGACCGATGACGGCGCCTCTGACGGGCAGTCGGCCGGTCGAGGCGCAGACGCTGGCACTGTACGCCGGGAGTCGGCCGGCGATCCGGAGCTCAAGCGCGAACTCCTCTTGCGCTGCAGAGGAGGAGACCAGCGTGTCCGAGGTCATCCGCCGGGCAATCGGCCAGTACCTCCAGGGCGTCCTTCGCGGCGTCCCTCGGAACTGACGGTATCGAGCGGCGGCGACAGTGGTTTGGTCTGTTTGATCGGGGTCGGCTGCGCCAACCGAGCCGGTAGCCACGGGTACGGGTCTCGAATCGGCTTCCGGGCCGCCCGGCGCGCCTCCTGGATCCCCACAAGGGCCGACCCTGGGACGTAATGACGCCCCTTGGTCGCTCCGACCGGTCGGAGCAGTTCGAGCTCGACGAGCTGCTTGAGGTCGCGGCTTGCGGTTCTCTCTTCGACCTCGGCGGGCGCGCGCGAGCCGCCCGTTTCCGTCGCGGAACGGATGGATCATGACGAGGTTGAGGTGGGCCATGGCGGCCTGGACCAGTGCGTCGTCGGCGGTGTCCGTCAGTGAGTCGACGAGCTCGTCGACCAGGCTGGGGACCAGCTCGCGCATCCGGTCCCTCGTAGACCTCGACATCGGTGGCCTCGTCGCGGACGTAGATCGGCCCGGTGCGGTAGCGGCCGGGGGACTTGGTCAGGTCATGCCCGAGCAGCATGAAGTGCATGCTGCGGACCGCGGACGCGTCGAGTACGAAGTGCTCGTCGGCTGCCATGGCCCGGACGTAGCCGAGAGCCTGCCGGTAGCCACGGATCTCGGCGAAGGTCTGTCCGTCCGCGCTCGGCGGCTCCTCGTTGTCGACCGCGGCGGCAGCATCGTCGACCTCGACGACGTATCCCTCGAAGTTCCTGCGGCGAGCATGTCCCGAGTCTCGTGGAACTTGGGTGACGATCCTGGGTGAACTCTATGCGGCGGCTCCGACAGATTCGGGGGTCGAGGCCGTCTCGGGGTGCGCGTGAGAGGCCAGCGGGACCTCGTGGCCATCCAGGGTCCGGGCCCGCGGCCGGCTTACGGCCACCCGCCGACCACCCAGGGTCACCGAGCCCTTCTCGGCGCCGTGGCGCACAGCCCTCCGGTCCGGGTCGTGCTTGCCCTTCACCCCGGCCACCGAGGTGACCTCCGCGGCGAACATCGCCTGCATCACGGCCATCCCCGTCGCCACACTCATCGCGAGCAGCCCCTCGCGGGCCACCCCAACGATGTCGGCGAGCGCGAGGCCGATCTCCTCGGGAAGATCAGCCACCCAGGCCGTCGGTTCCTGCGTGGTCGGCTGGGCGTTCATCGGTACGGTCTTCACAGCGGTCCCCTGTTCTGTCGGGTCGACTTGGCGGTCGCCCAACACCTACCGCAAGGCAGGCATCAGGCGGGGGACCGCCACCTCAAGTTCC
>Ga0180121_10000270_pt1 | contig 20878 bp, 15 predicted proteins | sample AntDrymUQ5402106_2_FD_129676 | JGI IMG/M metagenome (GOLD analysis project Ga0180121, IMG submission 129676) | Polar desert sand microbial communities from Dry Valleys, Antarctica - metaG UQ540 (21.06) (version 2) (version 2) | ecosystem: Environmental > Terrestrial > Soil > Desert | place...
CGAAGCCCCGCCCGACGCTCGTGCTGCTCGCATACTCGGCGTCGATGGTGCTCGCGATGATCCCGATCACACCGGGTGGCCTCGGCTTCGTGGAAGCCGGCCTCACCGGACTGCTCGCTGCGGCAGGCGTCTCGGCCGGCGATGCCGTGCTGTCGGTGCTCGCCTACCGCCTGGTGTCGTTCTGGCTGCCCCTGCCGTTGGGAGGCGTGGCGGCACTGCTGCACCGCCGGCGGTACCGGGGCCGTGAAGTGGCCGCCGGCGCCGGTTGAGCCGGCCGGCCCAGCGAGGGCGTCGGGGCCAGCTTCGCTGGATGGCGGACGCTAACCCCCGGTGGCCGATCGCCATTCATCGGAGAGCATCGCGTACACCACGATGTCGTAGAAGCCGCCGAGGCCGCGGCCGCTTCCGCGCTCAAGACCTTCCTGCGTGTAGCCGAGCCGCTCGGGCACGGCCCGGCTCCGCACGTTCTCGACGCCCGCTCGGATCACCACCCTGTTCAGCCCCACGTGCTCGATCGCGATGCGGGTGAGCTCGCGTGTCACACCCGTGATGAGCCCCCTGCCCTCGAAGGGCGAACGCACCCAGTACCCGATCTCCCCGGCGATGCGATAGGGATCCCACTCGAGGCCGACGCCGCCCGCGAACTCGCCGTCGACGAAGATGCCGCCCTCGACGAGCGACTCGGGTTGCCCCACGACCTTCTCGAGCCAGTCGCGCTGCACATCGATCGAGGTCGTGCCCTCGACCCAGGGCATCCACTCGCCGAGACGCTCGCGCTCTCCCGACGCCACAGCCCAGATCGCGTCGAGGTCGTCCATCACGTACCGGCGCACGACCGCGCCGTTTCCCAGATCGATGGGAAGCGGGTCAGCGGCCCGATCGGCCACGCTCACGCGCCGGCGCCCGCTTCCCGCTTGGCGCGCTCTTCCTCCTGCAGCACCCGCCGCAGCACCTTGCCGATCAGCGTCTCGGGCAGCTCATCGCGAAGCTCGATCTCCTTGGGCACTCGGTAGCCGGTCAGCCCCTGGTCGGGGGCGCGGCACCACGCGACGATCTCTTCGGGGGTCACAGGCTCCCCCGGCTTCAGCACGACGAACGCCTTCACGCGCTCACCCGTCGTGTCGTCGGGCAGGCCCACCACCGCGCACTTCAGGATCTTCGGATGCCCGTACAGCACCGCCTCCACCTCGGTGGGGTACACGTTGAAGCCCGAGACCAGGATCATGTCCTTGATGCGATCGACGACGCTGAAGTAGCCCTGCTCGTCCATGATCGCGACGTCGCCGGTGTGCAACCATCCGTCGCGGATCACCATGGCGCTCTCGTCCGGGCGGTTCCAGTAGCCGAGCATCACCTGCGGCCCCTTGATGCACATCTCACCGCGCTCGCCCTGCGGCACCTCGCGATCGGGCTCGTCGAGGTCGACCAGCTTCACGTCGGTGTCGGGAAGCGGCATGCCGATCGAGCCTTCCTTGCGCTCGCCCACGAGCGGATTCGCGTGCGTGACGGGCGAACACTCCGTGAGGCCGTACCCCTCGACGACCCTCGCGCCGCCGGTGATCTGTTCGAAGCGTTTCGCCACCGCCATCGGAAGCGGCGCAGCGCCCGAGATGCACGCCTTCAGCGACGCGAGGTCGTGCTTGGCCGTGCGCGGGTCTTGGTTCAGCGCGATGTACATGCGCGGCACACCCGGGAACAGCGACGGCTTCTCCTTCGACATCGCCTTCAGCGCCATGTCGATCTCGAATCGCGGAAGCAGCACGAGCTTCGCCGCCTTCGTGATCGCGAAGTCCATGACGAGCGTGCCGAACGAGTGGAAGAAGGGCAGCGCCGCGACGATGCCGTCCTCGCCCTGGCGCACGACGTTCAGCCACGCCGAGGCCTGGCGCGCGTTGGCGACCAGGTTCATGTGCGAGAGCATCGCGCCCTTCGACAGCCCGGTCGTGCCGCCGGTGTAGACGAGCGCGGCCACCTCGGTCGCGGGGTCCTCGATCGTGACCTCGGGCGGCGCCGGGCCTGCCTGCTTCATCACGTCGGCCCACCAACGCACGCGATGATCGGCCGGCACGAACGGAAGCGGCGTGCCCTGCTTGCGCGCGTCTCCCTTGAACTTCAGTGGGGCGAGCCAGCGGATCGGCGCAGGCATGTAGTGGTTCAGCTTGACCGCGATGACCTCCTGCACTCCGGCGGCGTCGCGGATCTTGCCGAACCGGTGGTAGATCTGGTCGAGCACGATCATGACCTTCGCGCCCGAGTCGGTGATCTGATGCTGCAGCTCGCGCTCGGTGTAGAGCGGATTGTTGCCGACCGCGACGGCGCCGATGCGCTGGCACGCGAAGAACGCGATCACGTACTCCGGACAGTTCGGCAGGATCATGCCCACCCGGTCGCCCCGGCGCACCCCCAGCCCGGCGAGCACTGCCGAGAACCGCTCGACCTCGGCGAGCAGCTTCGCATAGGTCATGTGCGCCCCGAAGAACGCGAGCGCGGGCCGATCGGGGAACCCCGCAACCGCGTTGCGCAGCAGCGCGAACACCGACTCCTTCGGGAACGGCTCGAGCGAATGCGGCACGTCGGGCGGGTAGGCGTCGAACCACGGACGATGCTCGGTCATGGGGCGCATCATGGCGGGGGCGAGGCCCCCAGGCAAACGCGATCGCGCCGGAAAGACGTCCCCAGCTTCCTACCGAGTACGTCGCACGAGCCGCCAGGTGATCGATGTCAGCTGGTAGCACAAGAAGCCGAGGAGGGCACCGAACGAGTTGAGGATCACATCGTCGATGTCGGCACCGTGCGCCGGAAGGATAATCTGAAGAGTCTCGACCGCGAAGGCGAGGCAGACGCCGGCGGTGAGCGCGCGGATGAGCGAACGACTCGCCCGCACTGCCAGCGGCAATGCGAAGCCGAAGGGCATGAACAGGACGACGTTGCCTAGGAGCTGTCGCTTCTCTACATCCACGAGCGCGCCGGCGAGGTAGGTACCGATCGTTCGGAATGGGATGAGGGTCGGGAAGCCCTGGATCTCGTTCCACCGCCACTGACTCGGGGCGAACGGAACCGGCGGCAGGAGAGCGTATGCGGCGATCAAGAGCAGCGACGCGATCAGCAGGAGGCCGGCGACGACCCGGCTCAGCGTTCCAGATCCTGACGACGTCGTGCCATGCTTCATTCGCGCGGAGGGTACACACGCCCCCGACCAGTTTACGAACAGCTTCATCCAGGTTGCGACTGGCCGGGTGCGATGCGAGGATGTTCCCCTCACGGCATCATCGAGGGGAGGCCCGCATGAGCGAAGGCACACGGCTCGGTTCGCTGACGATCTTCGGCGATACCGGAGGCGACGTGGTGGCAGCTTCCCCTATCGCGGATCCGGGAACGGTGAACGGCTTCGTGACCTGACCTTCCTCCCGGAAGGGATCTGAGGTCGCGGCGAGCGCCGCGGAACCGCTCCACCCACGTTCATCTGCTGCACGCGCCTCACGATGCGTGCGCGCGACCTGTCTGGCTGTCCCCTGAAGAGGTACGTCCATGCACGCGACGACTAAGACGACGCCCACCGTCGACCGCACGGTCTTCCGCCGCGGCATGCAGCTCGTCGCGTCCTACGTGCGCATGCACCCGAAGCCCTTCGCCGCGGCAGTGACCGGCGCCGTGCTCTTCGCGTTCGCGTCGCTCTGGCTCACGGAGGCGCTTGGGCGAGCCACCGATCAGGTGCTGCGACCCGCCTTCGGCGGCGAGGTCGAGGCGCGCGACGTCTGGTTCGCCGTCGGCGGTCTCATGCTCGGCGGCGTCGGACGGGCGCTCGGCATCATGCTCCGCCGCTACTACTCGGGCGTGGCGGGCGAACGGGTCATGGCAACGCTCCGCACTCGGGTCGCCGAGCGCTACCGGGAGCTGTCGCTGCGCTTCCACCGTGAAACGCCCACCGGCGAGCTGCTCGCTCACATGGAAGCCGACGTGAAGGCGGCGGTCGACGTGTTCTGGCCCGTGCCATTCGCGATGGGCGTGATCGTGCTGACGCTGCTGGCCCTCATCTCGCTGATCGTGACCGACCCGGTGCTCGCGGTCGTGGGGCTGTTGGTCTTCCCGTCGCTCGCGGTGATGAACCAGATCTTCGCCAAGCGCATCGAGGATCCGTCGCGGCGCGCGCAAGAGCGCATCGGCGACGTGAGTGCGGTCGCGCACGAGTCGATCGACGGCGCGCTCGTGGTGAAGACGCTCGGCCGGGAGCAGGCCGAAACGCGGCGGCTGGAGGAGAAGGCGCGCGCCCTGCGTGACGAGCGCATCGAGGCCGGCTCGGTGCGGGCGTCGTTCGAGGCGGCGCTTGACGCCCTGCCGACGTTCGCGATCGCGCTGCTCCTCGCGGTCGGCGCCTGGCGCGTGTCGAGCGGCGCGATCACGCTCGGCGACCTGATCGGGTTCGTGGCACTGTTCCAGCTCCTGTCGTGGCCGATGCGATTCATCGGGTGGATACTCGCGGAGCTGCCGCGCGCCGTCGTCGGCTACGACCGGCTCGAAGAGGTCTTCGCCGAGCCGGTCACGGTGACGCCGCCGCGCCGGGGCACGCCGCTTCCCGACGGGCCGTTGGATCTGCACGTGCACGAGCTGCACCTGCTGTACGAGCAGCAGTCCCCGGTGCTCGAGGGCGTGACGTTCGAGGTGTCGCCGGGTGAGTCGGTCGCGATCGTTGGTCCAACCGGCGTGGGCAAGAGCACGCTCACCCAGCTCATGGTGCGACTCGTCGACCCCGACGAAGGCCATGTGGAGATCGGCGGCGTCGACCTGCGTGAGGTCGACGTGGCGTCGCTGCGATCGTCGGTCGCGGTCGTGTTCCAGGAGAGCTTCCTGTTCGCGGAGAGCGTGCGCTCGAACATCGCGCTCGACTCTGGCGCGATCCACGACGAGGTCGTACACGCCGCCGAGATCGCGGCGTGTGACCGGTTCATCAGGGCGCTGCCGCAGGGCTATGACACGATCGTCGGCGAGCGTGGGCTCACGCTCTCGGGCGGCGAGCGTCAGCGCGTGGCGCTCGCCCGTGCGCTGGTTCGCAAGCCCCGCCTGCTGATCCTCGACGACGCGACGAGCGCCGTCGACCCCTCGATCGAGGCCGAGATCCTGGGGGCGCTCCGAAAGGAGCTCTCGACCACGCTCGTGGTCGTGGCCTACCGGCTGTCGACGATCAGCCTCGCCGACCGGGTGATCTTCCTGCGGGCAGGAAGGGTCGAAGCCACCGGATCGCACGAGGAGCTGCTCGAAACCCAGCGCGGATACGGGGCGATCATCCGGGCGTACGAGCGAGGTGAGCGATAGATGGCCGACGAGCTGATCCGCCTGCGCGGCGACGACGGCGAGCTGCCCGTGCCCGATGAGCTGAAGGGCTCGTTCGGCGTGCTGCGCCGCGGCGTGCGCGAGAGCCCGGAGCTTCGCAAGGGCCTCGGGTTCACGCTCATCGTCTCGCTCGGCATCACGGTCGTCTCGCTCGTGACGCCCGTGCTCGTGCAGCAGGTGTTCGATCACGGCTTCACACCCGAGTTCAAGCCGAGGTTCGTGTACGGCATCTGCGGGCTGGGGGTCGCGCTCGTGCTCGTGGCGTTCCTCGCGGCTCGGACGGCCGGGCGCCGGCTCGTCCGCGCCTCGGAGGAAGCGCTCATGCAACTGCGGGTACGGACGTTCGCGCACATCCATCGCCTGTCGATCGCCGAGCAGAGCGAGGAGAAGCGCGGCGTATTCGTGGCACGGGTGACCGCCGACGCCGACTCGCTCCAGCAGTTCACGGAGTGGGGCGGCATCGCGTGGCTGATCTCGATCGTGCAGGCCATCGGCGCGCTCGCGCTGATGCTGTTCTATAGCTGGCAGCTCGCGATCGTCGTGGTACTGCTCATGGTGCCGCTCGTCGTGATCATGGGCTCGATGCAGGCGCGACTGTCGGCCGCGTTCGACGCCGCACGCACTCGTGTTGGCGAGATGCTGAGCGAGGTCAGCGAGAGCGTCATGGGCGCGGCGGTCGTGCGCGCGTACGGGCTCGACGACTCGACGCACGCCCGCGTGACGGGTGCGATCAAGCGTCGCTACGACGCTGAGATCAAAGCGCACCTGCGAGCGGCGACGCTCTGGCCGATGTCGAGCGTGTTCTACGCGCTGACGCTCTCGGTCGTGATCGCCGCGGGCGCGATCTTCGGTCCCGAGTGGGGACTCACGTTCGGCACGGTGACGGCGTTCCTGTTCCTGGGCGACGTGTTCCTGAGCGTGTTCGAGGATCTCCCAGAGATCTACTCCGAGACCCAGACCGCCATCGCCGGCTGGAGGAAGATCCTCGCCGTGCTCGACCTTCCGGTCGAGATCACGGAGCCCCCTGAGGGCGTGTGGCTGCCGACACACGGGGCGCTCGACGTGAAGGTCGACGTCATGACGTTCGGCTATCGGGGCGGACCTGCGGTGCTGCGCGAGATCGACGCCGCGATCCCGGCCGGGTCGCACGTCGCGATCGTCGGGGAGACCGGGAGCGGCAAGACCACGTTCGCGAAGCTGCTGACCCGCCTGGCCGATCCTCGCGACGGTTCGATCGCCGTCGGCGGGGTGGACCTGCGCGAGATCGATGCGGCGTCACGCCGTGTGGCGATCCGCATGGTGCCACAGGACGGCTTCCTGTTCGACTGGACCGTGCGCGAGAACGTGAAGGTCGGTCGCGACGGCGCTACCGACCGCGAGGTCGAGACGGCCTTCGAGGAGCTCGGCTTGGGCGAGTGGGTCCGCGCGTTGCAGGACGGGCTGGACACGCGAGCCGGCGAGCGCGGGGAGCAGCTCTCGGTCGGCGAGCGCCAGCTCATCGCGCTCGTACGCGCGCAGATCGCCGACCCCGGACTGCTGATCCTCGACGAGGCCACCAGCGCGGTGGACCCGGCGACCGAGGCGCGTATCACCGAGGCCCTGCGGCGCCTGTCGGCCGGACGCACGACCGTGACGATCGCGCACCGCCTCAGCACGGCCGAGCACGCCGACGACGTCTTGGTCTTCGACCGCGGCGAGATCGTGGAACGCGGCACGCATGACGAGCTCGTGGCGATCGGGGGCGTGTACGCCGGGCTGTTCGAAAGCTGGCTCGGCAACACCCAGCTCGACGGCTGACCCGGTGTGAACGACGTGCTGCTCCGGCGGTGCGGGAGTGATGATGTCGATGTACATCTTCTCCGGGTTGAACGTCCAGATGACTTCTACCGCCGACCCGGGAGCGACCTCACCGCGAGTGTGGACATCGATCACTTCCCCGAAGTCAGAGGCCCCTCGCATACGCGTTGGTCGATGAACTCCAGAACTGCGACGCCGTGTTCGTCGGACGTGGAACCGTGCCAGACCCAGGCCAGGAGTTCCCCGAGGTTACGGATCTTCCACGGGGAGGGGGAGGCGCGCCCGGTGTCTGAGGTCGTCAATCATCGCTCAACTCTTCAGACGAGGAGAGCTCGCTCTCGTCGACATCACCTACACGCACCCGCTCTTCGGCAACCCGGATCCGCTCTCGCACTCTAGGGTCAGCCAGGGACACGAAGGCGCGTGCAACTGCGGGATGATTCGTCTCGGGTTCAGAAGCCATCAGCGACACCGCCTCTCCTTTCCTTGGACGGTCTCGATCGAACGGTACGCCTCGAGGCGCGACTCGGCATGCGAGCCTCCATGGTCATGGATCCAACTTCACGCCCACTCGGTTCTCGACGGAACCCCACTCTCGTCGATAGCTCCATCACCAGGACCAGGCGGGGAGTGAGCCATCACTATCCACATCGGGTCTGACAGGCGACCATACCCGGCCCAAGAAGTTCGGCACGGCGCCGGCAGTGCCTGCTCTCCGCGGCAGTGTGGGTAGTGTCGCCTCGTGACGGGAGAGGATGACCCGCTCGCCGGGTTGCGGGCGATGGCTGCGGCGGCGCTGTTCCCCGTGGAAGGGGACCTCACGCTTGAAGGCTTGCGCGCGCCCGTCAGGGTGCGACGTGATGCCTGGGGCGTGCCGTACATCGAGGCAGCCTCGCTCGACGATCTCTGGTTCGCGCACGGCGTGGTCACCGCCGGGGAACGGCTGTTCCAGCTCGAGCTCACGTTGCGTGCGGCGAGCGGGCGCCTGTCGGAGCTGTTCGGCGAGCGAACGCTCGACGACGACCGGCTCGCACGCACCGTCGGCTTCCATCGGGCGGGAGCGCGCATCGCGGCCGGCTGGGACGACCGCTCGCGACGCATGCACGAGCGGTTCCGGGCGGGGGTTCGCGCGTGGGTCGGCGCGATGCCGGCCGCGCCGGTCGAATACACGCTGCTCGACACCGCTCCCTGGATACCCGAGGACGAAGCTGCGTGGGCAGCCGCATTCGTGCTGCTCGCCTGGGGACTCTCGGGCAACTGGGACACCGAGCTGCTCCGCGCCTGGATCTGGGAGGCCGGCGACGACGAGCTCGTCGCAAGGCTGCTGCCGCCGCTTCCTGCAGATCCGCCCGAGGTCGTGCCGGGCGCACCTGCCGGAGCGCTGTTCGATGCCAGCCCGCGGGTGAAGGGTCAGGGATCGAACGCCTGGGTGGTCGCCGGGTCACGCACCTCGACCGGCGCGCCCCTGCTCGCGAACGACCCGCATCTGCTCGCGGTGCAGCCCGGCGTCTGGTTCGAGTGTCACCTCGCTGCCCCTGGCTACCGGGCGCGCGGCGTGGCCCTGACGTTCTCACCCGGCGTGCTGCTCGGGTGCACGGAGCACCACGCGTGGGGTGTCACGAACGTCAGCGGCGACGTGCAGGATCTGTTCATCGAGCGTCTCAACGACGACCGCACCGCGGCCGAGCACGCCGGCGAGTGGCAACCGCTCACGATCCGCCATGAGGAGATCGTCGTGCGAGGCGAGGACGACCCGCGCGTGCTCGACGTGCGGGAGTCACGGCACGGCCCCCTGCTCGACACGTTCGTGTCGGGCATGCTGCGCCCCGAGCACGTGGGTCTCCCCGCCGAGCCGGTCTACGCGCTCTCGTGGGTGGGCCTCGATCACGGCATCCGGCCGTCGCTCGTGCTCGACGTCGCTGAGGCCACATCGTTCGAGACGTTCCGGGAAGCCGCTCTCGACGGGCTCGCGTGTCCCGGCCAGAACGTGGTCTACGCCGATGTCGACGGCGCGATCGGCTACGCGTGCACGGGGCGGTACCCGGTACGGGCTCGCGGCGACGGCACCGTTCCCGTGCCCGGGTTCACGGGCGAGCAAGAGTGGACGGGATGGGTGCCGCCACACGAGCTGCCATGGGGCGTCGACCCCGAGCGCGGATACCTCGTGACGGCGAACCATCGCATGCACGACGAGACCTACCCGCACCTGATCGGTCGCGACTTCCATACGTCGTTCCGGGCGCGACGGATCATCGAAGTCCTCGCCGCACGAAACGACCACGAGGTGTCCGCCATGACGGCGTTGCAGACCGATGTGGTCTCGCTTTCCGCACTCGAGAACGTTGGTCTCTTGCTCGACCGGGTCGACCGCGGCGAGGTGTCCGAGCGCAGAGACGCATTGGCGCTGCTCCGAGACTGGAAGGGCGAGATGAGCACGGATTCCGCCGCCACGGCACTGTATCAGATGTGGTGCGCGAACATCGCTCGGCTCGCGCTCGCACCGCGACTGGGCGAGGAGCTGTTCAGCCGCTACCACGCGTGGCGCGAGCCGTTCCAGTGCGGCGCGCTCACGCAGATGCTGCGTGGCGAAGAGCTCGACCGCGTCCTGCTGGAAGTCGCGCTCGACGCAGCGACGGGCGAGCTCCTCGAGCGGTTCGGGGACGACCCGGCCGACTGGCGCTGGGGCGACCTGCACCGGGTAACGCTGGCGCACCCGCTCGCTTCGATCCCGGGACTCGAGCCGATGTTCGTGGCACTCGAGGCGGGGGTGGGCGGCGACGACCAGACGGTGCTGCAGACCGGCGTCGACGCACGAGAGGGGTTCCCGGCGGCGGTGATCCCGTCGTGGCGGGCGGTGTACGACCTGGCCGACCTCGATCGGAGCGTCGGCGTGCTTCCTGCCGGCAACAGCGGCAACCCGGCCAGCCCGCATTGGAACGACCAAGCCCCACTGTGGCTCGCCGGCGAGACCCACCCGTTGCCCTTCTCCCCTGCTGGCGTCGATCGAGCCACGGTTGCCGGTGCGCGACTCGTGCCGGGTACCATCTCGGGCTGAGATGCCGGTTTCCAAGGGTCGACAGAAGAAGACCACCCCGCGCTACCGAGCTGCGCAGCAGCAGGCGAAGCGGAAGCACAAGCCGAGCCCGCGCTGGTACGGACCCCTGCTCATCACGCTGATGGCGATCGGCGTGATCGTGATCGTCGCGAACTACATGGGCCTGATCCCCGGCACCGACGGACAGGCGGCATCTGTGTGGCTCTGGGTCGGGCTCGGCTTCCTCGGTGCAGGTTTCGTGGGTACCAGCTTCTGGTATTGACCTGGCACGGCCTCCGGCCGCTGTCGCCGTGCGGCCTCGAATCACACCGATGTGATCTTCCACATGGTTTCCCACCATGGTGGACAACATCCTGGCCCTTCACCCGATGCTTCCGCTCCGTTCATCGATCTGTGGACCGATCGGTGGAGAACCGGTGGAGAACCGCTGAGGAACACCGCACCGACCGTGGAAAGCCGGTGGACAACGGTGCGGTCGAGCGAGGTCAGATGCCCGCAGGACGTCGAACGACCTGCATCTTCTCGCCACAGTGGCGGGGAACCTGCATCTCACCGAGGCGCGACACCTTGAGCTCGGTGCCGCATTCCGAGCACACGAAGTAGACGTCGAGCGCCTCGACGTTCTCGGGCTCGGCCGGCGCCGGTTCCACGCCGGGGTCGGGCGAGAACACGCGCAGCGACGCGATGCCGATACGCCAGATCAACGCACCGACCAAGACCGCGGTGATCACGAGCAACCAGTCGGGCACGAACCCACGCTAACAGCCGCATTGGCGCTCAAGTCAGCTCGCTCCGCCACTCAACCTCCGAGAGCTGTTCCCACCCGTCGGCGAGGGCTGCGCCCGTAGCCGCTACCAGGCCGAGGAACATGAGATCGAACCCCTCCAGCCAGGCCACCGAGTCCACGTGATCCTCGTAGATGCCCCACCACGCGACGAGCCAGACGAACCACATCGTCGTGGCCGCTGAGACGGCCGGGCCGAGCCACCGGCGCCAGGGTCGGATGATGAGCAACACCACGGCGAGGAACGGCGATAGCTGCTGGAATCAGGGCAACGGCGAGCTCGGCTTCCATCACGAGGTTGCGGGGATCGGGTCCGAGCACCTCCCACCACGTCACCGCGGCCCCCGGTTCGCGGCCGGGGTTCACACCTGACGGGATCGGTGGCCGAGGGGGACCCCACGGGTTGCTGCGGCTCCAGAGCGGCAGGCCGGCGCCGAGCGCCGTCAGCGCGATGCCGCCCAGTGCGACGACCGCCGGCCACCGCCGTGCGCTGGGTGAGCGTCGTGCACCGAGATACCGCTGCCAGGAGCCCCAATCAGCGAGCGACGCTCCCAGGGCGAGGACCAGTCCGACGAGCATGACGAGTGAGCCGCCCGACGGCGGACGGGCATCTGTCAGGCTTCGGTAGAGCATCATCCAGGCGAAGATCTGGCCCAACATGAGCAGAGACGAGGTCGCCACTGCCGGCCCGAACCACGGGCGCATCGACGGCGCTCGGAGGGGCACGACGGCGTTCACGACGACCACGATCAGTGGCGCCAACGACACCATGAAGGGCACGTGAGGCGCCGACGTGCCGATCGGGTCTCCGATCACCCCCCACCACGTGCTTCCGTCCCAGCCGGGCATCGTCGCGCCGATGACGGCGGTCGCGATGCCGGCCGACGCGATCGCCGGCATGAGCATCGACGGACGCTCCTTCACCGTGGGACGATCGCCGACATCCGCACTGATCATGTGCGCGACCATGCACCCTCGACACGAAAGCTGTCGAGAGCGGCGGGTCGCTCGTCACGGTTCCGCGACAGGAAAGCCAGGCCGCCGCTAGATCACGCCTTGCGCGAGCATCGCGTCGGCCACCTTTCGGAAGCCTGCGATGTTCGCGCCGTGCACGTAGTTGCCGGGCTCTCCGAATTCCTCAGCGGTGTCGCGACACTGCTCGTGGATGCGCCGCATGATCTCGCGCAGGCGTTCGTCGACGCCCTCCCGCGTCCATGACAGACGCATCGCGTTCTGCGACATCTCGAGCCCGCTCACCGCGACGCCACCGGCGTTCGCCGCCTTGCCGGGACCGTAGAGGACGCCCGCGGTGACGAACTGGTCGATGCCCTCGGGCACCGTCGGCATGTTTGCGCCCTCGCTCACCACGAACACCCCGTTGGAGATCAGGTTCGCGGCGTCCTTGCCGTTGATCTCGTTCTGCGTCGCGCTGGGAAAGGCGCACTCGGCCCGCACCTCCCAGAGAGGGTTCCTGTCGTCCGAGGGGGCGGCCGGGGTGAAGGTCGCGCGGGGGAAACGTTCCGCGTAGGCCATGATGCGACCGCGTCTCACGTTCTTCAGATCCATGACCCAGGCGAGCTTCTCCTCGTCGATGCCATCGGGGTCGTGCACGAACCCGCCGGAATCCGACAGGGTGACCGGCTTCGCGCCGAGATGCAGCAGCTTCTCCAAGGTGAACTGCGCGACGTTGCCGGCACCGCTCACGAGGCACGTCTTGCCCTCGAGGGAATCATCGCGAGTCGCGAGCATCTCCTGGGCGAAGTAGACGGCGCCGTAGCCGGTGGCTTCCGGCCGGATCAGTGAGCCGCCCCACTCCAGACCTTTGCCCGTGATGGCCCCGGTGAACTCGTTCGTGATGCGCTTGTACTGGCCGAAGAGGTAGCCGATCTCGCGCCCGCCGACGCCGATGTCGCCCGCCGGCACGTCGGTGTGCGAGCCGATGTGGCGGTACAGCTCGGTCATGAACGCCTGGCAGAAGCGCATGACTTCCTGCTCGCTCTTGCCCTTCGGGTCGAAGTCCGCGCCTCCCTTGCCGGCCCCGAGCGGAAGCGTCGTGAGCGCGTTCTTGAAGACCTGCTCGAACGCGAGGAACTTCAGCATGCCGAGGTACACCGTGGGATGGAACCGCAAACCACCCTTGTACGGACCGATGGCGCTCGACATCTCCACCCGGTGACCGCGATTCACCCGTACCTCGCCGTGATCGTCGACCCACGCGACGCGGAACGTCACCACTCGCTCGGGCTCCACGAACCGCTCGAGGACCTTCGCCTCGCGATACTCCGCGTGACGATCGAGGCAGAGCTCGAGCGAGCCCGCCGCTTCCCTCACCGCCTGCAGGAACTCCGGTTCGTTCGCGTTCTTCGCCGTGACGTCGGCCATCAGCCGCCGTACGTACTCGCCCACGAGGTTGCGCCCCCCAAGTCGGACCGATCGGAACGTTCGAGGCCGCAATCCTTACACGATGGCCCGGCCGAGCGGAACCCCCAACCACGACGAGGCATCTGCCCCGCACCGCATCACGCCTCGGCGAGCGCGCGTCGGAGCGCCTCCACGAATGGCATCGGCACGATGTCGGGGAAGCGTCGCCGGGCCTCGTCGCCGCGCACGACCATGGGGGTCGTCATGCCCTCGATCAGCGGCCTCGCGAGCGCGGGAGAGACCGACGTGACGAGTCCGACCCATTGCGAGGAAAGACTCAGCGAGAGCAGCGGCACACCTACGATGAGAGGATCGCGACCGCGCTCGGCCGCGACGGTTTCGATCATGTGGCGGTAGGAGGTCACGTCGGGGCCGCCGATCTCGACGATCGAGCGACCCGGCTCGAGCGGCGTGTCGAGTCCCGCCACGAGATAGCTCAACACGTCATCGATGGCGATCGGTTGAGACGGCGTGTCGACCCAGCGCGGCACCACCATCGCCGGCAATCGCTTCACGAGATCGGTGAGCATCGTGAACGATGCGCTCTCGGCGCTCACGACCATCGACGCCCGGAACTCCAGCAACGGCGGGCCCGTTTCCGCGAGGATACGCCCGGTCTCGTGGCGGCTCTCGAGGTGCTCCGAGAGGTCGTCATCGTCGTCCCCGAGGCCTCCGAGATAGATCACACGCTTGACGCCTGCGTCGAGGGCAGCCTCGCCGAAGAGCGAGGCTCCTTCGGCGTCGCGCTGCTTGAAGTTCCCCTGGGCGGCGGACTCCATCGAGTGCACCAGGTAGTACGCGGTGCTCACTCCCTCGAGCGCGGGCCCGATCGTCGCGGGACGCAGGACATCGAGCTCGACCGCATGAAGGTCTGGCCACCGTGCCCGGAGCTTCGAGGGTTCCCGAGACGCTATCCGCGGCATCTCACCTGCGGCGGTCAGCCGATCCACGAGCCGCCTGCCGATTGCACCCGTCGCCCCGGTCACCACGATCGTCATATTTCCGACGTTACCCATGCGCCGCGTCGTCGAACCTGTGCGAACCTCTACTCGGGGTCGGGCGATGCTACGGCACGGTAACGCCGGGCACGTGCTTCGCCAGGAACGTCAGGATCGTGCGCATCTGATCGACTTCCTCGTCGATATCGTAGGAACCGTGACCGGTGCCGAAGAGCACGACCTCGTGCGGGTGATCGCGCTCCTTCAGCGTGTCGACGTATGCCATCGCCTGGCGGAACGGACAGCGCGTGTCATTTTCCCCGATGAGGAAGATCACCGGCGCGCGCACCTGGTCGGCGAAGTTGATCGGGTTGCGGTCGAGCATCAGCTCGGGCACCTCGTCGGGCCGTCCGCCGAGCAGCGCCCGGTCGTAGGCCTGCAGCTCCGGCGAGAGATCCTCGTACCCCATCGCGTAGTCGCCGACCGGCACGCCTGCGACTCCGGCGAGCCACAGGTCGGGGTGCTTGCCGAGCTCCATCAAGGTGATGTAGCCGCCCCACGACCAGCCACCGACGACCGAACGTGATGGATCGGCGATGCCGCGCGTCACGAGGTCGGCAAGCCCAGCGTTCACGTCGATCAGCTCCGGACCGCCGACGTCGCCGATCAACCGGTCGCGCCACTCGCGCCCGTATCCGGTAGAGCCGCGGTAGTTCACCATGCCGACCGCGAACCCCATGTCGACGTACGCAAGCACCTCGGGTTCCCACGAGTCGGTGTCCTGGCCCGTCGGGCCGCCGTGCACGAACATCATCACCGGGAACGGGCCGTCGCCTTCGGGCGTCGCGTAGAACCCGTGCACCCGATCGCCCTCGCCGTTGTCGAAATGCCACGAGTGGAAGGGCCGGCCGGCCGGCGCGCGATCGCCTTGGGCGCGGATGACGTCGGCGCCGGCGGAGTCGAGCGAGACGGGCGCTCGCTCGCCGCTCGAGATCCGGTACCAGACGTCGCCGTCGGGGCGCACCGAGGCGGCGCCGATCGAACCGGCCTCGTGCTCGATCGGGGTGAGCGTCGCGGCGTCGAGCTCGTACCGGTAGAGCCGGTCGCGTCCCTCGTCGTTGTGCACCACGAGCACCGCGGACGCGTCGGGCCACCAGGCCACAATTTCGACGGGCCCCTCGAAGCTGAGTTCGAGATCGGTCCACTCGCCGGTGGCGAGGTTCCAGATGGCGGGGCGCTCGTCACCCTCACGCTCGTGGGTCACCGCGAGCCGCTGATCGCCCGGCACCGGCGACCAGCAGGAAGCGTGCAGCGCCATCGCGTCGTCGACCTGCTCCGCGACCACCGACCCGGTGCGCGGATCGACCACGCGGAGCGCCGGATGCATGCTGTCGCCGTGCTCGGCGTGCTCGAGCGCGAGCATCGAACCGTCGGCCGAGAGTCCGCCCTGGTCGTCCCGGCCGTGCTCCCATCCGCCGACCGAGATCGACTCGGTGCTTCGCCAGATCTCCTTGGCAGGCTCACCGTCGGCCGAAACGTAGATCGCGAAGCCGTCGGCGTTGCTGATGCCGGCCGCCACCAAGCCCGGCGCCTGGGCGAGGCCCTGGTTCCACCCCTGCGAGACGCCGGCGAGGAACTGCTCGGCCTCGCCACCCGAGAAGGACTCGGCGTACCACTGCCCGGCCTCGCTTCCCGTCTCGTCCTGCCAGAAGATCACACGCTGTCCGTCGAGGGTGAGCTCGCCAGAGAGCACGCCGACGGGGTGATCAGTCACTTGCCTGCGTTCGCCGGTCTCGCGATCCCAGGCGTGCACCTGATAGACGCCGCTCTCGGTGCTCCAGAAGACGAGCCGCTCGGGGGTGTTGCGAGCCCAACGCGGCAAGGACACGTTCGGAGCGCGGAAACGGCGCTCCCACGCAGGCATGTGATCGGTCATGGATGCGAGCCTACCGAGCTTCGCCGCTCCTTGAGCGCCTTCTTCATGCGCTATCGCTTCGCTCCCTGAGCGCAAGCCACACCCGCTCGGACGTGAGCGGCAGGTCGAGGTGGGTGACGCCCCATGGAGCGAGGGCGTCGATCACGGCGTTCTGCACGGCGGGTGTCGAGCCGATCGTTGCGGACTCACCGATGCCTTTCGCCCCCAGCGGGTTCACAGGCGTCGGCGTCTCGGTGCGCATCGTCTCGAAGTGCGGGAGCTCCGCCGCCGTCGGCATCGCGTAGGTGGTGAGGTTCGACGTGACCGGGTTGGCGTCGTCGTCGTAGCGCACCTCCTCGAACAAGGCCTGCGCGATCCCCTGGGCGAGCCCACCGTGCACCTGGCCCTCGACGAGCGCGGGGTTCAGCACCCGGCCGCAGTCGTCGACGGCCACGTGGCGCACGAGTCGAACCTCGCCGGTCTGGGTGTCGACCTCCACCACGGCCATGTGCGCCCCGAACGGGAACGTGGATGTCGGCTCGCGGTAGACGCCTTCTGCCTGGAGTCCCGGTTGCATGCCGGGCGGAAGCCGCGACGGCTCGGCGGCCGCCGCGGCCAACTCGCCAAGGGAGATCGCGCGCTCCGGAGCACCCCGCACGGCGAACCCGCCGCCGCCCCCGGCCGCCTCGAGGTCGTCGGCGTCGGCCTCGAGCAGATGGGCGGCGAGCACTTGGGCCTTGGCGAGCACCTCGCCCGCCCGCTCGAACACCGACGAGCCTCCCGCCTGCAGGGACCTCGAGCCCCACGTGCCGGCGCCGCGCTTCACGAGGCCCGTGTCGGAATGCACCACCCTGATCGCCTCGAGCTCCACGCCGAGCACGCCCGACGCGAGCTGTGCGAACGCCGTCTCGTGACCCTGTCCGTGCGGCGACGTGCCCGTCACGACCGTCACGGCGCCGTCGGCGTGCACCTCGACCGACGCGAACTCCTTGGAGCTGAACGACGTGATCTCGACGTAGGTCGCGACACCGACACCCAGCGCCAGATGGTCCCTCCGTTCCCTGCGGGCGGCTTGCTCGGCGCGAAGGGCGCCGTACCCGGCGAGCCGCAGCGCCTCGCCCAGCGGGCGTTCGTAGTCGCCGACATCGTAGACGGTGCCGGTCGCCGTCCGGTACGGGAAGACCTCGGGGGGGATCAAGTTCTTCCGTCGGACGTCGACCGGGTCCATGCCGAGCTCGGTAGCCATGAGGTCGATCGCCCGCTCGATCAGGGCGGTGGCCTCGGGTCTTCCGGCTCCTCGATACGGCGCGACCGGCGTCGCGTTCGTGACGACGCTGCGACTTCGCGAGGCGATGCGTGGGATCACATAGACACCCGAGAGCATCTCCTGGGTGGTGTTCGGCAGGAACGCGCCGATCGGGTACGCGCCCATGTCGGCGATCAGGTCGGCGCGAAGTCCCACGATCGTGCCGTCACGCCGGGCGCCGATCTCGACGTGCTGCACTTGCGCGCGCCCGTGCGTGAGCGCGAGCATGCCTTCAGATCGCGACTCGATCCAGCGGATCGGCCGGCCGAGCCGCGCGGCCGCCGCCGCAACCACGAGGTACTCGGGATAGACCTGGAGCTTCGCACCGAAGCCACCGCCGACATCGGGCGCGATCGTGCGAACGGCCGCCACATCAACGTCGAGCGCGCCGGCGAGGTCGTCCCGCACGTCGAAAGGGATCTGGGTCGAGACCCATGCCGTGTACGTGCCGTCACCGTGGGGACCGACCGCGATCGCGTTGCCTTCCATGGGCACGGGCGCGACACGTTGGTTCACGAACCGGCTCCGCACCACGACATCGGCTTCGGCGAACACATCGTCATCCCAGCTCACCGAGGACGAGCTGGCGACGTTCGAGCCGTGCCCGGGCCAGAGCAGCGGGGCATCGTCGGCGAGCGCGGCTTCCACATCGATCACCGCGGGAAGCTGCTCGTAGTTGCCGGACACCAACTCGGCGGCGTCCTCGGCGTGGGCGAGCGTGTCGGCCACGACCAGCGCGATCGGCTCGCCCACGAACCGCACCACGTCGCGAGCGAGCACCTCTCGTTCGAACGGACCTTCGAGGGTGCCGGTCGCGCCTTCCACGTTGCCGCTCGGCGGCATGCGAGCCAGGTCGAGATCGGCCGCCGTGAGCACGCCGGCGACGCCGGGCATCGCCCGGGCTCGCGCGACCTCGACGCCGTTCAGACGAGCATGCGGCATGATGGAGCGAGCGAACACGGCTCGCAGCGCCCCCTCGATCGGCAGGTTCTCGATGTAGCGACCCCGGCCGGTGAGGAACCGCGGATCTTCGGAGCGCAGGGCCGCAACGCCGAACATCGAGGGAGGAAGCGTCGTCACGGGCGCCATGCTCCCACGGCACTCACACAGCGAGAGGGAGGGACCACCATCGCGGATCGACGACGGATCGCTCGCGTCGCGTGGGCACGTACGACCGCGCTCGCAACCGCGCTCGGGGTGAGCGTCTCGATCGCCGCACCCGCGCTCGCGGCGGGCACCCCGCCATCGGTGCGCGTGGTCACCGTCGCCGCGGTGGACCAGCCCGTCGGGTTCACGTTCGCACCGAACGGACGCATCGTCTACCTCGAGCGCGCGACCGGCGAGCTCCGCCAGCTCGACCCGCGCACGGGCCATGACCGCCTGCTGCACCGCATCACGGGTGTCGATTCCGACGGCGAACGCGGCGCCCTCGGCGTGGCCCTGCATCCACGATGGCCGCGCATGCCGTCCGCCTATGTGTACGTCTCGCGCACCCCGCCGAACGGCGACCTCGAGAACCAGCTCCTGAGGCTGCGCATCCGCGACGGCAGAGTGGTCGAGCGAACGCTGTTGCTGCGCTCCCCGATCGGCTCGCGCGCCAATCACAACGGCGGGCGCATCGCGTTCGGTCCCGACGCCAAGCTCTACGTCGTGATCGGTGACGGCGGTGAGGATCCTGGCACCGCGCAGACGCTCGGCGACGAGCTGCGCGGCAAGATCCTTCGCCTGAACGCCGACGGCTCCGTGCCGGCGTCCAACCCCTTCGGATCGATCGTGTGGTCGTACGGGCATCGCAACTCGATCGGGTTCGCGTTCGATCCCGCCACCGAACGCTTGTGGCAGAGCGAGAACGGCCCGGAATGTAACGACGAGCTGAACCGCATCGTCGAAGGAGGCAACTTCGCCTGGGGTCCGACCCAGGCATGCGGCACGCCCGCGGCGCCCGGCGACACCAATCGCGACGGGCCCGACCCGACGCGGCTTCCCCGATTCACGTTCGCCGATACCGTGGCCATCACGGGCGTCGCGTTCTGCGACGGGTGCGGGCTCGGCGGCGCCTACGAGGGTGATCTCTTCGCGGGCTGCGCGAACGGGAGCTGCAAGGCGACCGTCGGCCCGGTGATGCACGCGCCTCTGAACCCCGGACGCTGGTCGTTGGCCGCGCCGCCTGCGCAGGTTCCCCTGACGAACTACACAGGACCGGTGTATTCCATGGAAGTCGCACCCAACGGCCGCATCTACTTCAGCGACGGGCAAGGCATCTATCAGCTCGCGCCCGCATGACCACGACGAGGAGACCTACCACATGGCACACGGACACGGGCGCACCGTCACACGACTGCTCTCGGTCGCGCTCACCACATCGCTGATCGCCGGGCTCGTGGCCCTTCCCGCGTCGGCTGGCGGCGGCGGGGTCCGCGCCGCCAGGGTGGCCGGCGGCCTGAATGGATCGGCCGCGTTCACCTTCACGCCGAAGGGCGCCATCGTCTATCTCGAGCGAGGCACCGGCGAGGTGCGCTTCCTGAATCCGAAGACGGACTTCGACCGGCGATTCTTCGACATCAAGGGCGTGAACGGCGACGGCGAGCGCGGCGCCCTCGGTGTGGCGCTGCATCCCAACTGGCCCCGGAAGCCGTTCGTCTACGTCTTCGTCACGCGCTCAGTGAACGGGAACCTTCGCAACCAGATCGTTCGCATCCGCGAGCGGAATGGACGCGGCGCCGGGCTGACCACGATCATGTCGAGCCCGGCCAGCTCCAGCCCGTACCACAACGGCGGGCGCATCGCGTTCGGACCCGACGGCAAGCTCTACGCGATCGTCGGCGACGGGCATTCCGCCGGGAACGCGCAGGATCTCACCGGCAACCTGCGCGGCAAGATCCTGCGCATGAACCCCGACGGGTCCGTGCCCGGCACGAACCCGATGATCGGGGGCAGGCGCAGTCGCGTGTTCGCCTACGGCATCCGCAACTCGTTCGGCTTCACGTTCGACCCCGAGACCGGCGACCTGTGGGAGACCGAGAACGGCCCCGAGTGCAACGACGAGATCAACCTCGTGCGCCGCGGCGACAACTACGCGTGGGGATCGAGCCAGAGCTGCCCCGACACCAACCAGGACGGGCCCGCGCCGAGACGCCTGCCCGAGGTCAACTTCTCGAGCACGATCGGCATCACCGGCGCGGCGTTCTGCGACGGGTGCGGGCTTCCCGGACGCCAGGGCGACCTGCTCTTCGGGGCGTGCTGCGACGGCGGGCTCCTGCGGCGGGTCGTGCTCGACGCGGCGCGAGACGATGTCGCGAGTGGCCCGTTCACGATGCTCACGGCTCCCGGCGGA
>Ga0180121_10000271_pt1 | contig 20843 bp, 17 predicted proteins | sample AntDrymUQ5402106_2_FD_129676 | JGI IMG/M metagenome (GOLD analysis project Ga0180121, IMG submission 129676) | Polar desert sand microbial communities from Dry Valleys, Antarctica - metaG UQ540 (21.06) (version 2) (version 2) | ecosystem: Environmental > Terrestrial > Soil > Desert | place...
GCCGTGCTCGTTTTTCTGGGAGACCAGCCGCTGGTTCGCCTGGATGTGGTCGAGGCGCTCGTGGCAGCCTGGAGACAGGGTCACGGCCCCATTCTTCGACCGCGCTACGAAGCGCGGCCAGACACGCCGGGACACCCGGTGCTACTGGCCCGATCAATATGGCCGCGGGCACGGCAACTGGCTGGCGATCGAGGCTTCAGCGTTTTCAGCGCCTCCAATCCCCATAAGATTTTTACACTTGACGTGGAGGGGGACAACCCCGACGTGGACACGCCGGACGATCTGAAGGCGCTCCAGGGATTCTCGCGATGAAGCTCCACTTTTCCGGGTCGCCGGAGATCGCTGCTCCGCAAGAGCGAGTCTGGCAACGGCTGATGGATCCCCACTTCGTGGCTGACTCAGCGCCCGGCGTGGAGTCGGTGGAGGTCGTCGACCCGCATCACTTCAAGGTGGCCTCCAGCTTCGGGGCGGGACCGATCAGAATACGGTTTCCTATCGACGTTGAGATCTTCGATATCGTCCCGGAGCAGAGCGCCAGGATGCGGGTACGCGGGCAAGCCCCCGGCTCGACGGTGGATGTGATCTCGAGCATCGAGATCCAGGAGACGGGGCCGAACACCGTCCGGCTCAACTGGTCGGCTACCAGCGAATTCAGCGGCTCAGTCGCGGGCATCGGTGCCCGGCTCATGGAAGGCGCTGCCCGCAGGTTGACCGAGCAGTTCTGGACCGACTTTGCCCGCCGGCTCAGCGAGGAGGGGCAGTAGCCTGCTCGCCACACGCCTTTCCGTCGCCGACCTTGCAGCGTACGATCCTGCTGCGCTCGAGGGAGCCATACTTCTGGCCCCGGTCCGCCTCACCTCGGGGACTCTTCGGAAGGGAACCCGCCTCGATGTCAAAGCGGGTAACTCACTAGTCGCCGCAGCCAGGTCCGGAGATCTGAATCAGCCGGTACGCCTGGCATGGCCCGACCCGGACGATCTGCACGAGGATGAGGCGGCCGAGGCACTTGCCGTCGCAGCTGCCGGCGCCGGAATAAAGAGGGTCCCCCCTAGGCAGAGCCGCCTGGATCTGATCGCGGCCTGGGACGGCGTGCTTCACATCCGCACCGATGCGCTCCTTCGCCTGAACACGATCGATTCGCTCGAGCTGTTCACTCTATTTCATGGGCAGATTGTGGAGGCCGGACAGGTGGTCGCCTCGGTAAAAGTGGCCCCTCACCTGATCTCCGCTGGCGTGGTGGCTGCCGGCGTGGGTATAGCCCGGGAGAATGGCCGACCTATCATCGATGTCCGGGGGTACGAGGCATTCGATGTGGGCGCAATCGTCACGGAACCGGTCTCTGGCAGCGATCTCGCCCGGTTCGAGGCCGGTGTACGAACGAAGCTGGAGGCGCTTGGCTCGCGCTTGCGCGAGACCAGAGTCATTGCAACCGCTGATGTCGACCGCGCCGAACGGGAGGTACGGACAGCGCTCGCGGAGATGGTTCTCGAGCGCGGGCTCCCGATCATCCTGGTAGGCGGCGTGTCAGCGGGCGATCCATTATCGCCATTCTACGCGGCGCTCAACGGCCTCGGAGGCCGGGTTCTGCGCCATGGCGTTCCTGCCCATCCCGGATCCATGATCTGGCTGGCGGAACTTGGCGAAGGCCAGCTGCTCGGCCTGCCGCAGTGTGGCATGTTCGCCATGGCCACTGCGGCCGATCTCATTCTTCCACGTATGCTCACGGGAGAGCGCATCACGCCCCAGAGTCTGGCGGAGCTGGCTCACGGCGGGGTTCTGGGCCAGGAAATGCGATTCCGATTCCCACCCTACGCGAGAAATCTCCAGGCGCCGGCACCCTAGCCGGTTACGAATCCAGCACGAACAGCTCGAGACTCCGGGTTAAAGGCTGACTTAGGTCGACTCGTCCCAAATGGACGCCGGCCAGCGACGTGGTGCAGGCGTCGGCGCGGAGCTCCTCACGACGGTGGGTGGTGGTGAGCCCAACGACTTTCATCCCGGCGGCGCGCGCCGCCTCGATTCCGGCGGGCGCATCTTCGATCACCAGACATTCGGCTGGCACCACCCCGAGACCGGCGGCGGCGAGCAGGTAAACGTCGGGGCTTGGCTTTCCTCGCAGCACATCTTCGGCACAGACGAGCACACCGGGCGTAGGCAGACCCGCACGCTGAAGACGCCCGGTAGCGACGGCGCGAGCTCCCGAAGTCGCTACTGCCCAGCTCTCGCGGGGCAGGGATTCCAGCAGCCGTGCGGCACCGTCAACCGGCCTGAGAGCCTCGGCACCCGCGTCCTCCTTATCGGGAGCGAAGGCCGCTACCTCCGCCTCGGCATCAAGGTGCGGAGCCGCCAGACGAATGGTCTCGACCGCGCGGCGGCCGTGACACGCGCGGAGGAAGGGCTCGATGGGCAGACCCCTGGAAATTGCCCATCGGCGCCATTGCTGCTCTATGTATCCGATCGAGTCGACCAGAACACCATCGAGGTCGAAGACGACGGCGCGACACTCAAAGCGTTTCATGGCTGAGTCTGTCTGCAAGTTTCGCTCCGAGCAGGGCAAAATGGCGGAACGCCCGGGGCGGTTGTAAGCTCCCCCAATGCGCGACCTCCTCGCCGACTATGAGCGTTTCCTCGCGACCGGTAAGCCGTTCGGCCGAGCGGTGGTCACCAGCGTGTGGGGCTCGGCGCCCCGGCCGGAGGGGTCATGTATGCTCGCCACGTTCGAGGGTACGATCGCAGGCTCGGTTTCCGGCGGTTGCGTCGAAACTGCCACTGCGCTCGAGATCGAGGGAGCAATCGGCCGTGGAAGCCCGAAACTGGTGACCTTCGGCGTTACCGATGAGCGCGCCTGGGAAGTCGGGCTGGCCTGCGGTGGAACGATCAAGGTGTTCGTCGAGCCTTCGGTCAGGCCGGAAGTGCTCCAGGCGGCCCGGGGACCTGGTGGCGAGGTCGTTGTGTCTGTCATCGCCGGCGCCGGACTGGGTCGATCGGTGCGGGTGCTCGATGACGGCCAGGTTGCAGGCAAGTTGCCGGCTGCCATTCCTGCTGATGCCGTTCGCGACGCTGCGCGTGAGGCACTCAAGAAGGAAGCCAGCACCAGCCAGATACTGGAGACCGCGGATGGTCCAGTCACCCTGTTCTTCGAAGTCTTTCCCCGGCAACCCCGGCTGGTGATCTTCGGCGGGGTTCAGATCGCAGTGGCCCTGGTTCCGCTCGCGAAGGCTCTCGGTTACCACACTATAGTCGCAGATGGGCGCGAGGCATTCCTCGATCGTCATCGCTTTCCGGAGGCTGACGAGCTCATCCTCGCCTGGCCCGAAGAGGCGTTTGACCGTATCGGGATCGATTCGGCGTGCTACGTCTGTGTTCTGTCGCACGACCCCAAGTTTGACGAGCCGGCTCTCCAGATCGCGCTCCGGTCCCCGGCCGCCTATGTCGGGGCGATCGGATCACGGAAGACGCAGTACGCTCGCCGCGAGCGCCTCCGCGAAGCCGGACTTAGCGATGCTCAGGTCGGGCGCCTGCATGGCCCGATCGGCCTGGATCTCGGAGGCCGGCAGCCGGCGGAGACCGCGCTGGCGATTCTGGCGGAGATGACGGCGGAGAGATATGGAGGGAAGGCAGCGCGGAAAGAGGAGAGATGAACAGTGGCTCCCTCGCGGAGGGCCTACATTGGCACCGCAGGCTGGGCCATTCCCCGCGCTCACGCGGACCGATTTCCCATCGATGGGGGCACGCTCCAGCGCTATGCCGGTGTTTTTCAGGGCGTTGAGATCAATTCCACGTTTCATCGGCCCCACCGGCCGGCGACCTATGCGCGTTGGGCCGAGTCGACCCCGGACAATTTCAGATTCTCTCTCAAGCTCCCCAGGGCAATCACACACCAGCGCAAGCTCGTCGAAGCGGGGGAACCACTCGAGGACTTCCTGACCGGCGCTCGCCTGCTGGGAATGAAGCTTGGCCCGATCCTGGTCCAGCTCCCTCCCAGTCTCGCATTTGAACCGGGGCTGGCCACTTCGTTCTTCACCACGCTGCGGGACCGTCACGCCGGACCGATCGTGTGCGAGCCCCGCCACGCCAGCTGGTTTGCCGAGGATGCCGACGCGTTACTGAAGACGAGCACAATCGGGAGAGTTGCTGCAGATCCTGCGGTGGTGCCTGCCGCAGCCGAGCCGGGCGGGTGGCGCGAGCCTGCGTACTATCGATTACACGGGTCGCCGCGAAAGTACTTTTCCGCGTACGAGGAAGAAAGCATCAGACGTCTCGCCTCCGCTCTCGAGGAAGCTGCAGGGGAGGTCTGGTGCATATTCGATAACACCGCCAGCGGTGCCGCGGCCGGCGACGCGCTGAACCTGCTTGCCGCGAGCCCATCCTGACTGCCTTAGTTGCGAACCGGCAGATCGAAGTCCTCCCGCTCGAGCTCGCGCGTAATTGGCCCACCCAGCTTGGTAAGCGGCGGGATCTCGCTCCACCCGGCTGCCTCCAGTACGTCAGCGGTGAGCCGGTTCACCGCGTCCGCTTCCGCGAAGCCACGGGCATTGGACGCGCCCAGATCTAGCCACGACAGAGCCTCGGCAAAGGCGTACCGCTCGACTGCACCCTCGCTGGCCACAAGCGCAAACCGGTACGCGAGAGCGGGCTCTTCACCCCGATCGGCATGACGAGCGATCTCTCGGGCGGTTTCCGTCGCATCCTCCGGTGAGGTCAACCGCTCGAGCGCGAGCGCCAGGGTCCGATGCACCTCCCGCCGGCGTGCCGCCGTGAGTGCGTCTCTCACCACGTGCGCGATGACCGGATGGGCGCAGCGGTACACACCGCCTTCTTCTACGATCAGCCGGCGATCCACCAGGGCGTCTCCCACCGCGGCGGCATGCAGGCGAGAGATACCGTGCACGTGAGAGAGCACCTCGGTACGACAGCCGGCGCCCGCTACGGCGACCGTGATGAGCACTTCATTCAGTTGCTCGGGGAGGCGCGCGATGCGCTCGGCGATGACGTCGTGAACTGTCTGGGACACCGGAAACTCCCTTCCGCCGGTCACTGCCCGCGACAACGCGGTCCACTCGCCACTCTCCTCATCCACGGCAAGCAGGCCTTGCGCAAACATCGTCTTCAATAGCTCGATCGCATAGAATGGGTTTCCGGCGGTGACGCCGAAGATCCGGTGGGCAAATCGCCGGGCGCCCGTCGGAGTGCTGAGGTGACCCATTTCCCGGATCATCCCCCAGAGCTCCTCCTCCGTGAGGGGTCCCAATGTCACTACACTCGCATGTGCCTTGGCCCGCAGTACCCGGCAGAGCCGGGCGGCAGGCGCATCACGCTCCAGCTCGCCGAGGCTTAAGGTGCCGAGCCAGAAGACCGGCGCCTGCTCGGTTCGCCGGGCCAGGAACCGGAGCAGGTTGCAGCTGTCGCTGTCACACCATTGAAGGTCGTCCAGCGAAACCACCAGCGGCCGCTCGGCTGCTAGCGCCAGCATCAGCTGGGCGACTCCCTCGAAGAGGCGCCACCCTTCAGTGGAGTTGGATGGTGTGTCGGGTCCGGCCAAACCCGGGAAACGCTGCTTCAGCTCCGGTAGCAGCCGGCTAACCTCGGTGAGCCACTCGGGGGCCGTGCCTGCCAAACCCGAAGTCCCGAGTGCGTCCCGCAGCACTTCTACCACCGGCTCATAGGGAATCCCGGACGTGACATCGTACCCATGGCCCCGCAGAACGCTGCCGCCCTGGGCCACAACCCAACGCCGGAATTCCTGGGCCAGCCGCGATTTCCCCACCCCGGCTTCGCCCTGTATAAGCACGATCTGACCGCTGCCCCGGTTCACCCCTTTCCAGGCTTTCACCAGTGTGGCCCATTCGTCCTCGCGACCGATCAGGCTCGACTCAAACGACGGGGCGCGGGCGTACCACTCGTCGGTGACCGGCCGTGCGGCTGGTGGCGTGGCATCCGACTCCACTCGGCGCACCAGGTTCAGCAGCGTCCGGCTGGGCTCGCACCCGGTCTCTCGTGCCAGCACCGCACGGTACTCCGTGAAGCGCGCCATGGCCGCCCCTCGATCGCCGGACAGGTATCGCGCCTCCACCGCAAGCCGGACCGCCTCATCCGATAGCGGGTCACACTTGAGCCAGCGCTCTGCCAGCTCGATGGTTTCACGCCAGCGCCACTGGCCCATCGCCTCCCGGGCCAGCGTCCCCAAGGCGTTTCCATACTGCTGGAGGAGCGTCCTTCGTGTCGCCGAGACCCACTCGTCGAATTGGGGGGCGTGCCGCACCGAGAATCCTGCGAGGAACCGGGGAATGTCGGTTGTCAGCGCGCGCTGAGGTTCCTGGAGAGCGAGCCTGCAGAAATCGCGGACGTCACACTGGATCGACTCAGTCAGCGCGACAACCGTGCGATCGCTGCGGACGATGTCCCCTAACGCGTCGCGGAGATGCTTGAGGGCCTGCCGAAGGGAGGCGCGGGCTTCCGGTTCCGGGGATTCGCCCCAGAGAAGGCCCGCCAGCTCCTCCCTGCTGTGGGGGCCGGGCTCGAGCACAAGGTAGGTCAGGAGGGCGAGCGCCTTGGCGCCCGGCTGAGGCACGATCGTCCCCCCGTCCGTGAGCATGACGGACGGCGGACCGAGCACTGTCAGGGCGAAACTCGCCACAGGACGACCTTGTTACCGGAACGTCACAACCTACGGGGGATTCACGGACTGGCAAGAGGCTTTTCACGCTGGCTTCACGGCGGCCGGCCAAATTGTCGCCCAGTTCTTATACCAAACCAACCCGAACAGGAGTACGCCATGGCCAGCTCAGAGACCTTCCGGATCACGCTCACCCCGGAGCAGAAGAATCAGGTCCGCAAGACGACGGGCAAGGAAGCCGAAGCCATCGAGTTGTCGGTCGAAGAGCTCGAGGAGCGGATTGCTCCGGCGCTCCCACGTCCGAAACTCTAGATTCACGATTTTTTCACGGTAACCCGCGACCTTGACAAGCAACTCCGTCATATCCGCGGGCACCTAACTACCCAACAGGAGAGGTCAATGTCGAATCCCAAAGAGCAGTTCCGGATCAAGCTGACCGAAGAGCAGAAGTCACAGGTTCGGAACGCGACGGGGAAGGATGCCGAGGCGGTCGAGCTTTCGGTTGAAGAGCTCGAGGAGCGGATCGCTCCGGCCATGACCCGGCCGACGCTGTAATCCAGCATCGATTAAGCTGACGGCACCACGCTCGGGGGCCGGACCCAGGGGGTTCGGCTCCCGAGGCGTCACTATGCCGGACGCCCTTCCCGCGCCCGGAACCTCTGCAACCTGAGCCATGACCGATACCTTGAGCGCCCCGGCCCCCTCTGCCGAGGACCTGCGCGAGGAGATAGAACGCCTCAGGCTGCTGCACTCCATCAGCCTGGAGTTCAGCGCGTCCCTTGATTTCGACGAGCTGCTGCCTCGCGTATTCCAGCGGGTGCTCGCCGCGCTGGGAGCCGAGGGAGGCTCGCTGTGGATCGCCGAGGGGGATGTGCTGCGTTGCCGCTTGGCGGAGGGTGGGGCCGGTCAGAAGCTGGTAGGGGCTCTGGTGCCGGTGGGCACAGGCTTCATCGGGGACGTGGCTCAGCGGCCGAGGACCACCATTGTCACCCGGGCGGTTGAGGACCCCCGCTACCAGCCTCGGGTGGATTCGGCAGAGATGTTGGCCACCACGGTGATGGCGACGGCGATGGTGGCGGGCGGTGTCACCGTTGGAGCGATTCAAATCTCGAACAAGCTCACCGGGGACGGGGTCTTCGAGGAGCGAGATCGTGAGCTCCTGGAAGGCCTGGCTTCCAGTGCCGCCGCCGCCCTCCGCAATGCCCAGCTGCATACCGTCGAGAAGCGAGCCCGCGATCTCGCTCTTCTGCTCGAGATCAGCCGCGAGATCACGGCCACGCTCGACCTGGACCGGGTTCTCCGATCGGTGGTCAACCTGGCCGCCAGGGCCTTGGCCTTCGACCGCGGCGCGGTTGGCTTGTACGAGAAGGGCCAGTGTGAGATCCGGGCGGTGGCCGGCCAGGAGAAAGTCGACCCCAAGGATCCCAAGCTCCAGGATCTGATCGCCCGGGCATCCTGGGCTGCGGGCCGTGGGGAACAGCTCTACCTGTGCGACCGGACCGACCCAGCCACCGATGCCGAGCGCATGTTCATCACCATCTTCGGTGCAGACCTCGAGGCCGACGGGGTCGAGAGCGGCCTCTACCTACCCCTCAAGGATGAGGCGGGGGTGCTCGGTGTGCTGGTGTTCGAGGCCGGCAAGCCCGAGTTCGCCACCCCGGTCCAGCTGGAAGTAGCCGCCATCCTGGCTAACCAGACCGCCGTGGCCCTGCGAAACGCCCAGCTCTACCACCAGGTCCCCATGGTGGATGCGCTGGGTGCCATGGCGGCCAGGAAGCGGCAGCTACTGGCCATGCCGCGGCGGAAGCTGCAGCTCTACAGCGGCGTGGCACTCGCCGTCATCGCGGCGTCGTTCCTTATTCGGTGGCCACTTCGAGTCGTGGGTAACGAGCCGGTCTTCCGGCCCATGGTGCTGGCGCCGGTTCGGGCCCTGGTGCCTGGCGTGGTTGAGCGGATGCTGGTTCGGGAGGGGGCCACGGTCGAGCGTGGTGATCAGCTGGCATCGCTCCGCTCCACTCGCCTGGCAAGCGATCGGGCTGCCACGGCCGCAGCCGTTGCCACCGCGAACCGGCAGGCGGAGGTGGCCGCCAGCCGCAGCGACCCCGCGGAGGAACGACTGCACCGAATTCGGGGCGACGCACTGCGCCAGGAGCTCGCGCTACTGGACGAGGAGGTGGGCCTTACAATGCTGCGGGCGCCCGTTTCCGGCACGGTGTTGACACCTCATCTGCAGGAACGCGTTGGCGCTTCCCTGGAGGAGGGCGATCTCCTGCTGACCCTGGGACGCACTGACTCTCTCGAGCTCGAATTCGGGGTCGATCAGCGCGATGTGAGCAGAGTTCGGGCGGGGCAGCAGGTCCGCTTTCGCGTCGATGCTCTGCCGCAGCGCACCTTCCCAGGCACGGTCAGCTCGGTAGGACAGCTTCCCACGGACAGCGGCCCGCTGGTCCGCTACCCGGTTCGCGCCTCCGTCGCCAACGGCGATGGTCTCCTCAAACCTCAGATGGCAGCACACGCCCGGGTACTTACCGAGCCGGCTAGCGCGATTACCCGGCTGCTGCGGGCCCCAGCGCGCTGGCTCCGACTGTTCTGGTGGAAAATATGGGGCTGAGATACGGATTCCTTGGTTTGGCGCTGATTCAGGCCTGCAGCGGGCGTTCCGGCCCCGGGGCGGACCGGCCGGCTACCGAAACCGGCTCGGTTGCGGGAGCATCGGATGCCTCGATTGCCTCGGCTGATACCGCCACGGTCGAGGTTCCGCTATCGCTTCCCTCGCAGCTCTATGTGGAGCGCGATGCCGCCATTTATGCGCGCTCGACCGGCGTGGTCGAGGCCATCATGGCGGACCTTGGCAGCAGGGTTTCCGCCGGCCAGTTCCTGGCCCGGATGGAGAGCGCCGATCAGCGCATCGCACTCGCGCAGGCCGAAGAGAAATTCGCCAATACCAAGCAGACGGTAGGGCGACAGAGGGCGCTGAAGGCCGCGGGTATAGTCACGGTGGCCGATTCAGAGCGAGTCGAGTTCGAGCACCGTGAGGCCGCGCTTCGGCTACGTCAGGCAGAACGGGATCTCGAGCTGACCCGGATCGTCGCTCCCTTTGCCGGAGTGGTTACCGGACGCCGGGCCCGACTCCACAGCCTGGTGAGCGCGGGTGACACGCTGTTTCGTCTGACTGCCCTTGGTCCAGTCCTCGCGGCGGTACATGTGCCTGAAGCAACGGCGGACGGCCTCAATATCGGAACGGTAGCCGTGGTTGTCGGCCATGGCGGGGCCACCGCCCAGGCCCGGATCATTCGAGCCTCACCGATGATGGATGCCGCCAGTGGCACTCGGGAGATCGTTCTTCAATTGGCCGCCGGCCACCGGCTCACCCCGGGCAGCAGCGTCACGGTACGCCTCGGGTCGGAACCGCGGCATGTGCTCACAATCCCCAGGACGGCCGTAGACGGTGAGGGCTACGCCCTTGTGTGGTCGGGCGACCGCACCACGCTCCGGGCTCTGACGCTGGGCAGCGAAGTCCCGGGCGACAGAGTCGAAGTCGTCAGCGGCCTGGCGCCGGGCGAAAAGGTCCTCCGGGCCCGGCAGTGAGTGGCTGCGCGAAGCTCCGCCCCGACCTCGTGCTGGTGGAGCAGACTTACCGGGGCGAGCAAAGCTTCATCGTCAAGGACCCCGAGTCGCGCAAGTACTACCGGTTCCGCCCCGTCGAAATCATGGTCATGCAGACCCTTGACGGGAAACACACGCCGGCTGAGGCGGCCGCAGACCTGGCCGGGGAAGGGATCAGAGTTTCGCCCGCTGGAGTGGAAGCGTTTACCGCTAAACTGGGCGGGATGGGTTTGTGTGAGCGCACGCTGGGAGAGCGCTCGGTGCTCCAGTTGGAACGGCTGCGAGCCGATCGGTCGCGGCGGCTGAGCCGGGGGGCCCCCCAGGGCGACCTGTTGCGAATGCGCTGGTCGGTGGGAGACCCCGACGCTCTGTTCGACCGCTGGCTGCCCCGATTGCGCTTCTTCTTCACCCGCACCTTCCTGGTCATATCGGTCGCGCTCTTCGCGGTGTATCTCCTGGTACTTGGACTCAAGTGGCAGGAGTTTTCCCAGGCGCTGGCCAACCTCTACACGCTGAATGTGGGTTTCGAGGCCTTCGCGGTTCTGTGGCTCACCGGCACCGTGATCATCGTTATCCACGAGCTGGGCCACGGTCTGACCTGCAAGTACTTCGGGGGGCAGGTCCACGAAATCGGTGCGATGCTCATCTACTTCGAGCCGGCTTTCTTTTGTAACGTGAACGATGCCTGGACCTTCCCCGAGCTTCGGGCCCGCCTCTGGGTGACCGCGGCCGGATCCTGGATCCAACTGGTCATTGCCAGCATTGCCGCGGTAGTGTGGTGGGCGGCCACGCCCGGAACACTGGTGTCGGAGGTGTCCTTCGCCGCCGTACTCATCGGTGGGATCACTACCGTCTTCATGAATGCCAATCCGCTGATCCCGCTGGACGGCTATTACGCGCTGAGCGACTACCTCGAGGTTCCCAATCTGCGGCAGCGGGCCTTTGCCCACCTGAGTTGGCTGGTCAAGACGAGGCTGCTCGGTCTCGATCTCCCCATGCCGCTGGCGGACACGCGCGAACAGCGCGTCTTCCTGATCTATGGAGCACTCGCCTCGGCCTACATCGGACTCATTCTCTCGTTCTTCGCCGCCACCGCGTTCGGCTGGCTTACCCGATGGCTGGGGACGGTCGGGCTGGCGATTTTCCTGGTCGGGCTGTTCGCCACATTGCGCCAGCCACTTCGAGCCGGGCTCCGAACAGCCGGGATGGCCATCCGGCAGCATCGCGCGGCCTGGAGCAAGGGACCCTGGCCGGCCCGCCTCAGTGTCGCGCTGCCGGTAATCGTTGTCGTGGGCGCCCTCCTACCCTGCCCCATAACGATTACGGGCCCGTTCGTGGCGGCGCCGGTACTCTTCATGCCGCTCGCGGCTCCCGACAGCGGGATCATCCAGATGGTGCAGGTGCGAGAGGGTACCCGCGTATCTGCGGGAGCTCCGCTGGTGCAGATCCGGAACCTCCAGCTGGAGCGAGAGCTCATAGCCGGCCGGAGAATCAGCGACTCTCTGGCCAACCGCTCTGCTCAGGCCCGCGGTGACAGCCGCTTTGCCGAAGCCGGCGGGATCGATGCGGAGCGCTCCAGCCAGGAAGCGAGGCTGGCCGGCCTTCGCCAGAGGGTCGAAGCCCTTCGGCTCCGGGCACTGGGAGCGGGTATGGTCATCACCCGCCGACCCGAGGATCTGGTTGGCCGCTGGGTGGCAAGCGGCACAACGGTGCTCGAGCTGGGAGAGGTCGACTCGGTGGAGATCCGGATCGCCCTGGGTGGAGGGGGTGGGACACTGGTCCGGCAGGGCTCGGCGGCAAGCCTGCTGCCGGATGCCGGGGCAATTTCAGCTGTAAGCGCTGTCGTGACCTCCATTTCGACCTCGGCAACGCCTCGAGCGGTCGAGGTCCGGCTGCGGCTTCCAGCCCGCGAGGGATGGCGTCCCGGGATGACCGGCAGAGCCAGTGTGACCATCCGGAGATCCAATCTCTGGGGTGCCGTTTGGTGGAGGATCCGCAGGGGCATCCGCACCGATATCCTCCTGTAGCCTGCTTTTCGACTTGCGAAGCAGAAGGCAGTTGACAACCATTGTTTCATCCCTTCACAGGAGGGGCTCATTCGGCGCGACATGCTGGCGCTGGTGCGCCAAGCCTTCACCGGTGTGTACGAAGTCGATCGTGAGATCGGCAAGGGCGGGAATGCCCGTATATTCCTGGCCCGGGATTCGAGCGGCCAGTCGGTAGCCCTGAAGATTCTGCACCCGGAGCTGCTGGTGAGCGTGGCAGCTGACCGCTTCCTCCGAGAGATTCAGATCGCCTCCAAGCTGGACAATCCCCACATCGCGAAGATTCTGGACTCCGGCGAGCGGGAGTGGCTGGTCTACTACGTTATGAGCTTCGTGGAAGGGGCGACTCTGCGGGAGCGCCTGGATACGATGCGTTGCCTGCCGATCGCCGAGACCCTGAAAATTGCCTGTGACTTGTTGGATGCCCTGCAACATGCCCACGGCCACGGGATTATTCACCGCGACGTAAAGCCAGCCAATATCGTGCTTTCCGGCGCAGGGGCGGTGCTGCTCGACTTCGGCATTGCCCGAGCCGTCGTTGCCTCCGGAAGCGACCAGCTCACCCGGTCGGGGATCGCTGTCGGAACCTCCACCTATATGAGCCCGGAACAGATCACGGCCCTGGCTGACATCGACCACCGCAGCGACCTCTACTCTGTCGGCTGTGTGCTCTTCGAGTGCCTGGCAGGGCAGCCACCGTTCATGCATCGCAATGAGGCAGTGGTACTTCAGCTCCATCTGACTCAACCTGCGCCGGATGTAAGAACGCTGCGTAGCGACACCCCGGCAGAGCTCGCTGCCAGCATTGCCAAGGCCATGGCAAAGAGTCCGGGCGACCGCTGGCGCTCGGCTCTGGAAATGAGGGATGTGCTGGCGGCCTGCCCGGTATAGCCCCCCGCTCGTTTTTTCCGTATGTTTCGGAAAACCCTCCCCGCCTTGAGGCACCCCAGTGACCGACCTGCTCGACGCGCTTCGTACCGCACTGGAGGGTCGCTACGCCGTAGAGCGGCTGATCGGGCAGGGGGGCATGGCCACGGTGTATCTGGCGCGTGACTCCCGGCATGAGCGTCCGGTGGCAATCAAGGTTCTCCGTCCCGAGCTGGCTGCCTCGCTTGGCGCCGACCGGTTCCTGCGGGAGATAAGGGTCGCGGCCCACCTGCAGCATCCCAACATTCTCGCCTTGTACGACTCCGGAGAGGCTTCGGGGTTCCTCTACTATGTCATGCCCTTCATCGAAGGTGAGTCGCTGAGGGCCCGGCTCGACCGGGAACAGCAGCTTCCTCTGCCGGATGCCATCCAGATCACCTGTGAGATCGCGGACGCGCTGCACTACGCCCACACTCACCGGGTCGTCCATCGGGATATCAAACCCGAGAACGTCCTGATCCAGGAAGGTCACGCCCTGGTGGCCGACTTCGGCATCGCCCGGGCGGTCAGCGAAGCCGGGGGCGACAAGCTCACCGAGACCGGCATGGCGGTCGGGACGCCGCACTACATGAGTCCGGAGCAGGCGCTGGCGGGCGAGCATCTCGACGGCCGGGCGGATCAGTACAGTCTGGCCTGCGTCTTCTATGAGATGCTGGTTGGCCAGCCGCCGTTCGACGGCCCCAACGCGATGGCCATCCTGGCTCGGCAATCCATGGAGTCGGTGCCGAGTCTCCAAGTCGTCCGCCAGTCCATTCCGGACGAATTGGAGGACGCGGTCATGCGGGCGCTGGAGAAGACTCCGGCGGACCGGTTCCCGAACATCCGGGAATTCTCGGACGCGCTCTGCCAGGTAGACCTGGGCCCAGCCGCACGGCGCACCTCGCGTGGCGCCATGCAGGCGGTGCGGCGGACCACGCCGCGGGGAGTCAAGAGGCCCCCGGCACCGAAGGGGCGTAGCACTCGCTTTTGGGCGATGTCCGCGGCCGCGCTTGCGCTGCTCACCGCAACTGGACTGGGGGCCTGGAGAGTCTGGCACCCGGCCGGCGTCGAGTCGGGCGTAATCGCTCCTGGCCTGGATCCCCACCGGGTGGCGGTACTCTACTTCCAGGGAGATGTCAGCGGAGACTCGCTCGGGTATCTGGCCGACGGTCTGACCGAAGGGCTGATCCGCGAGCTGAACCAGGTACAGGGTCTGGAGGTCATCTCCAAGGGCGGCGTGGCCCAGTTCCGGGGAGACAGCGTTTCCCGCGATAGCGTCGCCCAGGCACTGGGTGCGGGTACACTGGTGCTGGGGGGAGTTGAGCAGGAGAGGGGCCGACTCCGCGTCACCACCAGGCTGGTGGATGGCTCCAGCGGAGCCGAGTTTGCCAGGGCAAGCTTTCAGCAGCCAGCGGGAAACTATCTGGGCGTTCAGGATACCCTGACCCAGAAGGTCGCCGCCCTGATCCGGGAGCGGCTGGGTGAGGAGATCCGGCTACGTGAACAGCGGAACCGAACCCGGAATGTCGATGCCTGGTCGCTGGTCCAGCGAGCCGAACAGGCGCGCAAGCAAGCCGAAGGTCTCGTGGACAAGAAGGACACCACCGCAGCCCTCGGCCGGGGTTTCGACCTGGCAGATTCCCTCTATGCCAAGGCTCACGAGAAGGACTCAACCTGGACGGAGCCGCTGGTGGGTCGAGCCGCTGTGGCTTACCGGCGGTCTCGCCTGGTGGGCTTCGATGGAACGGCCGCAAAGCCCTGGATTGACAAGGGGAAGACGTTCGCGGGGAGGGTGCTCGCCCTGGATCCCCAGAATCCGGACGGCTTGGAATTGCGGGGTACTCTCCGCTACTGGGGCTGGTTATTGAACGTGGAAACCGATCCGCCCGCAGCCAAGCGACTTTTGCATGAGGCGCAGAGTGACCTCGAGGCTGCTGTCAGGGTCCGGCCGTCTCAGGCCGGCGCCTGGTCCATCCTCAGCCATCTATACAGCAACACAAAAGGGGAGACCGATGCCAAGCTCGCCGGCCTCCGCGCTTACGAGGCGGACGCCTACCTGAGAGACGCTCCTCAACTGCTTAACCGCCTCTTCAGCACGTCCTATGACCTGGCGCAGTTCGGGGAGGCCGGGCGGTGGTGTGATGAAGGTACTCGCCGGTTCCCTAGTGACTTTAACTTCGTCAAGTGTCAGCTGTGGGTGATGAGTACCAAGGCCAGGGAGCCTGATGTGACGCGAGCCTGGCGGCTTGCAGACAGCCTGACCCAGCTCTCCCCTTTGGGACGGCGCGAGTACGACAGGCGGGAGGCGCGGATGATCGTGGCCATGGTGCTCGCCCGGGCCGGCCTTGCCGACAGCGCCCGACAGGTGGCGCTACGGGCCCGGGGTGGACCGGACGTGGACCCCAACCAGGATCTGGCCTATAGCGAGATTTACGTGCATATCCTCCGGGGCGATAAGGACAGGGCCTTCGAAGCACTCAAGCGCTACCTGGCGGCAAACCCCGAACGGCGGGCCGGTTTGGCCGATACTACAAGCGAAGCGACCACACCCTGGTGGTTCAGGAGTTTAGAGGACGAACCGAGGTTCAAGGCGCTGGTGTTCGGGAAGTAGAACTTTGGGGCTGGACAAGTCCGGTACTTGTTGCAGATTGGGTCCTGACCACTCCCCTTGCAACACATTCGTAACCGCCCCGCCTGTTTCCCTGCATCCATTCGCCGCGGGGTGGCCGTACGGGCGCCGGCCCTTACACGGAGACCACCGGAATGCGCCGCCTAGCCGTTTTTGCCCTTTGTGGCACGCTGGCCCTATCTGCCTGCGGTGATCAATCGCGTGAATCACCTACCGAGCCGAGCGCGCCCTCGCCGGATGCCCTTCTGGCAAGTTGCCAGGTGGAGCGGTTTCCCATTGTACGGGTTTCTGCACTGATCTTGAAGGTCTTTCCCGCCGGCAGGCTGCGGGTCGAGGCCCTCGCGCGGGCCGGGATCATCGCCCTCTTCTGGAACACCTGCCATCCGCGTGAAGCGCAAAAAGGCGTCGTCGATTTTGTAGATTGGATGAACCGGAACTTCCAGGCCGGCCGGTTGATCGGCACCAACGCAGATCGGAGCCTGCTGATCACTACGATGTTCGCCGGCGTCGGGCTCTCCAGCCCGCCGGCTACCAACCTCGGTGCCGATTACGGGGTCGGGTTCTTCGACCCGAGCTCGACCAGCCCCACTCTCGTCAAAACCACCAGCGGCGTCGCTCTCATCGAGTTGCAGCCTGGCTCCTTTAACGAGCCCACCACCATCGTGGTCTCGCGGAACCCGGACAACTTTCTTCTCACCAATTTCAGTGGCAGCCAGTTCCCGCCCGGCTTTGACTACAACGCCATCAACACCTCGGGCAATCACGTTCTCCAGAACGGTCAGTCTGCTATAGTCGCGTTCTGTCTCCTCAACAGTGATTTCGTCACTTATCCGGCGAACAGGCGGATCGGGCACAACCCGGTAGCCGGTGCGCCCGGCGCCCCGTTTGAGATCCTCGATCCCGTAGAGCTGGCCGGCCACCCCGATCTCGTGGCCGCGCTGAATTGCGGCAACCTGGCGCCCACCCCCACTGTCATCGGGGGCTTTGGCCCGGGGTTGCCTGGCATCGCCAATGCGGCGTGGAGGACGGCTGGGCATTACCTCGGCCCTGTTACGCGAGCCTTATTCCTGCCTGAGGCGCTCAACGCGGCCACGTTAGGCACGCTTCCGCCGCCGATCGGCGGCAGGGCACCCAGCTTGAGCCCCTTCAAGGTGGTGAGTCCGACTGACTTGTCCATTTCATCGGGGAACAACCAGGAAGGCTTCACCAACCAGATTCTCACGGCGCCCCTCGTCGTGCAGGTCAGCCAGGGCGAGACGCCCGTGGGGGGCGCCGTCGTGACGTTTCAGGTAACGGGCGGAGGAGGCGGCATCACGTCCTCGGCCACCACCAATGCTCTGGGCCGGGCTGAGGCGACTTGGACGTTGGGTTCCACGGTAGGGTCCCAAACAGCGACAGCCAGCACCCCCGGAGCCTCGCCCGTGACCTTTACGGCAACCGCGACAGATCCGCCTCCGGTGCGTGCCGTGCTTCAGTGGGGAGCGACCCCATCAGATCTCGATTTCCACCTGACTGGACCGACCGCAACGGCAGCCCGGTTCCATGTTTACTACGACTACGACAGCCGGGGAAGCCTGACCAGTGCCCCGTTCGCATCGCTGGATCGGGACGACACCAATGCCTTTGGACCGGAAACGATCACGATCAGCCAACTGGCGACGGGAGGCCCCTACCGCTTCTCAGTTCACGACTACTCCAACCTCGGCGCCAGCGCAACTTACCCGAGCCAAGCGCTGGCCAATTCCGGAGCCACCGTGACCGTGTATCTCGCGTCGGGAGCACCGCAGGTGTTCAACGTGCCGACGGGAGAGGGCGTTAACGGCACCCTATGGACGGTATTCACGCTGGAAGAGGGTACCATTATGCCGGTCAATACGATGAGTTACACGTCCGATCCGAGCAGCACGACAGCCTTCAGCATACTGGGTAGAACCATATCTGCTGTGCCGACTGATGCAGCACTCATTCGGGATGCCGCGACAAGAAACAGCAAATAGCATAACGACAGCGTTGATCAAGGAGGGCGGCTCGTTTGAGCCGCCCTCCTGTTATCCGGCGGTGGCCAGTCTCCTCACCTCGCGGAGCACCCGTCGCTGGGCGGCCAGGTCTTTCACCGCCAGGAAAATCGTATCGTCCCCGGCGATGCTCCCAATCACCTCGGGCCAGGCCAGCCGGTCGAGCGCAACGGCCACGTGGTTGGCTTCCCCGGGCGGGGTGTGCAGCACCACGAGCGCGTCTCCCGCCGTTTCCATCGTAAGCACTCCTTCTCCTACCCGCCGCTCATCGGGATTGCTCCGCGGCGCGCGCGCCGGCGGGCGGCGGTAGGCCCCGTCTACCTTCACCAGCCGAAGCGCCGCGATGTCCCGGCTCACCGATGACTGGGTGACATCCCATCCCAATGCCGTCAGCGCATCGGCCAGGTCCTCCTGGGTGCGCACCGGACGAGTGCTGATGAGCTCGAGAATCTTGAGATGACGCTTCTGGCGGTCGGCGGTCACGGCTGCGGGGCCGCGGGGCGGCGAGGCAGCGGGGCAGGTCGTCCGGCCAGCTTGGTCATCGCGCGGTCGAAGCGCTTTCGTTCGCGCGCGTTCCAGGCGCGCGACTGCCTGATCCGCTTCTTCAGATCCGGCAGGCCCAAGTTTCCCAGACCGCCGGTCGAGGTTCGGCGGGAGATGATCCGTGCCGGGGCCGGCGCAGCGAAGCTCTCTCCCTCCTTGAGCGCCGCGGCCACCTCGCGGTACGCGGTACGGAATGGGCGGCCGGTTTCCACCCGCCGCATTACCTCGTCGGTGGCCAGCGCTCCGCCCACCAATGCGGCCTGACATCGCTCGGGGTCAACACCCAGCTTCGGCAACGCGTGGGTGATGGCCTCGAGCATCGCACCGGTGCGATCCAGCCCCCTCATCAGCGGTTCCTTGAGCAGCTGGAAATCACGGTGATAGCCGCCCGACAGCTTCGCCTTGATCTGAAGCACCGCGAGCAGATCGCCCTCGACGGCTGAGGCCCGCCCACGGGTCAGCTCGAAGAGATCGGGATTCCGCTTGTGCGGCATGATGCTGGACCCCGTGGCCAGGTCGGCCGGCAGGGTCAGATATCCGTATTCCTCTCCGCTGAACACGATCACGTCTTGAGACAGCCGGGCCACGTCGTGTCCCAGCTGGGTACACCAGAACAGCACGGCCGCCTCGAGCTTCCCCCGCCCCCCCTGCACCGAGGCCACGTTGATGTCGAGCCCGGCAAAGCCGAGCGCCCGGGCAACCACCTTGCGCTGTAGGGGAAGCGGGACGCCGTAGCCGGCCGCGCTTCCGAGCGGCGAGCGGTCTACCCTGGCCCAGAGCGCGGGCAGTGACTCAACCGTATCGAGTAGGCCTTCGGCGAGCGCACCGGCCCAAAGACCGACGGATGACGGCATGGCTTTCCGGCCGTGAGTGTAGCCGGGCCAGAGAACGCTGCGATGACGCTGGGCAAAGTCGACCAGCGCAGCGGCCAGGCCCAGGGCTGACGCGGTGACCTTGAGCAGCTCATCCTTGAGAAAGAGGCGGAGATCGCAGGCCACCTGATCGTTGCGGGATCGGCCGGTGTGCAGCCGCTCGCCGGTGCCGGGAGCCCGGCTGGTGAGCCAGTACTCGACCGCGGTATGCACGTCCTCGTGCCGGTGGTCGAGTTTGAGGCGGCCTCGTGAGGTTGCGTTGAAGACCTCGCGCAGGCCGCGGCGCATCCCGGCGTAATCCGTGGCGGTGATGAGGCGGGCGGCGCGCAGCCCTTCGATGTGACCGAGGCTTCCCAGCACATCCCAGGAGAGGAGCCGGGCGTCCCAGGTGCGGTCGTCGCCGGTGGTGTATTCGAAGAGGCGCTGCTCCGGAGCCGTGGAGCTCCAGAGGGTGTTAGGCCGGTCCATGATCAGTGTCCCCAGAGGTAGGCCCGCGCCAGCTGGCCATAGAAGCCTCGCGCCGCCGTGACCTCGGGGATATCGACGTACTCGTCCGCAGTGTGCGACCGCCTGCTGGTGCCGGGTCCGCATTTGATGGCGTCGAAGTCCCGGAAGAAGACCCAGTCGGAACAGGTAGGACTGCCGAAGTGTGCGGCAGCGGGACGCAGCAGCGACGCGGTGGCCAGGAGGCGCGAGCCGGACGGTGTTTCGCAGGGGACCAGCCGCCGGGACGTGACAATGACGTCGGAGGTCAACGCGGTTCGGAGCTCCTGAGCCAGCTCCTCATGACTCCAATCCGGGGTGCTGCGGACGTCCAGCACGGCCCGCGCGACCGGGGGCGTAATGTTCCGGCTGATTCCCGCCTCCAGCATTGTGGCTGTGGCCATCGCCCGGCCGAGCACGGGGTGGGAGCGGGATGTGAACAGGTTGTCGAGCTTGAGCAGGTCCCCCGAAAGCACCTGCACCGAGTTGGTGAAGCCGTCCTCTCCCGAGGCGTAGGCAGCGTGTCGCTGGTCGCCCTGCGCCACCAGGTCCACCATCATGAGCCCCCGCTGGGCGATGGCAAAGTCCAGACCGGTTGGCTCCCCGATGACAGCCGCGTCGATCTCTCCAGCCGCCTCGACGGCGGCACCCATAGTGGTGTTTTTGGTTTCCTCGCCATAGCCCAGAATGACCAGCAGGCGTCCGGCATCTATGCCGCCGGTATCCATCAGATCCTTTGCCGCATAGAGCATCGCCGCGACCGAGGCCTTGGCATCGCCCGAGCCGCGCCCGTAGAGCCGGGTTCCCTCGATGATCGGGTTGAACGGGTCCCTGGTCCACCCGGCGCCAGGCGGCACCACGTCCAGGTGAGAGGCAAAGGCTAAAGTCGGCCCTGCTCCCCACCCACGCACCTCGATCTGCACCGAGTTCGCACTTCGGACGACTTCGAGTCCCCAGCGTCGCGTGGTCTCCTCGATGAACACGGCAACCGCCGTCTCCTCACCGCTCACCGAAGGGATAGCGATCAGCTCACGCAGAAATTCGATCTCACCCGGCAAGATCCACCCCCTAAGAGGTCGCCTTCTCCTTGCGCCCCACGATCATCGTCCCGCAGCCGGCGCCGGTGAA
>Ga0180121_10000272_pt1 | contig 20798 bp, 17 predicted proteins | sample AntDrymUQ5402106_2_FD_129676 | JGI IMG/M metagenome (GOLD analysis project Ga0180121, IMG submission 129676) | Polar desert sand microbial communities from Dry Valleys, Antarctica - metaG UQ540 (21.06) (version 2) (version 2) | ecosystem: Environmental > Terrestrial > Soil > Desert | place...
CGCTCGAAGCCGCGGCCTAGACCTCAGGTCGGGACGCCCGGATTCGAACCGGGGGCCTCCTGCTCCCAAAGCAGGCGCGCTACCAGGCTGCGCTACGTCCCGCCCCGCAGAGTGTAGAGGCCTCCCGCGAGGCCCTATGGTTCGCAAGGTCGTGGATACGGCCGACGCCGTCACCTGCGTCGTCGTCGACGACCATCCATCCGTCCTCGACGCCGTCTCACGCTCGCTTTTGCTCCGAGGCATCTCCGTCGTGGGGACGGCGAGCGACGGAGCGACCGCTCTGGCTCTGCTCACCGAGACACAACCGCGCGTCGCCCTCGTCGACATCCTGCTTCCAGACTTGTCCGGGATGGATGTGGCTCAGGAGCTCAGTCGGCAGGGGAGCCGAACGCGGGTCCTGCTCTACACCGGAGAGGACGAGACGGCGCTCCTGCGCGAGGGGATCGAGGCGGGAGCGAGCGGCTTCATCGTGAAGACCTCGTCGCTCGACGAGCTTGCGCGAGCGATCCGATTCGTCGCGAACGGCGGGATCTACGTCGACTCGGAGCTCGCCGCCGAGCTCGTGCGCCAGGAGCTGAACCACGAGCTCCCCGACCTCACCTCCCGCGAGCGCGAGGTGCTGAGCCTGCTGTCGGAGGGGCGCGACTATGAAGACATCGGCGCTCGGCTCTTCGTCTCGGCCGGAACCGTGCGCGCCGACGTACGGAAGGCGATGTCGAAGCTCGAGGCCGGGAACCGGACGCAGGCAGTCGCCGAAGCGCTCCGCCAGCGGCTCATCCCCTAAAAGGGTGACACCGCCCTAGCGAAACTGGGGATAGCCTCTGGCAGCCCCGCGTGCCGACATCTCTGAGGCATGTCCAAATCTGCGGCTTTCGTCGCGGCGGGGATTGTCTCCGCCGTCGTCTACGCGCTCGTCGTGCCCAGTATCGCGGCCTCCGCCGTCTATTCCGGGATGAGCGTGCTTGCGGCCATTGCCGTCTTCTGGGGCATCCACCTCCATCGCCCGACGCGAAAGCTCCCGTGGATCTGCCTGGGCATCTCGATCTTTCTCTTCGCCCTGGGTGACTCGATCTGGGGCGTCTACGAACACGTCCTCCACCAGGAGGTTCCCTTCCCGTCTCCGGCCGACGGCGCCTATCTCCTCGGGTATCCGTTCCTTGCGGCCACCGCCTTGCTCTGTATCCGCGGACGAACGACCGGGCGCCTAGGCATCTTCGTGGACACGGCCATCGTCGCCCTCGCCGCGGCGATCGCCAGCTGGCACTTCCTCCTCGCACCGCTTCTCGACGAGGCGATCGCCGACCCGATCGCCGGCGGCATCGCGCTCGCGTACCCCGCCGTGGACACCTTCGTCCTCGCGGCGTTCGTCGCCCTCCTCTTCACGTCGGCGGTCAACCTGCCCGCCTTCCGGCTCCTGCTCGGCGGCATCGGGCTCTTCCTCTTCGCCGACATCTTCTACGCCGTCGGACTCATCAGCGAGACCTACACGACCGGGGCGTGGTTCGACTCCGCCTGGATCCTCGCGAACGGGCTGTTGGGAGGGGCCGCGCTCCATCCATCCATGCGCGAGCTCGTCGCAGCGAAGGAGGGCGACCAAGCGCCTCTGGCAATTCGCTTCCGGTTCCCCGTGCTGGGTATCGCAACCCTCGCCGCTGTCGCGATGGGCGTGACCGCCGAGCCGAGCCGCACCTTCGAAGCCGTCGCCACCCTCGTTGCCGCACTTGTTCTTCCCGCCCTCGTCCTCGTTCGGCTCCGGATCATCTTGCATGAGTACGCGAGCCGCGAGCGTGAGCTCGAGCAGAGCCGTGACGAACTGGCGCAAAGCCAGGAGCGCTATCGGACGATCGTGGAGACCGCGGCAGAGGGAATCTGGCTCGTCGGCGCCGACAACCGGACGCTCTTCGCGAACGCCTCACTCGCCGACATGTTCGGCTGGCCGCTCGAGGAGATGGCCGGCGCGTCGGTGTTCGATTTCATCCGCGACGAGGATCGCGCGCTGGCGGAAGGGCATATCGAGCGCAGAAACCTGGGGATCACCGACCAATTCGAGTTCCCGTTCATCGATCGCAACGGGCGAACCGTCTGGACGCTGGTCTCGCGCAAGCCGCTCCCGAAGGCAGGCGAGCAGCCGGGCTCGCTCCTGATGCTCAGCGACATCACCGACCGAAAGGCAACCGAGCAGGCGCACCGCTCGAGCGAGGAGCAGTTCCGCGCCGTGTTCGAGGAAGCGAACGACGCGATGCTCATCGCGAACGACGAGCGCCGCTACGTGGACGCCAACCCCGCCGCGGAGGCGCTGATCGGCCGTCCTCGCGACGAGATCCTGACGATGCGGATCGACGACCTCTCACCGAACGACGAGGCGACGGTGGCCAAGAACTGGCTCGCATTCCTCTACTCCGGCCGCACCGAGGGGGCTATCACCGTGACGCGTCCGGACGACTCGACGAAGGAGGTCGAGTTCAGCTCGAGGGCCAACGTCCTGCCCGGACGCCATCTGTCGATTCTTCGCGACGTCACCGAGCGGAAAGTGTTCGAGACGCGACTTCGTCAGGCGGAGAAGACGCAGGCCATCGGTCAGCTCGCGGGCGGAATCGCCCACGACTTCAACAATTTGCTCCTCGCGATTCGCGGCTATGCCGAACTCGCGCTCATGGAGCTCGACCCCAAGGAGGGTGTCGCTGCGGACATCCAGGAGATCAAGACGGCGGCCGAGCGCGCAGCGTCTTTGACGCAGCAGCTCCTCGCTTTCAGCCGGAACCAGACGCTCCAACCGACCGTCGTCGACCTCAACCACGTCCTTCGCAATTTCCATCCCGTCATTCGCGAGCTCCTCGCGGACGACGTCGAGCTCACGATGTCGCTCGAAAGCGAGCTCCCGCGCATCAATGTCGACCGACCCGGGATCGAGCAGGTGATCACGAGCCTCGCCGACAACGCGGGAGACGCGATGCCGGCCGGTGGAATGCTCACCGTCGAAACGGCCACCGCCATCCTGAGCGCGGAGGAGTCCCAAACGCTCTTCGGGGAGGAGAGAACCGGCGACTTCGTCTGCCTCACCGTCTCCGACACCGGCTCCGGGATGGACGAAGAAACGGCTGGGCACGCATTCGAACCGTTCTTCACGACGAAGGAGCAGGGCAAGGGCACCGGCCTCGGTCTCTCCACCGTCGAGGGAATCACCAGCCAGAGCGGAGGGGCGGTTTCGCTCGACACCCGCCCCGGGGAAGGCTCGACCTTCCGGATCTACCTCCCGCGGGCGTCCCTCGCAGCGCAAACCGTGGAACCTGCGACCCTGCTCGCCGAGCACGCCCCCTCAGGTGCCCGCGGCACCGTGCTGCTGGTCGAGGACGAGCCGGCCGTCCGCAAAGTCGTGCGGGGAATGCTGGAGCGTCAGGGGCACGAAGTGCTCGAGGCGCGCGACGGCGAAGAGGGGCTGGCGCTCGCGCGCAGCCACCTGGGTGCTGTCGACCTGCTGATCACCGACGTCGTCATGCCGGTGATGAGCGGCCCCGAGCTGGCCGAGCGCCTCGCGGCGATCGCGCCGAGCATCCCGGTCCTCTACACGTCCGGCTACACGGACGACGCGGTCGTGCCCAACGCGACTCTGCATCAGGACTCCGCCTTTCTCCACAAGCCGTTCGACATGGACTCCTTGCGAGTCAAAGTCCTCGAGCTGCTCGCCAAGAAAGCGGCATGAGGACATACGCAGGAACGCGGATCCTCGTCGTCGACGACACCGAGCAGACCCGGAATCTCGTCAGCCGGGTCCTCGAGCGCTACGGACATGCCTGCGTTGGTGCCGGCAACGGCGCCGCGGCGCGCGCCCAGCTCGCCGCAGAGCCGTTCGACCTCGTCCTTTGCGACGTGAAGATGCCAGGCGAATCGGGCTTCGACCTGGCCGAGCACGTGCTCCGGGCCTACCCCACAACCGCCGTCGTCATGGTCACGGGCGTCGACGACACGGAAAGCGCCCTCCGCGCCCTGGAGCTTGGTGCCTACGGGTACGTCATCAAGCCTTTCTCGATCAACGAGATCCTGATCAGCGTCGTCAACGCGCTTCGGCGCAGGACGCTCGAGCTCAATGCGCGCAGCAACCTCAATGAGCTCGAGAATGCCGTTGGCTCGCGCACGCAGGAGCTGAGAGACGCTCTGGGCTCGCTCCACAACGCCCAGGAAGAGACCGTGCGTCGGCTCTCTCGGGTCGCGGAGTACCGCGACGACCAGACCGGCCACCACATTCAGCGGGTCGCGGTCTACTGCGAGCTGCTCGGCCAGAAGCTCGGGCTCGCTCCCGATGACTGCCGGCTCCTACGAATCGCGAGCCCGCTCCACGACGTCGGCAAGGTCGCGATCCCGGACCGCATCCTGCTCAAGCCCGGGCCTCTGACCCCCACCGAGCGCGGGATCATGGAGCGACACGCCGAGATCGGCCACGAGATGCTCGTCGGGTCGGGCGAGGCTCTTCTCGATCTAGCAGCCGTTCTCGCACTCACCCACCACGAGCACTTCGACGGCTCGGGCTACCCGAACGGCCTCGCCGGCGGGGAGATTCCGATCCAGGGGCGCATCGCGGCCGTCGCAGACGTCTTCGACGCGCTGACCAGCGACCGGATCTACCGGGGCGCGTTCCCCGTCAAGGACGCACTGACGATGATCGACCAGCGGCGCGGCAAGCACTTCGACGGCGAAGTCGTGGATGCGTTCTTCGACTCCGTCGACGAGGTACTCGAGCTCCGACGGCAACACACCGAAACTCTCAGGGAGGCTGCATGAGCGACCGGCCCGCAACTCGTGGCGACAGGGTCGATCCTGATCCCACCGACGCTGCTTGCACCTGCGTACTCGCCGACGACCATCCAGCGGTGCTGGACGCCGTCGCCCGCTATCTCGGGGACAACGGCGTCAACGTCGTCGCCCGTGCACGCGACGGCGCAGAGGCCCTCACGAAGATCGAAGCCCACCGTCCCGCCGTCGCCGTGCTCGACCTCCAGATGGCCCGCATGGGCGGCCTCGAGCTGACGCGCGAGGTGTCGAGCAGCTTCCCCGACACGGCCTGCATCGTCTACAGCGGCTCCGGCCGGCGTGAGCATGTCCTCGAAGCGCTCGACGCGGGCGCGAGGGGGTACGTCGTGAAAGACGCAGCGCTCTCCGAGCTCGTCCGCGCAATCGAGCTCGTCATCGCCGGCGGCACGTACATCGACGCCAGCGTGGCGGGGATGCTCGCCGAGGTGAACACGGGCAAGGAGGCACCGAAGATCACACAGCGAGAGCGCGACGTTCTCCGGCTCCTCTCGCAAGGAATGTCGAACGAGGAGATCGGCCGCGAAATCTTCATCTCGCCGGAGACCGTCCGGACCCACCTTCGGAAGGCCATGGCCAAGCTCGGCGCCAAGACGCGCACCGAGGCAGTCGCCTCCGCCCTTCGGCTCAGCCTGATCGCGTAGCGCGAGCTACGCTCGCCGGCGTGACCCGCCGGCCGGCGCTCGGGTACGCGATGGTGCTCACGGCGGCGACGCTCTGGGCTGTCAACGGCGCGGTCTCGAAAGTGATTCTGACCTCCGGCGGGCTCGCGTCCGAGCGCCTGACCGAGGTGCGCGCCACCGGCGCCTTCCTTCTCCTCTTCGCCGCACTGCTCGTCGTGCGCCGCTCGAGCCTGCGCGTTCTCCGCACGCGAGCTGCCTTTTCTCATCCTCTTCGGCGTGGGCGGCCTTGCGTTCGTGGCCTGGTTCTACTTCGTCGCGATCGAGCGGCTGGAGATCGGAATCGCGCTGCTGATCCAGTACGTCGCACCGGTGCTCGTGGCCCTGTATGCCCGCTACGTCCTGCACCAGCCCGTACGGCGGCGAATCTGGCTCGCGCTCGCGCTGTCGATTCTGGGCCTCTCCTTGCTACTCCAGCTGTGGCAGGGACTGGAGTTCGACGGGATCGGGCTCCTCGCCTCGGTCGGCGCAGCGCTGACCTTCGCGCTCTATATCTTGCTGGCCGATCACGGGCTCCAAACCCGTTCGACGACCTCGCTGCTCGCCTACGGATTCCTCTTTGCGGCGATCTTCTGGGCGCTCGTCCAACCGTGGACGAGCTTCCCGTGGGGGCTCCTCGACAACAGTGTCTCGCTGCTGGGCCGCCTCGACCAAACCACACTGCCCGTCTGGCTCCTGATCGCGTGGATGGTCGTCCTCGGCACCATCGCCCCTTTCTGTCTCCTCGTCGCCTCTTTGCGGCACATCACCGCCACGCGCGCCGGGATCCTGGCCATGTTCGAGCCCCTCGCAGGGACGATCGTGGCTTTCGCGTGGCTTCGCGAGGAGCTCGAGCCGATCCAGCTCATGGGCGCCGCGGTGGTTCTCTGCGGCATCGGGCTCGCTCAAACCGCTCGCTGAGCCGAGGATGCGCTCGACGGTTTGAGACCGATGCACCTAGCGGTTCGAGACCGTCCTCCAGGTGTGCAACACTCCCGCGCTTGGTGGTGGGAAGCCGCACACTTCTCGCCCTGGTCGTCGGGGGGATCGTGTTTCTGGCGCTCGCGCCAGTGGCGTCGTCGTCCGACCTGGTGGGCCAGAGGCAGCTCTCGGGACAGGAGCACGGGCTCCTGCGCTCGATCAACCAGGCGCGAGTCAGGCACGGAGCCCGACCCCTGCGCCTCGCCTCACCGCTGCAGCGGGCAGCCCGTTCGCACGCGAGCGCGATGCTCCGAACCGGAAACTTCACCCACGGAGACTGGTATCGAAGGCTTCGCCGCCACGGCGTGCGCGGCCGGACAGTGGGCGAGACGATCGCCTGGGGCGTCGGGGCCGACGGCACGGGCGATGCGATCGTCCGGATGTGGCTCGCGAGCCCGGCGCACAAGGCGACACTGCTCCGCCGCAGCTTCCGCTACGTCGGCGTCGGAGTTGCGTCAGGCGCCTTCGCCGGATTCCCCGGCGCCAGCGTCGCGACCGCAGACTTCGCCGGCCGTTAAGGGCCGCCTCAGTCGACCAGGAGCGTCCGCAGCTCGGCGATCTTCTCCCGCCGGAGCTGGTCGCGCTCGCCGCGCCGAACCCGCTCGAGCAGCTGCTCGACGACCGATGCGAGCTCGACCGGGTTGAACGGCTTGGTGATGTAGTCGACGCCGCCGAGCTCGAGGCCTTTGGCGCGGTCACGGAGCTCCGCGCGCGCAGTCAGGAAGATGAGCGGAATGTGGTTGGTCGCCTCGTCGTCGACAAGGCTCTCGGCCACCTGCCAGCCGTCCATCCCGGGCATCATCACGTCGAGGAGGATCACGTCCGGCCGCTCTGCCCGCGCGGCCTCGACGCCGGCGATGCCGTCGGCGGCCTCGAGCACCCTCATGCCCTCCGCCTCGAGGTTGACCCGGCAGAGCAGCCGGATCGGCGCCTCGTCGTCGACGACGAGGACGGTGGTCGGGGTCTCCGAGCCCATCCCGGCTCTTATACCCGGCTCTCGTCGGGATCAGTCGCAGCCATCGGAAGCTCGAACACGAAGCAGCCACCCGCGTCGGTGCCCGCATCGACCCAGACGCGCCCGCCCATCGCGCTCGCGAGACCGCGAGCGATGAAGAGCCCGAGACCCGTGCCGCCCTCTGCCTGGCTCGTCGCCTCGGCGCGGTAGAACTTCCGGAAGATTCGTTCCTGCTCGTTCTGCGGGACGCCGGAGCCCTCGTCCACGACACGCACCTGGACTGCGTCCCGCGTTCGCCGTGCGGCGACCGTCACGGTTCCGCCGCTCGGAGAGAACTTGATCGCGTTGTCAACGAGGTTGGCGAGGATCTGGCGGACCTTGTCGCGGTCGGCCGAGGCGGCAAGGGGCTCCTCGGGGACCTCGACGACGAACCGGCGGCCGTTGGCCTGTTCCCGCTGCGCGGTTTCGACGACGTCGGAGACGACCTCGCGAAGATCCGTGGGAGCGAACTGCACCTGGAGGTCGCCCGCCTCGAGCCGGGCGACGCTCAGCAGCGCGTCGACGATGCCGGTGAGCCGCTGGGCCTCCGAGGCGATGTACCCGAGGAACGTTCGGCGCTCTTCGTCTCCAAATGCGACGTCCTCGCGGAGGAGCGTCTCGGCGAAGCCGTAGATCGAGGTCAGCGGCGCCCGAAGCTCGTGAGAGACCGTCGATACGAAGCCCGACTTGAGCTGCTCGACCAACCGGTCGGACGAGACGTCGCGAAACGCGTAGATCCGACCCGCGACGGCTCCTGCCGGATCGAGCATGACGGCCTCGCTCACGGAGAGCCAGATCTCCTCCTCGCCCCGTCGAACCTGGATCAGGCCCCTCCCCTCGGCCGACGTCTCATCGGGCTCGAGGCTGCGCTGGAGGACCTCCGCGGGTGAGCGCCCCAGAGCCTCGGCGCCGCCGACGCCGGTGATCTCCTCGGCCGCGGCATTCCAGAGGACGACGCAGCCCTCGCGGTCGACGGCGACGATCCCGTCGGCGACGTTGCTCAGGATCGCCACGCTCCGCTCGCGCTCGAGGACGACCCGCTGATAGAGCTCGGCGTTGGAGAGAAAGGCCGAGACGTTGGCGGCGAGCGCCGCCAGAGCCTCGACCTCCTCTTCGCGCCACGAGCGCGGCCCACGCGAGTAGACGGCGAGGACGCCGTGCACTCCGCCCTCCGGGCCTAGGAGCGGCGCACCCATGTATCCCGCGTAACCGGCCTCCAGCAAGGCGTCGGAGCCGCTGACGAGGCCGTCGGCCCGCGCGTCTCCCACCGCGACCGGTCCGCGGCTCTGAACGACCTCGCCGGCGAGCTCGCCCACCGCGGAGACCCGGCTGCCGACGGCGTCCGCCGTCTTCTCGCCATGGGCCGCGCTGACGATCAGCGAATCGCCCTCGAGGAGGCTGACGGTTGCAGCGTCCGCGCCGACTAGGCCCGGGGCCTGGGCCACGATCTCCTCCAGGATCGCATCCGGGTCGAGCTCGCTCGCGAGGAGCGTCCCGGTGCGGGCGAGCTGTTGGGCAATCGCGCGGGACCGACGCTCGGCCTCGAAGAGCTCGGCGCGCTCGAGAGCCCCGCGCGCTGCGCCCGCGAGATGGTGGGCGAGCTCGATCTCGTCGTCGGCAAACGCCTGCTCCTCCGTGAAAAAGACGAGTCCGACGCCCGTTTGCTCCCGGCGCGGCGCCTCGACCGGGACCGAGACGAGGGACAGGAAGCCTCCCGTTTTAGCGAGCGCGCGCCAGTCCTCTCCGAACCGGTCGTCGAGGGCCAGCTGGGGTGCGGCGAGCACGCGTTTTCGGGCGGCGCCCTCGCGGAGGGCGTCGGCCTGGCCGAGCCCCTCGCGGAGAAACTCGGCCACCGGAGCCGGCAGCTCGTGCGCTCCGGCCAGGGCGAGACCGCGCTCTCCCGGCATCAGGACGGCCGCAAAGCTGCCGCCGAGCGCCTCGCTCGCGGCCTGGGCGACGGCGTCCAGGGTCTCCTTCAGCGAGAGCGGCTGCGCGAGAACCGACGCGATCCGGAAGAAGCCGCGCTGGATACGAACCTGGCGCGTGCTCTGCTCGATGCTCGCGACATTGCGGAGGGCCACCGAACCGAGGCTCGCAAACGCCTCGAGCACCTCGACGTCCTCCGAGCTGAACCGGCGATCCGGATCGGTCGTCCCGACGCCGATCACGCCGCGCACCTCTCCCCACCAGATCATGGGCGCGACCATGGCGCCCGTGAAGCGTTCGTAGGCCGGGTGCGGTCCCTGAACCTCGTGCTCGTACTCGCCCGAGACGACGGCCTGACGGCGGCGCATCGCCTCACCCGCAAGGGCCGTCTCGGCGGGGAACTCGAACTCGATCAGCTCCGCAGGCAGCCCGTAGACCGCGGCGCAGCGGAGAACACCGCGCCTGGTGTCGTAGAGGTAGCAGTCTGCGGCGTCGGTCTCGAGGAGTTTCGTCACCTCGACGACGAGCCGCTGGAGCACGATCTCGACCTGAAGCTCGCTCGTCATCACCTGAGCGGCCTGAACGAGTGCCGCCTGGCGGTCGAGGCGGCGCCGGTTCTCGCTCAGAAGCTGCGCGGTGTGCAGCGCCAGACCGACTTCGCGTGCCACGGCCTCGGCGAGCGAGACCTCTGCCTCGGTCCATTCCGTGACCTCTGCACGGTGAAGCGCGAAGGCTCCGATCACCTGGTCGAACACCTGGATCGGAGTCGCGAGCACCGCCTTCGTGCCGATGGCGAGCAGCGTGTCGACGCTTCCGAGACTCGGATCGGCGAGCGCAGGGTCGTTTTCGACGTCTCCGCACGCGACGGTAGCCCGCTTGCGCACAGCGAGGTTCGCCACCGGAAGGTGGGGCGCGGCGTCGCCGATCGGCTCGACGTTCGGCGCATCCCACTCCGCTCTGATCGGCATCGGCTCACCGGGCTCCCCGAGCCTGATGAAGCAGCGCGCGACCGCCGTCGCCTTACCGACCTCCTCGACCGCAACCCCGAGGAGCGCCTCGATGTCGTGCTCGGAGCGAACGCGTCTCCCGATCGCCGCGACGAGGCGCTCGCGTTCGAGCGCCTCCTCCAGCTGGGCTGCCGAGCGGGTCTTCTCCAGAGCGAGTGCGGCCTCTCCGGCTGCCGACTCGAGCTGCGCGATCTCATGCGGCGGGAAGGCGCGACGCCGGCCGGTGCTCGCGGCGATGACCACCGCGAGTACGCGGGACCCGGACACGATGGGGATGAAGACGGCGCTCTTGGCTCCCACGCGCTCGGCGAGCCGGCGGTTGACCCTGGGTGAGGTCTCGACGTCGAAGATCGTGAGCGGCGTCGCCTCGTAGGCCGCGCTCGCGATCGCGGACGGCTCGTGCTCGAGGTCGATGCGCACCGAGCGCCACCAGGCAACGTCCTCGCCGTTGGCGCGAGCGACGAGGCCCGTCGCCTCTTTGGCGTCCTCGTCGATCATCGCCAGCGCGGCGAACTCAACGCCGAGGAGCTGAACCACCTCCTCCAGGAGCGTGCGTCCGACCGAGCTCGCGTCGGGCGCGCGAGCGAGCCCCGCAGAGAGCGAGGCCGGAGCCTCGAGAACGGCGGCCGGCTGGCGGCGGTTCGCCCCAGACTGCTCGGCCACACGTTCTGGCGCGGGAGTCTCAGCGTGCTCTCCGCTCCCGTGCCGGCGTCGATAGGCGGCGAGGAGGGCGACGGCCGCGACAAACAATGCCGCCGCGAGGGCGAGCAGCAGATAGCCGACAGCGACCGAGAGCAACGGCTGCGCAGCGATCGTCACGCGAATCGGCGCCACGGGCCCGACGGATGATACGGAGAGAGCGGGCCGGCGCAGAGAAAACGAGGGAGGCCCGCCGCTCGGGGGGGTCGGTGCGACGGGCTCTCCCTAGTGCTAACCGCGGATGGTGGCCAGGTACGCGCACCGCGGCTCGCGTCGCCCAGTGATGTGACGCTACCCCTACGCATCCCAGATTCCAATAGGCCGACCGGCCCATCTTTCAAAGCGAGAAAGAAGGCGCGGGCTACCATGGCTGCATGGTGGAGCGGGTGCTTCTGGCGTCGCCTCGCGGGTATTGCGCGGGCGTCGAGCGGGCGGTGGACACCGTCGAGAAGCTGCTCGACCTCCACGGGCCCCCGATCTACGTCCGCAAGCAGATCGTCCACAACATCCATGTCGTCCGCGAGCTCGAGGAGCGCGGGGCGATCTTCGTGGAAAGCGAGACCGAAGTGCCGGAAGGCGCGCGCGTGGTGTTGTCCGCGCACGGTGTCGCGCCGTCTGTGTACGCAAACGCGCAGGCCCGCTCGCTGAAGACCGTGGACGCGACCTGCCCGCTTGTGACGAAGGTGCACGTCGAAGCCCGGCGCTACGCGGCCGAGGGGTACACCGTCGTGCTCATCGGCCACGCCGGCCACGAGGAGGTCATCGGGACGATGGGCGAGGCTCCCGAGGCGACCGTGCTCGTCCAGTCGGTGGAGGACGCGGAGCGGCTGACGGTGCGCGACCCGGATCGCGTCGCCTACATCACGCAGACGACGCTCTCGGTTGACGAGACGGGAGTGATCATCGCCGCGCTGAGGCGCCGTTTTCCGAACGCGCGCGCGCCGAAGCGGGACGACATCTGTTATGCGACCTCCAACCGGCAGTGGGCGGTCAAAGACCTGCTCGGTGAGGTCGACCTCCTGCTCGTGATCGGCTCCCGGAACTCGTCGAACTCGAACCGGCTCGTCGACGTCGCTCGCGCCGGTGGGGTGGCCTCGTACCTGATCGACGACGAGACCGAGATCGACGAGCGCTGGCTCGACGGCGTGAAGATCGTCGGCATCACGTCCGGAGCCTCGGCTCCGGAGAAGCTCGTCGAGCGCGTCTGCGACTGGTTCCGCGCGCGTGGCGTGGAGCGGATCGAGGCGTTCAAGTCGGTGCACGAAGACGTCGTGTTCCGCCTGCCGGTCGAGTTGCGCCGCGAGCTCGCGCTCGCCGAGTCGCAGGGCTAAGTCGCGCCCGGCTTGGGCTTGCGCCGATCGGCGCTGGTGCGTCGCTCCGAGCCCGACCGGCGCTCGCCCTCCGTGTCCTTCTGGGGCTGCGCGCGCCTGTCGTCGCCGGTGCGGCGGTCGTCTCCCTTGCGGCGATCCTTGTCGTGAGGGTTGCCCACCCGCTCATTCTCCTACGGTTTGGCTCATTGTGGGCTGGGGCGTCACCCGACCTGCGCTCAGACCTTCGCGATCTCCGGCTCGGCGGAGCCGCCGTTGGCCTCGATGGAGACCGCCAGTACCTCTTCCTTGATCCACTCTGCGTGCTTGTCCAGGAGCTCGGCCTGGTGTGCGGGAAGGGTGACCGAGATGCGGTCGCTCAGCTCGAGCCCCGCCTCTTTCCGCATCGTGTTCAGCCGATGGACGAGGTCGAGGACGCGGCCCTCGAGCTCGAGCTCGGCGTCGAGGCGGGTGTCGAGCGCGACGGTGATGCCGTCCTCGGACGCGACCGCCCAACCCTCCTTGCCCCGTCGCTCGACGAGCACCTCGTCCGGGCCGAATTCACGATCGCCGACACGGAAGCGCCCGCCGCCGAGATCCTCGAACTGGCCGTCCGCGAGTGACGCTCGTACAGCCCCGAGCTCCTTGCCCAGCTTCGGGCCGAGCACGGGGAGGTTCGGCTTGACGACGAGCTCCTGAGCATCGACTTCGCCGCGCTCGACCTCCTTGACCCTCAGTTCCTCGCGGACCTCGTCGAGGTGCGCCTCGGAGAGGCTGACGCCGTTGAAGACGAGGCGGCGCAGCGGCTGGCGCAGCTTCAGCCCCGATCCTGAGCGGGCCTGGCGGCCCAGCTCGACGACCCGGCGAACCACCGCCATCTCGTCCACGAGCATGCGATCGATCTCCCCCGCCTCAGGCCAGCCGGCCAGGAACACCGAGTCGGGTGCGTCTTCGCACGGCTCCGCCACGAGCACCTGCCACAGCCGCTCGGCGAGGAACGGCATCACCGGCGCCACGACGCGGACGGCCTGGACGAGCGCCCACCAGAGCGCCGAGAACGCAGCGTCATCGGCGCCGTAGAAACGACGCCGGGAACGACGGATGTACCAGTTGGAGAGATCGTCGACGAACGATTCCCACGCGCTCAGGACACCGGGCGACCAGAACCGCTCGAACTCGCCTGTCGCCTCGACGACGAGCTGGTCTGTCCGCGCGACGAGCCAGCGGTCGAGCGGCTTCTCCGGGTCTGGCCGCTCGTCCCAGCGAGGGCGGAATCCCTCGAGGTTCGCATAGGTGGCGAGGAACGCAACCGAGTTCCAGAAGGTCAGGAGCCTGCGCTTGACGTCGCCAGCCGGCCCGTAGCCGAAGTTGACGTTCTGGCTCGGTACCTGCTCGGAGTAGATCCAGCGCATGACGTCGGCACCCATTTGCTCGATCGCCTCGTTCGCCTCGATCGCGTTGCCGGTCGACTTGTGCATCTCCCGGCCGGTCTCGTCGTGCACGCGCTCGTAGGCGAGGACACGCTTGTAGGGAGAGCGGCCGTCCAGGGTGACCGACATGAAGCACATGGAGTAGAACCAGAGCCGGATCTGCTCGCGGCTCTCCGAGACCCAGTCGGCGGGAAACCACTTCTCCCAGTACGCATGGTCGGGGAGGTCGGCGCCCGTCACACCCTGCGCCGCGCCCGTCGCATTGCCGCCGGGCTTCCATTCGGGACTCTGCCAGCCGAGTGTGGAGTAGGGAACGATGCCGGCGTCGAGCCACGCGTCGCCGACCTCGGGGATCCGCCGCACCTCACGGTCGCACTGCTCGCAGCGAATCGGCACCTCGTCGATCCAGGGCCGGTGCAGCTCCTGCAGCTGGTCGAGCCCCCCGGTCGCCCGCTCCTCGAGCTCGGACCGCGAGCCGATCACGTTCAGATGGCCGCACGCGCAGGGATAGAAGGGCAGCGGCAGGCCGAAATAGCGCTTCCGGGAGATGTTCCAGTCGCCCATGTTTCGCAGCCAGTCGTCCATCCGCTTCGAGTAGAAGCTCGGCGTCCATTCGACAGTCGCATTGGCGTCGAGCAGCGGCTGCCGGATCTCGTCCGCCGCGATGAACCAGTCGTCGACGACGCGGAAGACAAGCGGCGTCTTGCAGCGCCAGCAGATCGGGTAGCGGTGGACGATCCGGCCTCCGTCGACGAGCAGGCCGCGCTCGCGCAACGCCTCGATCACGGGCTCCTCGACCTCGGTCGTCGAGAGCCCGGCGAACTCGCCGTACTCGAGGACCATCCGGCCTTCCTCGTCGATCGGCACCAGCACCGGCAGGTCGTGAACGCGGGAGAGCTCGAAATCATCGGTGCCCGCGCCGGGCGCAATGTGAACGATGCCGGTGCCCTCCGAGAGCGAGACCTCATTCCACGGGATCACGCGATGGATGACTCCCTGCTGCGGCCCTAGCTCGTCAAATGGGCCTCGGTAGGTCAAGCCGACGAGCTCTTCGCCCTTGACCCTCCGGTCGTACTCCCCCTCCTCCTCGGCCAGGCGCCAGTCGCCGTCTCGCAGCCCGTACTCGGCGTCGGGCCTGACTGCGGCGGCCACGTTGGCCGGGAGCGTCCACGGCGTCGTCGTCCACACGACGAGCGACTCCCCTTCGCGCTCGGCGAGCGGGAACCGGACGAAGAGCGACGGATGGTCGAGCTCCTTGTAGTTCTCCTCGCCAGCCTGCTCGTGCTGCGAGAGCGACGTTCCGCACCGCGGGCACCATTGCGTCGACCGGTGGCCCTTGTAGAGCCAGTCCCGGCGAGCGACTTCCTTGAGGAACCGCCAGATGTATTCGATGTTCGTGTCGGAGAAGGTGAAGTAGCTGTTGGCCCAGTCCATCCAGCGGCCGAGCCGTCGATCCTGCTCGCTGATCACGCCCGCGAAGTCGGCAACTCGCTCCTTGCAGCGCGCGGCGAACTCCGCGAGCCCGTACTCCTCGATGTCGCGCTTGGAGTTCAGGCCGAGCGCCTTCTCGACCTCGACCTCCACCCAGAGGCCCTGGCAGTCGAAGCCGTTCTGGTAGCGCTGGTCGTACCCGCGCAAGGCCTTGTACCGCTGGAACACGTCCTTCAGCGTCCGGCCCCAGGCGTGGTGGACGCCCATCGGGTTGTTGGCCGTGATCGGCCCGTCGACGAAATTCCACTTCTCACGGCCCGTGTTCTGCTCCCGCAGCCGGTCGAAGATCCGCTCCTGCTCCCACCAGGCGAGGATCTCCTGCTCGAGCGCGGGGTGGTCTGGCTTCTCGGGCAGGCTCGTGAAGACGCTTTCCGCCATGCGTTCGATTCTACGGAGGAGCGGGAACAGCCCAGCCGAGCCGGTCGTTACCTTCTTTGCACCCTCTCGAAAGGATCCACCACCGATGTCAGATGCACAGAACGTGACCGAGGAGAGCTTCCAGCAGGAAGTCCTCTCCTCCGACAAGCCCGTGATCGTCGACTTCTGGGCCGAGTGGTGCCAGCCTTGCCACATGGTCGCGCCCGTGCTCGACAAGATCGTCGAGGAGCGGCAGGGCGAGGTGAAGCTCGTGAAGATCAACATCGACGAGCAGCCCGCTCTCGCTCAGCGGTACGGGATCGCATCGATCCCCACGATGATGCTCTTCAAGGATGGGGAGCCGGCCGCGGCGGCCATGGGCGCTCAGCCCAAGGGCTCGCTCGAGAAGCAGCTCGGGCTCGAGCCCGTTACGGCTTAACTCTCGGCTTTTTCGTCTTCGGGCGTCGGCACCGGGGAGACCGCCTTCGCTGCGGGCTCCTCGGTCAGGCCGAGCACTCGCATGCCGTGGACGAAGACGATCGTCCCACCGAGCCAGCCACCGAGCGTGAGCATTCCGAAGCCGATGATCGTGAGCAGGAACGGCACACCGGTGATGTCGCGGTCGACGTAGTCGCCGTGCCCGAGGAAGATCGTGAGCGCAAAGATGGCGCTCGTCAACACCATGGCGACGAAGTGGGCAGTCGCCGTTCGCCACATCTTCGTCCCGAAGCTGATCTGCAGCCAGTCGGCGAAGCCGGTGATGGCGGAGAGGCCGCTCAACACCTGGGCGATCACGAGCACCAGCCACCATGCACCGGCCGTGTTCTCCTCGGCGACTCCCAGGACGTGGAGCACGGCCAGGATCGTGGCCGCCGTGTACGCACCGATCGCCGCGTCGGTCAGCGGCGGATGGAGCGGGTGGCCCGGCAGCCCTCGGATCAGATAGATCGGCTTGAAGCCGCCCGCTGCTTGTGGTCTCTCGGTCTCCACGGCACTGGACACTAACCCAGGCAAGCGAAAAGAGCCCGTTGCTCATTAAGCGTTCCGCTCGCAGGCGCGCCTTACACGAATAGGCGCAGCGTTCGCCGAACCTGAAGCCGTCGGAGAAGCTCTCGCCACGAACCGCGACCTCTGGTTGCGGCTCTACGAAATCGACCGGGAGTTCAGCCCACCCGCCGATTTCCCTCAACCCCCTTAAACGCGGGGCTCGATTCTCGGGATGAACAGACGCCTTGACGGGCTCGTCCCGCCCTAACGCACATAGGGTGCCCGGTCTGTCCGGGTTTCTTCTCATCAATCCGCGCTCGGGAAAAGGTGGCCCTTCGCCCGAGGAGCTCAGGGACGAAGCTGCCCGCCTGGGAATCACGCCGCACATCCTCGGAGAGGACGACGACTCGGCCGAGCTGGCGCGCTCTGCCGACGCCGATGCCCTCGGGATCGCGGGCGGCGACGGCTCACTGGCACCGATCGCCGAGCTTGCGATCGAGCGGGACCTCCCGTTCGTCTCCATCCCGTTCGGGACCCGCAACCATTTCGCGCGCGACGCCGGCTTCGACCGCGACGATCCGATCGGAGCCCTGGCCGCGTTCGACGGCACCGAGCGGCGCATCGACGTCGGCCGGGTCGGTGACCGACTGTTCCTCAACAACGTCACGTTCGGGGTCTACGCGTCGCTCGTCCACCGGCGAGAAGGCCATCGCCGGCGGCGAAACGCGTTTGCACGTCTTCGTGCCCTCCTCCTCACAGCGAGGAACCGTGAGCCGCTCGGCCTCGTGATCAACGGCGAGCCGGTTGAGGCGCAGGTCGCGCTCGTCGCGAACAACGAATACACGCTCGAGGTCCTGTCCCTCGGCGAGCGCGAGCGGATCGACGAGGGGCTGCTGCACCTGTACTCGACAAGCAGTTGGCGGGTGTCCGAGTGGAAAGAGCGTTCGTTCACCTCGCTGACGATCGACGCCGCCCGGCATCGCATCAAGGCGGCCGTCGACGGGGAGCCGGTCGCGTTCACGACGCCGCTCGAGTTCTCGATCGAGCCGAAGGCCCTACGGATTCTGGTTCCGGGCCCGCCAGGCTGAGAGCACTTCTGGCAAGTGCGCGAACGCGAGGTCGTCTTCCGGGATCTCCTCTGACGCGAAGAACCTGAGCTCCTCGACGTCGTCGGCAGGCTTGGGGGTGCCCTCGGCGATCCGGGCGCTCCAGTAGATATTGAGCGTCGACACGTTTCGCAACCCGGCCCCGTACCAGTCCATGAAGATCCCGAGGAATTCGATGTCCCGGAGGCCGATTCCCGCTTCCTCCCGGAGCTCACGGTGGAGGCAGTCGAGCGGGTGTTCCCCCTCCTCGACGAAGCCACCGGGGAGATCCCACTTCCCGGCTGCGGGGTCGAGCGCCCGCCTGCTGAGCATCACGCCGCCCTCGTCGTCGACGATCACGGCGGAGGCTGTCGGCTTCGAGTTCGCGTACCCGGCGAAGCCGCAGGCGGCGCACTCGACCCTTCCCTCAAGCCGCTCGAGCGGCGCGGCGCAGAGCGGGCAGTGCTTCCAGCCGTCGAGGTCGCTCACCGGCAGCAACAATAGGGCCGTGAACGAGGATCCAGCAGCGACACCGGAGGAGCAGGAGCAGGCTCCCGACGACCTCCAGGAGCATCAGGAGGCGGAGGGACAGGGCCACGGGGACGACGAGATGCCCGGCGGCGGCCCGCCGAGCGATCCGATCGACGACGCGTGAGGCACGTTCCGGCCTCCGTGACGGAGCTGTCGCGGATCGGCTTGCTGGCGGAGTTGCCGGGTGAGCTGCTCTCGAAGCTCGCCCATCGGATGCGGCGCGAGGAGGCGACCCCGGGCCAGCCGCTCATCAGCGAGGGGGACGACGGCGACCGGTTCTATGTCGTCCTGAACGGCCTCCTCTCGGTGAGCCAGTCCGACCGCGGCCCGCGCGGAGTCCTGAAGCCCGGCGACTACTTCGGCGAGGTTGCCCTCACGATGAACATGCCGCGAACTGCGTCAGTGTCGGCGATGACGAAGGCGACGCTCGCGAGCTGCGACCAGGCGACGTTCGACGAGCTCATCCGCCCGCTCTTCGCCGCGGACTCCTAGTTCGCGTGCGCCGTCGTCTTGACGCCCACGGGTAACGACCAGAGCTTCACCTTCGCCTGCCGGCCGCGCACTTCCATCTCGTCGACGAAGACGAGGTCGGACACCTCCTCCTGGAGCAGGAGGCGCGTCGTGTCCGAGATGAAGACCGAGTGCGGCGTGCCCTTGGTCATCCCCTGAAGCCGGGCGGCGGTGTTGGTGGTGTCGCCGATCGCCGTGTACTCCAGCCGGTTCTCGGAACCGACATTGCCAGAGACCACATCGCCGCTGTTCAGGCCGATTCCCATGTAGAAGCCGCTCGCGATCTCCTGCTCCTGGAGCCACTCGTTGAAGCGTGGGAGCCTGACCTCTAGCATCTCGCGGGCCGTCGCGATCGCACGGTCGGCGTGGTCGGGCTGCTCGATGGGCGCGCCGAACACGGCCATGATCCCGTCGCCCTCGTAGGAGACGAGCGTTCCGTTGTGCTCCTGGATTGCCTGGGTCATCTCGTCGAGGTAGTGGTTGACGATCTGGATCACCTCCGCGGCGGGAAGCGCCTCCGAGACGGACGTGAACCCGCGCAGGTCGGTGAACATCACAGTCGCCTCGATCGTGACGCCGCCGAGACGAAGGTCGCCGTCGGTTCGCTTGAGAACCTCGTCGACGACCGCGGCCGGAACGAAACGCGCGAACACGTCCCGCACCCGCTCCCGCTCGAAGGCCGCGAGCAGGTAGTGCGCCCCGATCGCGCCGACAGAGGACATCGCGAGCGCGCCGAATGGATAGACGAACGTGGTGATCCAACCCGAGAGAAAGGCGAAGTGCGTACCGAGCAGGAGTGCTGCTGCAGCGAGCAGAGCGACGAACAGCGTGCCGCGGAGCGCCAGCTTCAGGCTCGCGACGGGCACGAGCATCCCCAGGACGAGGATCAGGAGGATGTTTACCAAGCCCGAGACGCTCTGGAGCGGCAACCCGGCCAGCACCGTCGCGATCGCGTTGGCCTGAATCTCGGGCCCCGACATCTCGTCATCCCCGAACGAGGTCGGGTGGAGGTCCTGGAGCGTGGGAGCCGAGGCGCCCACGACCACGATCTTCCCGCGGAAGATCCCCGGCTCGAAGCTGCCCCGATAGACCTTCGAGAACGAGTAGGTGGGGACCGTCTCGGGCGGCCCGTAGTAGTCGATCCAGGTCGCGTCGTCGCCGAAAGGCTCCACCTGTCGGCCCGTGAAACGCTCGGCCGCCGCCACCGCAAAGCTCTCGAGCTTGTCGATCTTGTAGGCGAGACGGCGGATGATTCCGCCGGGGTCGGTCCGGTAGTTCCCGTTCCCGACCCGTGTCCGCGCGTAGCGGATCCCCTCCTCTTCCCCGAGGAACGCGCCGAGCCCGCGATCGTCCACTTCAGTGGTCGCGAAGACGACGTTCCCGGCCGCCTGCGCTGCGTCCATGAACACGTTGTCCTCGTTCTCTAAGGACGGCTCGCTGAACTGGATGTCGTACGCGATTAGCTTCGCCCCGTCCGCCTTCAGCCGCCGGATCACACGGCCGTGGAACGAGCGCGGGAGCGGATAGCGGTCGAGGTCGCTGAACGTCACATCGTCGATCCCGACGACGGCGAGGTTCGTGGGCGGCTCCTTCTCGCCGCGAATCGAGAACCGTGCATCGACGCTGTCGAGGTCGAGGTCGCGGAAGATCGCCGTCCCATACGCGATGAGCCAGAGCCCGGTCGCGCCGAGTCCAACGGCGAGGAAGAGGAGAACACGAAGACGCCAGCGACCTTGCGTCACGCGGCTAACTCTGTCTGAGCTGTCGGCTAAGTGCGAGCGCTACCGGCGGCGAGCGGGTTCCCGGGCGGGAAGCCTGGGGAAAGCCCAAACGAGGAGCAACACGCTGGCGACCATCATCGCGATTCCAAGGCCTGCGATCTCCATCTCGACGTATTCGGTACCCCAAGCCGTATGACTTGAAACGGGTATCCCCCATTCGAGGGATGCCCGGGGATCGAAAACGGCCGAACTGACTCAAAGAGTCACGTTTTGGCGCAGTCGGCAACCAAGGTTCCCGTGTACCGCGGAG
>Ga0180121_10000273_pt1 | contig 20732 bp, 5 predicted proteins | sample AntDrymUQ5402106_2_FD_129676 | JGI IMG/M metagenome (GOLD analysis project Ga0180121, IMG submission 129676) | Polar desert sand microbial communities from Dry Valleys, Antarctica - metaG UQ540 (21.06) (version 2) (version 2) | ecosystem: Environmental > Terrestrial > Soil > Desert | place...
AAACTGATCGTTTTCATGCAAATCAAATTGATAATAATTGCTATTACAGCTTTTATATTGTTCTCTTGCGAATCTGCTAAGAAGCCTGTTATTTTAAACATGAATTCTGATAGCAGCAATTTGCAACAAAGTGAATTGTTAAAAGAACATGCTTTCTGTCAATGTCTGCATTATGGATTTAAGAATAAAGAAGTTTTAAATAATGATATAAGCTTATCATTTTATAAGGAATCGCTGTTATATTCAAACCTGGTTCAATCCAAAATTGATAGTGTGGCGGAAAGTTTTGCCAACTCCATTTTGCCTTCCAGTCATATGGATTACCTGGGTAAAAGAGCAACCTGTTTTTCATGCATGGAATTTTTAAAAAGTAATGATCTTGATTCTATAGTAAAAAGTTCCGATGCAGATATTATAAATTGATTTTATTCTGTTTGCTATGGCCATTAAATACCAAAATACCGTCTGACATTCAATCTTACAACCGGATAATAACAAAACTGATAAGGAATACTGGTAAAATACAAACCGTTTGGATCCTGACACCTTTGTTTGGAGTACTCCTTTTTAGCTGTTTGTATATTATTTCAACATTTTATTATTCCGGAGGTTCGCAGGCTGATAAAAATGCAATAGGATTTAGCTGGATACATAATTATTGGTGCAACCTGCTTAACATTAATGCCATCAATGGCAAACCCAATCTTGGAAGGCCCATTGCAATGACTTCAATGATCACGCTCTGTGTGACACTAGCAGCATTCTGGTATATTTTCCCTCAATACGTTGATTTTAAAATAAAATATAGAGTTGCAATTCAGATTTCGGGAGTGGTTTCAATGATCACTACTATATTTATTTTTACGAGCCTTCACGATATAATAATAAATGTGGCAGGTTTTTTCGGCCTTGTTGCTGTACTGGGGACAATAATGGGAGTTTACAAATTGAAGTGGTTCGGGCTTTTTTGTTTAGGTGTATTTAATCTGACGCTTGTAATAATAAATAATATCCTTTACTATAATAACGGACTGATATATTATTTACCGGTAGTTCAAAAAATTTCCTTTTTATTTTTCTTGCTTTGGATCGTTTTGATTGACATTAAGATGTTCAGAAATAAGGCAGTCAGCAGTCGGCAGTCAGCTATCGGACATTGACTCCGGTAGTACTTACCTAATAATTTTGGGGTTTCCTTTCGAAAACCTGATAGATTAAACTGTAGGTCTTATTGAAGTCAGACAGAAAATAATCCAACATAAACGATAGATTGCTGAATGCTGACTGCTGATTGCCCAAAGCCCAAGGCTCATTTCCCCCTCAATACGCCCACTTCACGAGCGTGGCGCCCCAGGTAAATCCTCCGCCAAAAGCAGCCAGTACAATGTTATCTCCTTTTTTCAATTTGCTTTCCCATTCCCACAAACAAAGAGGTATAGTAGCTGCTGTAGTATTGCCAAAACGTTCAATATTCAGCATTACTTTGTCGTGAGACAAACCCATACGATCTGCTGTAGCATCAATGATCCTTTTATTGGCCTGGTGGGGAACCAGCCACGAAATGTCGTTTCCGGTAAGGTTGTTTCGCTCCAGTAATTCCGCGCTGACATCCGCCATTCCCTTTACTGCAAATTTGAAAACGGAAGGACCTTCCTGGAAAATATAATGTTCTTTTCCTGCTATTGTTTCATAACTGGCAGGCTTAAGCGAGCCACCTGCTTTCATGTGCAATAGGTTCTTGCCGCTGCCATCACTCCTTAAAATGCTATCCATCACGCCATAGCCTTCCGTGTTCGGTTCCAGTAGCACGGCACCTCCGCCGTCTCCGAAAAGTACACAAGTAGTTCGGTCGCTGTAGTCGACAATTGCACTCATCTTATCTGCACCAACTATGACCACTTTTTTATAGCGTCCGCTTTCTATAAACATTGCTCCAGTCGTAACACCAAACAAAAAGCCGGAGCATGCAGCTCCAAGGTCAAACCCCCAGGCATTCTTTGCGCCAATCTTTTCGCAAATGATGTTTGCAGTTGCCGGAAAAAGCATGTCTGCTGTTACTGTACAACAAATGAGACAATCAATTTCCAGCGGATCGATTCCCTTTTTTTTGCATAAATCCAAAACGGCCGGAGCTCCCAGATCGGACGCAGCTTTATTAGCACCCTTCAGGATCCTTCTTTCCCCTACTCCTGTGCGCGAACGGATCCATTCATCATTGGTATCCACCATTTTTTCCAGGTCCTTATTCGTCAATTTATCTTCCGGAACAAATCCTCCTACACCTGTGATAGCCGCCGTAATTTTCTGAACCATGTATGCATAATAATTTGAGGGCGCAAATTAGGCATTTACAATTTTAGATGGGGGATTGTAGATTTGCGAGTCTTTTTCGAGGAAATTATGTACCCATGTACGCGTACGATAGGAGTGGGTTATATGGTTGAGCTTTATTATGCGCCAAGCGTGCTTTCAAATTGTACCTCTACACCATATACCGTACATTTGGAACTTTTAAATCTAAAATCTAAAATCTAAAATCGTTCTGTATTTTCGCAGGCTATGATTGCGTTCATCAGGGGGGATTTTGTGTTGAAAACACCCGCAATGGTGCAGGTAGAGGCAAATGGAGTCGGGTATGAAATGCATATCAGTTTGAATACATACAGTCATATTCAACCACTGACAAAGGGCTTGTTATTTGCCCATCTTCATGTACGTGAAGATGCTCATATCCTGTATGGATTTGCTGAAGTAGCTGAAAAGGAAATCTTTTTGCAGCTGTTAAGCGTATCTGGTGTCGGAGCAGCTACCGCAAGGATGATGTTGTCATCTCTCAAACCAATGGAAGTTACCCGTGCGATTATACAGGGTAATGCCGGTCTGCTGGAAAGCATTAAAGGAATTGGTAAAAAAACGGCAGAACGGATTATATTGGAACTCAGGGACAAAGTAGGGAAAAATGGTGTCGAATTATATAATCCCTCATTGGTTCACAATACTTTGGAACAAGATGCGTTAAATGCGCTGATCGCATTGGGCATTGCCCGCGGCGCAGGCGAACAGGCTATCCGCAAAGTGTTTATACAAGATCCAGCTCTTACACGCATTGAGGAAATCATAAAAAAAGCTCTAAAAACACTATAAGCCTATCGCACGAAATTTCTACGTAACAAATTCCTGAGACCCAGATTGGCGCGGACTTTCCCTTACATGTTAAAATTTATTGTTGTGCTGGTTATTTCAATGATAACAGAGTACAGCTATTTGTATGCTCAGGTATCACCTGATACCACGCAGGGTAAATTTTCGGACACACTTAAATTTCCCATCCGAGACAGAAGAGGAGACCGTTATTCGGATCCGGGTAGAAGATCGTTTGACCTGAAGGATCCGGCAAATATTACAGATTCGATCGTTTATGATCCCAAAACAAAACAGTACTATATTATAGAAAAGGTCGGAAGCTCTTATTACCGCAAACCTACCTATCTCACTTTCGATGAATTCATGAATTTGCAGGCGCGAAAAGCGGAAATTGAATATTTCAGGAAACGATCTAACGTACTGAGTGGATTGAATAAAAAACTGGTTCGTCCAAGGATGTCCATTACGGATAATCTATTCAACAGGATTTTTGGAAATGGAAAAGTAGAGATCAGGCCGCAGGGTAATGTTGATATCATAGCCGGATACCAGGGTCAGAATATTAAAAATCCCGCATTGCCCGAACGTGCAAGAAGAAATGGCGGATTTGATTTTGATATGAACGCCAACCTTAGTGTAATCGGAAACATTGGCGATAAATTGAAACTACCCATCAATTACAATACGATGGCGAATTTCGATTTTGAAAACCAGTTGAAGTTGGATTACACGGGAACGGATGATGAGATCATCAAGCGAATTGAAGCAGGAAACGTTTCCTTCTCTTCAAAAGGATCTCTTATTCCAGGTGCACAATCACTGTTTGGATTAAAGACACAACTGCAATTTGGAAAATTATTTGTAACAGGAGTACTTGCCAATCAACGTGCTTCCCGGCAGTCGCTGGGATTACAGGGAGGATCCACCAATACCTATTTTGAATTCAAAGCGAATGATTATGAAGAAAACCGTCACTTTCTATTAGCTCAATATTTCCGTCGCAATTATAACCGGGCAATGAAAGATCTTCCGGTAGTGAACTCATTGGTACAGATCCTCCGGCTTGAGGTATGGGTAACTAACAGGAATGGTTCCACGACGGAGACACGAGACGTTGTTGGATTGATGGATCTGGGAGAATGTCCTGCATTCAATCCTTCGATTACCTGTTCTCCTGCTGACTCATTGCCTCGTAATGATGCGAATGACCTGTACAGAAAAATGATAAATGATCCTAACAGCCGAAATTCATCTACCATTACCACATTACTCGGATCCCTTGGTTTGAAACAGGTACAGGATTTTGAAAAAACATTTGCACGAAAACTAGGACCCACGGATTATTTCTTCAACCCGCAGGTAGGGTTTGTTTCATTGAACCAACCCTTACAACCTGATGAAGTGGTAGCTGTCGCGTATCAGTATAGCTATAACGGAAAAATTTTCCAGGTCGGAGAATTCTCACAGGATGTACCTCCTGATACAACAAACATTCAGGGAAGTGGAACACAAAAAGTATTGTTCCTGAAATTGCTGAAAGTAACATCGCAACGCACGAACCTTCCTTTGTGGGATCTGATGATGAAAAACGTGTATTCTCTGAAAACAAAAGACGGAAGCTATTTATCAAGCATTCAACCCGGAGATTTTAAGTTGAACGTACTGTATGAAGAACCGAGCCTGGGACAAAAACGTTTTCTACCCGAAGGACCGAAAGAAGGAGTTCCCCTTATTAGTGTAATGAATCTGGACCGATTGAATTCGCGCAATGATCCGTTACCAGATGGTGTATTTGATTATCTCGAAGGATTTACCATCATCTCCCAACAGGCAAGGATCATATTCCCGCAACTCGAACCTTTTGGTCGTGACCTCGATTCGTCTGCATTTCCGGGTAGCCCGCAAATTTTAAAAGATAAGTATGTGTACTATCCGTTGTATGATACGATCAAAGAAATTGCAAAGACTTTCGCAAATCTCGACCGCTATATCATCAGTGGATATGCCAAGGGGCAATCAACTTCTGAAATTTCACTTGGCGCATTCAATGTTCCCCAGGGTTCCGTTACCGTAATGGCAGGAGGACAGGTGTTGAAAGAAAATATTGATTACACGATCGATTACAACCTGGGTTCGGTCAGGATCATCAACCAGGCGATCTTGAATGCGAATCTCCCGATCAATGTGCAGTATGAAAATAACGGGAGTTTTGGTATTCAGCAGCGCAATTTCATGGGGTTGAGGTTCGATTACCTTGCAAAAAATACGGCAAAGGAATCACTGACAATTGGAGGTTCGTATGTAAGACTGGGAGAGCGGCCGTTCTTTACCAAAACCGGATATAATGAAGACCCGATCAAGAATAGTATGTATGGTGTGGATTTCAGTTATCGGGCAGAAACACCGCGAATTACCAGGTGGCTGGATAAACTTCCTTTCTACAATACAACCGAGAGCAGCAATATAACTGCATATGGTGAGGGAGCTTTTTTGAAACCTGGTCATCCTGCACAAATCGGGAAAGGTAATAGCGGATTAATATTTATTGATGATTTCGAAGGCGCCCGCAATGCAATTGATCTTCGCTTTCCGCTAATCAGCTGGGGACTTGCTTCAACTCCTGCCGGAAATGGTCTGTTCCCGGAAGCAGACCTTGTGAATTCACTTGAGTATGGATATAACCGTGCAAAATTTGCGTGGTATAATATCGAAACGGTATTGCAGGACACCAAGAATGATAATAACCCTGTGAAAAAGTATCAGGATTTCACGGATCCCCGGGTCAGGCTTGTAAAGGTGACTGATATATATCCGAAGAAGACTCCGGATTTTGGTCAGGCACAATTGATCACATTTGACCTTGGTTTTTATCCTACAGATAAAGGCCCGTACAATTTTGATGCAAGATCTACAAGTATTACAAGTGACGGAAAATTATTGAATCCGCGTAACCGGTGGGGTGGTATCATGCGTGGGCTCGACCAGGTGGATTTTGAAACAGGGAATGTGGAGTTTATTGAATTCTGGATGCAGGATCCTTATTTAAAAAATCCGGGAAGCACAGGAGGCCAATTGTATTTTAACCTGGGTAACGTTTCAGAAGACATATTAAGAGATGGCAAACGTTTTTTTGAAAATGGCATCAGCGGGTCAGTGACCAGGGCACAGGAAGATTCGAATACGGTATGGGGCAAGGTGCCGTTGAACCCTATCCAGGTTACACAAGCATTCAGTAATGACCCTGCAGACAGGCTTTTGCAGGATGCGGGATTTGATGGATTGGATAATGAAGCTGAACGCAGGAAGTTTCCCCAGTATCTTACCGACCTGAGAAATAATTTTGGAGAAAACTCTCCGGTATATAGAGAAGCTTTGAATGATCCCTCTAATGATGATTTCCGGAATTACCGGGACGAATCATATGATCAGTCACAAACAAGAATTTTAGGCAGATATAAGAATATAAATAGTCCGCAGGGGAATTCGCCGGTGGCGACATCCGGTCAGCAATTTGTGAACGCGTTTACATTATATCCCGACCAGGAAGAATTCAACCGGGATAATACGCTGAATGAGCTGGAAGAATATTTTCAATATAAAGTTGATCTCACTCCGAATAACCTGGGAGTAGTGGGAAGGAATTTTATTACCGATGTTCAGGATGTGGCACCAAGAGGGGGAACCCCTGAAAAATGGTACCTGTTCCGTATACCGATCGCAGAATATGAAAAGAAAGTAGGAAATATTCCAGATTTCAAATCCATACGTTTCATCCGGATGTTTCTTCACAATTTTGAAGATTCTGTAGTGCTGCGGTTTGCCAAGCTTGAATTTGTGAGAAATCAATGGAGAAGATTCAATTATGAACTTGATACCGTAGGGCAATACCGGCTGATACCGCAAAACACACTTACTACCCTGAATCAGTTGGCTGTTAATGTAGAAGAAAATGATTCCAGGGATCCTGTTCCGTACCGGACGCCGCCCGGAGTTATTCAGCAGCAACAATTAAGTAACAACAATGTGAATTTATTGCTCAATGAGCAATCACTCAGCCTCCAGGTTTGTAACCTTCTGAAAGGGGATGTGCGGGGTGTTTTCAAAACATTAAATTTAGATCTGCGGCAATATGGAAAATTGTTGATGTACACACACGTGGAATCCGGAGGCATATCAGATAACCTTAATGATAATGATGTGTATAGTGTAATCCGTTTGGGAAATGACCTTATTAATAATTATTATGAGATCAGGATCCCGTTGAAAAAAACTCCGTGGGATACCAGATTGGCGGCGAGTATCTGGCCGGAGGAGAATAATCTCGAACTCGATCTCCAGACTTTGATTGATCTGAAACTACAGCGAAATAAGAACGCAACAGGCAGCAGTTATTTTAAACGAACGGAAGCTGACGGTACCGAATATGCGATATTAGGAAATCCAAACCTGGGAGAGGTACGCATTTTTTTTCTCGGACTGGAAAATCGTAAGCGTGATGATGTATGTGCGGAAATATGGTTCAATGAACTTCGGCTTGGTGCACTGAATGAAACCGGTGGATGGGCTGCCTTAGGACGCGTAGATGTAAAACTGGCCGACCTCGGAACTTTATATATTTCCGGGAGTACACGTAGCCAGGGATTCGGTACTATTGAACAAAGAGTCAATGAACGTTCACGGGAAGATTTTCACCAGTTTGATATCGCTACAAATCTTGAACTCGGAAAGTTATTACCTGAAAACACAGGATTGTCCATTCCGTTTTATGGAGGGATTTCAAAAACGATCACTTCACCGCAGTATGATCCCTACGACCTTGATATAAAGCTTCGGGAAAAACTACGGAATGCCGGTGGCAGCTCGCGTGATTCGATTCGTGATGATGCGTTAGACGTTCGAACGATTAAGACATTGAACCTGACAAATGTGAGAAAAACGCTGAGCTCAGGAAAGAAACTTCGGTTATGGAGTATTGCAAATATTGATCTCAGTTATTCTTACTATAAAGAAGAACAACATAATTCGCTGATTGAGAATAATTCCGTCGAACGGCACCGGGCAGGCCTGGGATACAATTATGCTGCTACTCCCAAATACCTGGAACCGTTAAAGAATACGATCAAATCAAAATCCAAATGGTGGGATGTTTTCCGTGATGTAAACTTTAATCCGGTCCCTTCTTTATTAAGTTTCCGTGCTGACGCTACAAGACAGTTCGGTGCTTTCCGTCCCCGGAATGTGGGTGGGCCAAAAGGAAAACTGCTCGAGACCTATGATAAATATTTTACGTTTGACAGATTATATAACCTGCGGTGGGATCTGACGCGTTCATTGAATGTCGATTTTTCTGCCATCAACCGCGCATGGGTAGACGAAGATACCGGGCGGTTGGATAAACAGGAAAAGAAACGGATGTGGAGTAATTTCTGGAATGGTGGCAGAACGATCTCTTATCAGCAGACAGCAAACGTCAGTTATGTTTTGCCTACCAGTAAACTTCCCTTTCTTGATTTTGTAACGGTAAGGGTAGGGTATGTGGCCACATACAACTGGCTCGGTGCTTCCCTGTTAGCAAGGCACCTTGGTAATACATTATCAAATGGCCAGCAGAAAACAGTCACTGCAGAAGTTGACATGACACGTATCTATAGTAAATCCAGGTGGTTGAGGGCGGTAGAAGAGGAAGCCGCAGTTCCGGACCAATCTGGTGCAGTAACGCCACCCGTACAAAATCCGGTAGATACAACACTGTCAAAAAGGAAGCGTAAAAGAGATCCGAATGAACCCCTTGTACTGAGTAAAGGAGTAAAATTCGCCGGAAAAATTCTTACCTCGCTGAAAAGAATCAGTTTGAATTACTCAGAAGGTGCTAATTCGACAATTTACGGTTATACAGACAGCACGAAAATACTGGGTATGAATTTCAGGACCTGGGCGCCGGGTTTCGGGTATGTATTCGGTGAACAACCGGATACGAACTTTGTAAACCGGCTTGCTCAGAAAGGACTGATCACTCCGGATAAAAACTTTAATTTTCAGAACCGGCAGGATTATACACAACGGATATCATTAAATGCACAATTGGTTCCTGTAAGAGATTTAACGATCGATATTAATCTCGACAAAACTTTCGGAAAGGTTTACAGTGAATTGTTTAAGGATACGATTGGATACTCCGGGAATTTCGCCAGGCTGAATCCGTATACTTCCGGAAGTTTCAGTGTGAGTTATATTGCTTTCCACACTTTGTTTGAAAAGGTTAAATCAAATGAAGTATCTGCAACTTTCCTGCAATTCCAGGATTACCGAAGAATTATTTCACAACGTCTTGCAGCTAAAAATCCTTATTCAAATGATACACCAACTCCGGAAGGGTATTATCCAGGCTATGGCAAATATGCGCAGGAAGTGGTGTTACCGGCATTCATTGCAGCCTACACAGGAAAAAAACCTACCACCGTTACGTTGTTCAAAAATTCAAATCCGGATATTCGTTCCAATCCTTTCTCCGGCATTGTACCAAAACCAAACTGGCGTATCACCTATAATGGGTTGACAAGAATTCCCGGAATGGAAAAGATATTTACCAATTTTACGATCACACACGCGTATAATAGCACACTCAGTATGAACAGCTTCAATTCCGCGCTGTTCTTTCGTGATCCTTTCCGCTTTAATGAACCTGAATTCATAGATACCTTAACCGGTAATTATATTCCTTACTTCCTGGTTCCTAATGTTTCGATCAGTGAACAGTTTTCTCCGCTTATAGACCTGGATATGCAGTTCACCAATCAGATTACGGCACGTTTTGAATATAAAAAATCAAGGCAGCTCAGTTTGAGTCTCATTGACTTCCAACTAAGTGAAGCCAGGTCCACAGAGTTCACAATCGGAGCCGGATATCGTAAGCGGGGGATGTTCTCTTTTCTGAAATGGAAGGGTAAGCCGTTGGAGAACGATGCAGCATTCCGGTTAGACTTCAGCGTGAGGGATGATATTACCGCCAACAGCAGGCTTGACCAGCTTCAATCTCTTCCGACAGCAGGACAGAAAGTGATCTTTATCAATCCTTCCATTGATTATGTAATCAGTAATCGCGTAAACATCAAGCTGTATTTTGAACAGAGAAGGGTGATACCGAGTATTTCAAGTGCAATCCCTATTACCAATACCAGAGCCGGGATGCAGATCCGGATTTCGTTGGCGCAGTGACGAAGTTTATTGGCTCCAGGATCCAGATAACTAAACACATACGCACAATAGAAACATCGAAAAACACATAGAGACACCTATGTGTGAAGTCCTATGTTTCTACTGTGCCTATGTGTTTAATAATGCAACTAAACGAACCTCCTGCCCGATAGCTCGCTTGCAATCATATGTTCATATGAGTCTTTCGTTTACGCGATTCATTTATTTTCGCGGTCAATTATTACCACATTGTAGTATTGTTTGGAATTGCCAATCAATCTAATATTGCGGTCGGAATCAATGAGAACAAATAATCAGAAGAAGCAGAAACAGATGTCGCAACATTATTTTATTCGAATAAGTATTATCCATTAGTGTTTCAAAAAAGTATACTTTAAATACTCTTCTGTATGAAAAATATTTGTATCTCGCAATAGCATCTGCTGTTGATTTTCCAATATCCCTACTGATTTTCTGCTCCCTGGAAACAATTTATTACCGAATCCGATACCGACTGTAAGCCATTACATCCAATTCCGGAAATATCCACCCAAACCTAAACGCTTAATGAGAAAGTTCTACAACTTCTTCCATGCTGCTATTGTATTATTTGATACTCTGCAGGAATCTTTCCTATACGCAGGCAAAGCGATATACCTAAAGAATTACACACACCCGTTTTCAAGTTTGAAATTGGAAGTCCATTCAACCGGTATTTTTCCATTTATATATCCATCAAAGTACATTTCGCACCATACGTTTAAATTTTAAATACTCTTTTTATGTTCAAGCTGAGATTTTTATTATCAACAATTACTTGCATATTTTTTATTACACAGACGAATGCAAAGATCTGGAGGGTGAATAATAATGCATCTGTCACCGCACACTTTACAAGTTTAAGTGCTGCCAATGCCAGCAGTACTGTTCAGCCAGGTGACACATTGCACTTAGAAGGGTCGCCGACTTCATACGGCGCCGTTACTATCACTAAAAAATTAATAATTATAGGTCCCGGCTATCTATTGAATGAGAATCTTAATCTGCAAGCTGTGGCGTTAAGTGCAAAAGTTGATGCAATAGGAGTAAATGCTTCTGCAGCCGGCACTGTTTTTTTGGGATTGGATTTTCAGTCAAACAGTTTGAATATTTATTCAAGTGATATTGTTGTTCGGCGCTGTCGTTTTAATGATGCAGGCGATTATTACTTAGGGCAAATAAATGTTTGGTACCATAATACCAATTCGGGTATCCCTGCAAGCAATATAATCATTGCGGAAAATTATGCAGTGAGTATTGCGATTCATTATCCCTCCACAGGAATTCTGATAACCAACAATTTTATCACTCGTCCGGGCTATGAGGGTGAGGCTACCGGGAATGATTGCATTTTAATGAATGCGAATGCGGTTGCGCTCATTCAAAACAATATTTTCAGGAAAGGTCGTGTCAATGCTAACAATAGCAATCTCACTAATAATATCATGTATAACGGCACTTTGGGCGGATCCGGAAATCTTATATCCAATAACATCGGAAATGGGACACAGTTCGGTACTGCAAATGGTAACCAGGAGAGCGTGGTTATGACTACTGTTTTTCTTGGCGCGGGACCTGGGATTTCACGTGATAAGCAGTGGCAACTGAAAACAACCTCTCCAGCAGTTGGAGCTGGCTTTGGCAGTACAGGAGCAAACCCAATTGATTGTGGAATATATGGAGGAGCAAAGCCCTATGTACTTTCAGGGGTGCCTCCTATTCCTGCCATTTATTCATTCACAAATCAGCCTATCGGAAGCAATAATGACCCGATTGATGTGACTATAAAAGTGAGATCGAATAATTAGAAAGGTTGTAAAGATGTTTGATGCAACGGAAAACCTCCGGTTGCATTTTCCTATTCAATTTCCTATTGCATTTTGTTATCAAGTGCAGCTCAGCATGCTGATTCCTGCTACTTTACTACTGCTTTTTATGAAATCGATTGCCAATACTAACTGCATAAAACGTCTGTGGTTCGTTACATGCCTTGTATTATGCATGTTTGGAGCAACAGCTCAGAATATTACCAGGATAGAATATTTTGTTGATAGCGACCCCGGTTTTGGAAATGGGATAAGTGTTCCCGTTAGTCCGGCTGCGGATATTACAACATCCTTCCAGGTTAATTTGAATGCGTTACCTGTCGGCTTTCATAATCTTTTTGTCAGATCTTATGTACAACCCTATCAGATTACTATTGATACTCATGTCGTAAAAAGAGGGGGGTGGTCTGTAACGACTTATAAAGTTTTTTATAAAGAAGTATTTGAAATCGGCAACTCAGTTGCCAATATTGTGGAAGGTGAATATTTTGCAGATACTGATCCGGGATTCGGGAATGGTATCAGTATTCCATTTACACCCGGCTCTGACCTCACTAATGTAGTTTTTGCTTTTGATGTTTCCAGCCTTTCTACAGGATTTCACAATTTGTTCGTCCGCTTCAAGGATGTAAATGGGAAATGGGGCTTTTCTACTTTCAGAACATTTTATAAAGAGACTTTCACATCCGGAGCAAATCCGATCCCGAATATAACAGAGGGTGAATATTTTATTGATAAAGATCCGGGATTTGGCAATGGAGTGCTCGTCCCGGTGGCTGCTGGGAAAGATCTTACAAATGTCACATTTGCGGTTGACCTGACGTCAGTGACAGAAGGATTTCACCACCTGATTACGCGATTTAAGGATGAAAACGGCAGATGGGGCCATAGTGTATCACGCACTATTTATAAACAGGTTCTTTCATCGAATAACGGAATACTTCCGAATCTGGTTAAAGGTGAATATTTCTTTGACACAGATCCGGGTTTCGGCAGCGGTGTTGATATTCCTGTTGCTGCAGGAAGCGACCTGCAGAATGTTACATTCATGGCAGATGTAGCTTCGCTTACACCCGGTTTTCACAGACTGCATGTAAGGTTTCAGGATGAAAACGGGAAGTGGGGTATTACTACAAATCGCTCTTTCTATAAAGAGGAAGTTTCACCTTCTTCGACAGCGCCAAACATTGTTAAACTTGAATATTATATAGATACAGATCCGGGACACGATAGTGCCATAAATGTTCCAATCACTCCGGGTGCGGAAATTGATTTAGTATTTCCGCTGGATATGACCAACATTTCAATCGGCAATCATCGGGTGTTTGTAAGAGCGCTTGATGCGAATGGAAAATGGAGTCATGTAAGTTCGGGTGCCTTTACAATAGAACCGCCTGCAGAATTGTACGTTACACTTGGCATTATTGAAGATACCATTTGCGCAGGTGGAACTTTGAAGATTCCCTATACGGTGAATGGTGAGTTTGGAAGTAACAATGTATTTACTGTGCAGTTGTCTGATGCGGCTGGAAACTTCAACAATCCGACCATCATCGGAACACTCACCTCCAGGAATGGTGACACCATCAGTTCAGTGATCCCAACCGGAATTTCAGCAGGAATATCTTATAAAATCAGAATTCTTGCCAGTTCACCTTTCGATACCACTGCAGCAAGTACTTCTATTACGATTGGCAGATTGCCGGAGCAATTTTTCTCCCTCACAGGCAAAAACAACACCTGCCTGGCCACAGAATCGTATACAGTAAATAATCCGGTGGCCGGAATAATTTATACCTGGCGCATCAACGGAGGGGGGACATTTACAAGTGACACTTCAGGTACTACAGTTACCATTAACTGGACAACCAACGGAGCTCATGCTATTTCCGTAACTCCTTCGAATTACTGTGGCAACGGAACTGTTCGTACACTTGCAGTGAATGTATTCAACGGTGCACCCACTACAGCTCCTGTAATTACTTCATCAGGAAATCAATTGTTTTCTTCTGCTGCCACCCTGGCAAATGCAGCTACAGGCTACCAATGGTATAAAAATGGAACTGCCATCCCCGGAGCGGTGAACAGTTCTTATGTGGTTCCTGTTACTGAAGGAGGCAATTACAGTGCGCGGTTTAAAAACCCATGTGATACAGGTGCGGAATCTAATGTGATCATCAAATACATCCGGCAGGATCAGACGATTACTTTCGATTCTATTCCAAATAAAACTTTTGGAGATGATCCATTTACATTAGTCGCTACTGCTTCTTCGGGCTTCCCTGTTATTTTCAGTATCATTTCAGGCAATGCTTCTGTCAGCAACGATACGCTAATGATTCTCGGTGCCGGTCAGATCCGAGTAAGGGCAACACAGGCAGGGAATGACTCGTTGAACAACGTAACAACAGATAGAATTTTCACCGTTGACAAAGCAAATGCTTCTATCACTTTATCTAACCTTTCAAGAGTTTATAACGGTAATCCACAAACGCCTTCAGCTACTACAGTTCCTTCAGGATTACCTGTTACTTATACCTACAATGGAAGCAGTACTGCTCCCGTTGCTGCAGGTGCGTATGGACTTACCGGTGCAATCAACCACCAAAACTATCAGGGTAGCATAACCGATAGTTTCAGAATTACAAAGGCGAACCAGACAATCACGCTCTCCAGTACAAGTGATAAATTTACTGATGCACCACCTGTAACGCTGACAAATAATGCGTCATCCTCGTTGCCTGTTTCTCTTGGGCTAAGTACCACACCCGAAACGGGAGTGGCTTCAATCAGTGGAAATGTTATTACGATTGAAGGCCCCGGAACAGTGATTGTTATTGCAAATCAGGAAGGAAATCAGAATTACAATGCAGCCCTTGAAATAAGGGATACATTCCTGGTGAAGCTGCCACCACCATCAATGACTTATGTTTCGAGTACCACAAGTCAACCTAATACGGTTAGTGTTCAGAAAAACAGTGTGAACAATCTTATATTAAAAATCGAAGTGGTTACTACCGGTACTTACCATCCGATAAAACCTTTGTTTACTTTCAACACAAATGGTTCTACTGCTGCTGGTACCGATATCCTTCGTGCAAAACTATACTTTACCGGTCCTTCAAATAATTTTTCAACGGCTCAGCAGGTGGGTGTAATGAACTCACCAAATGGCTCTTTCGATATATTGAGTTCTCAGTTCCTTGCAGGAGATACTTCCAATTATTTCTGGTTGGTGTATGATGTACCCGCAACCGCAGGAAACAATTCTATACTCGATGCTGAATTGAATGCTGTTAATGTTGGAGGTCCAAGGACACCAACAGTACAAGCACCATCAGGTAACAGGCTGATTTGCGCAATTCCGGTGATCACAGCGAGTAAACCACTTACTATTTGTCCGAACGATACAATTACACTCACTTCAGATCTCACTGCAAATATCAGGTGGTCAAATTCGGCAACCACACAAAGGATCAAGGTAACAACACCCGGAGATTACTATGTGGTGTATAACGACTCTGTTTATTGTTCTGCTATTTCAAATCATATCCAGGTAAATATCCAGTCAAAGCCGGGTATCTCAGTGACCGGTTCAACGATGCTATGTCTTGGTGATTCCGTCCGTTTGCAGGTGAACGGTGCATCTACCATTCTTTGGTCAAATGGGGCGACAACAAACCAGATAATTGTTACTCCATCCGACACAACCGTATATAAAGCCACTTATACAACAGCGCTTGGTTGCACATTTACAGATAGTGTTATTGTGAATGTATTTGCAGCAAGAGCACCAGGAGTAGTCACTAACATGCTGCCTGTTAACGGTGCACTTGATTCCTATTTGCCGGTGAAGTTCACATGGCAACCAGGGAACAACTCTTCAGATTATGATTTGTATATCTGGCCATTGGGAACAACGCGGTCCACTACGCCAAAGGTTTCAAATCTTAAAGTGATCAATTTTAGTTATAGTGGTGATCTGATATACGGAACTACATATAACTGGCAGATCATTTCAAAGAATTCCTGTTTCCAGACAGAAGGCCCGGTACAAACATTCTCATTACGACAATTACCTGACCTGATCGTTAATAAAGTGCAGACACCAAATTTCCTGTATGCTAATCAGCAGTTGACAGTTAGTTGGGAAGTAAAGAATACAGGCGGCGGGAGCACAAATGCGCAAGGTTGGAAAGATGGCGTTTATCTTTCTCTCGATACAATTTTCAGTGGAACGGATATTCTGTTAGGCTCCGTTGGGAATCTCAATTACCTGGCTGCCAACCAGAGTTATGTCCAGACTGCATCATATACCCTTCCGGAAAATATTGCTGGCAGTTATCATGTTTTGATTGTATCCGATGTTTACTATCAATTACTGGAAAACGTTGAAACAAATAATTATGCGCGCAACCAAAGTGAAACACAGCTTAGCATTTCCATCCCTCCGAAAGCAGATCTTGTAGTTAGTTCTCTTGGAGCACCAATTGCCGCTTTCGGAAATACGGTCATGAATGTAAATTATTCGGTTACAAATACCGGCCAGGTTGCTGCCGGAGGAGCGGTGAATAATTATACAGCGCCATTAACTATAGCTTCAGCATTTGTTACCATTGGATCTGTGGGAGTCAGCACATGTAGTCTTCCGGAAAGGTTTTGGAAGGACGCAGTTTATATCTCGACAGATTCAGTATTTAGTTTATCCCGTTCCAGATTACTCACTGAAGTATATGTTGGATTCAGAACAAATGGTGGTGCCGTGCGTACCTGCGATAATCTGAGCAACTGGTACGGTATACCAGATTATCTTCCTGCCGATAGTTTATACAGTCGCGTGGCACAGGTTAAAGTTCCGCATGATTTATCAGGACGGTGCTTCATTTTTGTGGTGACTGACAGATACAATCAGGTAACAGAGTTATCTGATGTAAATAATCTCAGAATAAGTAATCCAATTGCTGTTACTCTGATGCCTCCACCGGATCTGATGGTTACTAATATTACCACACCAATAACTGCAGCATCCGGAACAAATATGAATGTGAGCTGGAAGGTTACTAATGGCGGAGCAAATGCACCGATAGAAAATAACTGGAAGGACAAGATTTACATCTCGCAACAATCTGTATTCAATCCTCAGACAAGTACACTTCTTGGTACAGCACATAAATACCAGGGGAACCTGCTTGAACCTGATTCATCTTATAATCAAACGTTGTCAGTGAAACTGCCGGATGGAATTTCCGGTAATTATTATTTGTTTGTGCACACTGATGCCGATAACAATGTCTTTGAATACACTTTTGATAATAACAATTATGGAAGATCAACTGGTACTTTCACAGTGTCATTATCACCATATCCGGATCTGATCACACACTCTGCACAGATACCTGACACAATCGAAGCGGAGCAGATCGTTCCGATCACATGGATTGTAAAAAATCAGGGTGGTTTCAAAACATCCACTACCTGGATAGATAAGGTTTATTTGTCACCTGATTCAATTCCAACAGGTAACTCCAGAGAATTGTTAAGAATTGGAAATCTTTCCGCTTTAGAAGCAGGCCAGTCTTATACAAGGACGGCGACTATTACAATACCAAGAAGTATAACAGGTCAACAATTCATTCATATACTTTCTGATGAAAGGAATACAGTATATGAATTTGAGTTTGAAAATAATAATCTGTTACAACCGGCTAAAAAAATACATGTTGTGCCGAGCACTTTGTACTCTGATCTGGAGGTAACAAATCTTTCAGCAGTAGACTCCGCAGGCTCAGGAGATGAATTCCAGATCAACTGGACGATGTTTAACAAGGGCAATTCGAGCCAGAATGCGACATACTGGTACGACAGAATTTATTTCTCACAAGACAGTATGCTGGATGATAACGATGTCCAGTTACTAATTAAGGGACGTTATGGAGTGGTACTTCCCGGAACTTCGTATGCTGTTACAGCTAACGTATCGGTTCCAAATGGAATCAGCGGAAACTGGTATGTGATCCTTTCATCGGACAGGGAACGTTATATAAACAATGAATCGGATGCCACGAACAATGTGGCAAGGCACAGCATGAACATCAGTTTAACGCCGTCGGCGGATCTGATCGTTCAGAGCATTACATCCCCTGCAAATCTGCTGAGTGGCCAGCAAGTGTCTGTACAATATGTTGTTCACAATCAGGGAGCCGGTGGAACACGTTCAACACAGTGGACTGATTATATTTATCTAAGTTCAAGCCCTGATCTCAAAGGGTTATCGTATCAGGTTGGAGGTTATATCAGAAAGGAAGCACTTGTTTCCGGAAGTTCTTATACAGTTACACAAGTGGTGACAGTACCGGATTTTCTTTCAGGCAATTATTATCTGATCGTTCTCACAGATCAAAATCAAACATTACAAGGGAACAAGGTTTATGAAGGAAGCGGAGAGGATAATAACATATTTTATAAAGTTGTAAATATCCAGATCCCTGATCCATCAAACCTGATCGTTAATTCTATTACTATTCCTGATACCGCTACGCTTGGTCAGAATGTAAATGTGAGTTACACGATCACAAACACAGGTATCAATCCGGCAATTGGAAAATTGCGGGATGCTGTTCATTTGTCATCTGATATAGTCTTGAACGGAGCTACTGATAAACTTCTGTTTTTCAAAGACCGGAATGTAGTGATCAATGCCGGTGATTCTGTTACTACAAATATTACAGCCCCTGTCAATGGTTTACTGGAAGGAAATTATTTTGGGATAGCAGGTACAAACACACTTCAAACTATCCGTGAAACAAACGTGCTGGATAATTATAGAGTCACAAACAACACGTTATCCATTGCCATCAATCAACTTCCTTTAGGAGTTAAACAGTTTACGACACTTACAAGAAGCAATTATCTGTTTTATAAAGTGGCGGTGGCTGCTGATATGGACTTGTTGATCGATCTTGAAAGCAATCAGGAGAATGGATCAAACGAAATTTATGTTGCTTATGGACGTATTCCTGCTGTCAATGATTATGATTACATTTTTGAACACCCTAACAGCACAGAACAGCAGGTATTGATTCCCGGAACCCAGGCAGGTTTTTATTACATACTGATCCGCACCACCACTACGTTTGGTATACCGCAACAAGTAGGTATTCTGGCAGAGGCATTACCATTTACACTGTTGTCAATATCACCAGATAAAGTTGGAAAAGGAGTTGTAACTACCATATTGAAAGGTGCCGGATTGAAAACCGGAACTCAATTGTTCCTCAGAAGTCCGGGCAGTTCCACAAATGTGGTTTCAGGAATTGTTCGCAGATTATATAACAGCATGAAAGCAGATATTCAGTGGGACCTGCGAAATACTCCTGTCGGTCTGTATGATGTTATAGCAAGAAATCCGGATAATGAAGAAGTAATTCTCAGCCAGGGATTACAGGTACAAATATCAACCGGGTTCCTGGTAGACTTCAGTTATGTTGCACCAAGTCTGTTGCGTGCAGGTAATAAAGCATTTTACAGTTTCTATTTTCAGAACAAAGGGAATATTGATGTTCCAATCGTTCAGGGTGATATTACTATCCTGCCGAGTGCGAAAGTTGTTGAGTTAAGTACAGCAGGGAAAATTGGAACAAGAAGTAAACTGGCACCGTCACCGGATATAGAGGTTACAGATACCTATATCCAGGGTAATGGACAAATGATTCCATTCCTTGCACATCACATCTCTCCGGGTGAATCATTCTCTCTTAATCTTTCCGTTGAAAATTTTACGTCATCAATATTCCCGGTACGGGTGCAGGCATTTGGGTTTTCAGTAAGTGACTTCATTAAACAACAGGCAGATGTAACTGAAAATTTAAGGAAATCATTATTGAATAACACGACCGCGGTCGGTCATCTTCCTGAGTTTATAGCTCTGGCTGGAGACAGTCTTGCATTCCGCGATTCTGTATTTGCAGTTTACTATCGGGCGGGAATATTTTCAGAGCAGGACGTTGCAAATATTTCTATACCTCCTTGTATTACGTGTACGGGAAATGAAATGGGAGAACCAAATCAACCATCAGGTCGCGGATTTACTTTCAGCCCCGGAGGAAGCCCCGGAACAGCGCATTACGGAAATGTAGTTTTTGATGCCGGGCAGGATTTCCTGTGGGAGATCAATGAATACAATGGCACACCTGGTGGAAACCCAGGATGGGATTTGATACGTGCTAGTGGAACATTGGAAATTAAAGCAATTCCACAGTCGCCATTTACGATAAGGCTTGCATCGCTTGATTATAACAACTATCCCAGTTATTTATCAGGCTGGTATCCGGCTGTCGATAAATGTTGGGTAATTGCAATTGCAGATGGTGGAATTGTTGGTTTCGATTCGGCAAAATTTGCAATCGACACCTCGTTATTCACGCTATACAATTTCTTATACAAAGGAAAATTTAGAGTCAGGTTACAAGGCACCGACTCACTAATGCTTTGCTTTACTGCATACAGGCCGGGTCCTGGAGAATCAGGAGT
>Ga0180121_10000274_pt1 | contig 20663 bp, 17 predicted proteins | sample AntDrymUQ5402106_2_FD_129676 | JGI IMG/M metagenome (GOLD analysis project Ga0180121, IMG submission 129676) | Polar desert sand microbial communities from Dry Valleys, Antarctica - metaG UQ540 (21.06) (version 2) (version 2) | ecosystem: Environmental > Terrestrial > Soil > Desert | place...
ACCGTTCCGGTGGCCAGCATGGTCCCGATGGCGGTCTTGGCGTGGTCTCCGAAGAAAGCTCCGACATTGGTTCGGCCGGTTTCGATTCGCTCGCCATCCACCTCCAGTCGCACCGGACCATAGGTGTTCTTCAGGTTGGACGTGCTGCTGCCCGCCCCCAGGTTGACCCAGTGTCCCACAACGCTGTGCCCCACGAATCCGTAGTGGCTCTTGTTGGCGAATCCGAGGAACAGGCTGGCCGCAATCTCACCGTGCACCCGGCACTCGGGGCCGAAGACCGAGCCCCGAACGAACCCGCCCAGGACCCGGGTGCCCGGTCCCACGTAGGTCGGACCCTCCAGACGAGTACCGTTCCGGACCTCGGCGCCCTGGTCGATGATCACTGCACCCTGGCGCAGATCGAAGACCACGCCGGGCTCCACTGAAGCCCCCAGACACACCAGATGGTTCGGATCGCCGAGCACCAGGCTGCCTTCGGGCACACCGTCACTCGGAGCCACCAGAAATTCGGTGCAGTCTACGGGGAGAAAACTTTCGAGCGCCGTCAGCAAATCGTAAGTGCCGTGGAGTCGCAGTCCGGCGACTTCCTGGCTGGGACCGTTCTCGTGCGGCCCGGACCAGCGCTCGCCCTCGGGCACCACCCACCCGACGGTCTCCTCCCGGTGCGTCAGTCGGCGAACGGTGGGACCCGGGACGATCGGTGCGCCGGTTGGTGCGAACCATGCCGCGCCGATCAGCGCCGGTCCTTGAATCGGGGCGAGAGGCCGTACCGGCGGCTCATCCCCTTCACTGAACCCTTCAATGTGGTTCCCCAGGATGGCAGTGGCGTCGTTCCCCGCCGCCGCCTCCCATCGTTCCCGAATCCGCCAGATGCCGGCACGAAGCTCGGAGATCGGACGGACCCCGGTGAACGGAGCCCACGCCGCACCGGGCGACTCAGGCTCGAGGAGGTAGAGTGCTGTCACGAGTGAACGTCGCGAATCTCGGGCGGTAGGGCGTCGAGCAGCTGCTTCATGGAAGCGGCCCGCTCGCTGGGCATCACCAGAATCCGGCCGTTGGCCTGCACCACGATGAGGTCCTGCACTCCGCTGAGGACTACGGTGTCCTGGTCGGACCAGACGATGCAGTCTTCCGACTCGTGCAGAAAGGCGCTGCCGACGACCAGATTACCACTGGTGTCCTTGGGACGGACCCGAGTGAGCGCCTGCCAGGTACCGATGTCGTCCCAGGCGAAAGCGCCACTCACGACCGCTACCGACGCGCTTCGCTCCAGCAGGCCTACATCGATGGAAATCGGCGTCACCCCCGCGAAGAACCGCTCGACATCGCCGGCCCTGAGCGCCGGCAGGTTGGGCGACACTTCCGGCGTGTGGGTGGCGACTTCCGCCAGGAGCCGCTCCGCTGTCCAGGCGAAGAGGCCGCTGTTCCAGAGCGCGCCCGCCGCCATCAGATCCAGGGCGGTAGCAGCATCGGGCTTCTCGGAAAATCGCGCCACCATCCTGACGCCGTCGCCAAGGGGCGGCCCCGGCACGATGTAGCCGTAGCCGGTCTCGGGCCGCGAAGGTACCACCCCCACGGTGACCAGACAGTCGTGCTGGCGGGCAATCGTGAGCGCGGTGTCCGCGGTGCGCCGAAAGGCGGCGGCGTCGCCCACGGCCCAGTCGGCGTGGAGCGACAAGACCTCGGCCTGGGGGTCGCGACGCTGCGCTTCCCACGTGGCCCAGATGAGGGCGGGCGCGGTGGATGCCGCCCGGGGCTCGACCAGCATATTGCTCGGGGGGAGCTTGAGACGCTCCTGGATCTGGCTCGCCAGCGCGGCACCGGTCACCACCAGGATCCGTTCGCGCGGAATCAGCCCGGTCAGTCGGTCGATCGACTCCTCCGCCGTCGACGTCGACCCGGCCAGCGGAAGCAGCTGTTTCGGATTCTCCGGAGTGCTGAGTGGCCAGAAACGGGTACCCGAGCCGCCGGCAAGGATCACGGCCCATCTCATAAGGGCGAGGCAGCGGGACAGCGGGGCAGGGGGGCAGCTTTCAACATGAAAATAGAGAGACTCCGGAAGTAAGCTTCGCGGAATGCCAGTTTGAGAATGCGGAAATGTATATGGGGAAAGAGAGTATTGTACCTGTCCCGCTGTCGTGCCGCCTACCCGCTTATCGCCGCCGCAAGTGCCGAGCGGTTCTGGCGCAGGTCGTAGAGCACCTCGCCGACGTTCGCGTCCGGCTGGGCGAGGATTGCCAGACAATCGCCGGGGCCGATCTGCGCGATCACGAGGAGCCCGCGTTCGTACTCGACCACGGCGGTGCGGAGGGTGCCCTGTCCGGTGCCGATTCCGAGTCGGGTAGCATACTGCGCCAGGGTTGCGGTGAGGGCGGCCAGCGTTTCGGCCTCGAACGGCTGGCGCGCGGCGTGTTCGATCGGCAGACCGTCGGCACTCAGGACCAGCACCGCATCGATGCCGGCGCGAGCGGCCAGACCGCGCACCACCTCACCCAAACTTGCCATGCGGTTCGCTCCAGGGCAGCAGAAAAAAGTTAGGCGCAACGTACGAGTCGCTCGGGGCGAAGTCAAGAAATGACGCCGGGTTGAGGTCGTCGCCCGCGCTCCGGTTGACCCCTCTTCTCCCGGGGCTTAACCTTCCCGCTTCATGCGACCACTTCCTCTGCTGCTCCTGCTGCTCGCCCTGGGCGGCACCGCCTGCAGCGACTCGAACGGTTTGCCTGACGCAGCGGTCGCGAACGTCGAGCGCTCCGATACCCTCTGGGCGCTGGTCGGCACGCCGGTCACCACGCCCAGCGGCTACTCCGTGGACGGAGGCCGCAGGGTGCGCACCGATCTATTCGTGGATTTCGACTTCGCCTATAACGTCACGCCGTCAGGAGAACACCTGTTCCTGCCGCTTGCGGCGCTTGGCATCGACACCGCCACCGCGGCGAAGCCCGGTTTTCAGCTTCGGGGTGAGAACTTCGAGGCCATTACCATAGCGCCCAGCAACGGCTACATCACCGATGTTCCGGTGCCGATCGCAGTGGGCCAGCGCTATGTAGTCCGGGGCCGGATCACCCCGGCATGCTCCGGTCTCGGTGTTCCCAAGTATGCCAAGATGGAAATCCTCTCGTTTGACGAGGTAACCCATATCGTCTCGTTCAGAATCCTGATCAACGATAACTGCGGGTTCAGGGGCCTCGAACCCGGTATCCCCGACCGGTAAGTGTGATCGACCTCAAGCGACTCCGGCAGGATCCGGCCGGCAGCCGCGCCAGCCTGATGCGACGCGGCGATCCGTCGCTTCCAGCCACCATCGATGCCTTGCTCGACCTCGACCGCCAGCGCCGCGAGCTGCTGGTGCGGGCCGAAGCCCTGAAGGCCGAGCGCAACGCGGCGAGTGACGAAGTCGCCCGGCGGAAGCGCACCAAGGCATCCGCAGACGACCTGATGGAGCAGCTGAAGATGTCGGGCGAGGAGGTGAAGCTGCTGGATGCCCGGCTTCGAGAGATCGAGGCCGCCCTGGACGAGCTGGCACTCACCATCCCCAATTTTCCGCACGACGAGCTGCCGGCCGGCGACGCATCAGACAACCGACTGCTGCGCTCGTGGGGCAGTCCCCCAGTGCTCGACTTCGTGGCGCGGCCACACTGGGAGCTGGGCGTAACCCTGGGGCTGCTTGACCTGCACGCGGGCGTCAAGGTGGCGGGCTCCGGCTTTCCTCTCTTCATCGGGATGGGAGCCCGGCTGGTGCGGGCGCTGGCCAACTTCATGCTCGACCTGCACACCCGGGAGCATGGATACGTGGAAATTGCGCCTCCCTACCTGGTCAATCGAGCCACTCTCACCGGGACCGGCCAACTCCCCAAGTTTGCCGAGGAGATGTACGCGTCGCCGGCCGATGACCTGTTCCTCATTCCCACCGCGGAAGTACCGGTCACGAATATTCACCGTGATGAGATTCTCGAAGCCGGCGCGCTGCCGGCGGCCTATGTCTCCTATAGTCCGTGCTTCCGCCGTGAGGCCGGCTCCGGCGGAAAGGACACTCGCGGGCTGATCCGGGTTCACCAGTTCGACAAGGTGGAGCTGGTCCGGTTGGTACGGCCGGAGGAGTCCGCCGCGGAGCACGAGCGAATCACCGGCCACGCCGAAGCGGTGCTCCAGCGTCTGGAACTGCCCTACCGGGTGGTGGAGCTCGCCGCGGGTGACACCGGGTTCGCCAGCGCCAGGACGTTCGATATCGAGGTGTGGGCGGCGGGAGTCGGCGCCTGGCTTGAGGTCTCGAGCTCGAGCACCTTCACCGACTTCCAGGCCCGGCGGGCGAATATTCGCTATCGGCCCGTGCCCAAGGCCAAGCCTGAATTCGTTCACACGCTGAACGCCTCGGGCGTCGCGTTCCCCCGCACGATTATCGCCCTGTTGGAGAACAACCAGGCGGCCGACGGGTCGGTGCGAGTGCCGGCGGCGCTGGTACCGTATCTCGGCGTCGATCGCCTGACTCCTCGTGCGTAGCGGACGGCTTCAGCGCCTCGCGCCCACGATGGTCGTGGTGCTCGTGGCGCTGCTGGCCGGACTGAGCTTCGGCACCGGGGTCCTGATTTTTCGTCACTTCAAGGCCGATGCCTCCGCCACCAGCCGGCTCTACTCCGGGGTGTTCGGCGGCCTCAACAACCCGCGCGCCGGCGCCGAAGCGGAAGCGCTGCTGCGCCTGGGCGAGCAGGTGCGGTCGCTCGGACTCCCCCTGGTCGTGACCGACACCACCGGCCGGGTAACGGCGGCGGCTAACCTCCCGTTCGATGCACCGCTCGACGATCCGCGGGTGAAGCTCTACGCCGCCAGGCTCGACCGGCAGAATCCTCCGATCACCGATGCCGCGGTTGGAACGGTCCACTACGGCCCGCTGCCGGCCCAACGAAACCTGATTGCGCTGGCCGTGCTGCAGGGACTCACCATTGCGGTCATGGTGGGGGTGGCAGTATTCGCCTACCGCAGTGCCATGTCCGCCCAACGGGACCGGCTCTGGGTGGCCATGGCCCGGGAGGCGGCGCATCAAATGGGCACGCCGCTCACCAGTCTCCAGGGCTGGATCGAACGGGTCCGCAACCGGGCGACGCCGCCGCCCGGCCTGGCCGATCATCTGAGTGCCGATGCGGAACGACTCGATCGGGTGGCCCAGCGGTTCGAGCGGATCGGCAATCCGGCCAAGCGCGAGCCGATCGGATTGGGCGCGCTGGCGGATCGCGTGGCTGGCTACTACCGGCCGCGGCTGCCCCGGCATGCCAACATGATCGACCTGCGGGTGGAGGCGCCCGGCGCCGGTCCCACCGTGCTGGGAGACGCAGTGCTGCTCGAGTGGGCGCTGGAATCGTTGGTGAAGAACGCGATTGATGCGCTGCAGGGGAGGCCCGGCGCGATTATTCTGCGAATCGGGGCGGAAGACAATACCGGAGCAATCCGGGTCATCGATGATGGGCCGGGCATTCCCAAGGAGCTCCGCCGTACACTGTTTGAACCGGGGACGACCACCAAACGGGGTGGGTGGGGCATCGGCCTTGCGCTCTCCCGCCGCGTCGTTGAGGATGCCCATGGAGGCGCGCTGAGCTTGGAGCCGACTGAGAAGGGAACCTGTTTCGTAATGCGCCTTCCACTGGCCGCGCGGAACTCATGATCGAGACGCCCGAACAAGGCTTGGAGCACGCGCTCAATCCTGCTCAGCGTGAAGCAGTGGAGCACGTGGGGGGACCGCTGCTGGTGCTCGCCGGCGCCGGCTCGGGCAAGACCCGTGTCCTCACCATGCGTATCGCTGCGCTGATCGACCGGCACGGGGTACCCCCCGAGCGCATCTTTGCCGTGACGTTCACCAACAAGGCCGCCGGCGAGATGAAGCACCGGATAGGCCAGCTCCTCAACCGCGACCCGTCCGGCCTCTGGATCGGCACGTTCCACTCGCTCTCGGCTCGCCTGCTCCGGCGCGAGGCCGGGCTGTTGGGGTTCACCCGCCAGTTCACCATCTATGATGAAGACGATCGGCTGAGCCTGATCAGAAGGCTCATGGATCAGCAGAGTCACTCGGTGAAGCAGTTTCCGCCCAAAGCCGTGCAGTCTCTCATCTCGGCGGCGAAGAACCGGATGGTGTTACCGGCGCAGCTCGCCGCGAGCGTCCCATTCGATCGGCTCGTCGAGGTGGCGGCCGAAGTCTATGCTGCGCTCGGTCCGGCGTTAAAGGCGGCGAACGCCATGGACTTTGACGACCTGCTGCTGCACCCGCTCACCCTCTTCCGGGAACACCCCGACCGGCTGCGAGCGTATCAGAATCGGTTCAGCTTCATTCTCGTCGACGAGTTTCAGGATACCAACCGGGCGCAGTACGATCTGATCCGCCAGTTGGGTGCTCATGGCAACGTCGCCGCCGTGGGCGACGACGATCAATCGATCTATGGGTGGCGCGGCGCCGATGTGCGGAACATGCAGGAATTCCTCAAGGACTTTCCCGGCGCAGCGCTGGTCCGCCTGGAAGAGAACTACCGCTCCACTCAGGTGGTCCTCGACGCGGCAAACGGCGTCATCGCCGAGAACAGTGGCCGGATCGGCAAGACTCTGACCACCCGCCGCCGGGGCGGGGAAACGGTCACCCTCCTGGCGGCGGCGGACGAGCGGGACGAGGCCGAATGGGTGGTTCGAGAGCTGCAGAAGCGGAGCGCGGCTGCCGATTGGCAATACAGCGAGATGGCCATCCTCTACCGCACCAACTCGCAGTCCAGGGCGCTCGAGGAAGCGTTCCGCAGGGCCGGGGTACCATATCGTCTCGTGGGCGCCATCAGCTTCTACGATCGCCGAGAGGTGAAGGACCTGCTGGCGTATCTCCGGCTGGTAAGCAATCCCTCGGATGACGAGGCCTTCCTCCGCGCGGTCGGCGTGCCTCGGCGAGGTCTGGGGGAGACCAGCCTTGCCATTCTGGGCCGTACGGCCACCCACTGGGGCAAGCCGCTGCTCGACACTGCTCGCATTGCCGACCGGGTGGCGGAGCTCCGCCCCAATGTGCGGGAGGCATTCCGCAACTTTGCCGGGCTCATTGACGCCGCGGCGCAGAAGCGCGACCTCCCCCCGGCCGACCTGTTGGAGCACCTGATACGCGCCATCGACTATGAGGCGGTGCTCCACGCCGAGGGGCCGGAAGGGGCCGACCGGTGGGAAAATGTGCGCGAGCTGGTGGCGAGTGCCGCCAACTGGTCGGAGGTGGTCCCGGTAGACGCGGAAGACGGTGAAACGCCGCTGGAGCGTTTCCTCTCGGAGGCTGCTTTGCTCTCGGCTGTGGACAAGGAGGTTGGCGCTGAACAGGGAGTCACGCTCATGACCCTGCATACCGCCAAGGGGCTCGAGTGGCCGGTGGTTGTCATGACCGGTCTCGAGCACGGCCTCTTCCCGCTCGCCCGGGCTGAGGAGCAGCCGTCCGGTCTGGAGGAGGAGCGCCGGCTCTGCTACGTCGGACTCACCCGCGCCAAGGACAAGCTCTATCTCACCTGGGCTCGCGCCCGGCGGCGGGGCGGTGAGCTGAGACCGGGTATCGCGTCTCACTTTCTTCGCGCGATTCCGCCCGGCATCATTGAAGAGCGGCGGACCACGTCGTTGTGGGCCCCGGATTGGGGTGCCGGCCAGCGGGGCAGCGGGGCAGCGGGGCAGGGACAATACGGCCGAGGATTTCGGAGCTCGGGAACATTCGGAGCGACTGCCCACCCACCCGTGGGCGGGTACCCGCCCCGCGGCCCCGCCGAGGAAGAGGTGTCCCAGGATACTCCGCGCTACGTGAAGGGCGAGCGAGTCCGGCACCGGCGATTCGGAGGCGGCACCATTCAGGGCCTCATCGGGACAGGTCGCGATCTCAAGGTCTCGGTTGCCTTCGATGACCAAGAGGTCGGTGTCAAGCAGCTGCTGGTTGCCTATGCGGGGCTGGAACGCGAATGGGAGAGCGCATGAGCATCGGGCTGGATGAAGTCCTCCATGTGGCCAAGCTCGCCGAGCTGGCGGTAAAAGAGAGCGAGATCCGCCGCCTGGTCGACCAGATGAACCGCATAGTGAACTATGTCGCCGCCCTGGACGAGGTGCCCGGCGACCGGACGGCGCAGTCGTACCTCGCCGGACCACAATCAGTAGCGCTGCGCGAGGACGTGCACTCGACTGTGCCGTTGGTTCGCCCGCCGTCCGCCATCGCACCTGAGTTCGTCGACGGATTTTTCCTGGTGCCCCGGCACGGCGCGATGGAGGATCAATGACGGCGGGGACAGCGGGGCAGCGGGGCAGCGGGGCAGTAACCGCCCGGGAAACTGGGCGGCGCCTGACCGATGCGGCGCCTTTGAACGCGGTGTTGCACTGGTCCCAGGAACTGCTGGATGCTGAAGGGGCCCGGGTCGACAAGATGCCGGCGGAGGGCCCCCTCGCAGCAATGCCGGTGGCGCTGAAGGACAACATCGTCACCGTCGAGCAGCCCACTACCTGCGCCTCCCGGATCCTGGAAGGTTACCTGTCGCCGTACAACGCGACGGTCGTCACCCGGCTCCGAGCGGCCGGTGCCATGATCGCCGCCAAGACCAATCTCGACGAGTTCGCCATGGGCTCCTCCACGGAGCACTCTGCCTTCGGACGGGTAAAGCATCCCCTGGACCCTAGTCGTGTGCCGGGAGGGTCGTCCGGTGGGTCAGCCGCGCTGGTAGCAGCCGGTGTCGTGCCCGCCGCGCTGGGATCCGAGACCGGTGGGTCGGTCCGCCAGCCCGCGAGCTTCTGTGGGGTTGTCGGCGTGAAGCCGAGCTACGGACGGGTGAGCCGCTATGGGCTCGTGGCGTTCGGCTCCTCGCTCGACTGCGTCTCCGTCTTTGGCCGAACCGTGGACGATGCTGCCCGGGTCCTGAGCAGTATCAGCGGGCCCGACCCGCTCGACGCCACGACTGTCGACCGACCGCCCATGCAGGTCCCCAAGGCCCTGCCTGACCTGCGAGGCCTGACTGTCGGCCTTCCTCAGGAGTACTTCCCGGCCGACCTCGATGGCGGAGTCGCCACTGCGCTTCGGCGCACGACCGAGCGGATCCAGGCCCTCGGCGGCGAGGCCCGCCTGGTCTCGCTGCCCAACTCGGCCTATGCGGTACCGACGTACTATATCATCGCCCCGGCGGAGGCGGCGGCCAATCTGGCCCGCTATGACGGGGTGCGTTACGGGAGGCGGCGGGTTGGAGCCGAGGGAGACATCCGCGCATTGTATCGCACCACCAGAGGCGAGGGCTTCGGCGAGGAGGTGCGACGCCGGATCCTGGTCGGTACCTACGTGCTGAGCGCCGGCTACTACGACGCGTACTACAAGAAGGCCCAGCAGGTGCGGGCGCTCATCGCGGAGGATTTCCGGCGGGTATTCGACTCCGGAATCGATCTGCTCCTCACCCCGACCACCCCGACGCCCGCGTTCAAGGCAGGGGAGAAGACCGAGGACCCGGTCGCGATGTACCTGGCCGACATTTTCGTCTGCTCGATGAGTTTGGCGGGCCTCCCCGCCATGAGTCTGCCAGTTGGTCGCAGCGAAGGTCTGCCCATCGGGGCCCAGCTGGTGGCGCCGCATTTCGGCGAGGAGCGGATGTTGGCCGTGGCCCAGGTGCTCGAGCGGACGCTGGATCCGCTCGCGGAGGTGCGCTGATGGCGTGGGAGACAGTTATTGGGCTGGAGGTCCACGTTCAGCTGCATACCCGAACCAAGATGTTCTGTGGCGACCTGACTACGTTCGGCGATCCGCCCAACACCAATGTCTGCCCGGTATGCCTGGGTCTTCCGGGGGCGTTGCCCGTGCCCAACGCCGAAGCGATTCGCCTGGCGGTGCGGGGTGCCCTCGCGCTGGGGTGCACCGTGCACGAGACCAGCGTCTTCGCCCGCAAGAACTACTTCTACCCCGACCTGCCGAAGGGCTACCAGATCTCGCAGTTCGATCGGCCGCTTGCCACTGGAGGCAGTGTCGCCTTCGACTCGCCCGACCGGGGCCGGCTGCAGGTCGGCATCACCCGGCTTCACGTTGAGGAAGACGCGGGCAAGCTGCTGCACGACCGGTTCCCCGGAAAGACGGCGGTGGATCTCAATCGCGCCGGCACCCCGCTCGCCGAGATTGTGAGCGAGCCGGATCTCCGCTCTCCGGCGGAGGCCCGAGCGTACCTCACGACGCTGCGGCAGATCCTGGTCTACGCCGGCGTGAGCGAGTGCAGCATGGAGCAGGGAAGCCTGCGAGTGGATGCGAATCTGTCGATCCGGCCTGCCGGCACCTCCGGGCTCGGCACCAAGACCGAGGTGAAGAACATGAACTCCTTCGCCAACGTCGAGCGCGCCCTCGAGGCCGAGGGGGCCCGCCAGATCGCGATGGTGGAATCGGGACATCGGGTAGAACAGGTAACGCTTCTCTTCAATGCAGGAACCGGCCAGGTCAAGCCGACCCGATCGAAGGAAGAGAGCCACGATTACCGGTATTTCCCCGACCCCGACCTTCCGCCGCTGGTGCTGACTCCGGCCTGGATTGCCGAGCAGCGAGCCGGATTGCCTGAGCTGCCCGAGGCAAAGCGCGCGCGCCTCGAGGCCGCGCACGCGCTGTCCGCACAGGATGCCCGGGTCATCACCGCCGAAGCCGGGCTGGCGCACTACTTCGAGTCGGTGGTAGAGGCTGGGGCAGATCCCAAGGCCGCGGCCACCTGGGTCATGGGCGAGGTGATGACCACCTATAATGAAACCGGGTCCTTCCCTCTGCCGGCGGGGCGCCTGGCCGAGCTCATCGGCCTGGTGCGCGACGGGGTGGTGAGCCGCCAGGCGGCCAAGCGGGTGTACGCCGATCTGGCCCAATCGCCCGACGAGGACCCCAAGGCTGCGGCAGCCCGGCTGGGCCTGGTGCAGGTAAGCGATCAGGGCGCACTCACCGGCTGGGTGGATGAGGTCCTGGCCGCTCATCCGGCCGAGGTGGCCCGCTTCCGCGAGGGTGAGATCAAGCTGATGGCGTTCTTCGTGGGACAGGTGATGAAGCGGAGCAAGGGGAAGGCCGATCCGAAGGGGGTGCAGCCGGTGTTGCAGGAGCGTCTAGGCCAGCCGGTGTAACCACTACGGGTTCCTCACGGAGCCTGCCCTGAACGAAGTCGAAGGGCTCCGGAAGAGGAATCCGGTGAGACGCGTGCGGCTTCTTCTTTCTCCAGCGTGAGCAGACTCATCGGATCCACCGCGATCGTGCCGAGCCGCGTCACCCAGTGGAGATGCGGCCCGGTCACCCGCCCACTCTGACCCACCGCACCAATCCGCTGTCCTGCTGCTACTGTGTCTCCCGCCGTCACATCGGCACGGCTCAAGTGGAAGTAGGCCGTGACCAGCCCCTGCCCGTGGTCGATGTAGACCGCTTTGCCTGCGAGATAGAAGTCGGCAACCATGGCGATGACCCCCCGTCCTGCCGCCAGGACGGGCGCCCCAACGGCTCCGGCGAAGTCGGTTCCCAGATGCCGGCTCCTCACCTCGCCGTTGTACACTCGCGCGGCCCCGAAGGCGCTCGTGATCCGGCTGTCGCGCGGCACCCGGAACGGCCCCTGCCACAGGCGTGGATGGTTCTGTGAGGCGAGCGACACCTGTCTGCTGCGCGCGTTCTCCCGCTGGATTCGCGCCGCCGCGGCGGGATTGGGCTTGGCCATGGCGGGTGCCACCCTGATCGTTTCGCTCGGGTAGTTGGCCGCAACCACCGCGATCACTGTGTCGATCGTCGAGGTTCCGTCTCCATCCCCAACCTCGAGCATCACCGCCAGGGACTCTGATAACGTGACCGGGACGCCAACGAGCCCGCGATACTCCCCGGTGGGAGAGCGCTCGAAGTGGATTGGCTCACCGGCCGCGGTCCCGCCGAGCACATCTACGCCGTCCCACGGCAGCTGCACGATCAGCCACCGGACCGTCCCCTGCGTCAACGGTGCAGGTTCTACTCTGAGCTGAACGCGAGGGGATAATGAGTCTTGACCCGCCACTGGGTTTGGGGCCACGGCGCCTGCCATGGCGGCGACGACCGTGCAAAGGGCGCGTGATCTCAATCGGGTGGAAGAAATGCGCGGCGAGGTAAGATCAGCGATCGCCGCTGACCAGGCGGGTAGGGGATGGAGCGGTGCCTTCGGCTGCCCGCCAGGGAAGCTTCCGGCTGATCTTGGCCCAGTAGACCAGGGGCCGCTCGGGAAGGCCGAAGTGCTCGTCCGCGGCGTTCTGCAGCCGGACAGTGTCGCGCCGGCCGGCGTCCTGGAGAACTCGGCGGCGCATCTCCTTGGCCGTCTTCAGCGGGCGCTCGCCCGAAGGGTCCAGGTGACGGGCTGCCGGCACCGAGTCGGCCAGGAGCTCCATCATGAAATCGAACGAGAGGCCGAGGTGACGCTCCACATCGAGGTCGGTGAGGGGCCAGCGGCTGTATTCCCGGGCCACCTGACTCGCGCGCTGCCAGCTCGTGGTCTCGGTCAGGTGCACCATGCCCCGAAACAGCCGGCGGTTGGTGCGCACACTGAAAATCGTCGGCGCGATGATGCGATCGAGATGGGCGTCGGCGGGGGCATGGTCCAGCAGGATCACGTCCTTTGCAACCTTGGCGTACGCGTCGCCCAGATGGGCCTCGATCCGCGTCTCCCAGTATGAGTGGCCTACAGCGGCCGTGCTGCTGGTGAGCATCAGCTGGCGGGGCACAAAATAGTTATGCGCGATGGTATCGGCAGCGAGATGGCTGAGATAGCCCAGGCCAAAGGCGCGGAGCGAGTCGGTAGCCGCGAGATCGTGTATTTCCTGTCCGACGTGCCAGTAGTGGCAGTGCCGGCCCAGAGGGGCGTAGTGTTTGGCGATCGACGAATCGGCCGCGATGTTTCCGTAGAGAAAGTCGAAGGGATGAGCGCGGAGCAGATCGGCCACCGCCGCCGGCAAATATGGCAGGTTGGCGAGAACCGACTCTCCGAGGTAGATGTGGGTTCCCGGAGTCCAGGCATGGGCCTGCTCCGGTACTACGAGCAACACGAGCCCCACGCCCAGCACAGCGAGCGCGAGGCGGGTCAAGGTCATCAGCGGCTCGGCACCAGCATCCGGCGTACCCGCTTCAGGACCCCGCCGCCCCGGCGCAGGGAGCGGAAGGCAGCCGCGAGATCAAGCGCGCCGCTCTCGATTTCGTCGTGAACCACGTCGTACAGCGTCTCCAGGTCCTGGAGCTTCGCCTCGATCCGGTCCACGGCCCGCACCGTCTTGCGCCGGAGCCGGCGCGAGGTCTGGGCGAATGCACCCGCCTCGTGCCGCACCAGGACCATCACCTCCTGCGCCTGCTCCGTCAGACTGTGAACCCCCTTGAGGGTTCGGGCGATGTCATCCTGGAGGCCGTCTACCAGGGTGCCGATCTTCTTGGCCTGTTCCGCTACCCTGAACGCCGCAATGGCCACGGCGATGCCCATTCCGAGGAAGGAGAGCGCCAGGAGCGCCAGCGATATAGCTACGGTCGGCCCTACCCAGTCCTGGGTGGTACCGACCTGCAACACTGCCAGTGTCCACATATTCAGTACCTCCGACTCGCGACGCCAAGGATGGGCGGGCACCTCCCCCTGGCTAATACAAAGGGGTCTCGGCACCACCGCAACCCCCTGGCCTCCGCTTGACGCGATTCACCGGCCAGTTCAGCTTTGTCCATGCCTCCTCGTTTTCTGGTCCAAGGTGGACGCCCGCTTCGCGGAACGGTGCGCCCGGCCGGCAACAAGAACGCCGCCCTCCCTATCCTTGCCGCTACCATTCTGGCCGACGGTCCCGTCGACCTCGAGAACATACCGCGCATCCGCGACGTCGAGACCATGCTGGCGTTGCTGGCGGATCTCGGTGCCAGCGCAGAGTGGACTGGAGCGAACTCGGTGCGGGTGGACACCCGCAGCGTCAAGCCGAAGGCACTCGATCCCTCGCTCTGCGCCAAGATCCGCGCTTCGATCCTCCTGGCCGGCCCCATGCTGGCTCGCTTTGGCAGCGTCACGCTGCCACCCCCGGGCGGCGACGTCATCGGCCGGCGCCGGGTCGACACCCACTTCCTGGCCCTGGAGCATCTCGGTGCATCGGTCATGGTGGGCGATCGCTACGAGCTGGAGGCCAAGGAACTCAAGGGCGACGACATCTTCCTCGACGAGCCCAGCGTCACCGGTACCGAGAACGCCTTGATGGCTGCCGTCATGGCCAAAGGTCGAACGGTTCTCCGTAATGCCGCGTGCGAGCCCCACGTGCAGGATCTGGCCCGATGTCTGGTGGCCATGGGTGCCGAGATCGGCGGGATCGGCTCGAACATCTATACCATCGAAGGCGGACGTCCACTCGTGGGCACGTCCTACACCATCGGGCCGGATCACATCGAGATCGGCAGCTTCATCGGCCTGGCTGCGGTCACCAATGGCGATATCGTCATCGAGCCGGTCCGCCAGGAGGACCTTCGCAGCACCATCCTCGGGTTCGAACGCCTCGGCATCCGCCCCAAGATCGAAGGCAACCGACTCACGGTGAGCTCGGGCCAGGAACGGAGAGTCCGTCCCGACCTGGGCGGGCACGTGCCGAAACTGGAGGACGGGCCTTGGCCCGCGTTTCCTGCCGACGTCATGTCTACCACGATCGTCACCGCCACGCAGTGCTCCGGCATGCTGCTGGTCTTCGAGAAGATGTTCGAGTCCCGCCTCTTCTTCGTGGACAAGCTGATCGGGATGGGTGCGCGGATCGTGCTCTGTGACCCGCACCGGGCTGTGATCTCGGGACCGTCGCCCCTGAGGGGCGGCATCGTGGAGTCGCCCGATATCAGGGCCGGCATGGCCATGGTCCTGGCCGCCCTGGCCGCCGAAGGCCCCAGCACGATTCACAACGTGGGCCAGATCGAGCGGGGGTACGAGCGAATCGACGAGCGGCTGCGGGCCCTTGGCGCGGAGATCGAGCGGGTGGATGGGTAGGAAGCGGGTCAGCGGGTCAGCGGGGCAGCGGGGCAGCAAATCCGCACCAGATACTGCGGCTGAAATCGAATCCCAATCGTCACAGATCCGCGAGACCCCCCTTCCAGGCGCGGTCCCTCGTTTCGAAATCCCGACATGGCGCGAACGCTACGGAATCGTAGCCGGTATCACCGGGCGCGGCTCAGAGCCGGGTCGTGGGTTCGACCTCGGCCTTTGGAGCGACGCACCGGTCGGGGAGGTGATGAGCCGCTGGCGCGGGTTCCGCCGCCAGTTGCCTGAATTCGCGGCGGTTGCTTTGGGCAACCAGGTGCACGGCGTTGAGGTGATGAGCATAGATGCCGGCCGCGGGTGGCTCCAGGTCGAGGGGATCGATGGCTGGATCACCACCGCGCCCGGGATCCTCCTGACCGTGACGATTGCCGATTGCGTGCCGGTCTATCTGGTCGTGCCCGGCCGGGCCGTGGCGCTGCTCCACGCAGGCTGGCGCGGTACCGCCGGCGGGATCCTGGGACGGGGAGTGGAGCAGTTGCGAGGTGGGACTGGGTGCTCATCATCGGATATTGTAATGCATTGCGGAGTGGGTATTTGCGGTGCATGTTATGAAGTAGGTTCTGAGGTCATGCAGGGCTGCGGAGTGCCGGCCGAAGGACCAGGACCCTGGCACCTCGACCTGCGGGAGCGGCTGCGGGCGCAGGCCCAACGGCTTGGCCTCAATCACGTCAGCAGCTCCGGATGGTGTTCGGCCCACGACCGGACCTCCTTCTATAGTCACCGGGCCTCGGGCGGGACTGACGGGCGGATGGTCGCCTATATAGGAATGCCGGTGGGGCAGCGGGGCGGCGGGGCCGCAGGGCAGTCGTGAAGGAAATGGATTCGTGGTGTGCTTTGGCTGCCCGTCTGCCCCGCTGCCCATCTGCCCCGCCTAATTGACTCCAACCTGATTCCCGAGTAATATTTACCTGCTGTCCCGGGAGGCGCCTGGATCGGGCCGACTGTCGATGTGGGGGAGTTCCCCCACATTTTTTTTCTTTCTTTGCCGATGTCTGCCGACGCGCTTCTCACACCGATTCGCGATCACATCGCCGGGCTCGGATTCGAGCTGGTCGATCTCAAACGAACCGGAACGTCGCAGCGCCCCATCCTGCAGGTGCGGGTGGACCGACCCGACAGCCGACCTGGCCAGGGAGTGACGGCCGACGACTGTGCGGTGATCAGCCGGTCCCTCGAACGTTTCCTGGAAAACAGGGCGATGGTCGGGTCGCGCTACGTGCTGGAAGTCTCATCGCCCGGGCTTGAGCGGCCGTTGCGGTGGCCCGAGCACTGGCGGCGGTTCGTGGGGCGGCAGGCGCGAGTCCGCGCCTCGTCACTCTCGGGAAAGACCCGGGTGGAGATCCTGGGAGTTCCCGATGACGAGCATGTGCTGCTCCGGCTGGAAGACGGGTCCCAGGTGACGGTGGCGCTCGATTCGATTCGGGAGGCGGCATTGGTGGTGGACTGGGAGATACTCGGTAAACGCGGCAGGGGGTGAATGGATGGCTGGTTCGACTGAGATGTTGGCCGCGTTCCGCGAGCTGACCACGGCAAAGCAACTCGAACGCTCCGATCTGCTGGAGCTTCTGCGGGACGGCATTCATGCCGCCCTGGTACGCAAGTTCGGACCCAATGTCCGCTTCGAGCTCAGCGTGGACGAGCTGCAGGGGACTATCAAGGTCGTCCGGCTGCGGCAGGTTGTGGAAACGGTGGAAGACGCCAGCTGGCAGATCACTCTGGAGGAAGCCCAGTACGAGGACACCGACTTCCAGATCGGGGACATGCTGGAGGAAGAAGTCCCCTTCGCCGAGTTTGGCCGGCTCGCGGTGCAGGCGGCCAAGCAGCGGATCATCCAGCGCGTCCGGGAAGGGGAGCGGGCCCGCATCCGTGAGGAGTTCACCTCCAAGGTCGGTGAGCTGCTCTCGGGCGAGGTGCAGCAGATTGAGCGCGGTAAGCTGGTAATCATGCTGAACAAGTTCCGCGAGGCCGAAGCGATCGTGCCCTACCGGGAGCAGAACCACCGGGAGCACTTCCATCAGGGCGACACCATCCGGGCCGTGCTGAAGCGGCTGGAGGAGACTCCTAAGGGGCCGCGGCTCATCCTGTCGCGGGGCGATCCGCTCTTCGTGAAGGCGCTCTTCAAGCTGGAAGTCCCCGAGATCCAGCAGCAGGTAGTCGAGATCCGCGCCATCGCCCGCGAGGTCGGCAGCCGCACCAAGGTCGCCGTGATCTCTCGCGATGACGCCATCGATCCGGTGGGCGCCTGCGTCGGCCTCAAGGGCTCGCGGGTGCAGGCGGTCGTGAACGAGCTGGGCGGAGAGCGCATCGACATCGTACCCTGGTCGCCCGATCCCGAGCGGTTCGCCCGGCTGGCATTGGCGCCGGCTCGCGTGGCCAAGGTCTTCTCCGATCCCGACGCCAAGACCATCCAGGCTGTGGTCGACGAGGACCAGCTCTCGCTCGCCATCGGGCGGAACGGGCAGAACGTCCGCCTGGCATCCGAGCTCACCGGCTGGAAGATCGATCTCTACTCCAGCCGCGAGTGGCTGGAGCGCGGTGGCGAAGGCCCGCTGTTCGCGCCGCTGCCGCCGGAGGAGGAAATGGCCGGAAAGGTTCCGCTCAGCGAGTTGAAAGGCTTGTCGCCCGACCTCACCGGGATTCTGGAGAGCGCCGGCTACAAGATGCTCAATGACATCCTGGACCTAGAGCGCGAGGACATCGCCAAGATTCCCGGCATGATGCCCGAGGCGGCCGATCAGCTCATGGCGTTTCTCTCCGAGCTTACTACGGATGAGGAGAGCAGCGAGGAATCCCGGCCCAAGGCATGAGCGGCCTGCTCGGCCTCATCGGCCTGGGATATCGGGGCCGCCGCATCGTCGTTGGCGTGGATGGGGTCAGAAGAGAGTTGCAGGGGGGAGAGTGTTGGTGCGTGGTGGTGGCGGAGGACGCCAGCCCGCGCGCCGTCGACAAGGTGGTCCGGCTGGCGGCCGCCAGGAATGTGCCGTTGTTGTCCGGACCGAGCGCCGCAGCGATCGGCGCGCAGTTGGGTAAACCGCCCGTGATGGCGGTAGGCGTACGGGACCGCGCGTTGGCCAGCGGCATGGTGCAGCTGGCGCCGGTACGCTCCTGATGGAGGCATGAGTGGTTAAAACTCGAGTTCACGATCTGGCAGCGGAGTTCGGCGTCGCCCCTGAGCAGCTCCTCAACATGCTCAAGGACATGAATATCTTCGTGCGTAGCCACTTGTCGGCCCTGGAAAGCGATCAGGTCTCCGCCGTCCGGGTGCGCTGGGAGAGGGACAAGCGGAAGAGCGCCGACGAGCCGGCCGCGAAGAAGGGACGGCGCAAGGCGGCCAAGCCCGCGCCTGCACCGGCGCCGGTCGAGGCAAAGCCGTCCAAGCGGCGCCGCACGGCAGCTGAGGTGGCACAGGTCGAGGCACAAGTCCAGGCAGAAAAGGCGGCAGAAATGGCCGCGCTGGAGCTGGAGCGCCCCGTCATCCACGAGCCCGAAGAGGCCGCCCCAACCCAGACGCTCGAGGAGCGGGCCCGGGCCTTGTTCAAGGACCTGCCGCCCGCGCCGCCCGAGACCGAAGAGATCGAGCCCGCCGCCGCCACGGAGGAGCCCGTCAACGGTTGCGCTCCCGAACCCCGACCCGCCGTACCGGCATCCAGCGCGCCGCGCGCGCCGTTCATTCCGCCCCGGGTGCAACGGCCCGCTGCCGCGCCCAGTCGCGGACCAAAGCCGGTCTTCAGCAGCAGTGCACCCGCCAACCAGTCACGGCCCAGCAGTTCGCCCTCACGGCCGGGGGCTCCCGCACGCCCCAGCGGCGGGCCGCCTCAGCGCCCGGGTAGCGATCGCAGCGCCCCACCGGTGCGGACCTTCGGGCCCGATGCCGAGAAGGGGGGCGGCAGGAAGCGGGGCAAGAAAGGTAAGCGCTCGTCAGTGGATCAGGACGCAGTGCAAGCCAACATCATGCGCACCCTCCAGGGCATGAAGGGCCCAGCCGGGCGGAAGGGTCGGCGCACCGATGAGCCCTCATTCCAGGCGGTCCAGGCTGGCCGGATGGCCGAGGAAAAGGAGCGGGAGAAGACCCTCGTCCGGGTCAACGAGTTCGTGTCGGTGTCGGAGCTCGCCGCGGCCATGAAGGTGCCCGCCACGCAGATTGTCCAGTTCGCGTTCAAGGAGCTGGGCTTGATGGTGACGGTCAACCAGCGGCTGGACTTCGACCAGATCGAGCTGATCGCGTCGGCCTTTGGTTTCCAGGCGGTCCGCGAAGACGAGTACGCCGCCGAAGCCGAGCTGGACCGGGCGGAAGAGAATCCGGAGGAATTGGTTTCCCGGCCGCCGGTGGTAACCATCATGGGTCACGTCGACCACGGAAAGACTTCGCTGCTCGATTACGTGCGCAAAGCGAACATCGTGGCCGGCGAGGCCGGCGGAATTACCCAGCACATCGGCGCCTATCACGTCGAGCTGCCGGGGGACAAGCGGATCACATTCCTCGACACCCCGGGACACCAGGCCTTCACCGCCATGCGGGCTCGTGGTGCCCAGGTTACCGACATCGTCGTGCTCGTGGTGGCGGCGGACGACCAGGTGATGCCGCAGACCATCGAGGCGATCAGTCACGCCCGGAACGCGGGCGTGCCGATGATCGTCGCCATCAACAAGATCGACCTGCCGACCGCCAATGTGCCGAAGGTGAAACAGGACCTGCTGCAGCACAATGTCGTGCTGGAGGAGTTCGGTGGCACCGCGCTTTCGGCCGAGATCTCCGCCAAGAAGGGGACCGGTGTCGATCACCTGCTGGAGCAGATCCTGCTTCAGTCGGAGATTCTCGATCTCAAGGCCAACCCGGGCGGCAAGGGGCACGGCACAGTGCTCGAGGCCACCCTCGATCCGGGGAAGGGTCCGCTGGCCACCATCCTGGTCCAACGGGGGACGCTCACCGGAGGCGACAACTTCATCTGCGGGCGGTTCTCCGGCCGGGTGCGCGCGCTATACGACGAGCGCGGCAAGGCGGTCAAGACGGCCGGCCCCTCGATTCCGGTGCAGATCCTCGGCTTCGAGGGCGTGCCCGCGGCCGGCGACATCTTCGCGGTCGTAACCGACGCAGTGGAGGCCCGGGAGATCGCCCAGAAGCGCCAGCGACTGGAGCGCGAAGCCCAGAACCGGCGCAGCGCCAAGGGCACGTCGCTCGAGGACTTCAGCCGCGCCCTCAAGGAGGGCGAGGTCACCATGCTCCGCATCATCATCAAGGCGGATCAGGGCGGCCCGGCAGAAGCCCTGGCCGACGCGCTGGCCCAGCTCAGCACCAGTGAAGTCCGGGTGGACGTGGTTCACCGGGGCGTGGGCGCCATCACCGAGAGCGACATCCTGCTGGCCAAGGCCTCCGGCGCCATCGTGCTCGGGTTCCACGTCCGGCCCGATTCCAATGCGCGGTCAGCGGCGGAGCGGGAGCAGGTGGACGTGCGCACCTACCGCATCATCTACGAGGCGGTCGAGGACGTCAGGAATGCCCTCGAGGGATTGCTGAAGCCGGAGGAGCGGGAAACCGTGCTGGGCGACGCCGAAGTGCTCCAGCTCTTCAAAGTGAGCAAGGTCGGCACCATCGCCGGGTGCATGGTACGGAGCGGCACCATCGCGCGGACGGCCAAGGCGCGCGTGGTTCGGGACGGC
>Ga0180121_10000275_pt1 | contig 20655 bp, 19 predicted proteins | sample AntDrymUQ5402106_2_FD_129676 | JGI IMG/M metagenome (GOLD analysis project Ga0180121, IMG submission 129676) | Polar desert sand microbial communities from Dry Valleys, Antarctica - metaG UQ540 (21.06) (version 2) (version 2) | ecosystem: Environmental > Terrestrial > Soil > Desert | place...
CGCGTCGAGCGGCCGAGTCGGCTCGGTCGAGCAGTGGGCGTTCGAGGCGATCAACGGTCTGCCCGATGCCCTGGAGCCGATCGCCAACGCCGCCCAGTTCCTGGGAGTGCTCGCGATCGGTCCGGTGGTGGCGGTCATCGCCCTGATCGCTCGCCGGCCTCGGCTCGCGATCGCGGCCCTGCTCGCCACGGCCGGCAAGCTCCTCGGCGAGCGCGCGCTCTGGGAGATCGTGCAGCGGGAGCGGCCCGTGGTGACCGAGCCCGGCGCCATCATCCGCGCAGGGGTGGCGACGACCGGCCTCTCGTTCGTGAGCGGACACGTGGTGCTCGTCACGTGCCTCGCGTGGATCGCGACCCCGTACCACCACGGGCGGTGGCGGATCCTTCCGTGGATCGCCGTCAGCCTGGTCGGATTGGCCAGGATCTACCTCGGCGCGCACAACCCCCTGGACGTGATGGGCGGACTCGGCATGGGCCTCGCGGTCGGCGGCGCCGTCAACCTCGCGATCGGTGTGCCGCGTGATCCACGCGGCACCCCCGGCGGCTAGCCTCCGAGCTCGACCGGCGCGCCCACGAGCGAGCCGTACTCGGTCCACGAGCCGTCGTAGTTCTTGACGTTGTCGTAACCCAGCAGCTCTTGCAACGCGAACCACGTGTGCGAGGAGCGCTCGCCGATGCGGCAGTACGCGATGATCTCCTTGTCTGCCGTGATGCCCTCGGCTTCGTAGAGCTCGCGCAGCTCGTCGGCGCTCTTGAACGTGCCGTCGTCGTTCGCCGCCTTCGCCCACGGGATGTTCGCGGCCCCCGCGATGTGGCCCGGCACCTGCGACTGCTCCTGCGGAAGGTGATCGGGCGCGAGCTTCTCGCCGCGGTACTCCTCGGGCGAGCGAACATCCACGAACCCGCTGGCGCCACCGACCTTGCCGATCACCTCGTCGCGCATCGCGCGGAGCTCGGGTCGCTCGGCGCCCGAGATCTCGTACCCGGTGGCCTCATAGCTCGGCAGGTCCTGAGTGAGCTCGCGACTCTCGAGCTCCCACTTCTTGCGTCCGCCGTTGAGCAGCTTGACCTGATCGAACCCGCGTAGCTTCAGAAGCCAGTACGCGTAGGCCGCGAACCAGTTGTTATTCCCGCCATAAAGCACGACTGTCGAGTCCGGGCCGACGCCGGCTTCGGACAGGAGTTGTGAGAAACCTACCTGATCACGGAAGTCTCGCCCGACCTCGGTGTGCAGGTCGGTCGTCCAGTTCCACTTCACCGCGCCGGCGATGTGGCCCTTGTCGTATGCGGTCGTGTCCTCGTCGACCTCGATCATCCGCACGTTGGAATCGTGGAGGTGGTCCTCGAGCCAATCGGTGCTGACGAGCACCTCAGGATTGGCGTAGTCGGCCATGTCAGTTCGCTCCTTCTGTGTCGTCGAGCACGGATCGCGCTTCGCCGGTCGGTCCCTGCAGGCGCGATACCTACCGCACGTGAGCGTGGGCCGTCAAACGACGAGTTCCGCCGAACGACGTCAGAAGATGCCGAGGGACGCCTTCGCCTCGTCGGACATCATCTCTGGCGTCCACGGTGGGCGGATCACGAACTCTGGCCTCACCTCATCGACCCCCGGCAGACCGCGCAGGAACGACCGCATCTGATCTTCGATCATCGGACCGATCGGACAACCCATGGTGGTCAGTGAGTATTCGATGTCGACGCCGCCGTCATCGTGAACCACCACGTCGTACACCAGGCCGAGGTCGACGATGTTCAGACCGAGCTCGGGGTCGATGACGTTCTTCAGGGCCTCGAGGACCGCCTCGCGGGTGCCTCCCGAAGGCCCTTCGACGCCGTCGGCTGTCGCGTTCGTGTCGCTTCCTGGGTCAACAGCAATCTCATCGGGCATACGCGCATCCTGTCTCGACTCGTCCTATCCTGAACAGCGTACCTGTCTTCCCCACAAGCGAAGGAGCTCGATCCGATCATGGCTTCCGAGTCGCCGATCCGCGCCTTGATCGTGGACGATCATCCGGTCACGCGGGAAGGCTTGCGCACCGCGCTGGAGCTTTCCGACGAGGTCGTCGTGGTCGTGGGCGAGGCTGCCAACGGTGAGGAAGCGGTCGATCGCGCCCGCGATCTCTCGCCCGACGTGGTCTTCATGGACGTCCGGATGCCTGGCATGGACGGCATCGAGGCCACCAGGCGGATCCGCCAGGCGGCGCCGGCCACCAAGGTCATCCTGATCACGATCGACGAATCGCGCGGCGCGATCAGCGAGGCGATCCAGGCGGGGGTCTCGGGCTACCTGCTGAAGGATGCCTCGCCGGACGCGCTCGTCGACGCGGCCCGCAACGCGATCGAGGGCAACGCCGTGATCCACCCCCAGCTCACCAAGACGTTCATCGACGAGGTGCGCATGGCCGGCACGGAAGGTCCGCGATCGACACCGCTGTCGAAACGCGAGCGCGAGATCCTGCAGAAGGTCGCCGACGGGTCGACCACGAGGCAGGTCGCGACGGAGCTCGGCATCTCTCCGCACACGGTGAAGACGCACCTCGAGCGCATCTTCGAGAAGCTCAGCGCGAACGACCGGGCACAGGCTGTCGCGATCGCGATCCGCACCGGCATCGTGCACTGACACCCTCCTCAACCGCTTCCGGCTCCAGCCGATATGAACTGCACGATGGTGCACTCCGTGCTGCTCTTCGACGCGCCGGGCGCGGTCTCCGCGCTCCATGCTGCGATGGCCGGTCGCGACGACCTCGTCGTCGAGATGTCGACCGACGCGCTCCGGGCGCTCGAGGCGGCGGCGCGCACGCGGCCCGACGTGATCGTCTCCCGCCTTTCGATCGATGGCTTCAGCGGCACAGAGCTGCTCACTCGCTTCCAGACCTCGTCGCCGGGCTCGGCCATCGTGGTGCGGTTCGGCACCGACGACCTGGCGCGCCTCTCGACGTGTCTGAGGAGCGGTGCGAAGGGCATCGTCGCGACCGACGATGACGACGATGCAGTCATCAGCGTGATCCGGAAGTTGACCGCCTCCACCCCCGGCGCGACGACCGCCGGCAACGGCGGCGTGACCCTCTCCGACCGGGTCGCCCTCGAGCTCGGCATCACGATCGCCGATCGCCTCACGGAGACCGACGTGCTTCGCCACGAGCTCGGCGACTTGCGTGACAAGGTCTCGCAGGGGACGGCCGCGAAGGCCGACTTCCTTTCGAACATCTCCCATGAGCTCCGTACGCCCGTCACGGTCGCCAAGGGCATCGCCCACGTGCTCCGGAACCCCGGCATCGACGACAGCGAGCGCTCGGAATTCCTGGATGCGCTGCGACTTTCGCTCGACAACCTCATGGGCATCGTCGACGAGATCATCACGATGTCGGAGCTCGAGCGCGGCACGTTCGAGCTCCATCTGGCTGACATCGACCTGACGCCCATCGCGCACGCCGTCGTGACCAGCACGCGCGAACGTCATCCGTCGATATCCATCGAGGCGTCGATCGCCGCCTCGCTCCCTGTGACCGCCGATCCCGATCGGGTCGCGGGCGTCGTGGAAGAGCTGCTCGACAACGCCTGCCGCTTCTCCCTTGACGGTGCCTCGGTCGAGATCTCAGCTCGCTCGATGTCGGAGGGCATCGTCGTGAACGTCACCGATCACGGGGATGGTCTCGACCGCAACGTGGCGAAGCGCTCGTTCGACGAACCGTTCTCCACCGGTGAAGGAGTGCTCAGGAAGACGAAGGCCGGCGTCGGAGTCGGTCTGCACCTGGCCCGCCAGCTCGTCATCGAGCACGGTGGCACACTGTGGACCGATCCGCTTCCCGGCGGCGGCACCCGCGTGGCGTTCTGCATCCCCGCGAGTGGCGCGACGACTCCCGCACACCAGGCAGATCCCGCCTGAGCGCCTGCCGAGCGCCGCTTCACGCTGGCACGTATCCTCGGTGTCGCCTATCCTCGCTCAAGAGGTCCCTTGCGGAGAACCCTTCTAGGAATCACCATCGCTCTCGTGGGCGCCGGGTGTGGCGCACCCTTCCCAGCCGACCCCCCGGTCCTCGGGGCGTCTATCGAGATCTCGTCATCACCGAGTCCGTTCACGCAGGTGAAGGCCGGCCCGGTCACTGCGTTCGTTCCCGACGGCTGGAAAGCCCATCCTCCGGCGGGGGGCGGATTCCGGGGCGGATTCTCGGCATCACCTCATCCCGATCGGTGGCGTCATATGGATGGGGGCGTCGCCGGCATGTCCGCGACCTGGGTCGACGCCACCAGGATCGGCATGCCGTCGGACTTCTACTACCTCGCGGCCACCGGCCCCCTGTTCTCGAGCCTCACCGATTCCCGTCGCTGCAACCCGGAATCCCGCCGCGTCTTCGTCGACCGCATGCCGACCTTCTCGGGGCGAGTCCCTGCTGAAGGGGACTTCGTCGCCCGAGGTGAGGGCACCTGCACGGTGCGTGGGGTGTCGACCCGATGGGCGTACTTCGTCGCAGCGCCCGGCTACGGTCCCGTGCGCGAGGTAGGGATCGCCGCATCCGGGCTCTACGTGGTGGTGGCCGTCACACCCGAGAACGAGCGGGCGTCGTCGTTGTTGCGACGGCTCATCCAACACACGTCGTTCGGAGGATCGTCGGTCGACGATCTCGTCGATGCCGCGTCCGGGCTCGTTCGAGCACAGTGAGGCGCCGCTCTCGTTGTGCCGCGTGTCAGGTCATCTGGGACTGCGATCGACGAACGGAGGTCTGACCACCCCAGCGGCGCCCCGCCTTCCCCGGATGTCGACCTCGACGGTATCGCCGACCGTCGCGACATCGACAGGCCACAGGTACGCGAGCCCGATGCCGGTCTGGAGCATCGGTGAGTATGTGCCGCTCGTGACCTCGCCGATCAGCTGATCACCGATGAACACCGGGTAGTGCGCCCGCGGGATGTGGCGGCGTTCGCGCATGCGCAGGCCGAGCAGCCGGCTCGGCAATCCCCCATCGCGCTGACGCAGCAGCGACTCTCGTCCCCGGAACTCGCCGGCATCGAAAGACACTGCCCACGACAGGCCGGCCTCAAGCGCCGTGACCGACTCGAAGAGATCCTGCCCGTAGAGCGGGTACCCCATCTCCAGACGCAGCACGTCACGGGCAGCGAGCCCGCACGGCATGCCCCCGAAGGGCTCCATCGCCTCCAGCAGGTCGCTCCAGAGCGCGTGGGCGACGTCTTGGAACGTGAAGAGCTCGAAACCGATCTCGCCGGTGTACCCGGATCGGGTCACGATCACGGGCCGGCGCCGATACTCCGACTCGACGCATTGCATGAATGCGAGGTCGCCCGCCCCGGGGAAGATCCGCTCCATCACGTGCATCGACTCGGGCCCCTGTACCGCGAGGAAGCACCAATCCTGGTGGTACATGAGGTGCACGCGGTCGTCGGCAGGGGTTTCCTCGAGGATCTGCAGCACGCGATGCGCGTTGGCCGCGTTCGGCACCACGAAATACCGCTGCTCGTCGAGCCGGTACACGATGAGGTCCTCGATCACCCCGCCGCCCTCGTTCAACACAAGGTTGTAGAGCGCTTCTCCGACCGATGCCCGTGCGAGGTCGTTGGTGACGACCCGTTGCAGCATGCCGAGCGCACCGGGACCAGTGACCTCGACCTTGCCGAGATGCGTGAGATCGAACAGGCCGACGCGCTCGCGAACCGCTTCGTGCTCGCGCAGCGCGCCGACGTACTCGATCGGCATGCGCCACCCGCCGAAGGGTCCAAGCTTGGCGCCGAGGGCTTCGTGCTCAGCCTCGAGCGGCGTGTGCATCAGCTCGGGGGGTTCGTCCACGCCGGGCATCGTAGCCGCTCGAAGCAAGCCCGGTAGACTGGCGCATGGCATGGGTGACACCTACGACGTAGCCGTGATCGGCGGAGGCACAGCGGGGTACTCCGCCGCACTCCGAGCAGCTCAGCTCGGACTCCGCGTCTGTCTCGTCGAGCGTGAGGGCCGCCTCGGCGGCACATGTTTGCTCAGAGGCTGCATACCCACCAAGGCGCTGTTGCAGTCAGCCGCCGTCATGGACGCCGTGAAACGGTCGGGCGAGTGGGGGATCAAGGCTTCGGGCGAGCCCGATTGGGTTGCCGTGAAAGCGTTCGAGGATTCGATGGTCGACAAGCTGGTCAAGGGCGTCACGGGCCTCGTGGAAGCACGCAAGATCGAGGTGGTGCACGGTCTCGCGGCGTTGGTGCCCGGCGCAGCGGCGGTCGAGGTCGACGGCACCCGCATCGATGCCCGAGAGATCGTGATCGCCACAGGATCGGCTCCGAAGATGTTGCCCGACGTCGCGCTCACCGATCGCATCATCACCAGCGACCAGGCGCTGTGGTACGACCGCATCCCCGACTCGGCGGTCGTGATCGGCGCCGGAGCGGTCGGCCTCGAGTTCGCGTCGCTCTACCGGTCGTTCGGTGCCGACGTGACCCTTCTCGAAGCGCTGCCTCGTCTCGCCCCGCTCGAGGACGACGACGTGTCGGCCCAGATCGTGCGGGCATTCCGCAAACGCGGCATCTCGACCGCCGTGGGCGTGACGGTCCAGCAGGTCGAAGACACCGAAAACGCCGTACAGGTCACCTATGGATCTGGGGACGACGTCGCGACCGTGACCGCCGATATCTGCCTCGTTGCGACCGGCAGAGGTCCGGTGACCGATGGGCTCGGTCTCACCGAAGCGGGCGTATCGACACACGAGAAGGGGTTCGTGAACGTCGACGCGGACCTTCACACCAACGTCGACCACGTCTGGGCGATCGGCGACGTGGCGTCCACGCCCCTGCAACTCGCCCACGTGGCGTTCACCGAGGGGTACGCGGTCGCCGAACGCATCGCCGGGCTCGAGGTTGCCGAGATCGACTACGTGAACATCCCCAAGGTCACCTACTGCACGCCCGAGATCGCGAGCGTCGGCCTGACCGAAGGGCAGGCGCGCGAGGCCGGGCTCGACGTCGTGGTCGAAACGGTCGACTTCCGAGCCATCGGCAAGGCCAACATGCTGGGCGAGGGCGGGTTCGTGAAGCTCGTCGCCGAGACGGCCGGTCCGGTGCGAGGTGTGCATATGATCGGGCCGCACGTGACCGACCTGATCGCAGAAGGCATGCTGATCGTGAACTGGGAAGCGATGCCCGGTGAGGTCGCAGCCATGATGCACCCCCACCCGTCCCTATCCGAAGGCATCGGCGAAGCGCATCTGGCGCTCGCCGGCAAACCCCTGCACACCCCGTAAGGAGCGCATCGAGTGGCGACCGAGGTCGATCCGACCGCCGCACCCTCTTCACCCGCCGAGACGCCGGGGGCCGGGCGGACTCTGTCCGACGACGTGCTCGTCGAGATGCTGCACATGCTGAAGCTCTGCCGCTACTTCGACGAGCGCATGGAGGCTCTGTACCGCCAGGGCCGGCTTCCCGGCGCGATCTACTCGGGCCGAGGTCAAGAGGGCACCCACGTCGGCGTGGCGTGGGCGCTCCGCGACGACGATTCCCTGTTCCCCACCCACCGCGACCTTTCCGCGCAGCTCGCGAAGGGGCTCGACCTCAAACGGGTCATGGCGCAGTTCTGGGCGCGCATAGACGGCTACACGCGCGGACGCGACGGCAACAGCCACATCGGAGACTGGGCAGGCACCCGGACGTTCACGGTGATGTCGCACCTGCCGATCGCGTACCCGGTCGCGGCGGGCGCGGCGCTCGCGTACAAGTTGAAGGGTGAGCCGAACGTGGCGCTCGCGATCTGCGGCGACGGCGCGACATCGAACGGACGCTGGCACGAGTCGCTGAACACGTCCGCGATCTTCCGCTTGCCGGTCGTGTGGGTGGTGAACAACAACCAGTTCGCGTACTCGGCGCCCAATCCGCTCGAGTTCCCCACCCCCACGATCGCCGAGCGCGCCGTCGCCTACGGCATGCCGGGTGTGCGGGTCGATGGGGGCAACGTGCTCGAGGTGTACGAGGCCACTCGAGATGCGGTCGAGCGTGCGCGGGCGGGCGAGGGCCCGACGCTGATCGAATCGGTGTCGCTGCGGTGGCGCGGTCACGCCGGACACGACCCAGCGAAGTACATGCCCGACGAGCTGCTCCAGAAGTACATGGCCGATCATGACCCGGTCCGCAACCTCGAGGACCGCATGCTCCACGAGGGTGTCGTGACGAGCGAGCAGATCGACGAGATCGCGAAGCGTGTCGAAGCGGAGTTCGAAGAGGGCTACGAGTACGCGCTCGCTTCGCCGTTCCCGGAGCCGGACGACGCGACGAAGGGCTTATGGGTCGACGACGGCTACTGGACGAGCGAGCCCGGCCGCGGCGGCGGCACGGAGGCCGGCTGATGGCCCAAGAGACCGAACCGAAGACCGAACGGAAGACCGAACGGAAGACCGGACAGCCGAAGATCGAGTCTGGCGCTGCCGGCCACGGCGCGGAGCCGCGCGGAAAGCGCACCGACGATGGGCAAGCCACCTACCTGATCGCCATCGCCGAGGCGCTCTGGGAAGAGATGGAGCGCGACGAGCGCGTCTACATGCTCGGCGAGGACATCGGCGTCTACGGCGGCGCGTTCAAGATGACCGAGGGATTCCTCGACCGGTTCGGCAGCAACCGAGTCATCGACACGCCGATCGCCGAAGAGACGATCGTCGGCATGGCGGTCGGTTCCGCCATGGAAGGGCTCCGCCCCGTCGCCGAGTTCCAGTACGCGGACTTCATGTCGTCGGGTTTCGACGAGATCTCCACCGTGCTCGGCCGGTATCACTACCGCTCGGGCGTGCCGCTTCCGGTCGTCCTTCGAGGACCTTCGGGCGGGTACGTGCGCGCCTCTTCGTTCCACTCGGTGAATCCTGAACCGTGGTTCGCCTACGGCGGCGGCATCAAGATCGTGTGCCCCTCGTTCCCCGCCGACGCGAAAGGGCTGATGAAGTCGGCGGTGCGCGACGACAACCCCGTGATGTTCCTCGAGCACAAATGGATCTACCGTCGCATCAAGGAACAGGTGCCGACCGACCCCGACTTCCTCGTGCCGATCGGCGAGGCAGACGTCAAGCGCGAGGGCACCGACGTCTCGATCGTCACGTACGGCGCGCTCGTGCACAAGTCGCTGGAAGCCGCCGACAACCTGGCGGAGCGCGGCATCTCCGCAGAGGTCGTCGACCTGCGCACCGTGCACCCGATCGACGAAGAGACGGTGCTGCGCTCGATCGAGAAGACCTCTCGGGCGCTGGTCGTGACCGAGTCCTATCGGTTCGTCGGCATCGGCGCCGAGGTGGGCGCGACGATCGCCGAGAAGGCGTTCGAGCATCTCGACGCTCCTGTGACGCGGCTGGCCCCGCCGAACATGCCCGTGCCCTTCTCCCCCACGCTCGAGGACGCGTTCCTGCCGCAGGTGGCCGATATCGAGCGTGCCGTCGAGGAGCTGTCCGCCTGGTAAGCCGCCCATCGCGCGAGGAAGGGATCCGATGACCTCGATCCAGATGCCCCAGCTCGGCGAGACGATCGTCGAGGGCACCATCCTGAAGTGGCTGAAGTCAGAGGGCGATTCGGTCGAACGCGACGAACCGCTGTTCGAGATCTCGACCGACAAGGTCGACACCGAGGTGCCGTCGCCGGTCGCCGGCACGGTCACGAGGATCATCGTTGCGGAAGGCGAGACCGTGCCGGTCGGAACCGAGCTGGCGGAGATCGCGTCGGGCGAGGATGCTCCGGCCGGCTCGTCGGATGCTCCGGCCGGCGCGGCTGCGGCGTCGTCCGCGCCATTGGCCTCGGAAGCCGGCAGTGGGCCCAGCACCCCCACGCCAGACCAGGGCGCGGACGACGCCTCCTCCGCGCCGGCCTCCGCTCCTACGCCGGTCGCTTCAGCAGGTGCAGGCTCGGCGCCCGGGCCACTGCCGGATCGGGGGGGTCGGTCGCAGATCCTGTCGCCGTTGGTTCGCAAGCTCGCTCAAGAGCATGCGATCGACCTGTCGACGATCGAAGGTACAGGCACGGGTGGGCGCATCACGAAGTCGGACGTGATGAGCGTGATGGCGCAGGGCGGCGGTCAGGCTGCGGCTCCGGCTGGCGCGCCGGCGCCGGCCGCCGTTTCGAGTCCGGCGGCGGTCGCTCCGCCTTCGGTTGGACGCGCGGCGGCGCAAGGCGACACGGTCGAGCCGATGTCACACATCCGCAAGGCGATCGCGTCGCACATGCTCGCCTCAGTCAACGAGACCGCCCGGGCGTGGACCACCGTCGAGGTCAACGTCGATCATCTCGTGAAGCTCCGAGACCGCGCGAAGGACGCTTTCCTCGCGACGCATGGGGTGAAGCTCACGTACCTGCCGTTCGTGGTGCGCGCGACGATCGACGCCCTCAAGGCCTATCCGACAGTGAACTCGAGGATCGACGGCGAGAACGTCGTCACACCCCGGGCAGTTCACATGGGCGTCGCCGTGAGCTACGACGCGGGGTTGATCGTGCCGGTGATCCGCGACGCCGACGCGATGAACAGCGTGGGCATCGCACGCGCGATCGTCGATCTTGCCGCCCGGGCCCGGGCCCATCAGCTCACGCCCGACGAGGTGCAGGGTGCGACGTTCACCATCACGAACCCGGGGCCGTACGGTTCCCTCGTGAGCGTGCCGATCATCAGTCAGCCGAACGCCGGCATCCTCTCGCTCGACGCCATCCAGAAGCGCCCGGTGGTGGTCGAGCACGACGCCATCGCGGTTCGCAGCATGGTCTACGTCTCGATGTCGTGGGATCACCGTTTGCTCGACGGCGAGGTCGCGACCCGGTTCCTCGCTCGCGTGAAGCACAACCTCGAGAGCTGGGACTTCGCCGAAGACCTCGGGGTCTGACGGCGGTGACGCGCAGCACCTGGTTGTTCGAGCCCGGCGGCTCCGTGCCCTATGACCCCGCCAACGAGGCGATGCACGACCTGGCGGCGCGCCGGCTCGCCGGTGAGGTCCCCGATGTGCTGATCCTGCTGGAGCACCCCCCCGTGTTCACGGCCGGGCGCCGAGCGAAGCCTGAGCATCTGCTCTGGAGCGAGCAGGAGGCCGCTGCTCGCGGCGCACGGGTGCGCCACATCGACAGGGGTGGCTCGTTCACGTTCCACGGCCCGGGACAGCTCGTCGGCTACCCGATCCTCGACCTCGGCGCCAGGCCCGATGCCGGCGCCTACCTCCGAGCCCTCGAGGAAGCCGTGATCCGCACCGGCGCGGAGCTCGGTGTCGAGCTGCATCGGCGCGAGGACGTGCAGACCGGCGTCTACGCCGGTGACGACAAGGTGTGTGCGATCGGGGTTCGACTGATGCGGGCAAGGGTCGCCCTGCACGGCTTCGCGCTCAACTGCGACACCGACCTCTCGTGGTTCGACGGCATCGTCGCATGCGGACTTCCGAACAACGGCGTGACGTCGTTGAGCGATCTGCTGGGGCGCCGTATGGGCGTCGACGAGGTCCGCCCGGTCGTGAGACGCCACCTGGCGACGCTGTTCAACCTCTCGCTGACGCCGCCTCCTTCGGAGGAAGCGGCCCGATCCAACCTCACCCCGATGCACGCCCGCGCGGGCTGACGATGCCGCGCCTGCATCACGAACGCGGGCGTCCCGGCTACCCCGCCGAGGCTGTCGCGTTCGTCAAGGACCTGCTCGGCCCGGGCGCCGCGGCACCCGGCGCCGTCATGGACGCGGTCACCGCGTCAGCCCCGGTCGGCGACCAGCGCGTAGCGCGGCAGGTGCTCCAGCCAGCCGAGCGGCCACGGCTCGTGCAGACGGGCTGCCCACTCCACGTCACGGAGACGCTGGATGCGCGCGCCCGTCCACCCGGCCTCGTACACCGCGTCGACGAGCGGCGTGGGAGATGGCATCCGCGCGAGGGGCAGGGCCTCGAGCACCTCGCCGGGATACGGCTCGTGGTGGTGATCGGGTACCCCCATGACGCTGCGCGCGATGTCGGCGACCGCATGCTTCACTCGGTCGGCGGGAGCCCTCGAGCCCCAGACTCCCTCGAATATCACCAGTCGCCCGCCGGGAGCGGTCGCATCGCGCCACGCTCGCAGGGCGCCGGCCGGGTCCGGCATCGTCCAGAGCACATGCCGCTCCATGACCGCCTCGAACGGACCCGCAGGAGGCGTCATCGCCGACCCGACCTCGAACGAGAGCTCCAACCCGCGTTCCTCGGCCTTCTCGCGCGCCTTCGAGAGCATGCCCTCGGAAAGATCGAGCGAGGTCACGCGATACCCGAGCTCTGCCGCGAGCAGGCTGAGCGACCCGGTGCCAGCCCCGGCGTCGAGGATCGTCGCCGGCGGCGTGGGGAGCGCACCGCGCAGAGCCGCTCGCCATGCCGCGGCTTCCAGCGGGTCGGAGACGGCGTGCGATGCCGAGTCATCGTAGGTGGCCGCGTCGCGGTCCCAGAACTCACGGATGAGGTCGTGGACGTCGGTCATGGCGCTCTGGCGTCCTTGAGCTTCAGAAGAGACGGGCGGCGAGCTTCGGCCGGTACTCCGCCACGAGCGGATCGTCACCGAGCGTCGCGAAGATGTCGACCATGGACTCGCGCGCGCATGCCGGATCGTCGTCGAACGCCGTGAGCAGGCCGTCGAGCGCCTCGCGCCAACGGCGCGAACCCGCAGCCTTCCGCGCATGGGTGAGACGGTCTGCACCGTCGAGCGAGACCCAGCCGAACACCCGCACGGACGACATCACGAGCTCCGCCTCAGGGTCGGGCAGGAAGCGCTCCACGAGCGCCGCGGCGTCGACGGCCTCGTCGCGGTTGACGAGGATGCGAGCGAGGCCGATCGCGGCTTCCTTGTTCTCGGGGTCCTTCTCGAGCGCCTCCCGGAAGCCGGCCTCAGCCGAGGCGAGATCGCCCGACGCCTCGACGGCCAGCGCCTCTTCGACCTCGACCTGCGCCTCGGTCGGCACGATCTCGTCGATGAACCGGTTCACTTCCTGCTCCGGGTAGGCGCCGATGAACAGGTTCACGGGCTGTCCCCCGCTGAACGCGACCACGGTGGGGATGCCCTGGCTCTGCACGGCCTGCAGCAGTGCGTTGCCGACCGCGTTCGCGTCGACATCGAGCTTCGCGAGCAGGAACGCTCCCCCACGCTCGGCGGCGACCTTCTCGAGGATCGGACCGAGGGTTCGGCAGGGGGCGCACCACGACGCCCACATGTCCACCACGACAGGCCGCTGCATCGAGCCCTGGATCACGACCTGCTCGAAGTCAGCGTCGGTGACGTCGACGACGAACGGAGGAGCACCCGTGGCTCCCGGCTCGCTCGGGCCGCCGATGATGCTCGATGCGCTCTGTGCGCTCGGGGCTCGAGGCACGCCCATGCCGCTCATGTCTACCATGCGTTCCAGCCTCTCACACGCTCATGGGAGCGACGGGGGAAGCCGCACTCGCCGTCTGGCCGGCGGCGGTGCGCGCCGGCCGGTATCGGCGCAACCTCAGGGCGTTCATGACGACTGTCACGCTCGAGATCGCCATCGCCGCTGCAGCCCACATCGGATCGAGCACGCCAAACACCGCGAGCGGGATCATCACGACGTTGTACGAGAAGGCCCAGAACAGGTTCTGCCCGATGACGCGGTAGGTGCGCCGCGCAAGCTCGAGCGCATCGGCGACCGTCGGCCATCGAGCCGCCCATCACGTTGACGTCTGCGGCCGCCAGCGCGACGTCGGTGCCACTCCCCATCGCGACACCGACGTCGGCCGCGGCCAGCGCGGGGGCGTCGTTCAGGCCGTCGCCGACGAAGATCACGCGGTGGCCGGCTTCCTGAAGCCGGGCGACGCGGTCGACCTTGCCGTCGGGGAACACCTCGGCCAGCACATGGCCGATGCCGGTCTCGGAGGCGATCGCCTCGGCCGTCACGAAGTGGTCGCCCGTCACCATCTCCACCTCGAGCCCCAGCCGCCGCAAGCGTTGCACCGTCTCTGCCGCCTCGGGCTTAACCCGACCGGCAACGGCCACGACCCCGACCGCGATCCCAGCCCGCCACACCGCGAATGGCGTGCTCCCGGCTGCGGCGAGGCGAAGCGTGGCGTCGCCGAGATCGGCTGGAAGGTCACGCGGACGTCCGACCCGAACCTCGTCCCCCCCGACGGTCGCGACCGCCGCCGCTCCTGGCTCGACCCGGTGCCCGGTCGAGGACGGCGCGAGGTCACGAACACGATGAGCCGGCCGTTGCCGTTGATGGTCGCACCGACGACGTCATCGCCCGGCCCCACCTCGACCGGCACCGATTCCCCCGTGAGCAGCGACCGGTCGATCCATGAGGCGCCTTCCTTCACGACCCCGTCGGCGGGGATCGACTCGCCAGGGCGAACCACCACGAGCTGGCCGGGACGCACGTCGTCGATCGGCACGCTGCGCTCGGCGCCGTCGACCAGCACGGTCGCCTGACGAGAACCGCGTTCGAGCAAGAACCGTGCGGCATCGCTGGCGCTCGAGCGAGCCCGGGCCTCCAGCACTTTCCCGACCAGGATGAGGGTGACGATCACGGCCGCCGTGTCGAAGTAGTGGTCGTGGCGTCCGAGCAGATCGGCGGCACCGCTGTACGCATATGCCGATACGGCGCCGAGCGCCACGAGGGTGTCCATCGTGGTCGAAGCGTGACGCGCGGCGCGCCAGGCCGCCTTGAGGAGCGGCCATCCCGCGACGAAGACGACCGGGGTCGCGATCGCCCACGCGAGCTTCTGGCTCCAGGCCGCGTGCGGCACGACGAACGTCAGCCACAACACGGCGACCGTGAGTGGCGCAGCGAGCATGAGCCGGGTGCCGTAGGCGCGAACCTCCTCCGCCGGCGACCGTCGCTCGGTGTGCGGGTGCGCGTCGTAGCCGACCCGCCGAACCGCATCGACGAGCGGCTCGAGCGGCTCTTCGACGAGACCGGCAGACGGCTGTACCGTCGCGGTCCGGGTCGCGAGGTTCACCCATGCGTGATCGACCCCTGGCACGCCTTCGAGCGCTCGTTCCACCTTGCGCACACACGAGGCACACGTCATGCCGTCGATGTCTAGGCGATCGCCCTATCGGGCGACTGCACGCTCATCTCACGGCGAGCCGGCCGACTGCCGTCATCAGCTCTTGGATCTTCACGTCGCCGTCTCCTTGTTCGATCGATTCCCGAACGCAATGCCGCACGTGATCGTCGAGCAGCCCCATGCCCACACCTCGAAGAGCCGCCTGCACGGAGCTGAGCTGCGTCAGGATGTCGATGCAGTACTGGTCCTCGTCGACCATGCGCTGAAGACCACGGACCTGCCCCTCGATGCGCCGGAGCCGATCCTGCAATGCCTTCTTGTTCATCTCGTAGCCGTACACCCTGCCTCCCTCACATGTGCCGCTCGTCGTCGCTGAGCGACAGGAAGTGCGCCGGGTCTTGCCGGACACGACGCATGCATGCGACCGGGCAGAACAGGTACGTCGTGCCGTCGTGCTCCCACGCCGCCGCGGCGGACGAGTCCTCGACCTCCATGCCACACACCGCGTCCTTCACCTCGCCACTCCCTTCGCTCGATCGTTCTTGGACCTCACCACCTTGCTGGCGCAGCATACCATAGGGGGGTATATGGCCTGGACCCGGCCGGGACCCGGCCGGGACCCGGGAGGGAGCGTGCCGGCCCGTGTATGCTCGCCGAACCGTGCGATGGAGCTCGACCTAAGTGTCCACGCGTGTCGCTTCCTCCCCCCATGGGGCGCTCGGGCTCTCCGACGACGACCTCCGCAGCATGCACCGCCTCGTGCTCACGGCCCGGCTGCTCGATGAGGCTGCGCTCCGCCAGAACCGCATGGGCAGGGCGCCGTTCGTGGTCCCGGCCGAGGGCCACGAAGCGTGTCAGGTCGGCACGGCGTGGGCGATGCGCAAAGGGGTCGATATCTGGGTCCCGTACTACCGGGACGGAGCGTTGGTGCTGGCGGCCGGCATGACGCCGTATGAGATCTTCCTGGGCATCTTCGCGAAGGCCAGCGACCCATCGAGCGGCGGTCGTCAGATGCCGTCGCACTGGGGCCATCGGGAGCTCGGCATCATCACGGGCTCCTCACCGATCGCGACGCAGGTGCCACACGCGGCCGGCATCGCGTACGCCATCAAGTATCGGAACGAAGACGCCGTGGTGGGATGCTGGTTCGGCGACGGCGCCACGAGCGAAGGCGACTGGCATGAGGGTCTCAACTTCGCAGGCATCCACAAGCTGCCGGTCATCTTCGTCTGTGAGAACAACCGGTACGCGATCAGCGTGCCGCAGTCCAAACAGATGGCCGTGAAGGACGTGGCCGATCGAGCCGCAGGGTACGGTTTCCCGGGCGTCGTGGTCGACGGCAACGACGTGCTGGCGTGCTACGGAGCGATGACCCAAGCGCACGATCGCGCTCGCGCGGGCGAGGGACCGACCCTGATCGAATGCAAGACCTACCGCTTCCTCGGCCACACCAGCGATGACGATGACAAGACCTACAGGCCACGCGACGAGGTCGAGCAGGCTCGCCTGCAGGACCCCTTGCACGTGTTGGGTGCGTACATGCTCGAGCACCATCTCATCGACGAACGCGGGGCCGATGAGCTCCGCACCTCGGTCAAGGCCGAGATCGACGAGGCGCTGGCCGCCGCCTGGGAAGCACCGGACCCCGAGCCGGGGTCTGCGATGCGGCACGTGTTCGCCGAGGCTGAGAGCGACGGCGACCCGGTGAGCGAGACCCGCCCGTGAGCAGCACCAACGTGGTCACCGCGATCCGCGATGCCCTCCACGACGAGATGGCGAACGACGATCGCATCGTGCTGCTCGGCGAGGACGTGGGCAGCCGCGGCGGTGTGTTCCGCATCAGCGTCGGCTGGATGGAGGAGTTCGGCGAGGAACGTGTGATCGATACCCCCCTCGCGGAATCCGGACTCGTCGGCGTCGCGATCGGCATGGCGATGCACGGGCTGCTCCCGGTGGCCGAGATCCAGTTCGCGGACTTCATCCATCCCGCGTTCGATCAGATCGTGTCGGAAGCGGCGCGCATCCGGTATCGCTCGAACGGGGCGTTCGCCTGCCCCCTCGTGATCAGAGCACCCTGCGGTGGCGGCATCCACGGGGCCCTGTACCACTCGCAGTCGATCGAGGCCTACTACGCCCACGTGCCGGGGCTCAAGGTCGTGATGCCCTCGACGCCAGCCGATGCGGCCGGTCTGCTGCGCTCGGCGATCGCCGACCCGGACCCTGTGCTATTCCTCGAGCACAAGAAGACGTACCGGGCGGTCACGGGTGAGGTACCCGACGGCCGCCATGTGGTGCCGATCGGCACGGCCGACGTGAAGCGGCAAGGCGACGACCTCACCTGCATCAGCTACGGGTACACGCTGCACACCTGCCTCGACGCCGCCCAGCGATTACAGGACGACGAAGGGATCTCTGTCGAGATCGTCGACGTCCGGTCGCTCGCGCCTCTCGATACCGAGACCATCCTCGACTCGGTGCGGCGCACCTCGAGAGCGATAGTGGTCTACGAGGACAACCGCACCTATGGGGCAGGCGCAGAGATCGTCGCGACGATCGCCGAGCAGGCGATGTTCGACCTCGATGCGCCGATCGTGCGAATCGGCGGCCCCGACATCCCGGCGATGCCCTTCGCCACCGCGCTCGAGCATCTCTACATGGAACCCGAGCCCGACCAGGTGTACCGGCACATGCTCGAGCTCGCTCGCGCCTGAACGGCCACGCACCCGTGGGTTCAGGCCGCTGCCACCTGCGTCGATAACCATCTCGACGGTGAGCTTCAGACGTAGGACACCCGTGCCCGACCGCGATCGGTCGACGAGCAGGCACGACCTGATGGTCGTGCTCGGCGCCGCCGCGCTCATCGCCGTCGGCATCATGACAGGCGCGTTCGAAGACCTGCACCAGGCCCTCGAGTCGAGGTCACCGGCGTTGGCCGGTTCCGCCAACGGTTTCTTGCTCGTGGCCGCCATGGCTGGGGGTGCGACCGTGATCGTGCAGCGCTGCCGGGCTCGGGCGGACCGCCACCGCCACCGGGAGGCCGAGGCGAAGTACCGGGCGATGATCGAGCATGTGCCCGCCGTGACGTACGGATGGGATCCTGCCCACGCGCCCGGCACCACCTCGGCCGACTACATCAGCCCGCAGGTCGAACAGCTCGTGGGCTACACGGCACAGCGGTGGCTCGAAGATCCTGAGCTGTGGCAACGCTTGGTGCATCCCGATGATCTCGCCGATGTGCTGTCCGCGTGGAGCGTTGCGATCTCCACGGGCGCACGCTTCACGGCCGACTACCGCATGCGCACCGCTGATGGAGGGGAGATATGGGTTCGCGACGAAGCCACCCCCGTGACCAACGGCACCACGCGCTACCACGGCGTCATGGTGGATAGGACCGCTGAGCGCGAGGCGCAGCAGGCGTTGCGCTCGGCCGAAGAGCGATATCGCTCATTGGTCGAGCAGATGCCGGCCGTGACATACCGCAGCGACGTCCGAGATCGCGTCGAGGGCGATCGAGTGGACTACGTCTCCCCCCAGGTGCTCGAACTGACGGGCTTCACGCAGCAGGAATGGGCCTCTCCCGGCATGTGGGAATCGCGACTCCACGAAGACGACCGTGCCGCCGTCGTGGCAGAAGCGCGGCGAACCGACCGGACCCTCGAGCCGTTCGACGTGGGGTATCGCCTCGTACGCAAGGACGGCTCGATCATCTGGGTGCACGACAGCGCGACGGTCGTGCATCGGACCGAAGATGCCGTCATCTGGCAGGGGCTGATACAGGATCTTACGGAGCGGCGGCACGCCGAGCAGGCGCTCGCCGACGCCGAGACACGGTTCCGTCAGCTCGTCGAACAGCTCCCGGCGGTCATCTACATCGACGAGGTCGATGAGATCGCGACCGCCAGGTATGTGAGTCCGCAGTACGAACGCCTGACGGGCTACACGCCGGCCGATCGATTGGCCGACCCGGGTCTTTGGCTGCGGATCGTCCACCCCGACGATCGAGAGCGCATGATCGCGGAGTCCGATCGCACGAGCGAGACGAGCGAGGACTACGACATCGACCACCGCATCGTGCGTAGGGACGGTCGAGTCATCTGGGTCCATGACCACGCTACGCTCGTACGCTCGGCCAACGGAGAGTATGGATGGCAAGGCGTGCTCACCGACATCACCGATCGCAAGCGCACCGAGGAGGCGCTCTCCAGCAGGGATCGCATCCTCGAGGCCGCCGGCTATGCGGCCGAGCGATTCCTGCGGGCGAGCTCGTGGCGCGATGACATCGACGAAGTGCTCGCTCGCCTGGGCGAGGCAGGACGAGCCACGCGCGTCGGGGTCTTCGAGAACTTCGACACCGAGGGCACCCAGCAGGTACGCCTGACCCACGTCTGGCTCGCCGGCGACGCGCCCGCGAGTGTCGGACGTTCTTCGAAGATCATCTCCCATGGCGACGACCGTGGGCCCTGGGAGGCCGTGCTCCGCCAGGGAGGAGTGATCCACGGACCCATCGCCGAGCTGGCGCCGGCCGAACGAGAGGCGTTCGAGGAAGCCGGCATCCTGTCGGTGATGGTGATGCCGGTGTTCGTCGATGGCGCATGGTGGGGGTCGATCGGCCTCGACGACTGCGAAGCGGATCGACGGTGGCAATCCGCGGAGATCGACGCCATCCGGGTCGTCGCCAGCACACTGGGCGCGGCCATCGAGCGCGAGTATGGAGCGCGCCGCCTCACCGAGGCCGAGGAACGCTACCGGGCGATCGTCGAGCACGTGCCGGCCGCGATCTACCTCGACAAGGCCGACCGCTCGATGCGCTCGATCTACATCAGCCCACAGATCGAGAAGATCGCCGGTGTCACGCCACAGGAATGGATCGATGAGCCCGACCTTTGGCTCACGATCATCATGGCGGAAGACCGCGACGAGGTGAGGCGAACGTACCTCGACGCGGTGACGTCCAGGCGCGAGTGGCAGGCCGAGTACCGAGTGATCACGAGGGACGGGCGGACGATCTGGGTGCACGATGAGACCACCTTCGTCACCGACGCCGACGGAGAGCCATTGTTCCTACAGGGCGTGCTGATGGACGTCACCGATCGCAAGCTCGCGGAGCAGGCGCTTCGTGATTCCGCGAAGCACGAGCGTGAGGTAGCCGAGCGGCTCCGTGGCCTCGACGAGATGAAGAACACGTTCCTCGCGGCCGTGTCGCACGAGCTCCGCAGTCCGCTCACCTCTATCCTGGGGTTGTCGATCACGCTCGAGCGCGCCCCCGAGATGCCGGTCGACGATCGAGGCGACCTGCTCGAGCGACTGGCGTTCAATGCCCGCAAGCTCGACCGCCTCTTGAAGGACCTGCTCGATATCGACCGGCTCAACCGCGGCATCGTGGAACCGCAGTATCGGACGATCGACGTCGCCGCCCTCGCCCGCCGAGCAGTCGAGAGCCTCGACACGCTGGGCGATCGATCCATCGAGATCGACGCGCAGCCGCTCGTACTGACGGTCGACCCTCCCAAGATCGAGCGCATCGTCGAGAACCTCGTGGCGAACGCGGCGCGACACACGCGGGCGACCGATCACATCTGGGTGAGGATCGAGCCTTCCGGCACAGGCGCCTTGTTGAGCGTCGAGGACGACGGTCCGGGAGTGCCTGCCGATCTGCGCGACGCGATCTTCGAGCCCTTCCGCCAGGGGCCGGCCGC
>Ga0180121_10000276_pt1 | contig 20632 bp, 21 predicted proteins | sample AntDrymUQ5402106_2_FD_129676 | JGI IMG/M metagenome (GOLD analysis project Ga0180121, IMG submission 129676) | Polar desert sand microbial communities from Dry Valleys, Antarctica - metaG UQ540 (21.06) (version 2) (version 2) | ecosystem: Environmental > Terrestrial > Soil > Desert | place...
GCGATCAGCGCAAGGCCAACTCTCACTGACTCTTGAAGGTTAGGTCACGACTAGGCTTGGAACCGATGGCGATCCTGGTCACCGGCGGAGCGGGCTTCATCGGCTCGCACTTCGTGAAACGGCTCGTGCGGGGCGGCCAGGACGTCGTCGTCCTGGACAAGCTCACGTACTCCGGGAACCCCGCGAACCTCGAGGGCGTCGAGCACCGGTTCGTCCAGGGCGACATCGCAGACCCCGAGGCTGTGGCCGAGGCGGTGGAGGGCTGCGACGCGATCGTCAACTTCGCCGCCGAGACGCACGTCGATCGGTCGATCCTCGCCGCAGGTGAGTTCATCCAGACCGACGTCTACGGAACGCACGTCCTCCTCGAGTGCGTCCGCCAGAAGGGCATCCGCATGGTGCACGTCTCGACCGACGAGGTCTACGGAGACGTTCCGGCCGGGGCGAGCTCGGCGGAAGAGGATCCGATCCGGGCGTCCAGCCCCTACTCGGCTTCGAAGGCCGGCGGCGACCTGCAGGTGCTCGCGTACGTCCGCACCTACGGGGTGAACGCCTCGATCACGCGCGGCGCGAACACGTACGGTCCGAACCAGTATCCGGAGAAGCTCGTGCCGCTCTTCGTGACGAACGCCTTCGACGGCGAGGCTCTTCCCGTCTACGGCGACGGCAAGCAAGTGCGCGAGTGGCTGCACGTCGAGGATCACGGCGCCGGGATCGAGCTCGTCCTCCGCGAGGGACGCCCCGGTGAGATCTACAACATCGGCGGCGAGGAGCGCGAGAACCTCGACGTCATCCAGCGCATCCTCGACCTCACCGGCGCCGATCCGGCGCTCGTCAAGCACGTGGACGACCGGCCGGGCCACGACCGCCGGTACGCCCTTGACGACACGAAATTGCGCGAGCTCGGCTGGGCTCCGGCGCATTCCTTCGTGGAGGGTCTCAAGGCCACGGTCGAGTGGTACCGCGAGAACCGTGCCTGGTGGGAGCCGCTCAAGTCCGGCGAGTACCGCGAGTACTACGAGCAGCAGTACGCCGCGCGACTCGGCTAGCTAGCCGCACTTGGCTCGAGCTTCGCGGATCTGGCTCCGGCTACCCTGGATCTGCTCGGACTTGTCCAGGTGCGGAAGCGCCTCGTCGCAGCGACCCAGCTCGACCAGGGCCCGGCCGAGGTTGTAGTTCGCGTAGGCCTCGTAGAGCTCGCCGGAGCCGTTCAACTTCGCGACGGCCTGCCGGGAGACAGCCTCGGCCTCCTGCCATCGGCCCTGGCTCAGGAGCGATGTCGCCTCATCTGTCAGTTGTGTGCCGCTCTTGCTGGAGCTGGACGGAGCGGTCGGCGCGGTCGTCGTCGGAGCAGTCGTGGCGCTCGTCGGGGGCGGTGGCGGTTGAGGAGCGGGTTGCGTCACTGTCACCGGCTTCTCGATCGTTGTCGCCTTGCCCTCCGTCGTGACGACCCGCGTCTCAGTCTGGATGACTGTCTGCGCTTTTGGCTCTTCGTCCGCAGAGAACACGCCGGCGAGGCCCAGTCCGCCGCCGAGCGCGAGTAGCCCGAGCAGGGCGGCGCCGACCCAGACGAGTGGATTCGGGCGGCGCGCCGGCGGGGCCGGGGCAGGCGCCGGAGCCCAGACGGTCTCCTCTTCGCGTACGGCCGCAAACTCGCGAGTCGTTGCTGAGGCCTTCGTCATCCCCTCGCGAAGGGCAGCGACGAAGTCGACCGAGCTCGGGTAGCGGTCTGCCGGATCCTTCGCAAGCGCACGCCGCAGGACTGGGTCGAGTTCGTGCGGAAGATTGGAGCGGTCGCTGAGCGACGGGATGGGGGCGTGCACGTGGGCTGCCGCCTCGGCGGTCGGCGAATCCGCGGCGAACGGACGCTCTCCGGTCAGCAACTCGAACGCAACGATTCCCAGGCCGTAGCGGTCGCTGGCGGGCGTCGCGCGCTCGCCCCTGGCCTGCTCCGGCGAGAGATAGCCGGCGGTACCGAGAACGGTTCCCGTCATCGTCATCGAGTCCATTCCGACGGCGCTCGCGACTCCAAAATCGGCCACGCGGACCTGGCCGCGGTTGTCGACCAGGAGGTTCCCGGGCTTGACGTCTCTGTGGACGATGCCCGCCTTGTGGGCCGCGTCCAGTGCGACCGCAGCCTCGCCGAGCCAGCGCAGGACGTCGGACGGATCCTGGGCGCCCTTTGCCTTGAGGAGGTCCTCCAGGGTTCCGCGCTCGGCGAACTCCATGACGATGTACGGCCGGGCCTCCCACTCGCCGACGTCGAAGATCGTGATCGTGTTGGGCTCGTCCGACAGCCGCGCCGCCGCCTGTGCTTCGCGCGTGAAGCGCTCGCGAACCCCCTCGTCGTCCGAAAAGCGCTCGGCGAGCACCTTCACGGCGACAGTTCGGCCGAGGACGGTGTCCGTCGCCCGGTAAACGTCGCCCATGCCACCGCGGGCAACGTGCTCGGCGTCCTGGTAACGCGGGGGAAGGATGTCGGGCCGCATAGCCACGAACCCTATGTTTCCCCAGCAACGGAGGGGGAAACGCGATGTTAGGAAACGGTTTGCGCGTGGAGAGACCGCTGGGGTATGCGCTAGCCTCAATTGAGTTCCTTCGGGAATCTTCGGGTCGATAACACCATGTCTCGCGGCATCCTTCTGACAGCCGTCATTCTCGCTGCGCTCCTGGCCGCAGGGCTTGCCCCTGCCCGAGACGAGCGCCGCGCGCAAGCGGAGGCCGCTGCTCGTCCCGGCGCGCCGGTTTTCGTCATCTCGGGCCGCGGCTGGGGCCACGGAGTCGGAATGAGCCAGTGGGGCGCCAACGGCTTCGCACGCCGCGGGCACGACTATCGCCGGATCCTGACCCACTACTACCGTGGCGCCACCATCGGAGAGGCACCGATCGCCAAGGTGCGCGTCCTGCTCGCAGGCAGCAAGCCGACCCTGACGATCTCGTCCGAGGCGCCGTTCCGGGCGCGCGATGCAGCCGGCAAGACGAAGACGCTGGCGGGCAAGCACGTTGTCGGCCCAGCGCTGAAGCTGCTGCCGCAGGGTGCGAAGAAGCGCGTCGCCATGAAGCCGCCGCTGATCTTCCTGCCGGGTGGGGAGCCGCTGAGGTTCGACCGGCGCTACCGCGGGGCGATTCAGGTCGACCGGATCGGCCGTCGCCTGCGCGCCATCAACGTCGTCGGGCTCGAGCAGTACCTCTACGGGGTGGTTCCCGCCGAGGTTCCAGATGACTGGGCGACAGAGGTGCTGAAGGCTCAGGCCGTCGCCGCCCGCTCCTACGCGCTCGCGACGCGCAAGACCGGCGGCGCCTTCGACCTCTTTCCCGACGTGCGCAGCCAGGTCTACCGTGGCGTCGACGAGGAGGAGGACTCGACGAACGGGGCGGTCGACGAGACTGCCGGTGAGGTGCTGACGTACGGCGGAAGGATCATCACGACCTACTTCCACTCGACCTCCGGCGGTCGGACCGCCAACGTCCAGGACGTGTGGCCCGGCTCGAGACCGACGCCATACCTCGCTGCGGTCGACGATCCGTACGACTCGATCTCGCCGCACCACACCTGGGGGCCCGTCGTCATACCGGCGGCGCGCCTCGGTCGGGTGCTGAAGGTTCCGGGCCGTTTGGTCGACGTCAGGACGACGGTGAACGGCTCGGCACGGGCAGACAAGGTGATCGGGGTGGGAACCGAGGGCGAGGGATCGGCCGCGGCCGGTGACCTGCGGCGTGAGCTCGATCTGCGTTCGACGTGGTTCCGGGTCGGAGTCCTGTCGCTGCCGCAACCTGCGAAGCCGCACGTCTTCGGCGGCACCTCGCGCCTGGCCGGAATCGGCCGCGGAGTCGATCGCCTGCAGCTCGAGCACCGGGGACCCTCGGGCTGGCGCGCCGTCGCCACGCCCAAGGTCGAAAAGGATGGAAGTTTCTCCGTCGCGGTTCGCCCGACCACTACGGCGGAGTACCGGCTCGGCGCCGGCTCGGCCCGAACCGCGGCGATCCGGCTCGGCGTCGCACCGCAGCTCCGGCTCAGCCCCGTGATCGATCCGATGGAGTTGCGAGGCACGATCCGGCCGGCGATCGTCGGGGCCGGCGTCGAGATCCAGCGGCTGAACGGCGAGACCTGGCGAACGGTCGGGAGAGCGACGGTCGCCGAGGGTGGCGCGTTCGCGACTGCGATGCACGTGCCACCCGGCAGCTACCGCGCGCGGGTCACCGCACCGGGCCGGGGTCTCGTTGCCGGTGCGAGCCCGACCCTCGTGGTGAGCGGATGAGGCGAGCTCTCGGAGTCCTGGCGCTGGCGCTCGTGCTCGTGCTTCCCGGTTCGGCCGACGCCGCGAGATTCGCGGTCGGGCTTGCGCCCGGAGCGGATCGCGCCGAGGTCATGGAAGCTGTCGGGGTGCGCTCCGGCGGCCGTGTCGAGCCGCTGGCGCCCTTCGCCGTCGCCCTCGAGGCGCCATCCTCGGCCGGCGTGGCGCGTCTGCCCGGCGTCGCCTACGTCGAGCGGCTCGGCAGCCGCGGCCGCCTCCTCTCCTTTGCGCCGTCCGACCCGTTCGCGGCCCGCCAGTGGCACCTCTCCGCCGTCAATGCCTTCGACGCCTGGCCCCAGCGCCCGTCGCTTCCGGGGATGCGAATCGCGGTCATCGACTCGGGCATCGACGCCGGCCATCCTGAGTTCGCCGGCCGGATCGCCCTGGCGAGGAGCTTCGTCGGCGGCTCCGCGCGGCGCGACCAGCACGGCCACGGAACCTTCATCGCGGGGTTGATCGCGGCCTCGCTGAGTAACGGCGAGGGGATCTCCGGCATGGCGTTTCCCGCTCAGCTGCTCGTTGCAAAGGTCGTGCGCTCCGACGGCGTCGTTCCGCTCGAGGCGGAGGCCCGGGCGATCAGGTGGGCAGTCGATCGCGGTGCCACCGTCATCAACCTCAGCCTCGGCGGAGTTCGCGACCCCGGCGACCCGGCCCGGGACAGCTTCTCTCCGCTCGAGGCGAGCGCGGTCGAGTACGCGGTGCGCAAGGGAGTCGTCGTGGTCGCCGCGGTCGGAAACGGGGACCAGGCGCCCGAGCAGCCGTGGCGCTACGCGAGCTACCCCGCGGCTCTCCCCCATGTCCTGGGCGTAAGCGCCTTCGCAAAGGACGGGACCGTGCCGGCCTTCTCGAACCGGGACCCCCAGTACAACGACCTCGCCGCTCCGGGCGACGAGCTTCTCTCGACTCTCCCGCGAGCGCTTACCGCCCTGCGGCCGACCTGCGAAGAGCAGGGCTACTCGGACTGCGGCCCGCCCGAGTACCGGCGCCCGCAGGGGACGTCGTTCGCCGCGGCGATCGCATCAGCCGGAGCCGTCCTCGTGCGCGGAGCCTGGCCCGAACTACGGCGGGAGCAGATCGTGGGCCTGATGCAACGGAGCGCGCGCGACATGACCCAGGAGACGGGCTGCCGCCGCTGCACCGTCGGGCGCGACCCGTCCAGCGGCTGGGGTCGCCTGGACGTCGCAGCTGCTGTCGACGCCCCGTCCAGCCGCATCCCGGCGATCGACCGGTACGAGCCCAACGACGATGCCCGGGCGCGGGCGGTTCCCGTTCGTGGCCCGATGAAGCTCGGGGCGAAACTGCGGGCGTCGCTCGACTACTGGGACGATCAGGACGATGTCTACGCGATCCGGCTCAGGAAGAACGGACGCCTCGCGGCAACGCTGGACGGCAAGGCCGAGGTCGACATGAATCTCTTCCTCTGGCGGCCCGAAACGAGGCAAATCAAGGACGCGCGCTCCCTCAGCGCGGCAGTGGCCCAGTCCCGCGGGCCTGACGCGTTCGAGGTCGTGAAGTTCCGAGCACCACGGGCCGGTGTCTACTACCTGCACGTGAAGATGTCCGAGCCGGGCGCCGCCCGCTACGTGCTCCGCGTCGTCCGACGCTAGATCAGTTCTTCCTCAGGAACCCCTCGGAGCTCGCGCGCCGGGTTACCGACAACCACTGTCCTGGCCGGCACGTCCTTCGTGACCACGGCGCCGGCCCCGACGAACGCCTCTTCGCCGATTTCGATCCCCGGGAGGAGAACAGCGGCACCCCCGATGCGCGCGCCGCGCCTGATCGTCGGGCCTTTCCGCAGCTCGTGCCGCTTCTCCGTCCTGCCCATGAAGTTGTCGTTCGTCGTCGAGACGCATGGAGCGATGAAGACGTCCTCCTCGAGCGTCGAGTAGGCAGTCACATACGCGTTCGCCTGGATCTTCGTGCGGGCGCCGATCGTCGTGTCGTTCTCGACGAGCGATCCCCGCCCCACGACCACGTCGTCGCCGAGCTCGCACCGTTCCCGGACGCAGCTCTGGTCGCCGACGATCGACCGCGCGCCGATCCGCGTACCGGCGAAGACGATCGCACCAGTCGAGATGATCGTCCCCTCGCCGAGCTCGAGCGGAGGCAGCTCCTCACGTTTGGCCGTCGAGCGCGGAGAGAGCGCGGGCTGCTTGCCGAGCACGACGTTGTCGCCGATCTGACACCCCGCCCCGATCACGGTGCCGGGATAGATGACCGCGTTCTCGCCGACCGTGTAATCGCTCAAGCTGGCGCGCGTTCCAACGAATGCTGCAGCTGCTCGAGCACGCGAACGACGACGGCTCCGTCCCGTGCTGCCGCCAGCGGGTCGCTGTCGCCTGCAACGAGCGAGAGGAAATGGCGGCATTCGAGCCTGAGCGGCTCGTCGTTCGGGATCTTCGGGATGTAGATGTCACCCGTGCGCGTGCGCCACTCGCCGTAGCTCTCGGCGCGCTGCTCGGTTCCCTTGTCGTAGACGGTGATCTTGCGCTCGAGGTCCATGTCGTCGAAGACCGCCATCTTGTTCCGCCCGACGACGGTGATCTTTCGCATCTTGTGCGGGTCGAGCCAGGAGAGATGCATGTGCGCAACGACCCCTGACGGGAACCGGAGGTAACAGAACACGACGTCCTCGACGCCCTCGTGGATGAACGACTCGCCTCGGGCCCAGACCTCGGTCGGCTCCTCGCCGACGAGGTGGAGCATCACGGAGAGATCGTGGACGCCGAGCGACCAGAGGGCGTTTTCGTCTTTGCGGATCTGGCCGAGGTTCTGGCGGTTTCCGTAGAGGTAGAGGACGTCGCCGAGCTCACCGCCGTCGATCAGCGCCTTCATCTTCGCCACGGCGGGGTGGTAGAGCAGGAGGTGGCCGGGAAGGAGGACGAGGCCGCGGTCCTCGGCAAGCGAGACGAGCTCGTCGGCCTCGGCGGCCGAAAGCGCCGGCGGCTTCTCGACGAAGACGTGCTTCCCAGCTTCGAGCGCGCGGCGCGCAAGCTCGTAGTGCGTCGTCACGGGTGTGGCGATGACGACGGCTTGAAGGCTTTCGTCGCGGAGCAGATCGTCGAAGTCCTTCGTCGTCTTGGCGCTCGGGTAGCGAGCCCCGAACTGGTCGAGGAGGTCGGGCGAGAGGTCGCAGAGCCAGGTGAGCTCGGCGAGGTCGTCGAAGTTCCGCGCGAGGTTCGGGCCCCAGTAGCCGAGGCCCGCGAGCCCGACCTTGATCACAGGGTCCACACTTTGTCGCTCCGCCGGCCGTCCGGGCCCGTGGCGTTCCGCAGGTCGACGACGACGTGGGCCTTGTCCACCACGCCCGCGTAGTCGATCCCCGAATGGGCGGTCACGATGACGACGCAGTCGTAGGACGCCGGGTCGAGGTCGACCGACTGAAGCTTGGCCTCCGGCAGCTCGGCGACGAACGGGTCGTGGTACGAGACGTTGGCGCCTGCGGCGCGGAGAAGCTCGATCAGTTTGATCGCCGGTGACTCGCGCGTGTCCCCGATGTCCGCCTTGTAGGCGACCCCGAGGACGAGCACCTCGGCGCCGCTCAGCGACTTCTGCCGGCCGTGATTCAATGCCTGCGAGACGAGCGAGCGGCAGTAGTACGGCATGTTCTCGTTGACCTTCCCGGCGAGCTCGATGAACTCGGTGGCGAAGTCGTACTCCCGGGCCTTCCACGTGAGGTAGAAGGGGTCGATCGGGATGCAGTGGCCTCCGAGGCCGGGCCCGGGCTGGAAGCTCATGAAGCCGAAGGGCTTGGTGGCCGCGGCCTCGATCACCTCCCAGACGTCGATCTCCATCCGCTCGCAGAGCTGTGCAAGCTCGTTGACGAGCGCGATGTTGACCGAGCGGAAGATGTTCTCCAGGAGCTTCGTGAGCTCTGCCGCCTCCGGCGTCGAAACCCGGTGCACGGTGTCGACGGCGCCCTCGTAGAGCCTGGCCGCGCGCTCCGTGCACTCGGGTGTGATCCCGCCCACGACCTTCGGGACGTTCTTCGTCGTCCACTTGCCGTTACCGGGATCGACGCGCTCGGGCGAGAACGCGAGGTGGAAATCCTCGCCCGCCTTGAGGCCCGTGCTCTCGAGGATCGGCCGGAGGATGTCTCGGGTGGTGCGCGGATAGGTGGTGGACTCGAGGACGACCAGGTGACCGTTTCGCAGGCGGAGGCTGATCTGCTCGGCTGCGCCAATCACGATCGAGAGATCCGGTTCGCGTTGCTTGGAAAGCGGAGTCGGGAGCGCGATCAGGATCGCGTCGGCGCGGCGAAGCTCGTTGTAGTCGGTCGTGGCCCGAATCCGCCCTGCCTGCACGAGCGGCGCGAGCTCCTCGCTGCGGATGTCGATGATGTGGCTCTCGCCGCGGTTCAGGCCGTCGACGACCTCCTGGGAGACGTCGATCAGGAGGACGGAACGGCCCGCCGAGGCAAGCGTGTGCGCCAGCGGCACGCCGACGTAGCCGGCCCCCACGACGGCCGCGTCCCAGCTCTGGGTCTCCGGCGCGCGGGGCGCCTCCGGCTCGGTTCTCTCTTCAAGCATGCGTCAAAGGCTAATGAGTACGTCAGCGATCCGGTCGGCAGCGTGCCCGTCTCCGTAGAGCTGCGGCCGCTCGTCGGGCATCCGGCCGCTCGCCGCGGCCTCTGCGATCGCGTCGGGATCGTCGTCCACGAGTACGTTCGCCCCCAACTCGACCGTGTCCTTCCACTCCGTCGAGGGCCGCATGGTCACGCACGGGACGCCGTACCAGTACGCCTCCTTCTGGAGCCCTCCTGAGTCGGTCAGGATCACCCTCGCCTGGGAGGCCAGCGCCGCGAAGTCCATGTACCCCAGGGGATCGATCAGCATCACATTCGCTCCGGGAGACAGTCGGTTGCACGCGATCGCCTCGCGGGCTCGTGGATGCGCCGGGAGTAGCACGGGCCCGTCCACCCGGGTCAGGCCCTCGAGGATGCGGGCCAGGCGCCTCGGCTCGACGTTCGCCTCCCGATGGACGGTTGCGAGCGCATACGCGCCCGGCTCGAGCCCGAGCGTCTCGAGGATCGTCGACCGGCTCCGGGCAAGCGGGGCAAACTGCCGGCTCGCGTCGGCCATGACGTCGCCGACGACCTCGATCCGGCCGGGCACGCCCTCAGCTTCGAGCACGTCCCTGGAACGCTCGTCCGGAGTCAGCAGGAGTGACGAGAGGCGGTCGACTTCGATGCGGTTGCGCTCTTCGGGCATCGAGAGGTCGCCGCTGCGAAGCCCCGCTTCCACGTGGGCCACCGGCGTCTCACGAGCGGCGAGCGCTCCCGCCAGCGTCGAGTTCGTGTCGCCGTAGACGAGCACCCAGTCGGGTCGCACTGCGTCGACAGTGTCGGCGATTGCCGTTTGCATCCGCTCGGTGTCCGCGGTCTGGAGGTCGAGCTCGTACCTCGCCCGCGGCAGCTCGAGCTCCTCGAAGAAGACCTCGGAGAGCTCCCGGTCGTAGTGCTGGCCGGTGTGGACGACCACCTCGTCGATCCCACGGCCGCGCACAGCGATCGAGAGCGGGCCGGACTTGATGAACTGGGGCCGGTTCCCGACGACGGACAGGATCTTCACGGCCGGGAGATTATGTCGCCGTGAACCAGCCCTTGGCAGTCGAATCGGTCTTGAAGAAGTCGCCCAGCAGCCGTACCACCTTGCGGACCCCGCTCGGCGACGGGTGCGTTCCGTCCGCGATCACGTCCTCGCAGGCCCAGGTCAGTCCGTCCTTGCGTCCGGCGAGCCCGTCGGTCCAGAGGTACGGGCCCCAGCCGACCCAGACGCGGGGCGGGAGCCGTCCCTCGATGCTGTCCTGCACGAGCCACTTCGTGCCGAAGCCGCTCTCGTATGCGAAGGGCTCGGGATTCAGGTCCGAGACCGCGTAGCCACCGTAGGTCCGGCTCGAGACGTACACGAGCCGAAGGTTCGGGAATCTCGAAGCCGCGATCCTCACGATCGCGCGGAGGTTCGTCTGGAGCGCGCGCGCATCCTGCGGAAACGGGCGATCCTCGCCGGCGATCGCCTGCTTGAGCCAGATGACCTGAACCTGCCCTCGGGCAAGCCGAGCCTTGCGGAGCCGTGCGTCGAGGTCGCCCCAGTAGCGCGCGCCTTGCTTCGAGATGCGTACGGCGTCCCAGCCCCCACCGGGGCCTTCGACGTAGGTGAGGCGTCGGCTGACAACCGGATCCTGCGCCGACACGCGGGAGAACGCCCGGAACTCCTCCATTGCATTGGACATCCCGATCCCCACGAAGCCGACTCGGCCGCGAATCGGGCGCACTCGCCGGGCCGCGGTGAGGCCCCGCTGCAGGTGCTTTCGCGGCGGCCTGCTCGCCCCGCCCGGGTAGAGGCCCCCCATCTGGCCGCGGTACCGCACGCGCCCGAGGTCGCTGAGCGGCACGAGCCCCGTCGAGCGGACGGAGCAGTCGGCGGCCGTGCGTGCTTCTCCGGCAGGCGAGTAGGCAGCGGGCAGCAACGCCAGCGCAACGAGGGGAAGTAGCCGCAAAGCCTTCATGGTTTCAGGGTACTCAGGCGCTGTTAGCCGCCTGTTAGGCCGCGGCTATACTCGCCGCCCCGCGGGCCGTTAGCTCAGTTGGTAGAGCAGGGGACTCTTAATCCCAAGGTCGAAGGTTCGAATCCTTCACGGCCCATCGCTGCGCCGGAGACCACTCCCACTCACTAGGCTCCTTCCGAGCAACGAGAGGAGTCCGATGGCATTCGACCTTCCCCCGCTTCCGTACGACTACGCGGCCCTCGAGCCGCACATCGACGAGCAGACGATGCGGGTCCACCACGACAAGCACCACCAGGCCTACGTGGACAACGCGAACAAGGCGCTCGCCGGCACCGAATGGGCGGACAGCCCGGTCGAGTCGGTGCTCGCGAGTCTCGACGCGATCCCGGGGGACATCCGCGCCGCTGTTCGCAACAACGCCGGCGGCCACGGGAACCACACGCTCTTCTGGGAGGTCATGAGCCCGGACGGCGGCGGGGAGCCGGAAGACGACCTTCTCGCCGCGATCGACGAGGCCTTCGGTTCCGTGGCCGAGCTGAAGACGCTGATGAACGATGCAGGCGTCAAGCGCTTCGGCAGTGGCTGGTCCTGGCTGGTGCGGGACAGCAGCGGCCTCTCCGTGCGCTCGACGACGAATCAGGACAGCCCGGTAACGGACGGCGAGACGCCGCTCCTCGGCATCGACGTCTGGGAGCACGCCTACTACCTCAAGTACCAGAACCGGCGGCCGGATTATCTCGAGGCCTGGTGGAACGTCGTCAACTGGCCCGAGGTCTCCCGGCGCTTCCAACAGGCGAGCTGATGAGCTAAAGAACCAGGACTAGCGGCCGATACAGGGACCGACCCCACCTCGGGGTCGGTTTCCCATGAGAACTGCGGCCGCCACAGTTTTTGCGTTTCTCCTGCTCGCGCCCAGCGCGTTCGCCGCAGGCGACCCTGAGATCGCGGCGCTGCAGGTCGGGCTACGTCAGAAGAACCTCTACGCCGGAACGGTCGACGGCGTCCTCGGTGGAGACACGGTCATCGCCGTGCAGAAGCTGCAGCGTCGCGCCGGGCTCCAGGTCGACGGAGTTCCCGGCACGCAGACAAAGAAGGCGCTCGGCCGGTACGGCAAGCGTTCGCCGCTCGGAAAGCGGATCCTCGCCTCCGGAATGCGCGGCTGGGACGTCGCGGCCCTCCAGTTCGCCCTCGCGTGGCACGGGTTCCCCTCGGGCAACCTCGACGGTCACTTCAGCGGGTCCACCGAGCGCGCCCTCCGAAAATTTCAGCTCTGGGCGGGTATTCCGCTGGACGGTCGGGCCGGCGGCTCGACGGTGTCGGCGCTGAAGGCTCCGGTTCCGACCTGCCCGGTCTCGCTCGCCTCCCCCGTCGCCGCCCCCTACTCCGATCTCTTCGGGCCACGCGGAAACCGTTTCCACACGGGCCTGGACTTCCCGGCCGCTTCCGGCACGCCGGTTGTCGCGGCCGCCTCTGGGCGCGTCACCTTCGCCGGCTGGAGCACGGGCGGCTGGGGAAACCTCGTGACGATCGTGCACCCGGGCGGGACGCGAACGCTCTATGCCCATCTCTCGCGGGTCGGGGTACGCGTCGGGCAGCGCGTACAGGCCGGGGTCCGCATCGGGCGAGTCGGTTCGAGCGGCAAATCCACGGGCCCGCACCTGCATTTCGAAGTCCTGCTGCGTGGCGCAGCCGTCGATCCGCTTCCGGCTTTCGGCTAAGCGATCAGGCCGCGAGCTCGAGGGGAAGCTCGAAGCAGAAGCGCGCTCCGGTGGGCTTCGCCGGCTCGTACTGGAGATCGCCACCGAGGGCGTTCGCGAACGACTTCGCGATCGCGAGACCGAGGCCCGCGCCCTGCCTTCGACGCGGCGAACCGTCTGCTTGCGAGAAGCGCTCGAAGAGGAGCGGGACGAACTCCGACGGCACTCCCGGACCGTGATCCTGGATCACGAAGCAGACGCTGTTGCTCGGCTTGGCGTCGATCTCGACAGGCGGCTTTCCATACCGGAAGGCATTCGTCAGCAGATTCGCGACCACTCGCTCGAAGGCGTGGGGGTCGGTGTAGATCTCCAGTCGCGGCTCGACCGCGACCTTGACGTCGTCGAGACGATCTGGCGCGATCCTCGTCAACAGCTCCTCGATGCGCTCTCGCGGATGGAAGCGGGTGGGCGTGAGGTTGACCGCGTCCGCGTCGAGCCGTGAGAGATCGAGTAGCTGCTCGGTGAGCTCGCCGAGCCGGCAGCTCTGCAGGTAGAGCGTCTTGCGGAGCTCTGTGCGCTGCTCCGGTGCGAGGTCGTTGCCGCGGAGATGAAGCGTCGCGGCGATGCCGTTGACCACGGCGATCGGTGTCCGCAGCTCGTGCGAGGCCAGGGCGATGAACTGGTTCCGCGCCTCGTCGAGACGCTCGAGTTCGGAAAGCCGGGCTTCGAGCGCTCGAATCTTGTCGTTTTCGTTGATGTGACTCACCGCAGTCAGTGGCGTGCGCGGGCGGCCTTGCCGCCCGCGCACTGCCGTTCCCGTCAGGCCGGCGGCGGCGGGCCGTCTTCGACATACGTCGCGCGGCGACGTCCGCCGAAATAGCCGGGGCCGCCCCAGCTGGACCAGAACATCATCGAGAGCAGGAGACCTGCAATCCCGACGACCATGAGGATGACGCCGATGGCGTCCTCGCTGATTCCTGCGATATCGCTCTGCAGACCCCAGACGAGGATCGCACCAACGGCGACGAGCAACAGGCTTACTCCGAGTCCCATTCAGTGCCTCCTTGTGAGTGCGGTGGCGGGCGGGTGCACGTCCACGGCGCGTTGGGTGTACCCGCTCCGGCCTCCGGGCTAACTCGGTAGGCTCGTGGCGGTGCGTGCCGGGGCGCTGATTCGACTGATTGTGGTCGCTCTCCTGTTCGCGGCAGGTGCGACCGCGGTCGCGATCTTCATTCCCTGGCTGCCCGAGCAGTCCTCCAAGGAAGCCGAGCGGATCGACTTCGTTTTCTGGTTCGTGACGGCAATCTGCATCGCGATCTTCTCCGTCGTCGCAGCCATCACGATGTATTCGGTCGTGAAGTTCCGGGCGAAGCCGGACGACGACTCCGACGGCCCCCCGATCCACGGTCACACCGGCATCGAGATCGCCTGGACGGCCGTTCCGCTCGTGCTCGTGATCGCGATGATCATCGTCAGCTCGGTTGCGCTCGCGCAGAACGAGTCGGTTCCCGACGACGCCCTCCGAGTCGAGGTCTGGGGCCAGCAGTTCGCCTGGACGTTCCTCTACCCGCCGGAGGGCAAAGACCCCGGCGAGGACAACATGGCGTGCGTCAAGCGCGACGAGGCGATCATGGAAGACGGGTGCAAGGCCTCGGCGAACCTCCAGCTTCCCGTCGACCGGTCCACGCGTCTCTATTTGTCGGCGCGCGATGTCATCCACTCGTTCTGGGTGCCTGAGTTCCGCCAGAAGCAGGACGCGGTGCCGGGAATGACGACCGAGATCACGGTCACCCCGACGAAGACGGGCAGCTACCGCCTGATCTGCACCGAGCTGTGCGGGCTGGGCCACTCCCTGATGCGCACCCGGGCGATCGTTGTCTCCGCTGCCGACTTCCAGCGCTGGCTATCTTCGCGTGCCACTCCAGGGGGGATGAGTTGAGCACGGTCCACGAGCACACCGACCACGACGCCCACGCGCAGGCTGCGCCGCCGCCTCCTCGGACGGGCGTGCGCCGGCTGATGGCGCCCGGCTGGGTGCGTGCCACCTGGATGACCGCGCTCTTCGCGTCGCTCGGCTTCGGCCTGGTTGCCGGCATCCGGGCGCTCGCAGGCTGGGACCCGGTCGTCGATTGGGAGCCGATCATCACCGTCGCATTCCTGACCGCAGCTCCGTTCGGGTTCCTCTCGGGACTCGGGGCGTTCGACTACTGGCTCGCATGGGCATTCGGCAAGCCCACACGGCCGGATGACCACTCGGGCCACGGCGCGAAGCGCTGGAACGACTACTTCCGGATCAACACGGACCACAAGGTGATCGGCGTCCAGTACGTCGTCACTACGATCTTCTTCTTCCTCGCCGGCGGGATGATGGCGATGCTCGTGCGCGCCGAGCTCGCGACGCCCGAGGCGGACTTCGTCGACCCGCAGACCTACAACGAGCTCTTCACCGCTCACGCCGCGCTGATGATCTTCCTGTTCGTGATCCCGGCCTTCGCCGGACTCGCGAACTACGTGCTGCCGATCATGATCGGCGCGCCCGACATGGCGTTCCCGCGCCTGAACGCCCTCTCGTACTGGCTGCTCCCGATCGCCGGGATCATGATGCTCTCGAGCTTCTTCTTCCCCGGATTCGGCGCCGGCTGGACGAACTACGCGCCGCTCTCGGTCGAGCAGCCGTTCGGGAACATCTTCTTCACGATGGCCGTCCAGTGGGCGGGCGCGTCGTCCATCGCGACCGCGCTCAACTTCCTGGTCACGATCATCACGATGCGGGCGCCGGGGATGACCTTCTGGCGCATGCCGCTCCTCGTCTGGGCGAACTTCACGACCTCACTGCTCGTCGTGATCGCGACGCCGTTCATCGCCGGCTCGCAGTTCTTCGTCACGTTCGACAAGCTGATGCACACGCACTACTTCGACGTGCAGGGCGGCGGGTACGCGCTCGGGTACCAGCACATCTTCTGGTTCTACTCCCACCCGGCGGTCTACATCATGATGCTGCCCGGTTTCGGCATTGCCTCCGAGGTGATCTCCGCGATGTCGAGGAAACCGATCTTCGGCTACCGGCTGATGGCGCTCTCGCTGATCGCGATCCTCATCCTCGGGTTCTCCGTCTGGGCGCACCACATGTTCGTGGCGGGGATGGCGACCTGGCTCCGGGTCCCGATGATGATCACGACGCTGCTGATCGCAGTCCCGACCGGGATCAAGGTGTTCTCCTGGTTAGCCACGACCTGGGAGGGCAAGATCAACTTCGCGACGCCGATGTTATGGGCGCTCGGGTTCGTGTCCATGTTCGTGATCGGCGGCCTCTCCGGGATCTTCCTCGGCGCCGTGCCGATCGACATCCACGCGTCGGACACGTACTTCGTCGTCGCGCACATCCATTACGTCCTCCTCGGCGGATCGCTCTTCACGATCTTCGCCGGCTTCTACTACTGGTTCCCGAAGATGACCGGGCGGATGTACAACGAGACGCTCGGAAAGCTGCATTTTTGGCTGACCTTCGTGGCCTTCAACGTCACCTTCTTCCCGATGCACATCATCGGCGTCCAGGGCCAGCCGAGGCGTGTCTACACGTACGAGGATCAGTTCAGCGAGTGGAACATCGTCATCTCGATCGCGTCCTTCGTCCTCGGCGCCTCGTTCCTCGTCTTCGTCTACAACATGATCGTCAGCTGGGCGCGAGGCGCCCCTGCGCCGGCGAACCCCTGGCGCGCGCTGACGCTCGAGTGGCAGGTCTCCTCGCCGCCGCCGATCTTCAACTTCGACGAGATCCCGCAGGTCGTCGGGAACCCCTACGAGTACGGAGTGCCGGGCGCCAAGCACGCGATCCTCAGCGGCGATCGAGATGCGACGACCGAGGAGGTGCGGCGTTGAGGCACGTCCTGGTCGTCGCGAACGAGACGGTCACCGGTACCAGCCTGATCGAGGCCGTGAAGAAGAAAGCCGCGGAGCAGGACGTCGAGCTCGTGACGGTCCTCGCTCCCGTCTCGACCCCTCAGACCGGGTACGTCGTCTACGAGGACACCCGGCGTGCCGCGGCCGGCAGGCGGCTGGACCGCACGCTCGCGCTGCTCCGCGAAGCAGGAGTGCCGGCCCACGGCCTCGTGCTCGAGAGCGACCCGGAGTCGGCCGTCCGCGACGCCTTCGGGATGCTCGACCCCCGACCGACCGACGTCATCGTCTCGACCCATCCGCTCCAGAAGTCGGGGTGGCTCCGGAAGAACGTCGTCGACAGGATCAAAAAGGCGGCGGGCGACGTGCCCGTCGAGCACGTCGTCGTCGACATGGGCCGCGAGAAGGGCCAGAAGAACGTTTTGGTGGTCGCCAACGAGACCGTCGTCGGGGAGGCCCTGATCGCGCGCATCCGCGAGCGGTCCGAGCGAGGGCCGGCAAGCTTCCTGATCATCTCTCCGCAGACCGATCCGACGCAGTCCGCGCATCCGGAGGCCGAGCGGCGGCTGCGCCGCGTGCTCTCGGAGTTGCGGGCCGCCGGAGTCGAGGTGCACGGCCAGGTCTCGCACCCGGATCCGTACACGGCCGCGATGCACGCGATCGAGGACGAGCGGGTCGACGAGGTGATCGTCTCGACCTTCGAGCCGGCCCGGTCGCCGTGGATGCGGAAGAACCTCGTGCAACGGCTCCACAACGACGCGACGATCCCCGTCGAGCACGTGGTCATCTCGGCTGACGAAGTCGACGCGCATCCGCCGACTGTGGCCGCCGAATGAGCGCGCACGCGGAGACCGCCCATCACGGCGCTCATCCGCCAGAGGCGAATCAGAGCTCGCGCGTCGACTCCGCGACGCTCGGAATGCTGCTCTTCATCGCGTCGGAGATCATGCTCTTCGGCTCGTTCTTCACGGCCTATTTCTTCATCCGCGTGAACGGCAACGCTGACTGGCCGCTCGAGCCGTTCCATCTGCCGAAGTTCGTCGCCGGGGTGAACACCGCGATCCTCGTGACCTCGAGCTTCACGATCCACTGGGCGCTCCAGTCGATCAAGAGGGGAAGTCGAATCGGCCTTCAGGCCGGGCTCGTTCTCACCCTTGCGCTCGGTACGACCTTCCTCCTCACGCAGATGCTCGAGTACGCGCGGGTCGGGTTCTCACCGGCCGACGGCGCGTTCGGAACGATCTTCTACGGGCTCACCGGGCTCCACGGCGCCCATGTGTTCGTCGGCCTCACGCTCCTCACGTTCGCGACGATCCGCTCCTTCCGCGGCCACTTCAGCCCCTCGCACCACCACGGTGTCGAGATTCCGGGGATCTACTGGCACTTCGTCGACGTAATGTGGATCGTGGTGTACGCGACGATCTACCTGCTCTAGACGATGCGCAATCCGTTCAGGAACGAGGCGGACGCGTTCCGGCTCGTCCTGCTCACGGTCGGATACTTCGCGCTGATCGTTCTCGCAGCGGCGATGAACACGTGGTTCGGGCTCGCGGTCTTCGTGTTCCTGACCGTGATTGCAGTTGGCGCCATGATCCGGGCACGCAGGGAGCTGCCGCGACAGAGCGCGGTGATTCATCCCAGCCTGGCCGGCGAGCGCCGGATCCTCGTGATCGCGAACGAGACCGTCGCCGGCGAGACCCTTCGCGATCAGATCCGGGAGCGCTCGGAAGGCTCGGAGGTGCGCGTGCGCGTCATCTGTCCGGCCCTGGTCTCGCCGATGCGGTACTTCGCCTCGGACGAGGACGCAGGGAGGGCGCAGGCGCTCGAACGGCTCGGCAGCAGCCTGGCCGGTCTGCGGGACGCCGGCCTGGCCGCGGAGGGCGAAGTCGGCGACGCCGATCCGCTTCAGGCCATCGAGGACAACCTCCGAACCTTTGGCGCGGACGAGGTGATCATCTCGACGCACCCGGCGGGCAAGTCCCAGTGGCTCGAGCGCGGAGTCGTCCGCGCGGCGCGCCAGCGCTTCGACGTTCCGATCACGCATGTGGTCGTCGACCTTGAGGCGGAAGAGGACGGCTCCTAGGGCGAGTCGCCGTCGACGTCTTCGAGCGCGTAGGCGACGAGCTCGGGGAAGAGCGGCCAGCCTCCCGACCTCCCCATTACTTCTTCGACCGGAATCTCTTCTTGCGCGACGACCCTGCCCTTCGCGTCATCCACGGTGCAGACAAAGGCGTCGGTTTCGCCGTTGAAGCCGATTGCCCATCCCCCGTACTGCCCCATCTTCTCTCCGCAGCGGTCGTTCCCGTTGTCCCACATGACGTGGACGTACATGCCGGAGCTGCAGGCGCCCACGAACAGCGTGAGCAGGACGACGGGAAGGGCGATCAGCGTCCGGCGAAACCAACGCCGGCGCCGACTCATCCGCCGGCGACTCGAACGATGTACTGCGCCAGCGCCCGGACCTGGTCGTCCGTGAGGCGATCGCCGAAGGCCGGCATGCCCCCGCCGCCGTTTCTGATCTGGCTGTACGACTTCTCGAAGCTCGACTTCGTCTGGTCGAGGTTCGGCCCGACGGCGCCGGTCGTGCCCGCATCTGCAAGCGTGTGGCAGGAGCCGCAGTTCGTCGTGAAGAGCGCCTTGGGGTCGTTCGCCTTGTCGGATCCCTGAACCCCGACCTTCGCTTTCGGTTGTGAGGCTACGAGCGCGACGTAGACGGCGACTGCGTCCGCCTCGTCGCCGTCGAGCAGGTCATCGGGCATCGGAGGCGTGGGGTAGTCGATCTGGTGGCGAACCGTCTCTCGGATGACGCTCTCGTCGAAGCCTTCCATTCGTGGCGCCGCGAACGCTGAATCGAGGTTCGGCCCGCTGACGGGATTATCGGGCGAGGAGCCCTCGGTTCCGGCCTCCCGCAGGGTGTGGCAAGAACCGCACTTCTGCTGGAACAAGACCTTCCCCTGTCCGGCGTCCGACGCCTCGCTCGTCAGGCCGTCCGTGCCACAGCCGACCAGGGCGAGCGCCGCCAGAACGATGAGAGCGGCGCGCAGGGCGCCCAAGCTACGCCGACGGCTGGGTCGCGGAGCCGGAGGCGGCGACGGCTTCGTCGCGGCTTCCATAGATCGTGAAGACCCGGTCGAGACCGGTGATCTCGAAGATCTTCGTGATGTTGCGGTCGCTCGAAACGAGCGAGAGCTGGCCGTCGTTCGTCCGCAGGCGCTTGACCCCGCCGACGAGAACGCCGAGCGTCGTCGAGTCGATGAAGGTCGTGTTCGAGAAGTCGACGACGACCTCTTTTGCGCCCTGGTTGATGACCTCGAGCAGTTGCTGCTTGAACTCCGGCGCGGTGTAGAGATCGACCTCGCCCGCAAGTGAGATCACGTAGGACGAATCGCCCAGCTGCTCCGTATTGATGTCGAAGTTCACGCGTCTCCCTCCGGTTCCGAAAAGCTCGGAGGAGTCTAGTGACTCCCCAAACCCTGTGAGTTCCTCTAGCCCTTCTTGGCCGGGTTGGCCGCTGCCTTGAGCTGTGGAAGCTGGGCCTTGACGGCCGGAGCGCTCGCGGAGTCGGGAGCAACGACGAGATATCGCTCGTAGGCCTCGACAGCCGCCTTCAGGTCTCCGGCTGACTGGGCTGCCTGTCCGAGCTGCAGGAAGATCAGCGGCTCGTCTGCCTCCTCGTCGTCCGGCGTGACCGCCACGAGCTTCTGGAAGACGCGAGTGGCGTCCTTGTACGACTGCTGCGAGCCGAGGAAGGCCTGGTTGAGCGTCTGGTTGAACTTCGTGGACTCGATGCTCGTGATCTGCGGGTTCGCGAACTCCTGTCCGAACGGATTCTGTGATCCCGGTGAGAAGAGGTCGCCTCCCGTGAGCTCGTTCAGCTGGGCCCGCGCGAGCGCGCCCTGCTCGTCGTACGTCCGAGCCTGCGCCATGTGAAGGCTGCCGAGCTGTCGGAGGGCATCGCGGTCGGTCGGGCGCATCTGCACATACCGCTCGAGGGGTTGAACGGCTTCCGCGTTTCGCCCTTCACGCTGAAGGGCGGTCGAGAGCTCCTGGTAGCCGGTCGGGTCGTTCGGCCGATCCTTGATCTTGTCCTCCGCCTCGCCGACGCTCGGTCCTGAGCCCGAATCCTGGGCGAGCCCCTGGAACACGTCGCCGAGGCCGGTTCCCGGAATCGAGCCGCCGACGTTGAAGATCACGTAGCCGAGGCCGAAGATGACGGCGAGGAAGACGAACATCCAC
>Ga0180121_10000278_pt1 | contig 20542 bp, 16 predicted proteins | sample AntDrymUQ5402106_2_FD_129676 | JGI IMG/M metagenome (GOLD analysis project Ga0180121, IMG submission 129676) | Polar desert sand microbial communities from Dry Valleys, Antarctica - metaG UQ540 (21.06) (version 2) (version 2) | ecosystem: Environmental > Terrestrial > Soil > Desert | place...
ATCGTCCCCGCAGGCCGCGAACATGGTGGGCAGCAGGATCGCGCTGCCCCCAAGGGCCGCGACGCGGAGGAATTCCCGCCGCGTTCCCGCCTCCCATAACTGGCGGATGTTTGAGAGCCTTATGCTCTTGGTCCCGTCAGCAGGCATGATGGTCACTCCCGTTCATGAGGGCGCTGCGTGGCCCGATGGTGATCCGGCAGGTGGGGGTCATCGTGAGTCTTCCGCGACGAAGATGATCGGGCAGTTCACGATGATGCCCGCCGCCGGTAGACCACCCAGCGTCGAATTGCGGGCGCCGCCGGGCGCACCCGGCATCAGCCACCCGTCGGCCAGAAGGTCGATGATGTTGAGCGGGGCGATGACCTCGCGTTTGTCCGACGTAATCCGGTCCCGGACGCCCGCGTCGATTGCGGCTTGGGTCCACACCACCGGGTGCACATCCCAGAGCGGGCTGTAGAGGACGGCATCGCAGAAGATCGCGGGGTCGTCCGGCTCATCGCACCCCGCTTGCTCCTGGAAGATGTTGAGCGGGTCGCCCTCGCCGAGGACGGCGGACTGGAGCCCCTGGCGGCTCGGATTGTCCGCCCCCGTGGGACCGTTCACGATGGGGATGATCGCTTCACGGGCAGAGCGGAACGGCTTGTCATCCCCCGGGAAGGGGGCCTCGTTCAGGTTGGGCGCGAACGTCCCCACCTCCAGCGCCGACAGGTCATTATGCGACGTCTCGGTGCTCAGGTAGAGGATGGCAAAGCCTTCGTAGAATCCCTTCACCACCTTCAGCGTGACCTGCATACCCACGGTGTCGATGCTGATCACGCGGTCGTGCAGGCCGGTGCTGTTGGCGACGTGAGGGCCGTTAAACACGATCGAGTCGTTGATCGTGAAGACCGGGCTGTAGTCGGCGTCCCCCACCGATCCCGGTGTCGTGCTGGGGTCCAGGGGGAAGAGCTGCGGGCCCGGGACCAGGTTCCGGATCGGGCTGAAATCGACGTTGCCGGAGAACCGCACGACCGGGAAGTTGTTCGGATTCTCCCGTCCGCCGCTCCCGGTGGTGGCCTGCTGCACCGCCTTCGTACCGAGCGCGTGGATTATCTTCGGGGCCCAGTTGAGTCCCAGCCGCACGGCCTCGTCGAGATTATTGGATTCCGTGATGACGAAATAGACCGCGGCCCCGTTGGCGTCCTCACCCCGATAGAGCGGCAGCACCGCGGTAGCGGCAACCGTGTCCAGGCTGATGACACTGGCCATGTTGTTGGGAATACGTTGTCCTGCCGGCTCGGGGTCCGGTGCGGTGGGTGCGTCATCGCCGCACGCGGCCGCCGCGATCAGGGTGCCAAAGACGAGTACTGAGTTCCAAAATGTGCGCATCTGCATACCTCAGTTGGCTACAGAGTCCGGTGCACAAACGCTTAATGTGCGGCGAGACCGGCGACCGCCGGGAAGGCAGGAAGCGGGAAGGTCCCCACTTTTTTCAGGCTGCCGTCGCGCTTCACCCTGAACGCATGGATCGCCCGGGTGGCCGGGTTGGCGAAACCGACGTCGAGTACGTAGAGGTAGCGGCCGTCCCGGCCGAAGTCCTGGTCGCGAGGACCCTGTGCCTCGGCCGTCCGGCCCGCCACCGCCTCGAGCAGCGTGAGTGTGCCGTTCCCGGCGATCCGGTAGCTCGACACGGTGCCACTGCCGAAGTTCGTGATGTAGGCGTACTTGCCGTCGCGGGTAATGACGGTCCAGCAGACATCGGTCTCCCCGTTCCGCACCGTCCCGCTGATCACATCGATTCCCGTCGAGCCGGCGAGCCGGTAGGACGAGGCGGCCGCCTGCCCGGCCGCCTTGTCGAAGGCCTCGGTGACGACGAAGTAGCCGCTGGCCGTGAACGCGAAGCCGAACGGCGTGTCGCCGTTGGACTCGTCCACCGTGGGTCCGCTGGCCAGACCGTCGGAGCCGACCGCGTAAGTGTCGATCTTGTCGGTGGCCTTCTCGGTCACCACCAGGGTGCCACCGTCCGGGCTGAACTCCACCTGCGCGGGATCGGTGTTGGCGGCGCTCAGCGGCCGGGTGGAGCCGGGAAGTGCGGTAAGCTTGCCCGCGCCGCTCAGGGTGAAGGCGGTGATGTTGTCCGCGCCCCCAGTTCTGCCTCCGGCGTTGAGCACGTAGAGCAAGTCGCCCCGGAGGGTAAGACTGAAGGGCATCTGGCCACCGGACGGGACCTTGTCGGTGAGATTGAGCCCGCCGGGGGACACGGCGAAGACCGAGACTTCGCTACTTCCGACGTTGGTCACCAGCAGCCACCGATTGTCGTCGCTCAAGATGAGTGAGCCTTGCGAGCCGAGTCGGGGAATGCCGGTGCCCTCGCCGCCGGTGGCGAAGGTGCCGAGGAGGTCGAGCCTCCCGTTGGCCCCGCGGCGGTAGGCCACCACCTCGTTGCCGCTGGCGGCGTTGGTCTGCACGTAGACGGCGCCGGTCGGGTTCCGTAGGGCCCCGGCACGCGCCCGTTCGGACGCCTGATCCGGTGCCGTAGGATTCGAGCTGTCCTGACAGGCACCGAGTATAAGAGCGAGGGCGGTGCCAAGGTGTAGCAGTCTGCGCATGAGTCCGATCTCCAGGAACAAAGTAGGGCGGCAGAAAGAGACCGCGCGTCTCCGCCAAGCTGCGGCCGATGGCGCCTGCAAGAAGTGAGATAAGAACGACACCATTCCGATTTTGGATCTGCCTGCCGGCGAATGGATCCCAGACTTCGTTAGCCTATGCTGATTTCTCGGCTGCCGGGGACCGGGCAGCGCCCATGCATCAGCATCAGCAAAGGGAGGGAGATGCGATCACTTCGCCGCCAGCCCGATCGCCGCGCCACCCGGCGGAAGCGCAACGATGTCCTGGAGCCGTGTCAGGCTGCCGTCGTTCTCAACCTCGAACACGCTGATTGTTCCTTGGATGGCATTGCGGGCGTAGAGGAAACGGCTGTTACCGCTCAGCGCCTCGTCACTTGCGCCGATCCCGATGACGGCGGCCGTCGGATTGAGCAGGATGAGCGTGCCGTCGGGCTCGACCCGGAAGCTGGAGATGTCGCCGGATTGAAAGTTTGTGGTGTAGGCGTACCGGCCATTGTCGGTGTTCACCAGCCAACAGGTGTCCGAGCGCCCGTTTCGTTCCGTCGGGCCGAGGGGCACCAGCACGCCATTACTGGGGACTTCGTAGGAGGCGGCCCCGCCCTGTAGCGGCGCGGCGCCGAAGTTCTCGGTGGTCAGGAGCTGGCCGCGCTGGGTGAAGCTGAAGCCGAATGGGCCAACGCCGGTGGTCTCGTTGACAATCGGACCGGTGGCGATCCCGCTGCTCTTGTCGACCACGTAGGTGTCGATCTTGTCGGCTTGACGCTGAGTGACGACGAGCACGTCGCCGTTTTTCGTAAAGGAGATCTGGGCGCAGCCGGAGTTGGCCCCCCCGCTGACCGGTCGCGACGACCCGGGTATCGGGGTCAACTGACCCCTCGGGCTCACCCTGAATCCCATAATGGTGGGGGTGCCTCCGCTGCAGTTCGATGCTCCGCCGTTCAGGACGTACAGGGTGTTGTCGTGCACCGTCACACTGATCGGGTGGTCGCCGCCGGAGGGCTTCCTGTCGGTCATCTCCAGACCGTCGTTCGTGGTGCGGAATACCGTGATGTCGTCGCTCCCCGCGTTGGTGGCGTAGAGGTATTTATGGCTTCCATTGAGGTTATTGGGCGACTGTTCGCCCAGGATCAGCCCGTTGGCCGAGTTCTCGAACGTTCCGCTCCCCTGGCCACCGGTAGGGAAGGAGCCGGCCGGAGTGAGGGTGCCGTCGGCCCTCCGATTGAGCACGATCACCTCATTGTTGCTCGCATCGTTGGTCATGGCGTAGACGGCGCCAGGTGAGGCCGAGCTGAGCGCGGCCGGAACCTCGAGACCCGTGCCCGGAGAAGTGGGTTCCCGAGTCTCAGCGCATGCCGCGACCAGGAGTGCGTTAAGCGCAAGAATGGCGCTGGTAGGGTTTCTCTTCATGTGAAGTGCTGCCTCAGTCGTTGGTAAGAGTGAGCTCATGCGGGGCGATCAACGGCGGCTTCGGTCGTCATTCGATTCCCCCAAAGCGGTCCGAATCCCAAGCTAGGAAGCACTGATGCAGTTGCAATGCAACAGGGGCGGCGAACATTCGCGTCTGTTGCAGTGCCCGGTACGGATGGCACACCAGATGCCCGATTTGGGCTGTTCTGGTGCATTCCCTGATGCCGCAGTCTCTGGCTCCCCCTTTCGGGAGTGGCTAGGTTGCGCCTATGGATTTTGGTAGGCGCAGCCCGTGACCCGGCGGGCAGAGATAGCCGATACCCTCAGGCAGCGGTTGCTGAGTGGCCTTCATCTTGGTGAGCTCAAGCATGGCCAGCGACTTCCGAGCGCGCGCGAGCTGGCGCGCGAGATGGCCGCCGACCCCCGGGTGATTTTGACCGCCTACCGGGTGCTGGAGCAGGAAGGGCTGGTCGAGCTACGCCCCCGCTCCGGAATTTTTCTCCTCGCTACCGACTCGTCAGCAGGCGGGCTTCAGCGACGAACCCATGACTGGATGGTGGAGCTGTTACTGGGAGCAGTCGAACGCGGAATTCCGGCGCCTGACTTTCCCGAGCGGCTACGCCGGTCGCTCGAGACCTTGCGTCTGCGAGTGGCCTGTATCGAGTGCAACGTGGACCAGATCGACGAGCTCAGCCACGAGCTGCACACCACCTATGGTTTCGACGTCAGCGGAGTCGATGTGTACGCCATGGTGGAGAGTTCCAGGCTCCCCAAGGAAGTCCGGCGGGCCGACCTGATCATCACCACGCACTTTCATGCCCATGAGGTCCAGCCGATTGCGACTGAGCTTGAGAAGCCGTTGATTGTGGCGGAGCTGCTGGTCGATGGTTTTGCCGAGGTGGCCCGCCGGCTGGCGGAGGGACCGGTGTACTATGTCGTCGTCGATCCACGGTTTGCGAAAAAGCTGGGGAAAATCTTCGCCTCGGCACCTGGGTCGGCTAACCTGCGCGTCCTGATTCAGGGGCGCGACGATCTCGACCAGATTCCGTCGTCCGCGCCGGTTTATCTCACCCGGCTGGTGCGCGAGCGGCTTCCCTCACGATCGCCCCTCGGCCCTCCGATCCCGCCTGCCCGCGTCTTTTCGCCGGAGACATCCCGGGTCTTGTTTGCCTTCATTCTGCGCGCGAATTCGGCCGCGCTGACCGAGCCATAGCGGTGGCCCGCCGCCGTAGCGAGATCACCGACATCATCCGGCAGCGCATGTTCAGCGGACTGCATCTGGGGATACTTCGCCATCGGGGCAGACTGCCGAGCGTGCGGCAGCTGGCGCGTGAGCTGGGGGCTAACCCGCGGGTCATACTGGCGGCCTATCGGACGTTGGAGCGCGAGGGGCTGGTGGAGCTCAAGCCTCGGTCCGGTATCTTCGTCGCGCCTATCGAAGGCTCAGTGGCAGACCCGGCTCCGCGCCGAGCCGACTGGATGGTCGATATACTGATCAACGGGATGCAGCACGGTGTGCTGCCACGAGGACTTCCTCGGCATGTGGCCCAGTGCCTCGATGCCGTTGATCTGCATGCCGTGGTTCTGGAGTGCAACCACGATCAGCTCTACTCGGTGCCCGAGGAACTTCAGAGAGATTTCGGCATCCAGACTACCGGGATTGAGATAGAGTCACTTGGATCCGGAAACGAGGTTCCAGCCGACCTCCGCCAGGCGGATCTGCTGGTCACCACCGCGTTTCATCAAAAGGCGGTTCGGACGCTTGCCAAACGACTCGGCACCCCCGTTGTCGTCATCACCATGTGCACTGACCTCTTCACCGAGGTCGGACGGCTGCTGCCCCAGGAGCCGGTGTATTTCATCGTCACGGACCCGAGGTTCGCCCGGAAGCTGCATCACCTTTTCGAATCCTCTAAGGGAGCCGCCAATCTCCGGACACTCGTGCTGGGATCCGATGATTTAAACCAGATCCCGGAGAACGCCCCAACCTACCTCACGCGGCTAACCCGTCGGCGACTCAAGGAAAGCCCGCTACTGCACCGGGTTCTTCCCGAAGACCGGGTGTTCTCGGCCGAGTCCGCTCGCCAGATTCTTTCGTTCCTGATTCGTACGAACCTGGCCGCCGTCTCGTCGAATCGAGGATGACGGTCGGTTCCATTGCTCCAGGCGGAGCCCCGAAGTATTTTGTCCCCATGCAGTTGCCCTATCCCTCCGCTCATCCATTCCCCCTGATCCTCGCGCCCATGGCGGGAGTGTCGGAGCCGCCCTTCCGCCAGATCTGCCGGCGAATGGGCGCCGACATCGTGCTGTCCGAGTTCCTGTCGTCGGAGGCGATTCGCCGGCGCATCAGGACCACGCTGGAAGGCGCCGAGTTCGAGCCGGTGGAGCGTCCCATCGGCATCCAGATCTATGGCGCGGATTCAAATGCCATGGCTGAGGCCGCCGGCCTGATTACCGAGCACTATCAGCCGGAGTTCATCGACATCAACTTCGGCTGCCCGGTCAAGAAGGTGGTGCAGCGGAACGGCGGCTCCGGCTGTCTTCGGGACATGGAGCTGGTCGACCGAATCATCCGGGCCGTCGTCAGCGCCACACACCTTCCTGTGACGGTGAAGACCCGCAGCGGCTGGAACGACGAGTCGCGAGATCCGGTGACGATCGCGCTCCGGATGCAGGACGCCGGCGCCCGGGCGTTTACGCTGCACGCGCGTACCCGGACCCAGATGTTCTCGGGCAAGGCCGACTGGGACGAGATCGCGCGGGTGGTCGAGGCGCTGGACATTCCGGTGATCGGCAACGGCGATCTCGAGACCGCGGCGGACATCGTGCGCATGCGGGACCATACCCGGTGTGCCGGCGCCATGGTGGGGCGGGGCGCCTTCGGGAACCCGTGGCTGTTTCGCGACGGCCAGGCGTTGCTTGCCGGCCAGACGCCGGCAGAAGCTCCCGACGCAGCGGAGCGCTTCAGCGTGGCGCTGGACCACGCCAGTCTGGCGCTTCGGCTGCAGGGCGACACCCGCCGGACCGTCATGGAGTTCCGCAAGCACCTGGGTTGGTACACCAGGGGGCTTCACGGCTCCAGCGCCCTGCGCCAGCGTCTCTTCCAGATCGAGTCGATCGCCGAGGCGGAGGCGATCTTCCTCGAGTATCTCGAGCCGGTCGCCCAGGTGGCGTGACGGCCGAGCAGCTCGAGGCCCTGCTCGCCGACGTTGCCGCCGGCCGCCTTCCCCCCGCGGCAGCACTCGAGAGGCTGCGACACCTTCCGTTCGAAGATCTGCCGTTCGCGCGGATCGACCATCACCGAGCCCTGCGCCAGGGCATCCCCGAAGTCGTCTTCTGTGAGGGAAAAACCGTCGATCAGGTGGTCGCCATCTGCGAGCGGCTGGAGGCGGCCAGCGGCTCGTTCCTGGGCACTCGCGCCGGCGAGGCGGCGGCATCGCGCCTGCACGCCCGCTTCCCCGATATGGTGTGGCATCCGCTGGCCCGAGTCGTCCACCTGGCGGGTGAGCGTCCGGCCCGGCGGCCCGGCACCATCCTGGTCGTGTCCGCCGGGACCAGCGACCTGCCGGTGGCGGAGGAAGCGGCTGTGGTTGCCGAAGCGTTCGGGCACCCGGTCGAGCGTCTGATCGATGTGGGGGTCGCGGGACTTCACCGTATCATTGCGGCTGGAGAACAGATCCAGCGGGCCCGGGTCGTTATTGTGGTGGCGGGCATGGAGGGCGCGCTCCCCAGCGTCGTCGGTGGCTTGGTCGGCGTCCCGGTCATTGCCGTGCCCACCAGCGTCGGCTATGGCGCCTCGTTCGGGGGTCTGGCAGCGCTGCTGGGCATGCTCAACTCCTGTGCGGCGGGGGTGACCGTGGTCAACATCGACAATGGCTTTGGAGCGGCCGCAGCGGCCAGCCGGATCTGCCAGACATGACCATACGGACCATCATCAACAGCAACGAGCCGCCCTTCATCTGGCTCGACGTGGTGAATCCCACCAGGGAAGAGCTGGCCAACATCGCCCGGCAGTACGGGCTCCACTCCACCTCGGTCGAGGACTCGCTGGACCCGGAGCATCTGCCCAAATACGAGCGGATCGCGGCAGTCACTTTCATTATTATCCGGGCCTTTGATGAGGCGGCTACCCGCGAGTGCTCCACCATTCAGGAGATGACCCGTAAGGTGGCGGTCTTCTACAGTACCGACTTCCTCCTCACTATTCACCGTACCGACCAACCCTTCCTGGCGGCATTGATCGAGAAGTACCAGAGCCCGCCGCCACCGGGTGCGGAGCGGCGGAAGAGCTTTCTCCCTCGGGTCCTGATCGAGATCATCAACGGCGCGATCGAGACCTATGAGAGGCCGCTGGGTGAAGCGGAGGGGGCGATCGACAAGTTCGAGGCCACCGTGTTCGGCGAGCAGGAAATCAGCGGCCTGCTCCAGCGGATCTATACCGAAAAGCGAAGGGCCACCCAGATGCGGCGGATGCTCTCTCATACGCTGGATGTGGTCCAACGACTGGTGCCGGCGTCGGAGCCAACGGCGCCCCTGTTCCAGGACCTCCGGGAGAACGCCCAGAGCATGCACTCCTATGCCGAGGAGCTGGTGGAGGACGTCAACAATCTGCTGAGCATACAGCTGGCGCTGGCCTCGCACCGGACCAATGAAGTCGTCCGGGTCCTCACCGTCTTCTCCGTGTTCTTCCTGCCGCTGACGTTCATCGTCGGGATCTACGGCATGAACTTCGACGTCATGCCCGAGCTCCGGCATCGCCTGGGCTATCCGGTGGTCATGGTGGGGATGGGGCTGGTGACGTTGGTCATCTATCTCTGGTTCCGCCGCCGGGGCTGGCTCAAGGGATGACCGAGGTGCTGGTACTCGCGCTGGGAATCGTCGTCTTCATCATCGGATGGCTGATCGGGCGGCGGCAGCGCAGCACCCGCGTTCGGGCCGGCGTGGCTCCCCATCTGCTTCCCGACCCCGCGCTCGAGTGGCTGCGCCGAGCCCATCGGGCGGTCGGCGTATGGATCACCGAGCTGGACCCCGGGGAGGAAGGGCCCAGAGCCGAGCGCATCCTGGAGCCGGAACGGCTATCGGTGGCTCAGATCGTGGCGGTAGACCGCCGGCTGGAGCGGGCCCGGGACCAGGAGCAGAGCGGGGTCGAGCGAATGGAGAGCGGTATGCTGGTGTTCCACGCCCAGGCCGGTGCGGCGGTGGGCCTCCTGCTGGCAGACGGATCGGATACGGCCGCGCTTGCGGTGGTCGAGGATGATCTTCGCCGACTGCTCGAGGGGGTCCGCCGCCGGCCCCAGATCATCGCCCTCACCCAGGCCCAGTCGCAGGAGGCCTCGCTCGAGTCCGTCGGGAGCGTCGGGCTCCGGCTTGCCTATCAGCTGGAGCGCACCCTCGATGCCCAGGTCGTCGTCGTCGCGGTGGAGACCAGTGGCGTTCGTGTGGTCGGCGTGTCGGGCAGGGGCGACCGGCGGCTGCTCGACACCTTCCTGCCTCCCGAAAGCGAACTCGCGCGCGTGGCGGACGGGCGAGCAGACTCTATCGTTTCCACTGGCGACCCGCTGGGCGGCGTGGTGGCGGACCGGAGAAACCGTCCCGGCGCGATCCTCCTCCTGCCGATGAAACGAGACCTCGATGCAATCGGTGCCGTTGCGATCTGGCTCACGGGCGGACAGGAGCCGGTGGGCGCGGCACGGGCGGAGCTGATGGAGGCGCTCGACAATGCGGCGCCGCGGATCGCGCGCGCACTGCTGACCGACCAGACCAAACGCGCCGCGACGATTGACCCACTGACGGGCCTCCACAACCGCCGAGGCTTCGACGAGACCTTCCGTCTGACCTCGACCAAGGAGGGTGCGCTCGTCTACGCCGACATAGATCGGTTCAAGAACCTGAATGACACGCTGGGGCACCCAGCCGGCGACGCCGCCCTGGTGCACTTCGCCCGCATTATCCGGGAACAGATCCGAACCTTCGACGTGGCTGGGCGCATCGGCGGCGAGGAGTTCGCGGTCTGGCTTCCCGAGACAGGCCTCGATCTCGGCGGCAAGATCGCCGAGCGGATCCGGATCAAGCTCGGCACGACGGCCTGGGACTGGCGCGGCCGCCAATGGCCCCTGAGCGCCTCCTTCGGGGTTGCGGCGTGCCCCGAGACCAGTCGCAGTCTCGATAACCTGCCGGCCCAGGCCGACTCGGCGCTTTATGTGGCCAAGCGAAGCGGACGGAACCGGGTGGAGAAGGCGGGGAGGTAGAGGGCGGAGAAGGCGGAGAAGACGGAGAGGGCGGAGAGAAGAGCCAGGAGGCGGGCTGTTCAGGCATACGTTGAGGTCATTGCTGTAAGCCTCTGTCGTTCAGGAGGATACAGTTTTTAGCTTCTTCCGCCTTCTCCGTCTTCTCGCCCTCTCCGCCCTTTCCCGGGAACCTCGAATCCACTATGATTCTCGAACCCGGGGGCGACTTGGCTTCGACGGGTTTGATGAAGGAATTGCAGCGTGTCCAGGTCCAGAGTCCTGGTAAAACCATCTGGAACGATTCAACTGCCAATACTGAACTGGCAATGGCTGCGTAAGCTGAGCTAACGCTCGCTTATGCTCCTTCGGTGGCTGGAGCCCGCCCGGGGCGCTGCCCACCGAATCGCAAATCCGGGCTAGCTGGGAGTGTCGCTCCGACGCCTCCGGCGAGATTTACAGGAGATAGGCTTCGGAGGGGTCGGCTCGATACCTCTCCAAAGTGACGGTAAAAAGTCGGGCCTACACACGTAGACGTAGTTCTGGAAGCTCACTCGGACCAGGGTTCGATTCCCTGCGCCTCCATCAGGGCGGTAGGAAAAGCGGCGGTAGGAACTGAGGCGGTAAGAATACCGTCCGGTCCTTCCGCCTCGTTTCTTTTTTCCGCCGCCTCACCTACCGCCGCTCCACCTACCGCCCGTCCACCCTCGTCGCGCAGAAGTAACCTGCGGCCCGCTCTGTAGCCACCCCGCTCGCCCAGGAGCCGGCCAAACCTCCGGGGCCGACCTGCCGCACCCGAAGCGCGGTGTAGCCTCCATCGAACCGCTGCCGGTCCGTCCGGTTGGCGTCCGATCCCAGCCGGATAATGATGTCCGTACGCGGCGACCGGTCTGGGGTAGACCGACGCTCCATGACCAGCACCCCGGGCCGCGAAGGATCGAGTGACGTCGTACTTCCGACTGACACGGCGTCGACCAGAGAGAGGTCCACATCGGTGGCGCCATAGAGTGGATGCAGCACCGTCGAGTCCGGAGCTGCACCCAGTCTGCTGCGATAGCGGAGAGAGTCGGTCTGCGAATCCAGTCTCAACTTCCCTTCGACCGATGCGCCCTTTTTCGCTCCCGAGGTGGCCACGAGCCTGAGCCTATACTCGCCGGCGAGACCGGTGGCGGAGCTGGCCGCGGGCAGCTCGGTGGTCACCGCCGCGCACTCCTCCGGGCTGGCAGTGCCGGACTGGGACCGACAGCCGAAGAGAACCAGTAGGTGCGCCGTAATCCCGATGATGCGCGTCGCCCTGAAAGCCGGGCAGGCCGGCGCTGTCACCGCCGGAGCACGCCGGTCACCCGGCCGCGGCGATCGACCTTCCGGATCGGGCCTCGCAGGATGTCATTCTTGAGCAGCAGCTTGGGCCGGGTATCGAAGGCACGCAGCAGGCCCAGGATGCTGTAGTCATCTGCCGCCGCGAGGTCGACCTGATACCCTTGATCCGCCAGCGAAGCGATGGTGATGCGGCTCAACGGATTCTGCCCCGCTCCGATGAAGCCGGTCATGAGCTCGTTGTCGAGTACCGACTCACGCCAGTGGGAATCCGCGGTTCCCCCGCCACCGGTGTTTTCCACCGGCACCTTCGCACCGGCCACATAGGCCACGCCGCCGGCATCATCGAAGGCCGCGATCGCCCCGGCCCCGGTGAAGTGTGGATCGGTGCCGCTGCCGGGTGGGAGCGATGCGTCGGCCAGGAGGCCCTGTAAATCCCACAAGGTGCCGATCCCCAGGACATGACCCATCTCGTGCAGGATCACGTCTCCGAGAAATCCGCCGGTCTCGAGCTGCTCCAGGTCGTCGGTATCGAACTGCATAACGCCCATGACGGTGAGCGGATCCCCGGGATCTCTGACGTAGCAGGGGCCGGCGCCGCCCAGGATATTTCCGGGGCCGTCTATCGGAACCAGGCGGACCAAAATCAGGACGTCGTCTATGGTCTGGTTGACCGCCGGGCTGCCTGGTCCGCAATCTTCCGCCTGGGAGATCAGCGGAACGTCAGCCAGGTCTGCGGAGATGGCGTTTTCCCACTTGAGCCGGGCGTTGGTAAACGCCTGCTGCTGGGCGGGCGTGGCGGTACTGAGATACCTGAGCCCAATATTGAACGCGCTGTGGTCGGCAGCCGCGGTCGCGGTGAACATCACTGTAAGCGCGGTTGTCGCGACGCTGACGGAGAGCTCCTGGGCAGCGCCTGCGATGGTGCCGGTGGTGAAACTGGTAGATGCTCGACCATCGTTGCCGGTAATAGCTGTAGCGGTAGCGGAGCTTCCTTCTCCCTGGGTCACGGTAAAGCTCACCGTTCTGCCGGGGATTGGGCTGCCACCGGCGTCGTTTACCTGAACGACCAGCGGGGCGGTCAGCGTGGCTCCGGCAGGCGCGGTCTGGCCATCGCCCGAGATCTTCTGAAGTTGAGTCGGGGTCTGGTTGACGTCGACGTTCGAGCTGGCTGACGCCGAGCCGGCGGTCGCCGTAACCTCCGCTGAACCACCCCGGACGGCGCTGACCAGGCCGCTCGAGCTCACTGTGGCTACACCGTTATCGCTGCTGGTCCAGGTTACGGTGGCATTCACGGTCTGGCCGTCCTGGTCGGTGACGGTCGGGACCAGCTGCTGCGTCTGCCCCAGCGCGCTGAAGGCGATCGAGGGAGCGTTCAGGCTGATATCCGCCGGCACGCGAGGCTCGGTGCCGCCACATGCGCCCAGCGATCCGAGCAGGATGCCCCAGCCGCCCAAGGTCCATGATCGTGGTGCCAATACTCGTGGTGGGAGCAGCATCAAAGCTCCGGATCAAGAGGATTTTACCTGTTATCCATACGGAGTAACTTAGTGCAATCCCATCTTGTCAGGTGCCTATGACCGCCACGGCCTCATCGCGTCCGTCCACGGCTGACCTCGCCCTGCTTCGATCCGCTTTTCCGGCTCTCGAGCGGCAGCATCACGGCCTGCCGGTGGCTTACTTCGATGGGCCTGGCGGCACCCAGGTGCCACGGCCGGTCGTGAATGCCATGGCGGACTACCTGTATCACCATAACGCGAACACTCATTGGCCCTATCCCACCAGTGAGGAGACCGATGCCCTCATTGCCGATGCTCGTTCGGCGCTGGCCGATTTTCTGGGCGCGACTCCAGCGGAGATAGCTTTCGGCGCGAACATGACCACGCTGGCGTTCCACCTGGCGCGTGGCCTGGGACGAAGCTGGGGCGCGGGCGATCAGGTCGTGGTCACCGAGCTCGATCATCACGCCAACGTCGCCCCGTGGCGGGCGCTCGAGCGGGACCGTGGGGTCTCGATACTCTCGGTTCCGCTGCTGCCGCGGACGGGCCAGCTCGATTGGACAAAATTAGAGGAGCTGTTGTCCGCCAGGCCGCGGCTGCTTGCCATCGGGGCGGCATCGAACGCCCTGGGGACGATCACCGATGTCGCCCGGGCCGCGGCCATGGCGCGTTCCGCAGGCACGCTCTCCTTCGTAGATGCCGTTCATTACGCGCCGCACGAGCTGGTGGATGTACAGAAAATCGGTTGTGACTTTCTCGCCTGCTCGGCGTACAAGTTCTATGGCCCGCACATTGGAATTCTGTTCGGCCGTCAGGACGTAATGGCCGGCGTAGATATTCCCAAACTCGCGCCTGCCCCGGACACGGCGCCCGAGCGGATGGAAACCGGCACCCAAAACCATGAGGGCATCGTGGGCGCCGCCGCCGCGGTGGACTTCCTGGCCTCGCTTGGAGACGGAGAGACTCGCCGGGCCCGGTTGGCGGCCGCTTTTGCTGTCCTGCACGACCGAGGCAGAAGCCTGCTGCTGCGGCTCTGGGATGGCCTTTCCGCCATTGACGGCGTCACGCTTTACGGTCCGAAGCCGGACTCGCCCCGAACCCCGACCGTAGCGTTTACCGTGGCCGGCAGGCCGGCCGACGAGGTTGCCAGAGGTTTGGCCGAACAGGGAGTGTTCGTCTCCAGTGGCGATTTCTATGCGACCACGGTCGTAGCCCGTCTGGGTCTGCGCGACGGGCTGGTGCGGGCCGGGTGTGCCTGCTACACGACGGAGGAGGAGGTGGATCGCTTGATCGAGGGCGTGAGAGAAATCCTTCTGTAGGGGCGCACCGCGGTGCGCCCCTAGCGAAGGATCCCCGGGCGTCAACAGGGCGCACCGCGGTGCGCCCCTACTTCCCAGCCTGAACCGGAATCCGCACCCGGGTCTTCTCCCAGTCGAGCAACAGCGATGCGGCGGCGGCGCCTGCCGGCTCGGCCTTGATCGTAAAGGTCTCGACCGGCTTCTTGAGCACTTCACTCTTCACCTTGGCCCGGCCAAGCTCCTGCGCCTTGACCTCGCCGGTGTACCTGCTTTCCTCACCCCATTGCGCGGTAGACCGGTTCACGATGACCTCCCACTCTTTCGGGCCGGGCACGGTGTAGAGCGAATAGACGCCTGGGGGCACGCTCAGGCCGGCGACGCGCAGCGGAACCGGCGCGTAGAAGATGGTTGGCTCGTTGGCACCCGTCCGCCACAGCTTGCCGAATGGGATGCTGCCCCCGAGCATTGTCCGGCCGCGTGCGGATGGGCGGCCATAGCATACCTTCACCGGTTTACTGGCGATGGTAAAGGTGAGCGAATCGAGCGGACTTTTCCGGCCCTCCAGCGGCACGTTCCTGGAGGGACACCCGGTGTCCGGGTTGGCGACAAGGTCGCCGTGGGCCGCTCCGGTGCTGCTGAGGGCGGCCAGGGCAACGACGATGGCGAGATACATTTTCGTGTCTCCTTAGTTGTCAGCGCGGACGCCGCTGGAGCGCGTCCCTGGTTTCGAGGGCTATCGAGAGTGCCGCATCCGGATCGGCAGCCAGGCAGTTCAGGTGGCCCATCTTCCGGCCCGGCCGTGCCTCGCTCTTGCCATAAAGATGGAGCCGCACGCCGGGTCGTTTCAACGCCACGTCCCACCGGGGCTCTCCGTCCGACCAGAGATCGCCCAGCAGGTTGACCATGGCGACGGGCGACAACAGCCAGGGCCGCGCGAGAGGGAGGCCGCACAGCGTACGGAGCTGCTGCTCGAACTGATCGGCGGAGCAGGCATCCATGGTATAGTGTCCGCTGTTATGCGGCCGCGGCGCCATCTCGTTGACCATCAGTTGCCCACCATCCACTACGAACAGCTCGACTCCGAGCACGCCGACGTAATCCATCGCCTGAGCCACCCGGGTAGCCAGCGTTTGCGCCTCACCTGCCAGAGCGTCAGGTATTCGTGCCGGCACCACCGAAGTCTCGAGGATCCCATCCCGGTGCCGATTCTCTGCCACCGGAAAGGTGGCCACGTCGCCATCCGCGCCCCTGGCTACGATCACCGAAAGCTCGCACTCGAGCTCGAGCCGAGCCTCCAGCACGCATGGAACGCCGCCGAAGCGATCGAATGCGCGTGCGGCATCCTTCTCGGTCTCGACTGTGGCCTGGCCCTTTCCGTCATATCCCAGCCGGCTGGTCTTGAGCAGCGCCGGACGCGGAATGGCGGCCAGGGCCGCGGCGAGCTCTCCCTTACTCCGCACTATACGGAACGGGACGGTGGCCACGCCATGGCTTTGAAGGAAGCTCTTCTCGACCCCACGGTCCTGGGTGGTGGCGACTGCCTCGACCGGCGGGCGGACGATGGATGACCGGGCGAGTCTCTCGAGTGTCGCGGCGGGGACGTTCTCGAACTCGGTCGTGACCGCGGCGCAGCGCGACGACAGCTCGGCCAGCGCGGGCTCGTCATCGTAGGGCGCGCGGATGTGATGGTCCGCGACGCCGCCGGCGGGACTCTTCGGGTCAGGGTCGAGCACTACGACCCGGTATCCCATGGTGCGAGCCTGCAAGGTGAACATCCTGCCCAGTTGCCCCCCGCCGACGACGCCGACCGTGGCGCCCGGAAGGATCACGACGGATCCGGAAGCTTGAGGTCCAGCACCCGTCGTTCCTGGGTGCGGCGGAATTCATCCAGCTGCTCGCTCAGATCGGAGTCGTTGAGCGCCAGAATGGCCACCGCGTAGAGCCCGGCGTTGCCGGCACCAGCAGTGCCGATGGCGAAGGTGGCTACCGGGATCCCGGCCGGCATCTGCACGATCGAGAGCAGTGAGTCGAGTCCCTGAAGATGCTTGGTTGGAATGGGAACGCCGAGCACCGGAAGGGTGGTCTTGGCGGCGAGCATGCCCGGGAGATGGGCCGCTCCCCCGGCCCCGGCGATGATACAGCGAAGGCCCCGCCCGGCCGCATCCTCCGCATACCGGTACAACTGGTCGGGCGTGCGATGGGCCGACACGACTCGGGCCTCATGGGCCACGCCGAACTCGGTCAGCCGCCGGGCGGCATGCTGCATGATCTCCCAGTCGGAGTCGCTGCCCATCACTATGCCTACTAGCGGCTCTGTCATCGGTTCCTCGGGCGGGGGCAGCGGTGATTCAAACTGTGGCGCGGGTGCGGTCCATGGTTCCGCGGGCGGCCAGGGCAGCTTGAGCCGCCGCCAGCCGGGCGATGGGCACCCGGAAAGGAGAACAGGAGACGTAGTTCATGCCCAGCCGGTCGCAGAACGCGACCGCGGCCGGTTCGCCGCCATGCTCGCCGCAAATGCCGAGCTTGAGATCGGGACGAGTGCGCCTGCCGAGGTCGCAGGCCATCGCGATGAGCTTGCCCACTCCGGCCTGGTCGAGAACCTGGAAGGGATCGTCCTCGATCACGCCGTGCTCCAGGTAGTAGGGGAGAAATTTCCCGGCATCGTCGCGGGAAAGTCCCCAGGTCGTCTGGGTGAGGTCGTTGGTGCCGAAGGAGAAGAACTGCGCCTCCCGGGCGATCTCATCGGCGGTCAGCGCCGCGCGGGGCAGCTCGATCATGGTCCCGAGGAGGTAGGGGACGGTGATCTGACGCTCCTGAAAGACCTCCTCCGCCACCTGCCGGACGATGAGCGCCTGCTTCCGGAACTCCACCACGCTGGCCGTGAGCGGGATCATCACCTCGGGCATCACTCGCCCCTTCCTGGCCGCGACGGTGCAGGCTGCCTCGAAGATGGCCCGCACCTGCATCTCTGTGATCTCAGGGTAGATGATGCCGAGCCGGCACCCCCTGAGACCGAGCATGGGGTTCACCTCGTGCAGCCGCTCCACGATGGCCCTGAGCGCGGCCGGCTCCATCTTGAGCTCCCTGGCCAGGGTGTCGATCTCGGCCGGTTCCTGGGGCAGGAACTCATGAAGAGGCGGGTCCAAGAGTCGAATGGTGACCGGGTACCCCTCCATGGCGCGGAAGATGGCCTCGAAGTCTCCACGCTGCATGGGCAGCAGCTTGGCCAGCGCCCGCTTTCGCCCGGGAATGTCCTGGGCGACGATCATCTCCCGCATGGCGAGGAGCCTGTCGCCGGTAAAGAACATGTGCTCGGTGCGACAGAGCCCGATGCCTTCGGCGCCGAAGTCACGGCCGCGATGGGCATCGGCCGGGGTATCCGCGTTGACCCGAACACGGAGCTGCATGATCCGGTCGGCCCACTTCATCACTCGATTGAAGTTCCCGCTGAGCTCGGGAGCGATCAGGGCCGCCTGTCCGGCAAAAACCTTTCCGCTGCTCCCATCCACCGTGATCCAGTCGCCCTCGCCCACGCTGCGTCCATTCACCGAGAAGCGGCTGGTCTTCTCATCGACCGTCAATCCCTGGGCACCGGCCACGCAGGGCTTGCCCATTCCGCGAGCCACCACCGCGGCATGGGAGGTCATGCCACCCCGGGCGGTAAGGATGGCCTTGGCGGTAACCATGCCATGGAAGTCGTCCGGGGAGGTCTCACGCCGCACCAGGATGACGGCCTGCCCGGACCGCCCCAGCCGCTCCGCTTTATCGGCGTCGAACACAACCGTGCCGCAGGCGGCCCCCGGTGAAGCCGGAAGACCGGTGGTCAACAGGTCGAGCTTGCTGTGCGGGTCGATGGTCGGATGGAGGAGCTGATTCAAGTCGTTGGGCGGAATGCGGGCGACGGCCTCCTGCTCTGAGATCAGCCCTTCATCTACCATGTCGCAGGCGATGCGCACCGCGGCATGCCCGGAGCGCTGGCCTCGGCGTGTCTGGAGCATGTAGAGGTTGCCGCGCTCGATGGTGAACTCCATGTCCTGGACGTCGCGGAAATGGCGCTCCAGGGTGCGAGCCAGCCGCTCCAGCTCCTGGTAGGCATGCGGCAGCCGCTCCTTCAGCTGATCGATGGGCAGCGGGGTGCGGCTGCCCGAGACCACGTCCTCGCCCTGGGCGTTGATCAGAAACTCGCCGTAGAGCCGCTGTTCGCCGGTCGAAGGATCCCGGCTGAAGGTGACGCCGGTACCGGAGTCCTCGCCCAGGTTGCCGAAGACCATCGCGACGATGTTGACCGCGGTTCCCATGGAATCCGGAATGTCGTGCAGCTTCCGGTAGTCGATGGCCCGGCGGGTATTCCAGCTCTCGAACACGGCGGCGATGGCCCCCCACAGCTGGTCCAGCGGCTCGATGGGGAATTCACGGCCCGACTCGGCGCGAACGTGTTCCTTGAACCGGCGGACGACCGCCTGCATCTCCTCCAGCGGGAGATCGATGTCGCGATCGATTCCGCAGCGCTGCTTATGCTCCTCCAGAATCTCCTCGAATGGCTTCTTCGACAGATCGAACACCACCGTGCCGTACATCTGGACGAATCGGCGATAGGAGTCCCACGCAAACGGAGGATTCCCGCTTTGCCGGGCAAGCCCTTCGACGGTTATGTCATTCAAGCCCAGGTTGAGGATCGTCTCCATCATTCCGGGCATGGAAACGGCGGCTCCTGACCGGACCGACACCAGCAGCGGGTTCTCCCCGTCGCCCAGATGCTTTCCGGTGGCGGTCTCGAGCCTCTGCAAGGCATTCTCGACCTGCGCCTGCAGCCGCTTGGGGAAGTGGTGGCTCTCGAGATAGTGCAGGCAGAGATTGCTGGCGATGGTGAAGCCGGGAGGGACAGGGATGCCGAGGGTAGTCATCTCGGCCAGGCCGGCTCCCTTGCCACCGAGGATGTCCTTCATGGCAGCCGTGCCTTCGGCCCGGCCCTGCCCGAAGAAAAAGACCAGCGGCTGAGTGTACGGGCCGCTCATGCTGTGGTGGGGATGAGCGGGGTGTCGCGCCGCAACTGTACCAGCTGTTCCGGAGTCCTGGTCGGGTACTTGCCCGAGAAACAGGCATGACAGAAGCCGGTGTCCTTGCCCGCCGCGGTCAGCATCCCGTCGAGTGAGAGGTAGCCGAGGGAGTCCACCCCCAGAAACTCCCGGATTTCTTCAATCGAGTGGGTTGCCCCGATCAGCTCCGCCCGGGTGGGCGTGTCGATCCCGTAGTGGCAGGGCCCGGTGATCGGTGGCGACCCCAGGCGGAGGTGGACCTCGCGGGCGCCGGCACCGCGGATCATCTGGACCAGCTCCTTACTGGTGTTGCCCCGGACCAGGCTGTCGTCCACCACAACCACCGACTTGCCTTCGATGACCTCCCGAACCGGATTGAATTTGATCTTCACCTTGGCCACCCGAAGCGCCTGAGTGGGATTGATGAAGGTCCGCCCGACGTAGTGGTTCCGGATGAGACCGTACTCGAGCTTGATGCCGGAGGACTCGGAAAAGCCCAGCGCCATGGCATTGGAGCTGTCGGGCACGGCGAAGACCACCTCGCCGCCGGGGGCGGGTTGCTCTCTTCCGAGCTGCCGTCCCAGCTCCCGGCGGACCCCATCCACCGAGCGCCCGAACACGATGCTGTCGGGCCGGGCGAAGTACACCAGCTCGAAGACGCAGCGACTGACCGGACGGGCGGCGAGCCGGGGCAGATGGGTAACCTGGCCGTTCTCGATCCGGATGAATTCTCCGGGCCGGAGCTCACAGTGGAAGGACGCCCCGATCAGGTCCAGGGCGCAGGTCTCCGAGGCCACTACGATTCCGCTGCCGAGGCGGCCGATAACCAGCGGCCGGAAGCCGCGGCTGTCGATCACAGCGTACATCGTTCGGCCCACGGTGATCACCAGGCTGTAGGCGCCATCCACCTGTTCCAGTGCCTCGCGGATCTGGTCTTCAACCGTGTCGGCTTCAGAGCGGGCGATCAGATGTACCAGCACTTCTGTGTCGCTGGAGCCGGTAAAGATTGCCCCGCGCGACACCAGCTCATGTTTGATCGCACCGGCATTGATGAGGTTGCCGTTGTGGGCGATGGCAAGCGGGCCGCAGCGGGTGTTCACGTTGCAGGGCTGGGCGTTGGCAAGTACGGTGCTGCCGGTGGTCGAGTAGCGAGTG
>Ga0180121_10000279_pt1 | contig 20535 bp, 24 predicted proteins | sample AntDrymUQ5402106_2_FD_129676 | JGI IMG/M metagenome (GOLD analysis project Ga0180121, IMG submission 129676) | Polar desert sand microbial communities from Dry Valleys, Antarctica - metaG UQ540 (21.06) (version 2) (version 2) | ecosystem: Environmental > Terrestrial > Soil > Desert | place...
ATGGGAGCTATCTTTTGAACCTCAAAATCGGCGTGAAAAATTTTTTCGTTTATGTTTAGCTTGTTTATTCCGAATTCCTTTCCCAATTTTTGTGAAAGCAAACTATTTTGACTTTTGGAATTTGTTTCATCATATTCTTTGGTAATGAGATTCAATGCTCTCTTTCCAATCCAATAGCCACTGCCTTCGTCGCCGATTATTCTTCCCCATCCGCCGACTCTGGTGATTATCCCGCCTGAGTACCCATAAAGTACAGATCCTGTCCCGCTTATGAGTATTATTCCGTCATTACCTTCAAATGCTCCATAAAGAGCAGTCATTGCATCCGTAGTTATTAGAATGTTTCTTACTCTTAATATTTTTACAAAAGCATTCTTAAGCTTATTCCGGTCATTTTTTTCCCGAGCCCCAGCAATGCCAAAACAAATTCCGAGACAGTTCTTTATCCCCAAACCAGAGTTTGATAGAGAATCATCTATGCAATCCGTGACTATCTCACTATAGGTTACGGCGCCTGAAACGGAATAATGAACGCCTTTATATGATTTGTTAAATATGACTTTTTTATCTTTCGAAGTTATTAAAAGCTCGCACTTCGTCCCACCGGAATCGATCCCGATGTAATAACCGCCTGAACTGTTTTTCAATGGCTTCAATTTATTAATAATCGCCTTAAATAAAAATTGCAAAGAAAGGTAATCCAGTTCTTACCAACTTCCGATAAAAAACGAATAGATTTTCCTTTTTGATTTAAGTTCATTTAATTTTCATTTGCAGACTAACATCTTTTGAAATCCAATGTTCAAGATTATTTTTGTATATTGACAAACAATTCATAATAAAACCTTAACCCGGTTAATTGAAAAGAGAAGTTCTTGATAAAGGATTCATAGAGATCATCGATAAACTCGGCTCTGATTTGACAGTTGTTAATTCTGCTCGCGTGTCTTTCGGAAAAAGGAAAGAAAAATTTGATGACAGCGACAGGAAGCTTGTAAGATTTCTAGCGAAAAATAAACACTGGTCACCCTTCAGACACATGATGGTTCAATTCCATATTAAAGCACCTGAGTTTGTAATGAGACAGTGGTATAAACACGTGGTGGGCATTGAAACCTCCTCAAGCTCTTCCGCAAAAGATCACGCGTGGAATGAGATCAGTGGAAGATATGTACCTGTCAAAGAGTTTTATATACCGTCCTATTGGCGTAAGCAATCAGAGAATAATAAGCAAGCATCAGAAGGAAGCATCCAGGATCAGCAGAAGGCAATCGAAGTTTTTAAAAGCGCCATGGAAGAAATCTTGAATTCTTACCAGAAGCTTCTGGACATCGGTGTTGCAAAAGAGCAGGCGAGAATGATACTGCCTTTGAATCAATACACTGAAGTTTACTGGACAGCATCGTTTCAGGCAATAATGAATTTCATTGATCTGCGCGATGAAGCGACTGCGCAATGGGAAATTCAACAATACGCTAAACTGATGAAAGAGATGATGTTAGATATTTTCCCTGAGACTGTAAAGATCTGGTTTGAAGTAAATGAAAAGTAATTAATAGTTAGCAAGATTTTCAATTGTTGTTAATCAATTTAATAAGTTTTAGAATATTTTATTTCAACCATTCAACTAATTAACCACTTAACCAATTAACCACTTAACCACTTAACCAATAGATTCTTTGTCAAACTTAGCCACAGAAAATATGCTCTTTAAAACCTGCCCTGCAACATTTGGATTTTCTTTAAATCTTCTTATCGAATATTCATACCATCTTTCTCCGAACGGGACGTAAACCCGCATTCTATGGCCTTTCTCAACAGCTCCATCTCTCAAATTTTCTCTTACTCCCAGAAGCATCTGAAATTCATATTCATTATTTTTTAATTTCATTTCTTTGACCATCTTTACAGCTTCTCTTATTAAGTATTCATCATGTGTTGCAATGCCGCAATAAGATTTTCTTTCAAATGCCAGGTGCAGTATCTTTAGGTAATTTCTCCTTATTTCATCGGCATCTTTGAAAGCAATTTCTTCAGGCTCGATATAAATGCCTTTGCAAATACGAAAGTTAGCTCCGATCTGCGTTAATCTTAGAATGTCCTTCTCGCTTCTTCTTAAGTAAGCCTGTATAACAATACCTGTATTATCAAAACTTTTCTTTACTTCTTCGAAGATTTTTATTGTAAGATCGGTAACTGAAGAGTCTTCCATATCAATTCTTACGAAACAATTTATACTTTTAGCTTTCTCGAGAATTTCCCTCACCAGACAAAGGCAGAAATTATAATCAAGCTGCAACCCAAGCATAGTAAGCTTAATGGAAAGATTGCAATCCAATTTGTTTTTCTGAATGGCATCAAGCACTCCTAAATTCTCATCTTTAGATTTGATGGCTTCATTTTTATTCAAAATAAATTCACCGAGAACATCGACAGTTGCCATAAGCTTTTTGTCATTGAGACGCATAACCGTATCAACCGCATCTGATAGCTTATCACCAGCAATATATTTATTGGCAAAAACTTTTATAATTCTTTTTGGCAGAATCTGTATAGTCGGAACTAATATTTTATTAATTAGCTTCACTTTCTTTTGATATTTTATAAATCTTCTATGCTCTTTCTCCCTATGTATCCGTCCACTATGCTATGCCAAAATTCTATATCATTTTCACCATACATATAACATAGATAGACTTCTTCTCCATTTTCCCTAATATGGGGAAAATCTATAAGTCCGTTATCTATGCCTTTTACGATAATACCGTTTTGCGTTATTTCATTTACTATTTTTATCAGCTCTTCTAAGTATGGGGGATATTTTCCTGTGCCGTTCGGTCCAATTCCTCCGAAGTATTGGTGTCTGTAAATGTCAAAACCTATTTCATTAAGGGAGTTCTTGAGCTTGATTATTTCGAATAATTGAATTTTTAGACCGGGAAGTAATCTTCTTGCTTCACTCAGAGAGAAATGTTTATTGTGGAACATCAGCTATTTTGAATTTATTACAAAATAATGAACATATTATTTTTTTAATAGATTTTTATTAAGGTATAAAGAAAAAGACATCCGTGATTTCTGGATGTCTTCACTAAAGAAAGGAATAAGAATGAAAATTTACCTATTGTAATTAACCTTTTAAATTTTATTTGATATGAATATTCTTATAGCTTTTTTAAATTTTTATTATTATGTTACTCAGACTTAAAAACATCCCTGAATCCCCTCCTTTCCCAAGAGGGGATTTCACAAGAAGACCCAACCCTCATTAAATCTTACTTGTTTATCAAGGACGTTATTATTTTAAAAGCATCATTTTTCTTGTCTCGCTGAAATCCCCAGCTTGCAGACTATAAACGTATATTCCGCTAGGAAGATCACCAGCACTAAACTCCAATGTGTTTGTTCCTTTTGACATATTCTCATTATCTACCAAAATCGCTACGGATTCCCCGTTCATATTATAAACCTTCAACGTAACGCTAGATGGTTGAGGCAATTCAAATGTAATCAGAGTAGATGGATTAAAAGGATTAGGGAAGTTTTGTTTCAACAAATAGGTCTTTTCATTTTTTGAATTCTTTATACCCTGAGACTTATTTATTTTAGATTTAATCCTGTCAACTTTAATTATTATCAAGTTCTCATCCTCTGAACTAACCAATGCATTTGAATACTTAATAACTGCTGGTTCATATGGCGGTTCTTCATTATTATCATTATCATTAGGATAAGCCATAATTCTTATTGCATCGGTTTCTAGCAAAGACTTTTTTGTAATTTTAAATTTGCCATTACTTTCTATTGTTACTGTTTCGATTATTCTTCCTTGACCACGGCCATTGTTTATTATTACTCTTATATTCCCTTCTTCCACCGGACTAAGATTATCGGTATATATTACTTTTCCCATAATAAATTCAGTAGATTTGGATTCTCCATATGAATTAGAAGAACCCAAGACAGCGAAAGCCATGATGACGTAAATTAATTTCGCTAAAATTTTAAGGTTAATTTTCTTCATTTCTAGTCCCCTCCTTTTTTAAAAGGTATTTTTAATTTTTAAAATTAATTAATTAATATAGGTGTTTTTTGTTTTTTGGTTTTTATTGTTTCGTTATGACCCCTCAAAGATACTTCTTTCAATTCGTCAACTTGGTATGAACTTTGCCAGTAATAATTAAATAAATCAATCATCTTTTTGGCAAACGCTTCATTCTTTATAATTATATCAGCATTATTATGTCTAGGAACAGATTTATCATGAATTCTTATAAAGACTATCTTTCCGTCAAAAATGGTCATGTTTGGTAATTCCGAATTCGATATCCTCACCTGTTCTCCTGAGCTCTCAAATCTTCTACATATTCTTAAAAGATCATCAAATGTTGCATCATGTCTTAAGTTATCTTTAATTATCTTGAAATTATGGCTAGCTTCATATACAGATTTTATAATTCCGCCTTTTTTAAAAAAATCTTTTGCATCCGATTCAAGCTCCTCTGAAATATATCCTTCAAGTCTTATCATAAACAATATTTCCTGATTTGCAGAGTTAAACAATTCAAAAAACTTTTCCTGTCTATGCCTGTTAAATCCTCTGATTAACTCTATGTTAACGTTTTTATTTTCTGAAGATTCTTCTGACTTATGTAATTCCTCAAACTCTTTAAACGTTTCCTTTAAATTTTTTATCTTCGACTGATTATTTTCGTCTATCTCATTTTCAATCTTATCGGCAATGACCCTTGGATCGATCATCTCGTATTTCAGAATGGTATTGGTTTCTATCACGTTACAAAATCCTCTCGCTGCAAAGGATTTCAAAATCTCGTATACAGCTGTTCTTCTAACGTTTGCTTTTTCAGCAATCTCGGAAGCACTTAGAGCTGATCCTTTTAACAATACTAAAAAAATCTTAGATTCGGATTCCTTGAATCCAATTTGTTGAAGCTTATATATAAGTTCTTTGGATTGCAATATTGTTGTCTTTTAGAATTAATGCAATATTGCAATAAATCTTTTATTATGTCAAGAACTAATTTTATGACCTTTTATTTTTATTTAAAGCTAAAGGTTTGTACTAAAATAACCTGAACTAGTGTAACATTGATATATAAATAAAAAAGGTATCCGTAAATTTACAGATACCATTCTTTTTTAAAATTCCAATCTATTTCACAACGACATTTACCATTTTATTTTTTACAGAAATTATTTTAACTACTTCTTTTCCCAAAATATGCTTTTTAATATTCTCGTTATCCAGTGCTTCGTCCTCTAAAACTTTTACATCGACATCAAAATTCATTTCCTTTTTTGCCCTGATTTTCCCATTAACCTGGAATACGATAACAGCTGTATTGTCCTTTATCAGCGCTGGATCATAAGAGGGCCACGATTCAAACTGTATTGTGTTTTTCTTACCTAACCTTTCCCATAATTCTTCTGAAATGTGTGGAGCAAACGGGGACAACAATAAGATAATTTTCTCTATTACTTTTTTACTTATCTTTTCTAATTTATACAATTCATTTATTAATATCATCAAATATGATATGGCTGTATTAAATTTCATATCTCCATCATCGATGTCGTCGGTAACTTTTTTTATTGTTTTATGAAGAAGTTTATTTATTTTTTCCTCAGGTTCTTCCTCAATAATGTTTGACTTTATGCTTCCAGTATTTTCATCGATTACCAATCTCCAGACCCGGTTCAGAAACCTGTTCAATCCTTCAATACCCTTGGTGCTCCACGGCTTTGTTGCTTCGAGAGGTCCCATAAACATTTCAAATAGTCTCATAGAGTCTGCGCCGAAATCGGCAATTACATCCTCAGGGTTCTTTACATTTCCTTTTGATTTGCTCATCTTCGCACCGTCTTCACCGAGAATCATCCCCTGATTAAAAAGCTTTTTAAACGGCTCTTTGTAATTTACAAACCCTAAGTCGAATAATACCTTGTACCAGAATCTTGCATACAATAAATGCAGCACTGCATGTTCTACCCCTCCGATATAAATGTCAATGGGCATCCAGTATTTTTCAACTTTCGGGTCGCAAAAAAATTTTTCATTTCGCGGGTCTAGAAATCTTAAATAGTACCAACATGAACCTGCCCATTGTGGCATAGTATTGGTTTCTCTTCTTCCTTTTTTTCCTGTTTCTTTATCAACCGCGTTAACCCATTCACTGACATTTGCCAATGGAGATTCTCCCGTACCGCTCGGTTTATATGATTCAACCTCCGGAAGAGTTAAAGGCAACTCACTTTCACCCAATGCCTTGAATGTCCCATCTTCGAAATGAATTATCGGGAACGGCTCGCCCCAAAATCTCTGACGCGAAAACAACCAGTCACGCAATTTGTAGCTTATAGTTTTTTTTCCGATTCCTTTTTCTTCGAACGACTCGTTAATTTTTTCAATTGCTTCTTTAGAACTCAATCCATTCAGAAAACCGGAATTTATAAAGTAACCCTCTCCCGAAAAACATTCTTTGCCGTTAACTGTTCTGTTCAGAAATTTTTGAACATCTTCATCGTTTTTATATTCATTTGGAACAACTACTGGAATTATATCTAATCCAAATTTTCTTGCAAACTCATTGTCTCTTTCATCATGACCTGGAACTCCCATAATTGCACCGGTCCCATAACTTGCTAAGACATAATCCGCAATTAGTATTGGTAGTGAATTTTCATTAAATGGATTAACTGCCTGCGCTCCTGTGAACTCTCCTGTTTTTTCTTTTGTCAATTCACCTCTTTCGAGATCGGATTTTTTTTCCGCTTTTTCCAAATATGCTTTTATTCTTTCTGAATTATTTTCGGTAGTTATTTCTTTAGCAAGCGGATGTTCCGGAGCCAATATTATGTAAGTCGCACCGGCTATCGTATCGGGTCTTGTTGTAAATACTTCAATGAATTTTTCTTCTTTTAACTTTTCACTGTTAACCTTAAACTTTACCGTCGCTCCTTCACTTCTTCCAATCCAGTTTCTTTGAAGTTCTTTTACATTTTCCGGCCAGTCAAGCTCATCGAGGTCTTTCAATAATCTTTCGGCATATTTTGTAATTCTTAAATTCCATTGCTTCATATTTCTTCTGACAACTGTAAATCCTTTTTCAATCTGCTCTGGAACTTCTTCATTCGACAAAACTGTCCCAAGCTCGGGACTCCAATTAACAGGCACATCAGCTAAGTAAGCTAATCTCTGTGAATTAATAAAATCATATTTTTCTTTTTCCGATAATCCTTCCGGAATTTTTAATTCGGATATTGGCTTTGCTTTATCTTCTTTTTTATCATAGTATGAATTGAATATTCTTAAAAATATCCACTGCGTCCATTTGTAAAAATTATCATCCGTTGTGTTTACTTCCCTATTCCAATCATAAGAAAATCCAATGACTTTCAATTGAGTTCTGAACCTGTCAATACATTCTTTCATTCTTTCTTTAGGATGTATTCCTGTTTTGATTGCATATTGTTCGGCGGGCAAACCAAACGCATCCCATCCCATCGGATGCATCACATTAAATCCTTTCATTCTTTTAAATCGTGCAATGATGTCAGTTGCAATATATCCCTCTTGATGTCCTACGTGCAGTCCATCTCCGCTCGGATATGGAAAAAAATCCAGTACGTAAAATTTCGGCTTTGATTTATCCAAATCATTTAAATCGGGAGTTCTAAAAATTTTATTCTTTTCCCAATATTTTTGCCATTTCTTTTCTATTTCGATAAAGTTGTATTTCAAATTACTTTAATTGATTTAAAAATGCCACATTGCAATAACGAGAATTCAAAAATTTTCAGCTCTATAAACAATTGAAATTTGGATTTTTGAAAAACGGAATTACTTGAATAGTACCCGGACTTGCTTAAGTTCATCGTCGGAAGCTTTTGGACCCATCTTTGTAGTGATATATCCCTGATATTTATCGAAGAATACATTTTTGTCGGCGAGCATTTCTTTGAATTTTACCTCAAGCCCGTGCAAAGGATAAAGTTTAATATGGGCATGATTGATTCCCATTCCTTCCATAACTAATGCAGTTCTTTTAACTTCAAGCTTCTGATCAATAATCTTACTTATCTTTTTTGCGTTAAAATAATTTGTATAGACGTCGTCATCCATACTGGAAGCATATACATTCAAATTATCCTTCATTTATAAAAATACGCTAAATAAAATTTATATTCATGTCAAATTAAGTAATAGATGTTGTTAACTTTAGGGGCTGGATTAAAGTTTTCAAATCTGATCAACCAGCTCTGTCAATTTTTATCTGATTAAGATTTGACAACTTAGCTTTTAATCGTGTCTTTCCTAAAGTTGTCAAATCTGATCTAACCAGTTCTGTTAATTTTTATCTAAGGTATAGACTTGACAACTTTGCTTTAATGCACTTTGTAAATTGAAAATAGGATTTAATAAATTTATATTTAGCGCATATCATGAGTTTAGAAAAAAATAAATCCGGAGTCAAAGGAAGAATTAGAGATATTTGTAAAAGGATCGGTAGAAATCCTGAAGAAATAACCTTGATTGCAGTCAGCAAAACTTTTCCAATTAGCACTATAATGGAGCTTAATCAATCTGGTCAGGTTGATTTTGGTGAAAACAAGGTACAGGAGTTAAGAGATAAATATTATCATATCCCATTCCTGCAAAGCGGAAAAATTAACTGGCATATGATTGGGCATCTTCAAACCAATAAAGTAAAAGATGTTATAGCATTTATTTACCTGATCCAATCTGTTGACAGTCTGAAGCTAGCTGAAGAGATAGATGTTAATGCTAAGAAAATAAATAAGGTCATCGATATTCTTGTGCAGGTAAACACGAGTGCGGAAGAGCAGAAGTACGGAGTTTCAGTTTCAGATGCAAAAAATCTTTGCAGGCAGATTTCGCTCCTTGGAAATGTAAAAGTAAAGGGATTGATGACTATGGCTAAGCTCACAGAAGATTTAGAAGAGATCAGGCAAAGTTTCAAAGCTCTGAAAAATTTATATGACGATTTGAAAAAGGACTTTAAGTCCTTCGAACACCTTTCGATGGGGATGACAAATGATTATGAAATTGCCCTAGAAGAAGGCGCTACAATGCTGAGGATCGGAAGTGCAATATTTGGAGAACGGAGTATCAATTGAAAATTGGCATGAGATTTAGATATTAATTTTTAATTCTTTTTAAAATTTTAAATAAAATAATGAGCATCATTTCACCAAAAGATATTAAAAAAACAGATTTTAAAAAAATATTTCGGGGATATGATCCCGCAGAAGTTGATGCATTCCTTGAAACCGTAAGCCTTCGATACGAAAGACTTCATGAAGACAATATAACTTTAAATGAAAAAATAAAAACTCTTGCTTCCGATGTTGAAGTATATAAAGAGAATGAAAGCACTCTTCAAAGAGCAATCGTAAAGGCACAGGATCTTGCCGAAGAAGTGATTTCCAGCGCGAAAAAACGTGCTGAGAATATTGTTAGAGAAGCAGAGCTTAATTGTCAAAAAATAATGTATGATGTGGATAGAGACATATTAACACGTAAACAGGAACTTGAAGAAATCAAACTTAGAAACGATAAAGTTGTGGAAGATGTGAAATTGTTTTTTATGGAAAAGCTGAATGAAATGGATGAGTTTATTAAAAACAGAAACGTATATACTATGGAGCTTACAAAAGCAGAGGAACAATATCCGCCAGGTAAAGAAGAGGAAACCAAGCTAAAAAAAATTTCTATCAATACTGCAAAGTCAAATTTTTCAGAATAAGTCTTAAGAGATGAATCCCAGACACGAAGAATCAATTAATTTCTTAAAAGCGCGACACGATGAAGAATTTCCGGTCGGTATAATTTTAGGAACCGGGCTTGGCGGTTTGGTAAAAGATATCAGGATCAATTCTGCAATTGACTACTCTGAAATTTCAAACTTTCCTGTGTCAACCGTAGAATCCCATTCAGGCAAATTAATTTTCGGAACTTTGTCGCGTAAAAATATTGTCGCAATGCAGGGAAGGTTTCATTACTACGAAGGATATTCGATGGATGAAGTTACGTTCCCAATTTACGTATTGAAACAACTGGGCGTAAAATATTTAATTGTTTCCAATGCCTGCGGATCCGTCAACCCGGCATTTAAGAAAACCGATCTCATGATAATGACTTCGCACATAAATTTTCTTTTCGACACACCTTTTAAAAAAAAAAATTAAATCTTAAGGGTGGCAACCGATTATATTCTAAAAGGCTGATAAACTTAGCCGAAGAAACTGCACTTGAAAACGAAATATCCGTGCAAAAAGGAGTGTATGTACCTGTTCAGGGTCCTAATTTGGAAACCGTAGCCGAGTACAGAATGATCAGAAAATTTGGCGGAGATACCGTCGGAATGTCAACAATACCGGAAGCATTAATTGCTAATGATCTGGGAATAGAAGTCCTTGGACTTTCAATAATAACCGATGAGGGTTTTCCTGACACTCTTAAAGTCGCCGAACTGAAACACATTCTCGATGCGGCAAGTATTGCTGAGCCAAAGCTTACGTTGCTGATCAAAAAGCTTGTGGAGAAGATGGAATAGTTTGTAGAGTCTGTAGAGTCTATAGAGTTTATAGAGTAAATTAACAATTAGCGAAATATAGAATTAACGAATTAACGAATTAACAGATTAACAAAACCATGACCGAGCAATTAGAGAAAATATTAATTTCAGCTGAATATATAAAAAATAAATTTCCTAAAGGTTTCAAACCTCTTCTTGCCTTAATTATTGAAAAAGACTTTGATGTTTTAAAAGACTTTAAAATACTTGGCGAAATCAGCTTTGATAAAACTACCGGTGAACTTGGAAACGGGTTTAAAAATAAACTGAAAGTAATGTTTGCAAACTGCGAAGGTAAAGATATTCTAATTTATAATGGCAGGCATCATTATTATGACGGAGTTTCGATGAGAGATATCGGACATATGATTTATGTGTTAAGATATCTGGGAGTTTTGACTATTATTTCAATTGACGAGGTCGGTCATCTAAATCCGAGATTTAACTGCGGAGAGATCACTTTGATTTATGATCATATAAATTTAGCCGGCGATAATCCATTAATCGGAAAGAACGATAATGAACTTGGGCTTCGCTTCCCTGATATGAGCAATGCTTATGATAAAGAGTTATATAAAAAAGTTTATAATGTGCTACAGGAAAAAATGCTAAGGATCAATGAATCGGTTTACCTGGGAACAATAGGACCTCAAAGCGAAACGGACGTTGAAGCCAGATTCTATCGTGAGATTGGCTCAGATGTTGTTGGGTACTCGATGGTTCCTGAAAATATAACAAGCGTGCATGCGAGTATAAAATTTATCGGGATAGGATTGATCACTAGAAACCTTATAGCTGATAAAATGATGGAGGATGAGAGAAGTGATAAGCAGAGAAATAAAGATCAAAAGGAATGTTTGAAAAAAGCATCGAAAGAATTAGAAAAAGTCTTGAAGAATATTATAAAATCAATCTGACGTGTTTAAAACAAAATTTATTTTTATAAATACAATTTTAATTTTACTATCGACTTTAACAATTATTAATTGTTCGGATGACATAGTATCACCAATACCTGTTGACAGTTCAGACTTTAGATATCCTTTTAAAGACGGAAGCAGCTGGAATTATACTATAACGAATCACGCATCAGACATTCGGCCGGATTCGATCCTTCATTATTTCAGTAACTATCCTCAAATAATTATAAACGGCACTGCGACTATCTTGTATGATACTGTTATTACTTCAGTAGTTACAAAATGTTTCCTTGATGAATTTACATTTACATCTAGTGGTACCTTGCGTCAAAACAGATATTTACATTAATAATGACACGTCATTGATCTTATATGCTCGTCGCCAACAGCACCCGGCAACCGGAATATTACCTTTAAGAAAAATCCGAGATCCATTTGCCGGTTCTGAAAATGATAATCCGATTAAAGTATATAATAATGAAATTGAAATTTTGAGTGATTCTCTGTACAGCACATTAAAGTATCCAATGGTAACTGGGACAGAATGGTCGTATACAATTGCCGGTTATAAAACTAATAAGAAGTATTCAGGATTTGAAAATGTAAGTGTTCCATCGGGAACTATCAGCTGCATGAAAGTAAATGTTGTTTATATCTATTTACCAACGGCGACAACTTACAATTTTTATTCCAAATTCGGTTTAATAAAGTCAGACTTTATTTATAATGATATTGTATTTACTAACATCATTAATCCTGATGGCGCAGGAACATTCGATTTGACAAATGAAAACATTGTTACATCTTTTAATATCCCCTCTAATTAATAAGGTAAAAGTTCTTTATATTGTTAATGGAAATTCTTAGTTTTAAATAAAAAAATTACGGATAGAAAAATAAGCGATTGATCGGTAACTGAATTCAAGCATCTTATAAGAGAAATAATTCATAACGAACTTCAGCATCGACCCAGATGAAGGATTGGAATTACGTGATGAAGTAAAGGAAGAATTAAGAAAGTATATTGAAGAAAAGAAATCCGGAAGCTTAAAAGTTTTTGATGCTGAAGAATTCCTTAAATAAAATAAAAATAATTTAATATTTATTGAAATGAAAAATGACATTAAAATAACTGCTGTTTTTGAAGAAGCTGAAGAAGGTGGGTATATTGCATACATTGAAGAAATTCCAGGAGTTAATACTCAAGGTGAAACTTTAGAAGAAGCAAAAGAAAATCTCTATGATGCTTTAGAATTGGTTTTAGAGGTTAATAGGGAAATTTCTCAAAAAGAATCTTTGAAAAAGAATGTAATTAAAGAATCGTTTAGTCTTGTTTCTTGAAACGCATTGATTTGATCAGATATTTAGAAAGTAACAATTGCATTCTTAAACGCGAAGGAGGAAAACATTCTCTATATATTAATTTAATAAAAAATAAAACTTCCTCAGTTCCAAGACATAAAGAAATAAAAAATAATTTGTGCAAGAAAATTTGTAAAGATTTGGAAATACCTTCTCCCATCAATTAATAATTTAATTTAACCATTATGTCAGCTCGACTCGAAATTCCGAAGATGTACAAGCTTTTCATAGGCGGTAAGTTCACGCGAACTGAATCCGAAAGATATCTCGATGCTCTTAATCCGAAGAGCGGAGAAAAATTATGTAATATATCCCGCGCTTCTCGAAAAGATCTTCGCAATAGTGTAGTTGCTGCACGAGCGGGGTTTAATGACTGGGGCGGAAAACCTGCTTATGAACGCGGACAGATAATGTATAGACTTGCGGAAATGCTTGAAGGAAGGAAGGAGCAATTCATAGATGAAGTTTATATTTCAACTAAGCAAAGTAAAGCTGAAAGTCGGAGAGAAGTCAATAAAGCTATCGACAGAATAATTTTTTATGCCGGGTTTTGCGATAAATGGATGCAGCTTGTTGGAACAGTCAATCCCGTTCAGGCAGGTTATTTTAATTTTTCCATTCCTGAGCCAACAGGAATCGTCGGAATAATACTTCCTGATACTTTGAGTTTTCTTCCTTTAATAACTAGAGTTGCCGTTATTCTCACAGCAGGGAATTCATGCATAATTCTTGCAAATGATAAAGCGCCGCTGCCCGCTTTGACTTTTTCAGAAGTGGCAGCAACAAGCGATTTTCCTTCCGGAGTAATAAATATCCTGACGGGAATGAAAAGCGAAATCATTCCACATATTGCCGGACATTTTGATGTTAATGCGATTGATTATTGCGATGAAAGTATTGAAATGAAAAAAAACATACAGGAGCTTTGCGCGAATAATGTGAAACGATTTCATTCATTGAGTAAAAATTGGAACTGGTATTCAGATGAACATAATGAAAATTTAAGAGAGATTGAAAAGTTTGTTGAGATCAAGACTGTTTGGCATACCATGGGAATGTAGATCAGTTAGCAGTTAACAGTTAGCAGTTAACAGTTAGCAGTTAGAAATTATCAATCCGCCGCGGCGGATCAATTATCAATTGAATTTTTTGTGTCTAATATAGTAAAATTAATTTTAAGTGTTGTTGTTTGCCAATTGCCAGGTATTGTAGGGGCTTTCTTTACAAGTGATTCAACAACTGAATGGTATGCCTTATTGAACAAACCATCGTACAATCCCCCTGACTGGATATTCGGACCTGTCTGGATAGTTCTTTATTTAATGATGGGAATTTCATTGTTCCTCATTTGGAAGGAAGATCTGAAAAACAAAGAGATAAGATCTGCATTTATCATTTTCATTGTGCAATTAATTTTTAATGCTTTATGGTCCATCGTTTTTTTCGGAGCACAATCAATAATCGGAGGATTAATAGTAATTATAATACTCTGGGTTCTTATTTTAATCACGATCTTAAAATTCATTAAGATATCACGAGTTGCCGGAATCCTACTAATTCCATATCTGCTTTGGGTTTCCTTTGCAACTGTTCTGAACTTTTTTATTTATAAGCTAAACTGATTAAGAAAAATAATATGCAAAATATTTTTGTCAAAAAATTATTATTATTTACTTCATTCCTGCTTCTAAGCGCTTCTGTAATTTCATTTGCACAGATTCCCGTAAATGATTCGAAGCAAGCTAACAAGATATTTGATTCGATAATCGGAAAAGAAAAGCTGTCTTTTGAATCTGAAGATATAAATTCAAGTGAGCAGATCATCCGCGATCACTTGCTTGAGATATTCCCGATAATTTCTGAAACAGAAATTAATAAAATAATCCAATCAAAGTCTATAAAAGAATTTCCTCCTGTGATATCAGATAGTCTGACTGTATCGAATACGATCTATAAGATCTCATTTGAAGTGCCCAAAAATTATTTAGCAGATACAGCAAAGATTTTATGGGAGCTTAACATCCCTGAGTTCCAATCACGGTTATATCAGCTTTACAATGGAGAACAAATTTATATCGACACATGGCCAAACGTTGTCGGCACCATGAAAGATAAAACTTTTACGGGAAATTTTCAGGCGTATAAAATTCGTAACTGGCCGTTTTACAAGGATCCTGAACCGTCCAAAGCCCATCTGTCGCCGACAAAACCTGGACCCGGCAATCCTCTAGGACTTTTTGTAGTTCATTATGATGAAAATTCTTTAAGATACTTTCACGGAACAAATCAACCCGGTGTTCTTGATAATAAATTAAGAAACCTTTCTCATGGTTGTGTGAGAAATGATAATGACAATATCGAAAGAATGAAAGAGTTCATAATTAAAAGAGTGGTAAAATCAACAGTCCTCTCGCATTGGCTTGGAAGCAAGAAAACAGTTATATATGATTTTGAAGAAATTGATAAATTTCCCGTTAAAATTATTTACAAAACGTATGAAGTGAGTACTGATGCTTTGGGAAAGTACGTTATGCTCTTCAAAGATGTTTATAAATACAGTACCGGTAAAATAAATACGGTATTGAATGATACTGCCCTGGTAACTCTAACAAGCACAGAAAATATATTTGCGGACTACAGAAAAACTTTTGGAAAGGAAATTCCCGATGATGCTTTGAAAATGATGATTGCTTACGTTATCAATAAAGGTGAAGAATATGAAAAGTATTATATTGACGACCTGAAAGAAAAATTTATGATTCTGAATTAAAAGCTTTCATCACGCCATCTTTTTATTTTCCAAACATCTTCAGTTGAATTTCTGTGAAGATTCATGTCTGCAAAACCGTTTAATCTGACAATATCACTGGGATTAAATGTGATCGTCAAATTAAAACTTCGTTTAATATTCTGATCTAACGAATCACCTCCCTGAAAAATAATATTGTTCCATACAACATCAAGCTTTTGCGAGTTCTGAAACAACCCGTTGGTCGTCCTCATCTCCGTAGCCCTGTCCCATGACACATCGAATCCCGAGGAATAGTCGCGATAGGTGAATACAAAATCTTCAGCCAGTAAATTTCCATATACAGTGGTGTCTTTGAACGTGTATGCATATTTAAAATTTTGAAATAATCCTTCTACTGTTTTTTGATCGGTAAGAATAGAGGTAGGTGTGCTGTTATCAAACTTTGGAGAGAAAATATTGTCACAAGAGCTGAGGATTAATGAGCAATGAATAATGATCAATAAAAAAAGTCTTTTAAACAATATTTTTATCCTTTGATTCAAGTTAAGTTTACAACGTATTATTTTTTGATTTCTAAACTGACTGCTTTTGCTTCACACCTATTTCAGGACAAGGCATTCATTACTCATTACTCATTACATTGTAATCGATTTTATGATCTTTTCAGCAACCCCGATATTATCTTTAAAAACAAGTTCACACTTAGCCCCAATTTGATCTCTATAGATTTTATTCTTCAATATTCCCCTGAACACTCTGTAAAATTGTTTAGTATCTGTGATTACAATGCCGCAGCCGTTCTTAATAAGTATTTCATCTTCATCCGAATTTTTAACTTCATTAGAAAATAATATCGGCATATTAAATATAGCAGGTTCTAAAATATTATGAAGTCCCGTTTTAAATCCTCCTCCTACATAGCTGAGATATGCAATGGAATATAATTTTGAAAGCAGCCCGATCTTATCTACTATAATTAAATTCTCTCTATCGTATTTTTCTATATTGGAATACCTAATAATCCTAATGTTTCTGTATTTGTTTTCAATAGATTTTTCAAGAGCAGCTATCTTTGTTGTCTTCGGTTCATGAGGCACAAGTATCGTGAGAAGATCAGGATCAAACTCCAGGGATTTATCAACAGCAGGGAGCACAACGTCCTCATCCTCTTTCCAAGAACTTCCTATGACAAACACTTTTTTCCCTAATACAATTTTTTCATGCAGTATGTCCTTTGGTACAACATTCTTTGCTGACTGGTAAACTCGTTCAAATTTCGAATCGCCGATCTTAATGATCTTCACATCTTCACCTTTTAATTTTTTCCCATAATTAATCTCATCATAATCGTCTATCACAAAAATTGTATCGATCAGTCCGTATAGTGTCCTCTTAAAAGAACTGACAACGGGAATATTCCATGTAGAGTCATACTCGTCATATCTTGCATTTGCGAGGACAGTCTTGATGTTACGCTTCTTTGCCTCGTAAAGAAGATTAAACCACAGATCATACCTGATAAAAATAATTATCTCGGGATTAATGATGTCTAAAAATTTTCTCTGCCTTGAGACCGAATCCAACGGAATATATGTCTTAACTGCATTTGTAAATGTGATCTTTGAATTTTTAAATCCCGAGGGCGAAAAGAAAGAAAGTATTACATTGTAATTTTTTTTCTTCAACTCTTCTACCAAAGGAAGGGCCTGCTGATATTCTCCCAGAGAAGACGAATGAATGAGAACAATTTTCCTGCCCCTTAAAACAGAAAGAGATTTACCCAGCTCGCTGAATAAATCTCTTCTCTCTTTTAAACCTTCTCTTACTTTTGTATTAAATACCGAATAAATATTGAAGAACAGCCATAGAAGCGGAACGCCGATTAAATTATATATCCAATGCCATAAAGCACGCATAGTATAAGCGCATTAAACTTCCATTATTTCTTTCTCTTTCAGTCCAATGAGTTCATCAATATCTTTAATGTGTTTATCGGTAAACTTTTGCACTTCGGTCTCTGCATGTTTCCTCTCGTCTTCCGAAATATGCTCCTCCTTTTCAGTTTTCTTTAGATGCTCAATAGAATCTCTTCTTATATTCCTGACAGCTACTTTGCCTTCTTCAGCAAATTTCTTAACAAGCTTGACGATCTCTTTTCTTCTCTCTTCATTGAGCGCAGGTATTGGAATTCTTATCATTGTGCCGTCATTGTTAGGATTCAGACCGAGATTGGAACCAATGATAGCTTTTTCAATTAGAGGAATTGCTGATTTGTCCCAAGCTTGAATCGAAATTGTATGATAATCGGGAGTGCTTACATTTCCAAGTTGGATTAGTGGGGTTGGAGTTCCGTAATAATCGACTTTAACTCCGTCTAGAAGATTTGTTGTAGCCTTACCAGTTCTAATCTTTATAAATTCATTCCTCACATGTTCAACCGCTTTATCCATTTTCTCAACTGTTCCTTTTAATATATCTTTCACCATAATAGCTGAAATTAAAATTTATTAAAAATAATTTTTAAGATATCAGAGTTCCTATATTTTCACCTATAACCAATTTTCTAAGGTTATCTTTAACATTCATATTGAAAACTTTTATAGGCATTTTATTTTCCTGGCATAATGTTATTGAAGTAAGATCCATTACTTTCAGATCTCTTTCAATCACCTCCAAATAAGAAAGCTCCCTGAACATTTTTGCCTTTGAGTTTATTTCGGGATCGCTATCATATACTCCGTCGACTCTAGTTCCTTTAATTATAACGTCGGCTTTTATTTCGACCGCTCTTAATGCAGCTGCAGTATCGGTTGTAAAATAGGGGCTTCCTGTTCCCGAAGAAAATATCACGACTCTTTTCTTTTCAATGTGCCTGAGCGCTTTTCTGAGAATGAACGGCTCTGCAATCTCATCCATCTTTATGGCTGACTGAACTCTTGTATAAACCCCTCTTTTCTCCAGAGCATTTTGTATTGCAAGCGAGTTAATAACTGTCGCCAGCATCCCCATCTGGTCGCCGGTTACACGGTCTATTCCCTGTTGATGAGCCGACAATCCTCTGTAAATATTTCCTCCTCCGATTACAATTCCTATTTCAACTTCAAGCTTGGCAATTTTCATAACTTCATCAGATATTTTTTCCAGAACTTCCGAATCAATTCCAAAGTTTTGCTTTCCCATTAGGGACTCGCCGCTGAGCTTCAATAAAATTCTCTTATACTTCAGTGCCAAATGAAATGATTTTAAGATTTGAAAAATTTATTTCTTCTCTTCGCCTAAATGATACCTGACCATAGCAACTATCTCTATATTGTTTCCGGTGGATTTATTAAATTCTGCAATAAGATCTTTGATTGGCTTGCCTGATTCATTTATATATTCCTGCTCAAGCAGGCAATTATCCTGATAAAATCTTTCTACTTTATTGTTTACAATTGTTTCCAATATCTTTTCCGGCTTGTTCTCATTCTTTGCCAATGTCAGATAAATTTCTTTTTCCTTCTCGATTACACTTTCCTTTATTCCGGATCTGTCAATTGAACGCGGATTCATGGCCACTACCTGCATGGCAATATTTTTTCCCAGCTTAATTGCCTCATCACTTAGCGTTCCTTTAAACCCGATAAGTGATCCGAGCTTACTTCCAAAGTGAATATAGTCTGCAACAAACCCATCAGGTACATTTACAAGCTTTGCCCTTTTCAATTCGGTTTTTTCTCCTACCTTACCCATTATAGAATCAATACTTTCTTTTACAGTTAATCCGTTAACGGTTTTTGTAGAAAGAATTTTCTCCACGTCATCTGTTCCGGCATTCAATGCAGCTTTTGCAATGTCTTCAGCGAACTTCTGAAACTCTTCGCCTTTGGATACGAAATCAGTTTCACAATTAACCTCAATCATCACACCGGTCTTCTGATCCTCGGATATAGCGGATTTGACAGCGCCTTCGTTTGCGATCTTATCTGCTCTCTTCATTGCCATAGAAGCGCCTTTCTTTCTCAGCGATTCAATTGCTTTTTCAATATCTCCTCCTGTTTCTTCCAGTGACTTCTTACAATCATTGATGCCCGCACCTGTCTTATTTCTTAATTCTTTTATTAAGTCTAATGTAATATCCATCTGTTTAAAAATTTTGGGTTTCCGAAATTTATTGCTGTTCCAGTTTTTCTTTCATTTCTTCAGATTCATCCTCTGCCTTTATCTTTGCAATCTGGCTTCCCTCTATTGCTGCATCGGCTATCGCTCTAGTTATTATCTCGATCGACTTCACTGCATCATCATTTGCCGGAACAGGATAATCAACTAAGTCAGGATCACAGTTTGTATCTACTATAGCGTAAACCGGAATGTTAAGCTTCTTTGCTTCGCTGATGGCAATGTGTTCCTTGCGGATATCCACTACAAAAATAGCTCCCGGCAACCTTGTCATGCTGACGATCCCGTTCAATACTTTTTCCAGCTTTTCTTTGTCTCTTGATAAAATTAATCTTTCCTTTTTTACAAACTTGTCGATAGTCCCATCAGTTTCCATCTTCTGAATGTTTGTAAGTTTCTTAATACTCTTCCTTACTGTATTAAAGTTTGTAAGCATACCTCCAAGCCATCTTTCTGAAACATAAAATGCGCCGCATTTTTCTGCTTCATCTTTGATTATCTGCTTTGCCTGTTTTTTTGTTCCAACGAATAAAATTTTTTTTCCTTCCGTGGAAATTTTCGAAATGGAATTACATGCTTCTTCAAGTAAATTCAGAGTTTTCTTTAAGTCTATTATATGGATACCGTTTCTCTCCATAAAAATATACTTTCTCATCTTTGGATCCCATCTTCTGGTAAGATGTCCGAAATGTGAGCCGGCTAATAACAGGTCTTCGATTTGTAC
>Ga0180121_10000280_pt1 | contig 20527 bp, 17 predicted proteins | sample AntDrymUQ5402106_2_FD_129676 | JGI IMG/M metagenome (GOLD analysis project Ga0180121, IMG submission 129676) | Polar desert sand microbial communities from Dry Valleys, Antarctica - metaG UQ540 (21.06) (version 2) (version 2) | ecosystem: Environmental > Terrestrial > Soil > Desert | place...
CGGCCGCCCCGACACGGCTGGCCGCCGATACTTTCCGCAGGAGACTTCATGATTGTTCGCAGTGCCGCGTACGCGGCCGCAGCCGCGGTCTGTTTGGCCTGGGCAGCGGGCGCCCCACCCCTGATGGCGCAGGCGCGCCGCACGATCACGATCGAAGCACGATCCCCCACTGAGCTTCGCGACTGGGACCTGCGGTTCGACAGTATGCGGCGGCAGGGTGAGCTCCGCGTGCGGAATACACGAGAAGACACCCAGATCGAGGGACGAGTCCATCAGCGGTCCGACCAGTACTACCGTGGCGTCCGGGTGTTCGGGGGGGATGTGTCGCGGCAGTCCCGCACCGGCGCCACCGAGTCGGCCTTCGGCACGCTCTACGAGGGCATCGAACTCGATCCCGCACCCACCATCACGGAGGAGCGCGTCCGCGCGCTCGTCGAGGAGCGGGCGGGGACGCCCGTCGATCGGTCCAGCGGTCCTGAGCTCGTCGTGCTGCCGCTCGACGAGGGGCGGTACGCGCTGGCCTGGCGGCTGCGCGTCGTGAGCCGACGGGACGCGCGCCAGTACTTCGTCGATGCGCACACCGGGGCCGCGATCCTCGACTTCAGCGACAGGAAGACCCAGAGCGCGGTGGGCCGCGCCCGCGGCGTCCTTGGCGATACCAAGAAAATCAGCGTCAGCAGCACCACCGGACGGTTCCTGACGGCGGACATGCTCCGGCCGCCCCTCATCCAGACGTATGACATGCAGGGGGAACCTCGGCGCGTGGACGACTTCCTGTTCGGCCGGTTCACGCTCTCCACGACAGACCTGGCGGCCGACTCGGACAACGACTGGACGGACGGCGCGGTCAACGATGCGCACGTGTACGCCGGCTACACCTACGACTTCTACTTCAAGCGGTTCGGGCGCCGGGGCCTGAACGATGCCGACATCCGGATCCAGAGCCTGGTCCATCCGGTGCGGCGCATCGATTTTTTCCAGCACGTGGAGGAGTTTCCCGACTTCTTCGTCAATGCGTTCTACGACGGCGGCGGCGTGATGGTCTACGGCGAGGGGCTCCCTGGCGGCTTCACCCTGGGCGGACAGACGTGGGATTTCCTTGCGGGCGCCCTCGACGTCGTGGCGCACGAGCTCACGCACGGCGTGACCGAATACACGTCCAACCTGATCTACCGGAACGAGTCCGGCGCGCTCAATGAATCCTTCTCCGACGTCATGGCAACGAGTGCGGAGTTTTTTTTCCAGCCGCCGGGCACGGGGACCCTCCAGGCGGACTACCTCCTCGCGGAGGACGTCGTGCGGCCCGGCGGACTCCGGTCGATGGCCGACCCGGGCGCGTTTGGCGATCCGGACCACTATTCCAAGAGGTACGTCGGAACCAGTGATGGCGGCGGCGTCCACACGAATTCGGCGATCCCGAACCATGCGTTCTACCTCGCCATCGAGGGGGGCACGAACCGCACGTCGGGGCTGAGTGTCCAGGGCGTGGGAGCGCCCAACCGCGACCAGGTGGAGAAGCTGTTCTATCGCGCCTTCACGCAGCTGCTTCCATCGAGTGCGACCTTTGCGGTGGCGCGCGCGGCGACCATCCAGTCCGCGCGCGATCTCTACGGGCCCGCGAGTCCCGCCGAACGGGCAGTGACCCAGGCCTGGACCGCCGTGGGGGTGCATTGACGGCACCGCGGGTCCTGCAGGCATGGGCGACGGCGGCCGCCCTGACGCTGACCCCATTCCTGGTACTCCCCGCCTCCGCCCAACCGTCTCCCCGCGTCGTCATCGGGTTGAGCGGCGGCATTCAGGCCGCAGCGACGGCGTTTTCGGATCGCTTCGATTTCGACACCAACGTCGAAACCGCGAGTGCCGACGTCGAGTATCCCGCCGCGTCGGCCGCTATCGGCGACGTCAGCATAGGCGTGCGTTTGTGGAAACGCGTCGGCGCGGGGCTTTCCGTGGCGAACGCCACACGCACCGGATCAGCCCAGGTCGACGCACGTATCCCCCACCCGCTGTTCTTCCAGCAGCAACGGAGCCTGACCGGTTCGCAGGCAGGAATCCGATCCTCCGAGACGGGCGTGCATCCGCAGCTGCTCTACACCATCCCCGCGGCGACAAGACTTGCACTCGTATTGTCGGCTGGCCCGAGCGTGGTGCAGCTCACGCAGGATGTCGTCACGGAGGTGACGTACGACGAGACGTACCCGTTCGACGCGGTCACATTCAGGAACGCCACAACGCGCCGCAGAAAGGCGTCGGCAACGGGCTTCAATGCCGGGGTCGATCTTCGCTGGATGTTTGCGCGCTCCATCGGACTCGGGGCGCTCGTGCGCTTCTCGCGCGCGACCGTCGATGTGACCGCCGATGGACGAACCGTCGCGATCCGCGTCGGCGGGACGCAGGCTGGGGTCGGAGTGCGGGTTATTTTCTAGTTCCGGGTTGAACCCCTTCACCTCCCGCGTCATCGCCGTCGTGCGTCGCATACCGGCGGGGCGCGTCGCCACGTACGGGGATGTTGCGGACGCGGCGGGGCAGCCCCGCGCGGCGCGGGCAGTAGGCAACATCATGCGGCAGTGCGCGGCGCGCGACGTGCCCTGCCACCGGGTGATCGCGGCGGGGGGTCGGCTCGGCGGCTTCGGCGGTAACGTGGAGATGAAACGGGCTCTCCTGCGCGCAGAGGGCGTCCTGGTCGCGGGATCCCGGATTCGTGATTTCTCCGCGCGGCGCTGGGCGGCGGGGGCCGGTTCGGCCCGGAATCGGCGAACGTCCCCAGGGCCGCTCGGCTCCCGGAAAGCGAGCGCACGCGAAACATAAGCGGCGTGGCCCTCGTCAAGGAAGCATGCCCCTGGCACCGCCCCCAGCCGCCCCGGCAACGCGCACCCCGCATGGCTACGTCTAACAGATTGATGACCGGCGCCCCGAACCTCGTGGGAGGTCCCACCGGGCGGGCCGCCGACCTGGCGCTCGTGGCCCGGTGCCGTGCCGGTGAGCTCGGTGCGTTCGAAGAGCTCTACCGTGCCCACGCCGGGAAGCTGTTCAGTGTCGCCTGCCGGATTCTGGGCAACGTGTCCGACGCGGAAGACGTGCTGCAGGAGGTGTTCCTGTCCGCGCACCGAAAGCTGGACGGCTTTCGCGGAGAGTCGGCGCTCGCGACGTGGCTCTACCGGCTGGCCACGAACCAGTGCCTGAACTATCTGAGGAGCCGGGCCGCACGCACGGGCGAGCTCACCGAAACGCTGGACGAGGAGCCAGGGCTGTACGAGCCGGGCCGGACCGGCCTGGCCGACCAGACGGTCGCAAAGATGGACCTGGAGCGCGCGCTGACGCAACTGCCCGCCGGGTGCCGCGCGGCATTCGTGCTGCACGATGTGCAGGGGCTCGAGCACCGGGAAGTGGCCGAGGCGCTCGGGATCGCCGAAGGCACGTCCAAGTCCCAGGTGCACAAGGCGCGGCTGCGCCTCCGCACGCTGCTCGGTTCACGCAGGCGATGAGACACGCTCAAGTCTGACGTTGAAGTCTGACGTTCGAAACTGAAAACGCAAGACCGAAATCCAAAAGCGGACAACTAATCCCTGATCCCTAATCACCATGCCCTGCTCCCGGTACCGCGAATCCGCTCACGAGCTCGTCGATGGGACCATCGGTCCGATCCGGCGTGCGGAGCTCGAGAGTCACATGGACGGGTGCCTTGACTGTCGATCGCTCGTGCGTGATCTGGAAACCATCCGCGCCGCGGCTGCGTCACTGGATCCGATGGAGCCGCCCGCGCGTGTGTGGCTCCAGGTCGCCGGTCGCCTCCGCCAGGAAGGCCGTGTCCGCGCGCTGCCGGGCTCGTCGCCAGCACACGCAAGGTCCGCCCGGCACGGCGCGCTGCTCGCCATCGCCGCTGTACTGATGATGGCGGTCGGGGCCTCCATCGCCATGCTCGTGTCGCGCCTTGCGACCAGCAATGCGACATCGCCGGCCACAATTGCAACCACGGCGCCCGGCGGCAACGCCGCGCCCGGCGCGACCGTCCAAGACGTTGAGACCGAGTTCCGGCTGGCCGAACAGCACTATCAGAACGCGATCGCGAAACTGGAACAGGCGGCGGGGCTCGATCAGGCCGCCAGCGCGGGGCAGGCTTCCGGCGATCAGGCGATGCTGGATCCGCAGACGGCGGCCATGCTTCAGAAGAACCTGCAGGTCATCGACCAGGCGATCAACGAAAGCCGCTCGGCACTCCGCGCAGAACCCCAGAGTGCGGCGGCCCGCGACAGTCTTTTTGACGCGCTCAAACGAAAAGTGGCACTCCTCCAGGACAGCATTGCGCTGATGAACGAAATGCGTAAAGGGGACGCGAGCGGCGCCGCGCAGATAATCCAGGGTGCGAGCAAGTCCTGAGAACGCCCGACAGAAATGAATCAACCAACATGATGCCCACCACCCTGCTGTTCTGCGCCGTCGCCCTCCTCGGTGCCGGTGCCCTGCCCGCGGCGGCACAGCCGCTTCGTGCGCCTGACCGGATGGCCATCCACGAGGCCGCGGCCGCTGCTGCTGCCGCCGTCCGTCCTGCGATGTATCAGCAGGGACGGGAAGAGCAGACGGATCGCCAGACGAGGACGCTCAAGCTCGGGCCCGAGGGAGAGCTCGTGCTCGGGAATGTCGCCGGCGATATCACCGTTACGAAGGGCGGCGGGAACGAGGCCACGATTGACATCGTCAAGACCGCCCGGGCTCGCTCGGCAGACGAGGCACGCCAGATGCTGGGGCTCGTCGACGTGACCGTCAGCGAGCGGAACGGGCGCGCTGAGGTGAGGACCGTCTATCCCCGCGGCGACGACCGCTCGGCCGACCGCCGCCAGGGGGACGGGCGTGGCGGCGACTGGCGCGAACGCCGGCGCAATACCAACGTCTCCGTGGCGTACAACGTCACCGCCCCCGCCGGCACCCGCCTGAGCGTAGGCTCGGTCTCCGGGACCATCAAGGTCACGGAGATCAAGGGGGACCTCAGCATCAGCTCCGTCAGCGGCGGAGTGCGCATTGCCAGCGCGGGCCGCATCTCGGCCGCGAAATCGGTGTCGGGCACGGTGGAGATCCTGGACACGCAGGTGGACGGCGGGATAGAAGCACAGAGCGTCAGCGGCAATGTCATCCTCCGGAAGATCAGCGCGCGCCGCGTTGAGGCCGGCAGCGTCAGCGGCGACGTGGCGCTGCAGGACATCAAGTGCGAACGTGTCGAGGCGCATTCGGTCAGCGGCACGATCGAATATGCCGGCAGCCTCGCCAGGAATGGCCGGTACGAGCTGAACTCACATTCCGGCTCCGTCAGGCTCAGTGTGGAGGGAAACTCCGGGTTCGAGCTCGAGGCCAACTCGTTCAGCGGATCGGTCCGGTCGGACCTGCCGCTCACCGGGGAGGATCGGGATCGAGACGCCGCGCCCCATCCCGGGCGACGCCGGACCCTGCGGGGTGTGCACGGAGATGGCAGCGCCGTGGTCAGCATCACGACTTTCTCCGGCAGCGTCGTCGTCTCCAAACGATGAGGCCCGGGAAGGCTGTTTGCGTCCCTCCCGCTGCCACTTCCCTTGCTCTTTGAATGCGCGTGCCAAGTCTGGCCCGTTGCCCCTATAATGGCCGTGGAGACAGCGCGCCCCCCCGGGCGTAGAAAATGCCCGGGCGGACTCGGGTTGACGCTGTCAGGAGAATGTCGTTATGAGAATGCATTTTGCCGCAGTTGGGATTCTGGCCGGTGCGCTGACGGCGGCGCCCGCACTCGCGCAGCATACAGCCCCGAACCAGCAGCCTGCGACGGCCCCGGCGCCGGCCGCACCGACCGGCGATCTGCCGCTCGGAAGCGTCCGGCTCACGAAGGCCGTGACGGCTGACGGCAAGCCGCTGCCGGCGGGCACTTACCAGGTTCGGTTGACCGCACAGGAGGCCAAACCGGACGCCGTGGGCGCCAGCAAGAACATCGAACGCTGGGTCGAGTTCGTTCAGAATGGAACGGTGAAGGGGCGGGAAGTCGTCAGCATCGTTCCGCAGGCCGAGGTGAAGGTGGTCGCCAAGGACAGCCCGCCGGCCCAGGGGGCTTCGAAGGTTCAGATGCTGCGCGGCAACGAATACCTCCGCGTCTGGATCAACAGAGCGGGAAATCACTACCTGATTCACCTGCCGACCGGCGGCGCCACCAAGGCCTGACCGCCGCGGCGGTTCACGCGCACGGAAAAGGGGCGGCCGTTGTCGGACGGCCGCCCCTTTTGTATCTGCCGAGGCCGCGTCAGACCGCCATCAGATCGAACTGCTCGTGATGGAGGTGCGTGTCGGGCTTGATCGTCACGGGCTTGCCCAGCGCCTGCTGTAAATCCCGCAGCACGGCGCTCTCCTCTTCCTTGAGTGCCCGCGCAATATCAGGATTCACGCGCAGCACCACGCCCTGCCCTTCCAGCTCGCCGCCAAGCTTCTTCACCTCGGTCAGCAGTTCGTAACAGATCGTCGAGGCGGACTTGATCGATCCGGAGCCGGAACAATAGGGACACGGGTCGGTGAGCTGGCGTTCGATGCTCTGCTTCACACGCTTGCGCGTCACGATCACGAGGCCGAAGTCGGAGACCTGCAGCGCCTTGGACGGCGAACGGTCGCGGCGGAGCTCCTTCTCGACTTCCTGGAAGACCTTCTGCCGGTTCTTCTTCTCCTCCATGTCGATGAGGTCGAGAACGATGATCCCCCCGAGGTCCCGGAGCCGGAGCTGGCGGACGATCTCCTTGACGGCTTCGAGGTTCGTCTTGACGATCGTGTCCTCCAGGCGCCCGGTCCGTTTCCCCACGTAGCGGCCCGTGTTCACGTCGATCGCGACCAGGGCCTCGGTCTGGTTGATGACCAGGTAGCCGCCTGATTTCAGCCACACTTTGCTGCGGAGCGCCTTGTCAATCTCCGCCTGGACGCCGTACTCCTCGAAGATCGGGAAATCCTTCGTATAGAGCTTCACTCTCGCCAGCAGGGTAGGCATGATTCGCTCGACGAGCGCCACGACACGCCGGTGCTCCTGCTCGTTGTCGATGCGGATCGCTGTGAAGTCTTCCGTCAGCAGGTCACGGAGCAGCTTGGTAACGAGGCTCTGTTCCTGGAAGAGCACAGCTGGCGGACGGCGGGTTTCCATCCTCTGGCGGATTTCCGTCCAGACCTGATGAAAGTAGGCGAGGTCGCTGACGATGTCTTCGCGGGAACGGCCCCCCGCGGCCGTCCGGATGATGACGCCCCCGGTGAACCCGTGCTCTTCACGGAACTCACGGACGATGCCGCGGAGGCGGGCCCGCTCTTCGCGCGACTCTATCTTGCGTGACACGCCAACGTGATCCACCGTCGGCATGAAGACGAGGAACCGTCCCGGCATCGTGACATGCGACGTGAGCCGGGCCCCCTTCGTCCCGAGCGGCTCCTTGACGACCTGGACGAGAACCTCCTGCCCCTCTTTGAGGAGATCCTCGATCTTCGCCTGCGGCTCGCGTTCGCGCTCCCCTCTCGGGCCGCCGCGTCGCTCGGCGGAGGGGGCGGGCCGATCGGTGGTGGGTCCGCTCGCGGCAAGATCCTGGGGCTCGTTGGGCGCAGCGGCGGCACCCTCGACGCCCTCACCGACGAGCACGGGCTCCGCCAGCGGGACGGCCGCAAGCGGATCGTCTTCATCGCCCGACTCGAGGCGGTCGAACTCCTCGACCGTGTTGACGACTTCCGTGACGTAGAGGAAGGCGTCCCGCTCGAGGCCGATGTCAACGAAAGAAGATTGCATGCCGGGCAGCACCTTGGAGACCCGGCCCTTGTAGATGTTGCCGACGACCCCGCGCTGACGCTCGCGCTCGATGAAGATCTCGACGACCTGATCCTCCTCGAGAATGGCGACACGCGTGTCGTGGTCTCCCGAGGAGATGATCATCTCCTTGTTCATGAATGGAACTCCAGAAATCCGGGGCATCCGGCGCAGACCGCGCGTACGCGTGCGCGGTGGCGAAACCTGGCGTCCGCCAGGCCAGCCAGCACGCGAACAGCACGAGCAGCAAAAACGCCATGAACCCCCGTTGAGTGGCTTGGTCGAACCCGGTTAGTTGGTAAATCTTCGCATCCTCACGTTGAGGATGAGCCCGAAAGCTGCAAGCGATGCGATCATCGATGAACCGCCGTAGCTCATGAGAGGCAGCGTGAGCCCCTTCACTGGCGCCAGGCCGGCCGACATCGTGATGTTGTAGATCACCTGGAACGCGAACCCGGAGATGATGCCTCCCACCAGATACGCGCCGATGCGGTCCTTCGCCAGGCGGGCCGCTTCGAGCGCTCTGATAATGACGAACAGGTACAGGCCCAGGGCGGAGACCACGCCGATGAACCCGTGCTCTTCCGCGAGGACGGAGAAGATGAAGTCGTTGTCGGCAACCGGCAGGAACTTGTAGGTGCCCTGTGTGCCGTTCATGAAGCCCTTGCCCTTGAGCCCGCCAGAGCCCACGGTGATCCGCGCCTGGATTTGCTGGTAGCCCGCCCCTCGCGGATCCTGTCCGGGGTTGAGAAAGGTGTCGATCCGTTCTTTCTGATATTCCTTGAGCCCAAACTTCCACGCAACGGGCGCCAGCAGCACCGCGGCGATGGCCACGATGACGATCAGCCGGACACGCAGGCCCGCCAGAAAGGCAATGCCGAAGCAGACGGGGACGAGCGTCACGGCTGTGCCCAGGTCCGGCTGCCGCGCGATGAGGAAGAACGGGACCAGGAAGAACAGCGCGGCAATGATGAGATCGGTGTAGTTGCGCGCCCCGCGACGGTTCTCCCCGAAGTACATCGCCAGGATGAGCGCCAGCACCATGCGGGCGAACTCGGACGGCTGCAGGTTGAACGCGCCAAGCGAGATCCACCGTGTCGAGCCCCCGGCGCGCACCCCACCGAACAGCACGTACACGAGCAGCGCGAGCAAGGCGCAGTACACGAAGAGGGAGTGCTCCGCGAGGAAGCGGTAGTCAACGGCGAGAAAGAAGACGAGCGCTCCGATGCCGAGTCCGACGGCGTAGATCTGCACCCAGAAACGCGGTCCCGGGCGGCCGCCGCCCCCGGGCAGGTGCACGTACGTGGTGCTGTAGATCATCGCCAGGCCGATGCAGGCGATGAGGAGCACGGCCCCCAGGAGCAGCCAGTCGATATGGAAGTACAGGCGCCGTTCGAACATCTTACGGCCCTCCCACGGCTGCCGTGGTCGGCTGCGCGATGATGATAGGCTCGTCCGCGGGCACCGGCACCGGCGCAGCCGGGGGGGCATTGAGCGTCGGGAGCGGACGTCCCTCTTTCTTTGCGAAGAACGTCTCCATCGCGTACTTCGCAATCGGCGCGGCGCTCGAGCCGTGCTCGGCGTGCTCCGCGAAGACGACGCCGGCAATCTCGGGATTGTCCCGCGGCGCGAAGAACACGAACCAGCCGTGATGGCGGACGTCCATCTTTCCGCGTGCGGCTCTTGCACCCGTCAGCGAGATCACCTGCGCGGTGCCGGTCTTGCCGGACACGTCCTTCCCCTCAATCCGCGCGCGTCCGCCGGTGCCCGCGCCGTTCACCACCCGCCACAGTCCCTCGTGAATGGCGGTCACGGTGGACGGCCTCATCTTGACCACCGACTTGGGGGCGGGCGCCGGCACAGGCTCCCATCCCTTCCCCTTGTCGATCGCCTTGAGCAGGTGCGGCGTGTGCCGGGTGCCGCCATTGGCCACCGTCATCATCATCACGGCCAGCGACAGCGGGGTGACGGACACCTGGCCCTGACCGATCGCGACCGAGATCGTCTCGCCGGCGTACCACTTTTCGTTGAGTCTCCGACGTTTCCATTCCGTCGACGGCACGAGCCCCTTGAGCTCGTTCGGTAGGTCGATGCCGCTCTTCTCTCCAAGGCCGAGCGCCGAGGCCCATTTGTGGATCCGGTCCACCCCGAGCATGTTGCCAACGGTATAGAAGAACACGTTGCAGGACTGTTCCATCGCGCGGCGCATGTCCACCGTGCCGTGGCCCCCCTGCTTCCAGCACTGGAAGTAGCGGCCATAGAACGATGCGCCCCCGCCGCAATGGACCTGGAACTCGGGTGTGATGACCTTTTCTTCGAGGGCCGCCGTCGCGACGGCAATCTTGAATGTGGAGCCGGGGGAATAGATGCCCTGGAGCGCGCGGTTCTGGAGGGGCTTGAGCTTGTCCTCGATGAGCGCCTTCCACGTCTTGAGATCGATGCCGGTGGCGAAGTTGTTCGGGTTGTACGCCGGTTGACTGACGAGCGCCAGCACTTCCCCGGTGCGCGGATCGAGCATGACGGCGGCGCCGTTGAATCCCGCGTGACGGAACCCTTCTTCCGCCGCCCGCTGCACGTCCGCGTCAATCGTCAGCTGGAGCGGTTCTCCCTCGACCGCCTCGTGCTTCTCGAGCTCTTCAATCTCACGCCCCAGACTGTTCACGACCACGGCGCGGTTGCCCTCGGCGCCCATCAGGAATTTGTTGTACGCCTGCTCGACGCCGGCCTGCCCGACAAGGGCGCCCGACTCAATCCCTTCGTATTCAACCCGCCCGAGCTGCGCCTCGGTTACTTCACTGACGTAGCCGAACAGGTGGGCCGCCATGTCGCTCGTGGGGTAGTAGCGCGACGGGACTTCCCGCGGCTCGATTCCGGGCAATTCCCAGCGACGGGCCCGGACGGCGATGACCTGCGCCCGGGTCGCGTTCTCGATGAGAACGATAGGCCGATAGCTCGGATCCCGCTTGCGCCGGCTCACCGTCTCCCGCAGCTCCGCTGCGCTGACGCCCGTTGCGTGCGCGAGCGTACTCAGCGTCTGGTCAAGGTTCCGGGTCTGCTCGCGCAGCAGCGCGATGTTGAAGCTGTTCTGGTTCTCGACCAGGATCTTGCCGTGCCGGTCGAACAGGACGCCGCGCGGGGCGGGGAGCGGCAGGCGCCGCAGATGATTCTCCGCCGCCATCTCCGCGAATCGGGTGTGCTGCGCGACCTGAAAAATCCAGAACCCGACCGCAAGCGCCGCAAAGAGCACCGCGATGACGTACTGAATGACCGTGAGCCTCGTGGTGAGGCTGCGGCGGTCGTCCGGCATCAGGGCGGGTGAGGGCATAAGCGATTCTAATACCGTCTCCGAGTGATCATGGCCCCGCGGGACTGCCGGCGCTGGAGGAGTCCGGGGGCTCCGTCCACGAGCTGGAAGGCCAGGACCCCGACGGCCGCATTCACGAGCGCCTGCAGCAGCACGGGCGAATACTGGACCGTGAACGGACGCGACTCGACGAGCGCGTATACCGCCTGGAAGCAGAGCTCGTGCGCCAGGCTGGCGCCAACGAACATCACGAACCTCGGCACCGGCTGCGCCACGATGAAGTGCGCCCCCAGCACGCCGACCACGAACCCGACGAGCGTCTTCGACAGCCCGCCGATACCCACGATGCCGCCGGCGAGGGCGTCCTGCGCCAGCCCCCCGGCCGTTCCGGCCAGCAGCCCCGTGACGGCCCCGAACGCCAGCGCCACGTACACCACCGCCACGAGCACGAGATTCACCCGCGTGCCGCCAGCCATCGACATCCCCGAGAGCGTTGCCTGCAGGACGATGGCGGCGGCAAGCGCCCCCAGGACTACGATGGCCTTCACTTCGTGGGCCCCGCCGCCTCGGGCTCCGCTTCCGGCGTCACAGGACGAGCCGGGACCAGCACGACGAGCACCTCGTCGAGGCTGGAAAAATTGATGGCCGGCCGGACCGTAATGATTCGGTAGAGTTGGGGCCCTTTTTCAGACGACTCGACGTAACCGATCCGGAACCCCTTCGGATAGATGCCATCGACGCCGGATGCCACGACGAGGTCGCCCGTTTTCACGTCAGCCTGGTTCGAGACCAGATCCATTGTGAGCGGCGGATCCTGCTCGATGCCAGCCACCATCCCTCCCGCCCGGGTCCGTTCGACCACCGCCCCGGCAGCCGCGTAGCGGTCGATGAGGAGCTGCACGCGTGCGGCGTGCGCGGCGGGGGTCCCGACGACCCGCCCTATGATTCCGGCGGCAGCGATAACGGCCATGTTCGCTTCGACTCCGTCAGCGGTGCCGCGGCCGATCGTGATGGTCCGCATTCCGGGATTCGGGTTGCCCGCGATCACGTCCGCCGCAATCGTGGGGAGCGGCGTGCTCGCCTTCAAATCCAGAAGCTCCTGGAGCCGCGTCGCGCGCTGCGCCAGGGCGCGCTGTTCCTGCAGCCGGATTTCCAGTTCCGTCACCTGCTTGTGCAGGCTCTCGTTTTCGGCCCGCGCACCACGCAGTGCGATGTAATTCCCCCAGAAGCTGCGGCCGCCATGGAGGACCGACGACGTGCCGCCCTGCACCTGGGCAAACGCCCCGAACGTCACCGCCTGCAGCATCGGCACGCCGGACTTCGACTGCACCTGGACCGAAATCAGGAAGATGTGCCCCATCATCATGACGAACAGGAGGATGCCAGTGCGGCGGCGGATGTCCAGCATAGCTGTCAGCTATCGGCTATCAGCTTTCAGCCTCTGAACGGGGCAGCACCTGTCGAGACACGGCGCTCGCACTGATAGCTGACCGCTCCGAGCCGATAGCTAGTCAATCGAGATCTTCCTCAACAGATTGAAGTCCGACAGCATCTTGCCGGCTCCCAGCACGACGGACGACAGCGGGTCCTCCGCCATCGCCAGCGGCAGCCCGGTCTCCTCGCGCAGCCGCTTGTCGAGATTCTTCAGCATCGATCCGCCGCCGGTGAGGACGATGCCGCGGTCGACGATGTCGGCCGACAGCTCCGGCGGCGTGCGCTCGAGCGCCACGCGGACGGCATCCACGATCACGTTGACCGTTTCGGCAAGCGCCTCGCGGATCTCCTCGTCGGAGATCGTGATGGTCTTCGGCACTCCCTCGATGAGATGCCGCCCCTTGATCTCCATCGTCATCCGCTCCTCGAGCGGGTACGCCGAGCCAATCTCCATCTTGATTGCCTCCGCCGTCCGTTCGCCGATGAGGAGGTTGTACGTCTTCTTGATGTACTGGATGATCGCCTCGTCCATCTCGTTACCGGCGACGCGGACGGCCTTGCTGTAGACAATGCCGGCGAGCGAGATGACGGCGATGTCCGTCGTGCCGCCGCCGATGTCGACGATCATGTTGCCGGACGGCTCGGTGATCGGCATACCTGCCCCGATCGCCGCCGCCATGGCCTCTTCGACCAGGTGGACCTCGCTGGCCTTGGCCCGGTACGCGCTGTCCTTCACCGCACGCTTCTCGACCTGCGTGATTTCGGAGGGCACGCCGATCACGATGCGCGGGCGCACCCACACGTTCCGGTTGTGCGCCTTCTTGATGAAGTACGTCAGCATCTTCTCGGTGACTTCGAAGTCCGCGATGACGCCGTCCTTCATCGGCTTGATGGCCACGATGTTTCCCGGCGTCCGGCCGAGCATGTCCTTCGCATCCTTGCCGACCGCCTCGATCCGGCCGTTCACCTTGTTGATGGCGACAATCGACGGCTCGTTGACGACAATGCCCTTCCCTCGCGCGTACACGCAGGTGTTGGCCGTGCCGAGATCGATCGCAAGATCGCTCGAGAACAGAGAAAAGAGGGAACGAAGACTCAACAACAGCTCCTTCGGTGGCTGAACGGCGTCGATCGGTTGACGATGGTGGCTGCCGGGGGGCCGGAAGTCAGCATATGGAAAATCCCCGGGCGCTCAGCTGCCGGCGACATGGAGCGCGTTCTTGCCGTGCTCCTTCACCCAGTACATCGCGTCGTCCGCCGCCTGGATCAACTCGTCGGCGGAGCCGGCGACATCGGGCAGCGTCGCGACGCCCACCGAAACCGTCAGCGTGATCGACAGGCCGTCCCCCTGCAGGAACCGGAACGCGGCGATCCGCTCGCGGACGCGGTCGCCGACGGCCGCGGCCCCTTCGCTTCCGGTATCCGGCAGGATGAGGGCGAACTCATCTCCCCCGAAACGCGCCACCATATCGGTCTCCCTGGCGCTGGCGCGGATCACGCTGGCCGCTTCCACCAGGGCGCGGCTGCCGAACAGGTGGCCGTGCGTGTCGTTGACCGCCTTAAACCCGTCGAGGTCGACGAACAGCAGCGACAGCGGGCGTCCGCTCCGCGATGCCCGCTTCGTCTCGCGCCTCAGCACCTGTGACAGGAAGCGAGAGTTGTAGAGCTGTGTCAGGTCGTCCGTGAGGGAGAGCGCTTCGGCCCGCTGCACGCGAAGCGCATTGTCGAGCGCGATCGCGCCAGGCTCGATCCCGGCCAGCAGCGCTGAGATCGTGGCGGCGGCGAACTTCGGCCTGGTCTGCGCGGCGGTCCTATCCACCCCCACCAGCGCTCCGATCGTGCGCCCGCGGCACTCGAGAGGAAACCCAACAGCCGCTACCTCTGCCTTATCTGCGACCCGCCGATCTTCACCCACGCTCGCCGAGGTAAACACCTCCCCGCTCCGCATCACCCAGGTTCCGACCGCATGGGCACAGGCTTCGAGCTGGGGCGTGAGTCCGTTGCCGGCCATCAGGCGCGTCCGGCCGCCGCCATCCACCGCGACGACCAGCCACGCCGGCGCGGGAATCCAGCCGGCCGCCTGCGTGAGCAGAGCCTCGGCGACCTTTTCCGGCTCCAGGCTCGAATTCACCGCCCGAATCATATCGGCTAGTACATCGGCTCGGGCGAGCCGGCGCTTAAGGGTGGCCTGAAGCGGGACAAGCCTCCCCGCGAGGTCGCGACGCGCGCTGGACACGGCTCTGCTCGATTGGCGACGGGCGCGAGGCTGCCGGCCAGGCGCGGTCAATCGGCTCGGCATCCTGTAAAAATGGGGGCCCTTCTGAATCCTTCTATCCACCGATAATATAACACATTAGCTAGCTTCAGGGCTCAGCTTACAGCTTTCACCTGTCGGCTTTTGCTCCCCGAAGCCGCGCCTCGGAAGTCGAATTTACGGCTGTGATACGCAGTGGCGGCGCGGACCACGAAGTGCGGGAGAAGTCCGACTGAGAGCTGATGGCTGAGAGCTGAGCGCTACGCCGTATGGCATAATTGGCGTTTCCACCCGCGGACGAGGCTCAAGAACAATGACGATGCTCGACCGGATGCGCCGACACAAGGGCTGGCTCAAGTGGAGTCTGGCCATTGTGGTCCTGGCGTTCATCCTTCTGTACATCCCCAGCTTCCTCGAGACGGACGCGACCGGGGCCGGCAACAGCCAGGTCGTGGCCTCCGTGGACGGCCGCGACATCACGGCGGCCCGTTTCCGGCGTGTCTACCAGCAGCAGATGCAGGCATACCGTTCGGCCTACGGAGCCAACGTCGACGAACGGATGCTGAAACAACTCGGCATCGACCAGCGCATCGTCCAGCAGATGCTCGAGGAGGAGACCGCGCTGGCCGAGGCCGGGCGGCTCGGGATGACGGCAACCGACGAGGAAGTACGCGAACGCATCGCCGTCCTGCCGGCGCTCCAGGAGAACGGCCGGTTCATCGGCGAAGAGCGGTATCGGCAGCTGCTGCAGATGCAGAATCCGCCGCTGAGGCCTGACGAGTTCGAGGACCAGGTCCGCCGCGGCATCACGGTGGAGAAACTCCAGGCAGCGCTGACCCACTGGATTACCGTCAGCGACAAGGAAGTCGACGACGAGTTCCGGCGGCGCAACGAAAAGGTGAAGCTCGCCGTCGTGTCGTTTCCCGCCGACAGGTTCAGGACGGGTCTCGAGGCCACGGATGCCGAGCTCACGGCCCACTTCGAAGCGCACAAGAACGAATTGAAGATTCCCGAGAAACGGAAAGTGCGATACGCGCTGATCGACATGCAGGCGAACCGCGAGCGCATCAAGATTTCCGAGGAGGACCTCCAGCGATCCTACGAGGACAACCAGCAGCAGTATTCGACGCCCGAACAGGTGCGCGCCAGTCACATCCTTCTCAAGACCGAAGGGAAGGACGAGGCGGCGGTCCGCAAACAGGCCGAGGATCTGCTCGCGAAGGTGCGGGCGGGAGGAGATTTCGGCAAGCTGGCGACGCAGTTCTCCGAGGACGACGTGAGCAAGGCGAAGGCGGGAGATTTGGACTATTTCAACAAGGGGCAGATGGTGCCGGAGTTCGACAAGGTGGCGTTCGAGCTCCCGCCGGGGCAGATCAGCGACCTCGTAAAAACGCAGTATGGATTCCACATCATCAAGGTGATCGACAAGAAGGCGGCTGTCTCCAAGCCGCTGGCCGAAGTCCGCGCGCAGATCGAGGATCAGCTGAAGTGGGACCGCGCGCAGACGGAGGCGCAGCGCACGGCCGACGATCTGGCGGCGAAGCTGAAAGCTCCCGGAGACTTCGACACCGTTGCGAAACCGCGAGGACTGACCGTCGGCGAATCCGGGTTGTTCAGCCGGGAGGAGCCGATTTCCGGCCTCGGAATGGCGCCGGCCGTCGCCGAGCGGGCATTCGAGCTGAAGGAGGGGGAGGTCAGCGACGCTATCCGCACCCCGCAGGGATTCGCATTCGTCACCCTCACGGGCCGGCAGGATTCGTACGTGCCGAAGTTCGAGGAAGTCAAGGCGCGGGTCAGCGACGAGGTCCTCAAGCGCAAGGCGCTCGACCTCGCGCGTGAGCGGGCGGCGGCTTTGAGTGCGCAGATGAAGTCGGGGGACTTCAACGCGGCGGCGAAGGCCGCGGGCCTCGAAGTGAAAACCACTGAGCTCATCGCCCGGGGAACCGCGATTCCGGATATCGGCGCGAGTTCGGCGATTGATGCCGCGGCGTTCGCGCTCCCGGCTGGCGGCGTCAGCGACCCGGTCGTGACGGACACGGGCGCGGTGATCGTGAAGGTGCTGGAGAAAAGGGACGCCCCTGCACCCGCGGTGGCCGCCACAGGGGCGGATCCGGCCGGCGCGAAAGATGCGCAACCTCCCGCGACGAAGGATTCGGTGAAGACCGAGCTGCTCAACGAGCGCCGCAACCGCTTCTATGCGTCGTATATGACCAAGGCGCGAGAGCGGATGAAGGTGAACATCAACCGCGACGTCATCGCGCAACTGGTTGCTTAGAGCTGGAAGAGCGGCTCAGCGTTCGAACTCCTTCTCCACCTGCACCAGGCATGTCGGACAGATTCCGTGCGAGAACTCCGCCTCGGAATGCTCCCCGATGTAGGTCTCGAGTTGCTGCCAGTAGTCGGTGTCCTTCCGGATGCGCTTGCAGTAGCTGCACATGGGCAGGAGCCCCCGCAGCTGCTTGACGCTCGCGAGCGCCGTTTGGAGCGCCGAAATCTGGTCGATCAGCCGGTTCTGCAGTGAGATCACTCGTGCTCCTGTGTGCACGCGGGCGCGCAGCTCGCCTGGATCGAACGGCTTCACCAGGTAGTCGTCCGCACCGGCCTCGAGGCCCGCGACAACGTCGCCGCTGCTGTCCCTCGAGGTCAGAAGGATGACGTACATGTGCGCGCACTGGGGATGCTCGCGAATGCGCCGGCAGAGAGCCAGGCCGTCGAGCCCCGGCATCATCCAGTCGAGCACCGCGAGTGACGGCGCCTGTGGCCCGGAGAGGACGCGCCAGGCGTCCTCGCCGTCGTGCGCCATGACCACCTCGAAGTTCCAGCGTCGCAGTGATGCCGCGAGCAATGTGGCGGTCACCCGATCGTCGTCCGCGACCAGGGCCGGCATTCGAACGTCAGTGGACAAAAGCAGTCGCTCCTTCCATCGCCTGGAGCGCCGACGCGAGGTCGGCGGCCTCGGCGCTCAGGACCTTCCATCCGGCTCCGAGCTTCCGGCTTCCCGCTCAGCCCGGGGTGGCCGCATCACGCTGGGAGGTAGTAGCTGGAAGCTGGATGCTGGTAGCTATCTGATGAACACATTCGGCATCAGCGCGAGCGGTTCGCCGCGGCGAAAGACGCGGAGCGGGGTGGTCAGCAGCTCGAGCGTCCTGGGATCGCGAAAACCGAGCATCGCGGCGAGGCTCTCCGTGCTCCCCGAGCTGCCGAATGGGTTCTTCACGATTTCGTAGATCGACTTGCGCCCCGGATAAATGACCAGCTCTACTTCGCCGGCTGGCAGCTTCGCGCGAGTCTTCGCAAGCGCGAGCGCCCGCTCGAGTCCGCCCAGTTCGTCGATCAGGCCAATCTGTTTCGCCTGCCGGCCGGTCCAGACCCGTCCCTGACCGACCGCGTCGATCCGCTCCGGGCTCGTGTTGCGACCATCGGCCGCCTTCTCCACGAAGGTGTCGTAGGTGGCCTGCATCTGCTCCTGGACCTTGGCGCGTTCGGCCGGGGTGAAGGGACGCACGGGCGAATAGAGGTCGGCGTACTTGCCGTTGCTGACCCCCTCCATGTTCATGCCGAGCTTCTTGAGCGTTCCATCGATCACGAACTTCAGCAGGACCACGCCGATGGAGCCGGTGAGCGTTGCGGGCTCCGCGACAATCGCGTGCGCCGGCATGGCGATGTAATACCCGCCGGACGCCGCGACGTCCGACATCGACGCGATGACCGGCTTGACGCTCCGCGTGAGCACCACCTCGCGCCAGATCACGTCGGACGCGATCGCCGATCCGCCGGGGCTGTCGATGCGCAGCACGATCGCCTTGATCGAGCTGTCGGCGCGCGCCTTCCGGAGGTACTCGATCATCGTGTCGGACCCAACGACCTGGCCGGACGGAGAGTCGTAGCTGCTCTGTCCCGACGCGATGATGCCTGTCGCGTAGATGATGGCAATCCGCGGCCCCTTGTTGAGGCCGAGGGACACGGGGGATACCGGTCGATATTCAGCTTCGCTCAGGAAGGAAACCGAGCCATTCGAGAGTTTGACTTTGTCGTCCAGTTCGTCCTCGTACGCCACGTCGTCCACCAGCCCGGCCCGGACTGCGTCCTCGGGAAGGAAGGGGCCGTGGTCGACCAGGGCCCGCATCTCCGGCTCCGTCTTGCGGCGGCCTTCGGCGAGGCCGCGAATCAGCTGCTCGTAGAGGTCGGCGTTGAGCGACTGCGCCATCTCGCGGTGCGCCGGCGTGTAGGTGCGTTCGGTGAAGGTATTCGAGGCTGTCTTGTACTGGCCGATGTGCAGCGTGTCGGGGAATGCGCCGATCTTGTCGAGCGTTCCGCGCAGGAACAGATCGTAGCTGGCCACGCCGGTCAGGTCGAGCGACGCGGCGGGCATCAGGAAGATCTTCTCGCAGGCGCTCGCGAGGTAGAACTCCTGCTCGCCGCCGTACTCGAGGTAGGCGATCGCCGGCTTGCCGGACGTGCGGAAGTCCGTGATGGCGTCCCGGACCTCCTGCACCTTCCCCCAGAGCGCCGCGGCGCCGGCCGGACGGATGACGACGCTCGCGATCCGGCGATCGACCTTCGCCTTCCTCAGCGCCTCCACCAGGGACCGGACGGTCGGGGGCGCTTCGAAGAACTGGCCAATTACGCCGCCCGGTTCCATCTCCTCGAGATTCCCGCCAATCTTGAGGACGAGCGTGGAATTCCCGGCGACCTGCGGCTGTCGTCCGACCAGCGCCGCCATGAGCACGAGGCCGGCGGCGGAAATCACGACGGCCACGACGATGAGGACGAGGACGATGCCGACGCCGCGCCTGACTGCCACGGAATGCCTCCCTTTTCAGCTGACCGCTTCTAGCTTAGCGCGTTCAGCTCTCAGGGCATCAGCCTTCCGGCGTTCCTACGGCTTTACGAACACGGTATCGGCGATCGGTGCGTTGATTTTGACGTCCGTGACCTTCTGGGTTGTCACCGCGTTCCAGGTGGCGTGTCTCGCGGTGAACGGCAGCTTCAGCCCGTTGACATCGCGATAGTCGCTGTAGTCGATCTGTTCGGGGAGCGCCATCAGCCGGACGCCCGTCGTCGTGAGCGCGCGCCGCAGCAGCAAGCCGCTCTCCCGATCGAAGCTGAGTTGCTCCGTCACGTCGGGAAACGGACGCCCGGTGAGGACGACCACCTGCCTGTCGTCGATCGTGTCGTAGGCCTTGTTCACCGCGAGCCCCTCATATCCACTCCTGAGGCGGGCAGGCAGCGAGAAGTCGGCAAGGCGGAGCCCCTGTTGCATCTGGAACCCGGCAAGGTCGCGGGGAGCGTCGGGCGGGGGGCCGCCGGGGGCGCCCCGGCCCCCTCCTCCGCCGCCAATTGCCCACGCTGTCTTCCCGTTGAACGCGCGCACGGTGGGAACCGGCTGCGTTGCGATGTCGATGCGATACTCGCCCGTAGCCTTCTCCTGTACCGTGGCGCTCGTGGTGACCAGGTCACGGCTCGTGACCGTTCCCGTCACCAGGCGCGTCTTCGCGTTCTGCAGCGCCTCGGCGCCGCCGAGCGCCTGCACGTACTTTGCGAGCACCTCGGCGACCGTTTCGGTCGGCACCGGCGGCGCGGCCGGCTCCTGCGGTCCCGCACCGCGTCCCGGCGCGCCCGGTGCACCCTGGGCCTGTAAGGGCGCCCCGGTCCCCCGGGTCCGCCCCCAGCCCCGCCCCGCCCGCGACCGGCCGCCGCGGCGGCTGCCTGCGTGGGCGTCATCTCAATCGACAGGGGCGGCGTCCGCAGCGGCGTC
>Ga0180121_10000281_pt1 | contig 20509 bp, 17 predicted proteins | sample AntDrymUQ5402106_2_FD_129676 | JGI IMG/M metagenome (GOLD analysis project Ga0180121, IMG submission 129676) | Polar desert sand microbial communities from Dry Valleys, Antarctica - metaG UQ540 (21.06) (version 2) (version 2) | ecosystem: Environmental > Terrestrial > Soil > Desert | place...
GGAACACGTCCTGCGCCTGGAGTCGCGCCCACCCAACATCGAGGGCAAGGGCGAGGTGAAGATCCGCGACCTGGTGCGCAACTCCCTGCGCATGCGTCCGGACCGCATCGTCGTCGGTGAGATCCGTGATGCCGCCGCCCTCGACATGCTCCAGGCGATGAACACCGGTCACGACGGGTCCATCAGCACCGTCCACGCCAACGCGCCGCGCGACGCGCTCTCCCGGGTCGAGACGATGGTCCTGATGGCGGGTGTCGAGCTGCCCATGCGTGCCATCCGCGAGCAGGTGGCCAGCGCCATCGACCTGATCGTGCAGCAGGCCCGGTTCAAGGACGGCACCCGTCATCTGACCCACATCACCGAGGTCGTCGGGATGGAGGGCGACGTCATCACCTTGCAGGACCTCTTCCTCTACGACCACGGGCTCGGGTTCGACGACGAGGGCCACTCGCTCGGAAGCCTGAAGTCGACCGGGTTGGAACCGAGGTTCCTGGAGAAGCTCGCCGCGGCGGGAGTCCAGGTCGAGCCCGGCGTCTTCGCGTTCGAGACCTTCGGACGATGACGCGCCGACGCCTCGCGGCGGCGCTCGCGCTCGCCGCCCTGGCGGCCGGCCTCTCGGCCGGTCCCGCGCACGGCGAGGAGACGGGACGCGTCGTCGAGGTCAGTGTCGAAGACACCACTCTGAACCTGCTCTTCCAGGCCGACGGCCTGCCCGACGACGTGACGATCGATCCCGAGTCCGTCGTCGTGGAGGTCGACGGGGCGCAGGTCCCGGCGACTGCGCAACCTGTCGCGGACGACTCCCGCACTGTGGCGCGCACCGCTGTCCTCGCCATCGACAACAGCCGCAGCATGATCGGCGAACCACTGGTCGCCGCCAAGGCCGCCGCAACGACGTTCCTCCAGGGCCTGCCACCCGATGTCGCGGTCGGGCTGGTCACCTTCGGTGCCACGGCAGCCGTCACCGTCGAGGCCACCCTGGACCGCGTCCTGGTGCAGGACGCCATCGACGCCCTTTCCATCGACGACACCGTGGGAACCGCATTGTTCGACGCGGCTGCGCTGGCCATGGATACGACGGGTGGTGAGGGCGCCCGCAGCGTCGTCCTGCTGACCGACGGCAACGAGGACGGCAGCAGCGCGCTGACGATCGAGCAGGCGATCGGCCACGCCACCGACGACGGCGTCACCGTGGACGCGGTCTACATCAGCGACGGGGCGGTGCAGCCCCCCGAGCTCCAGGCGCTCATCGATGGCGTCGGCGGCCAGGTCGTCTCGGCAGACACGGTCGACCTGACCACTGTTTTTGCACAGGCCGCGGAGGCCATCTCCCGGCAGCTCTCCGTCGAAGCGACTCTTCCCGATGGCGTCAGCGGATCCGGCACCGTCGTGGTGACTGCGCAGGCCGGTGCCTCCGCGCTCTCCGACAGCGTCTTCGCGTCCCTCACCGACCCGGACGCCGCACCGACCACCGCGCCCGACAACGGCCCGCGGGCTCTGGGCCCGGCGGCCTCCGGGACGTCACTGCTGGCTCAGGTGGCTCGATCGCCGGCCACACTCGGGATCGCCCTCGCGGCGATCTTCCTGAGTCTGCTCGCTGCGCTGTTCGTCGCGATCGGCACCGTCCGCCGCGACGACCAGCAGGGACGGGTCCGCCGGCGTCTGTCGATCTACACCCTGACCGGACGTACGCCGAACCGGCGCGACAAGACGACCACCACGGCGCTGGGTGGCAGCCAGGTGGCTCGCTCCGCGGTCGACCTCGCCAACCGGGTCGTGGCCAAGCGCGACCTCGAGGCCGGGCTCGCCCTACGTCTCGAGTCCGCCGGCGTCCCGTTGCGAGCCGCTGAGTGGATCATCATCCACATCGGTACCGCGGTCGGTGCCGCCATGCTGGCGCTGCTCATCTCCGGCGGCAGCATCCCCTCGACGGCCCTGGGGCTCGCCGTCGGGCTGGGTCTGCCCTTCGGCTACCTCATCGTGAAGGAGTCACGCCGCACGTCCGCGTTCCTCGCCCAGCTGCCCGACACGCTGCAGCTCATCGCCGGCAGCCTGTCGGCCGGCTACTCCATGCCGCAGGCCATCGACACCGTCGTGCAGGAGGCGGACCAGCCGATCACGGCCGAGTTCAACCGGGCCCTGGTGGAGGCGCGGCTCGGCGTCCCCATCGAGGACGCCCTGGACGGCGTCGCCGAGCGGATGCACAGCAAGGACTTCGGGTGGGTGGTGATGGCGATCCGCATCCAGCGTGAGGTCGGTGGCAACCTGGCCGAGCTGCTGAGCACGGTGTCCGCGACCCTGCGCGAGCGTGAGCGGTTGCGGCGCCAGGTCAAGGTGCTCTCCGCCGAGGGACGCCTGTCCGCGTGGATCCTCGGACTGCTGCCCCCGGTCTTCGTGCTCTACCTCCTGCTGACCCAGCCCAGCTACCTCAAACCGCTCGTGACCGAAGCACTCGGCGTACTCCTGCTGAGTTTGGGCCTGACGCTCCTCGCGGTAGGCGTGCTCTGGATGCGCAAGGCCATCAAGGTGGAGGTCTGACATGGGTGACGCCCTGATGCTCGTGATCGGGCTCGGCGGGATCTTCTTCGCCCTGACCCTCGCTCTCGCCACCGTGGGCGCCATCACGACCGAGAAGCAGCAGGTCGGGCGATCGCTGGCCGCCGTGCGAGCCTTGGACGCCACACCGACCGCGATGTTCCGCGAGCTCAACAAGCCGTTCGGCGAGCGGGTCATCGTCCCGGGCCTCGCCCGGCTGACCCGTCTCGGTCGTCGCTTCACCGCCGGCGACCAGGTGGCTCGCATCCGCCACAAGCTGGCGCTCGCCGGGAACCCGGCGCGCTGGGACGTGGACCGCGTCATCGCCCTGAAGATGCTCGGGCTCATCGTCGGATTCCTGCTCGGGGTGTCGCTCCCGCTGCTCGCCGGCGCCGGTCCCCTGCCCCTCGTCGGGATCGCGGTGGCCTTCGTCGCCCTGGGGTACTTCACCCCGAACCTCGTGATCTACCAGATGGGCTACAACCGACGCGAGCAGATCCGGCGGGACCTCCCCGACGCCCTCGACCTGCTCACCATCTCCGTCGAGGCGGGCCTGGCGTTCGACGCCGGGCTCTCCCAGGTGGCTCGCAACACGACCGGGCCGCTGGCCGAGGAGTTCTTCCGGGTCCTGCAAGAGATGCAGATCGGCCTCGGGCGTGCCGAGGCGTTGCGCGCGCTGGGTGATCGCACCGATCTGCCGGAGCTGCGCGGTTTCGTGACGTCGATGGTGCAGGCCGATGCGTTCGGCATCCCGATCTCCCGCGTCCTGCGGGTGCAGGCGGCAGAGATGCGGATCAAGCGCAGCCAGCGGGCCGAGGAGCTCGCCCAGAAGGTGCCCGTCAAGATCCTCTTCCCCCTGATCTTCTGCATCCTCCCGTCGCTGTTCATCGTCATCCTCGGACCGGCGGCGATCTCGATCTTCACGTCGTTCTCCGGGCGGCTCTGAGAGGCCCGACAGGCGGGCGGCCTCTCCCGAGCCTTCGGCCGGGTGACACGCCCGAGCTGGACCTGGGTCCACGGCGTACAGGAGTGTGACAGCGTTCCTCGCGTGCAGCTCCCGTTGTTGAGCCGGCGTCCGAACGAGCGGGTCCTCGCGGCGGTCCGCGCCTTGCTCGTGCTCGGCTGCGGCGCTCTGTTGCTGGCCTCCGGGATCGACACATCTCAGGCACTCCCCAGCGTCATCCTGCTGGCCGTCGTAGCGGCCGCGGCCTCGATCCCGCTGCGCTGGTCCAGCGTGCGCAGGCTTCAGGCACCTCTGGAAGCGGTGACGACGTGCCTGGTGGTCCTGACCGTCGAGCCACTGCCCGAACCCCTGCTCCCCTACCTGATCGCCCCCGGTTTGGCGGCTGGGCTCTTCGGTGGCGTTCGGATATCAGTGACCGCCGCCGGCCTGGCGGGCCTGACGCTGCTCGTCGGCTACCAGGCAAGTAACGAGCTGCTCCCACGCAGCGACTACCTGGCAACAGTGAGCCAGTGGACGCTGATCACCCTGGCGGTCGGCCTTCTCGGCGCCTGGGTGCAGCGGCTGCAGGGCCAGATTCCTCCTCCGGAGACCCTCGCCTACGCCTCGGCCTACCGCCTCATCTCCCAGCTTCGGCTGGTGGCCCGCCAGCTCTCCGGGGGTCTGGACCCGGTGGCGCTCGGGCAGAACCTGCTCCAGCAGCTGCGGGCCGAGGTGCCTTTCGAGCTGGGCGCGGTCTACGTCCGCTCGGCCGGCGGGCGCCTGACGCCGATCGCCCTGGACGGCGCCGATCGGCTCGACTGGCCCGTCAACCATCCCCTCTTCGACGAGGCATGGGCCTCGAGCAGTCCCGTCCGCGACGCCGTAGCACTGTCTCCGAACCGGACCGGGCACACGCTCGTCCTCCCGCTGCGCCTGGGCGTGCGCTTGTTCGGCCTGGTCGCCGTGCAGCGCGCGGGACCCGAGTTCGACCTCTCGCGCCTCGCCGACGTCGACCACCTGCTGCAGGAGCAGTCGCTGCGGTTGGAGACGGCCCTGCTGTTCAGCGAGGTGCGGACCATTGCCACGGCTGAGGAGCGGCGCCGCCTTGCCCGCGAGATCCATGACGGGATCGCACAGGAGCTGGCGTCGTTGGGATACGTGGTCGACGACCTCGCCGCACGGGCCCGCTTCCTGCCCGACCTGGAGCAGGACCTGCGAGGCCTGCGCCGTGAGCTCACCCGGGTGATCAGCGAGCTGCGGCTGTCGATCTTCGACCTCCGCAGCGAGGTCGCCTCCACCATCGGGCTCGGGACCGCGATCTCCGACTACGTCCGGCAGGTCGGGGCCGGGTCCGAGCTCACCGTCCACATCGTGCTCGACGAGTCGCCCGTCCGGTTGCCGATCGATGCCGAGACCGAGCTCCTGCGGATCGCCCAGGAAGCGGTGACCAACGTCCGCAAGCACGCGCACGCGTCGAACCTGTGGGTCACCTGCCGGGTCGACCCGCCGGCCGCCCTGCTGCGGGTCGAGGACGACGGGTCCGGCCTCGGCGCACCGAGGGCGGACAGCTTCGGCCTCGAGGTGATGCGGGAACGGGCGGCCCGGATCGGCGCGTCCCTGACCGTCCAGGGCCGCAAAGAGGGTGGCACCGCCGTCGAGGTGTCGCTCGGTCCGGTGCCGGAGGCCGCATTAGGCTGAGGCCGTGACAACGAAGGTCGTACTCGTCGATGACCACGAGCTGATCCGGCAGGGTCTGCGGCGCGCCTTCGAGCGGGCCGACGACTTCACCGTCGTCGGCGAGGCCGGGTCGGTGGCCACGGCACACGAGGTCATTGCGGCGACCGCCCCCGATGTGGTCATCTTCGACGTCCGGCTCCCCGACGGAAGCGGGCTCGACGCCGCTCGCCGAACGCGCGAGCACCATCCGGCGATGGGCATCGTGATCCTGACGATGTACGCGGGCGACGACCAGCTCTTCGGCGCCCTGGAAGCCGGGGCGTCCGCTTTCGTCCCCAAGGACTCCCCGGCCGATGACGTCATCTCGGCCGCGCGCCATGCCGCGGTGTCGCCACGGGCCTTCACCGCCAGCGACCTCGCGGGAGCGATGCAGCGCCGGCTGACCCCCACCGGGCCGCAGCTGAGCCCCAGGGAGCGGGAGGTGCTGGGGCTGCTGGCGGACGGCCTGGGCGTGGCAGCGATCTCCAAGCAGCTGTTCATCAGCGAGTCGACCACCAAGACCCACATCTCGAAGGTCTACGAGAAGCTCGGTGCGGGCAACCGGGCACAGGCCCTGATGACGGCCATGCGGCTCGGGCTGATCGCCAACCCTGCCGATCCGGGGTTCTGACCCGGGCGAAAATCAGCCGAACGGATGATGGCATGTCGCCCGCGTGTTCGATGGGCAACTGAGGGTCACATTAGGGATGCTGTACCCGGTAACCGGACCCGACGGGGTGCGGCGCCACTTCTGTACTCGTTTCCCGGAGGAAGCCCAGATGCTCGCCTACATCCGCAAGGTCACCGCGACGAACCGCGAGGACGGCGCGTCCGCTGTCGAGTACGGCCTCCTCGTCGCCGCCATCGCCGCACTGGTCGTGATCATCGTGTTCGCCTTGGGCGGCGTCGTGCAAGAGGTATTCCAGAACACCTGCGACGAGATCGAGAAGGGCGCCTCGACAACCAAGAGCTGCACCTGAGACTGCCCTCTGTCCTGTGCCGCCTCGACGAGGAGCGCAGCGGCCGGGCTGAGCGGAAGGTTCCGATGTATCGCCACCGGCTGACCCACGAGGACATCGGCGCCAGCGCCGTCGAGTACGGGCTGGTCGTCTTCGCCGTCGCGGCGGTCGTCGCCCTGGTCGTCTACTCCCTCGGCGGGGTCGCCGCGGCCATGTTCAGCGAGTCCTGTCAGGTGATCGACAGCCAGATCACCCAGACCGCCCAATGTGATTGACGTCTGCCTCCGATGGTCGCTCGACAAGGGGGCAATCCTCCGGGCCACCCGACCGAGCCCTGGTCACCGGGGCAGGCGCAGCAGCCCCCCCAGCAGACCCGACAGGTCGTCCCATCGCCAGGCCCGCTCGACCCACCGGCGTCCGGCCGCACCGATGCTGGCGGACAGCTCAGTATCCTCAAGAAGCTGCGCCACGCGCCGTGCAATCTCCTCGCGGGACCGTCCGTCCACCACGTGGCCCGTCTCGCCCTCGAGCACAGCGTCCGGCGCGCCGCCCGATGAGCCCGCGACGACGGGCAGCCCCATGGCCGAGGCCTCGAGGTAGACGATGCCGAGGCCTTCGACCTCCCACCCGGCCTTGCGGGTCCGCGTGGGCATGCAGAACACGTCCCCCGCCGCGAAGTAGGGCGGCAAGTCGGCCCACGGGTGCGCGCCAGCGAACACCACGTCCCGCGCCACCCCGAGCGAGGCGGCGAGCGACTCCAGCGAGGACCGACGCGGCCCGTCTCCGACGAGGAGCACCGCGGCGTCCGGCACGCGCCGCCGGATCAGTGGCAGCGATCGGATGAGCATGTCCTGGCCCTTGCGCGCCACCAGCCGCGAGACGCACACAACCACGGGCCGCTCCCCCAGCCCGTACCGCTCTCGCACCGCGGTTCCGTCGACGCCGGGATGGAAAGCGTCCACGTCCACTCCCGGGGTCAGCTGCACCATCCCGGCCGCCGCTGTCGGCGACAGTGCCGGAGCGATGCGACCCCGGGTGAACTCCCCGAGGTAGGTCAGCACGTCGTTCTTCTCGCCGATGCGACGGAGCAGGGATCTCGGCCCCGGCGTACGCGCCCACCACACCTCGTGCCCGTGCGTCGTCGCCACGGTGCGGAGCACACCGGCTCGCTGCTTCAGCGCCGAGGCCATCAGCCCCAGCGGTGCGGCCGCGCCGAACCACGCCGAGTCGCACCCCATGCCACGGGCGATGGCCACCGATCGGGTGGTGATCGAGGGTGTGGGGAGCATCAGCCGCGACGGGTCCCGGACCACGGGGAACGCCAGGCCCGCGTCAAAGGCGGCGTCCCCGGGTTGGCGTGCCGTGTGCACCACCACGGACTCCGGCGGCAGGCGCGTCACCATCGCCAGCACGAACGACTCGATGCCGCCGACCCGCGGCGGGAAGTCGTTGGTCACGACCAGGGTCCGTCCGGCCACGGACGCGGAGCCTACGCGGGACGGTGCCCGACTCAGTCCTCCGTGCCCTGCGTCCTGGCCCAGGTCCGCGCCAGGGCGATCCGCTGCGGACCGGTCGGATGGGTCGAGAACAGGCCGAAGACCAGCGGCGAGGGGTCCAGGTCGGAGAGGTTGGTCGTCGACAGCCTCCGTTGCATGGCGATCGCCGCCGCCGGCTCCCGCGTCAGGTCCAGGGCGTGCACGTCGGCACGCGCCTCGACCCGCCGCGAGACGAGCGCCTGCGCCGGTCCGCTGACGACGGCCAGCACCGCGAGCACGGCCAGCACGAGAGGGACCGCGCGCCCGTCGGCGAGCGACGCCACCCCGGCGCGGCCGAGCAGGCTCTCCGACCGGGAGAGCAACGCCAGCACGCACACGAGGAGCGCGACGCCCAGCGCGCCGAGCAGGGTCCCCCAGACGACGTCCCGGTTCTTGGCGTGCCCGAGCTCGTGGGCGACGATGAGCCGCACCTCCGCAGGAGACGCGGAGCTCAACAACGTGTCGTAGACGACGATGCGTCGCGTCGCGCCGATGCCGGACACGTAGGCGTTCAACGAGGACGTACGCCGTGACGCGTCGGCCACCAGCACCTCCCGCACCGGGACCTCGTCCGCCCGGGCCAGGTCCAGCAGGGAGGTCCGCAGCTCCCCGGACTCCATCGGCGTGAAGTCGTTGAACACCGGCTCGACGACGACGGGGTAGGAGAAGGAGACCGCGACCACCAGCAACGCCCCCAGCGCCGCCCCGAGCGCCCACCACCACTGCGGGGACCATCGGGCCAGGGCGACGACGAGCACCAGCACCAGCAGCGTGACGACTAGTCCGACTGCGTAGGACTTGGCGACGTCGACGGCCCACCCGCCCCACGTCCGGGTCGAGAGCCCGTAGCGCTTCCGCACCGACTCGCTCCACGCGTCCCAGGGGAGCACGAGCAGCCGGCCGACCACGGTCACCGCCACGGTGCCGAGCAGCACCTGCCACCCCCACCCGCCGCCGAACGGCGCGGCGACACGCTCGACGAGCCGGGCGCCGAGCGGGCTCAGGCCCAGGACGCACGCGATGAGCAGCGAGAGCCCCAGCGAGATGTACGCCGGGGGGCGCACCGCAGAGTGGAACGCGTCCTCGCGAGCCAGCTGGGCGGCGGTGAAGTCCCGGGCCGGATCGGTGGGGACGGCCGTCACACCGTCCAGCGACAGCGTCCGCCACGGCGTCAGGACGGCGACGGCCACGAGCAGGGCTACGAACAGGACCACTGTGACCACGACGAGGGTCGTCGACCGGCTGCTCATCGACCGACTGGTTCGCTCGTGCGCCTCGCTGGCGCTCGTCGCTCGCTCACTGACCGGCCGTCTCGCGAAGGTAGTCGCGCCACTGGCGCACCAGCTGCTGGGAGGAGATGCCGAGCACCTCCACCGTCTCCTCCGGCCAGCCGGGGCCGGCGCTGTCGTTCAGAGCCGTGTACAGGCGTACGAGGCGTCGCTCCCCGTAGCGTTCGGCGATCATCCGGCAGGCGAGCCACGCACCCTCGTACGCGGCGGCGATGTCGCCCTCCCCGGCGTCGAAGTCGGCGCCCTCGGGCAGCCGCTCGGGTCCCTCACCATCGCGGACGTCCTCGAGCACGTCGCTCGCCACGATCTGGGTGGGTACCGATGTCGAGTCGTAGGCCACGTAGTCGGCGAAGCCTTCGGAGAGCCAGATGGGGACCGGGGTGACGCCAGTCGCCCGGGTGGCCACGTGCGTCATCTCGTGGCTGAGCACGACCTGGCGCCCCAGCGCCCCGAGCGTGCCGAACGCGCCCGGGTTGATCACCACGCGGTCCCCCCGGGACAGGCCGTCCTCGAACGCACCGGTGGTGACGGCCGCGATCTGCGCGAGACCCTCGCCGTCGCTCCCGATCAGCCTCGCCATGTCCTTCTGGGAGACCGGCAGGACGAGCACCGGCCGGCGCGACCAGTCGCCGTCCCAGACGCGGTCCACAGCCTCCACCGCGAGGTCGGCCTCCCCGGCAAGCCGGCGCATCGCCGGTCGGCCAGCCCCTCGCGTGTCGCCGACGACCAGGCTCCGCTCGCCCTGCACGACGCGCACCGGCCCCAGGTCCCAGACGTCGCGCTGGGTGTCGAAGCCGCCGGCGCGCGCGTCGGTGTCGCCGGCCAGCAGCCACCGGCCGCCCCGTGGGACGACCGTGAGGTGCTGCTCCCGGTCGGTGTCGGTCGCGGTGCCCTCGAGGCGGTAGCGGAGGCGCACCCGGACGATCGCCGAACCCTCGGGCAGGGCCGCCGCCGTCTCGCCGGTCAGGCCCGGGCCATCACCGACCACCCGGTAGGACCATGCGGCGAGCGGCACCTCGGCGAGCCTTCTGATCAAGCGCCGCTGGTCGGCGACGAAGGCGTCGGAGGTGGGGTCCACGGTGGCCAGGAACGCGTCGCTGTCCCGGGCGAGAACCGCCTGCGCCCGCTGTTCCAGCAGTCCGGTCACGGCGGCGGCGCGCGAGGTGACCAGGTCGGCCGTGGGCTCCGGCGCGCCGGGCTCCGAGCCGGCCCCCGGATCACCCGGATCACCCGGTGGCCGGTTGTCCAGCGCACCGGACCAGACCAGAGCTGCCCCGCCGATCACGAGGAGGGCGACCACTCCCGCGAGTGCGCTCAGCAGCCCGCTCTTCGCGTGAGTCGCCTCCCGAGTCGCCGCCGTTCGCTCCACGACCTCGGGCGACGAGGACGCAGGGTCGGGCGGCACCCCTGCAGCCTATGGTCGGCTGCGAAGCGCACCATGGCTACAACTGTCGCGCAAGTGCTACAGTGGGGTCATGACCGAGGTCGCATCTCGAGAGCTCCGAAACGACACAGCCGGTCTTCTTCGCCGAGTCGAAGCGGGCGAAGAGCTGACCATCACGGTCCGCGGGCGTCCCGTCGCCGTGCTTCGTCCCGTGCGTGAGACCCGACCGAGGTGGATCGGTCGGAACGAGTTCTTACGGAGGCTGGAGGGGACGCAGGCGGACCCGGGCCTCGACCAGGAGCTGCGCGAGATGAACCCGGACACCACCGACGACATCCCCTTCTGGTGAGCAACTCCAGTCGGGCACTGGTCGACACAAGCGTCTTCATCGCCCGCGAGACCGGTCGTCGGCTCAATCGGAACCGCATCCCCGACGATCTAGCGGTCTCCGTCATCACCCTCGGCGAGCTCCGGCAAGGCGTGCTCTCCGCAGGCAACGTGACGTTGCGCGACAACAGGCTGGTCACGCTCGACGTAGCGCAGTCCTGGGGCGCTCTGCCCGTCGACTACGACGTCGCGTCGGCCTGGGCGCGGCTTCGACTCCTGCTGCTCGAGACAGGACGACAGATGCCCGTCAACGACTCGTGGATCGCAGCGACGGCGTCGGCGGCCGGACTCCCGATCCTCACCCAGGACGACGACTTCGACGCGGTTCACGGGCTTGACGGCATGGTTGTCATCAAGGTCTGAGACTTACGGGCGGCCGGCACCCACGAGCGGCATCGAGTTCAGCCCGACGATGTGGACGCTGCGCCCCGGGTAGGGGGCGTCGATGACCTGGCCGCCGCCGACGTACATCGCGACGTGGCTGATCGGGCTGTAGTAGAAGACGAGGTCGCCCGGCTCGAGGTCGGACACCGGGATGCGGCGCACGGCGGAGTACTGAGCCGCGGACGAGTGCGGGAGCGAGACCCCTGCATCGGCCCAGGCGTACATCGTCAGACCGGAGCAGTCGAAGGACCCCGGGCCTGCCGCGCCCCAGGCGTAGGAATCCCCGAGCTGGGCGTACGCCGCGCGCACCGCGTCAGCGGCTCTACCCGACGCCGGTCCGTCGTCGGTCGGGAAAGTGCCCTCACGCGCGTCGCGGGAGGCACGCATCGCGCCGGCTCGGGCGTCGAGCGCCCGACCTACCGCGGCCTGCTGCGCGACGTCCACCTTGGCCAGCTGAGGGGCAGTCATGCTGCTCAACAGGCGGCGGGCCGACCGGAGCTTGCCCTCGACCGAGCGCTTCTCGACCGCGAGGTCGTCCTGCAGGACGCTCGCGCGGGCCTGCTGCTGGCGCAGCGCCGCACGGTCCTGGGCGAGGTGGAGCCGGGCCGTGGCCATCCGGCGGACCACGGCGCTCTGCCGCCGGCCCAGCTGTTCGAGGTCGGCGGCCTGGCGCAGGAAGCGGATGGGGTCCGACGAGAGCAACAGCGCCACGCCGCCGTCGAGGCCACCCGACATGTACGACGCGGCGGCGAGCCGTCCGACCAGCACCCTGACCTCGGCGAAGGCCGCCCGCTGACGCTCGAACCGGGCCCGCACCGCCCGCAACCGGCGGGTCGTCTCTCCCAGCTCCACCCGCGCGGTGTTGTAGCGCTCGGTGGCCTGCTCGGCCTGGTGGTAGAGGCCATCGACCTGGCGCTGCACCTGCCGCACGGTCTGGCGGGGCTCGGCCGACGCAGGCCCGTCGAGCAGGCCGAGGCCCAGAGCCGTTGCGACGACACCCGCGAGCAGGCTCGCGAGCGCACGACGGAGCAGGGGCGAAGAGGTCATGAGGGGCGTAGGCTACGGGACCACCTCACTTCGGTTCAATCCTCTCGGCGCGTCGTGTGGAGAACCAGGCCCGGTCCGTGCTAGGGAGAGCGCACCTCAACCCACCTGGGCGGCGCTCGGACCTGCTCGGGGCAGCACCTCCAGGGGGAGGACCAGCCGCAGGGGCGGCACCAACCCGGATCCGGCCAGCACCGCCAACGCCGCGCTCTCCGCCTCGTCGAGCTCTCCCGGCGGTCCGCCGAGCAGCGCGGAGACCATGCAGTCCCCGCAGGCGTGCCCTCGGACCTCACAGCTGTCGCAGTCGATGATCACGTCGCTCCTCCTCTCGTGGTCAACCCTTCTCGAGCGACGTTACGGAGGGGGCCGGACACAACTGCTCAACCGCGGTCCAACCGCCGCACGAGGGCTGCTCGCGGACACCGTCCGCCCCGGCCCGGCCGACGCCGTCCACGACCTCGCGGTCGGAGGACACCACGACCACGGGACGTCCCACGGGTTCGGCCCGGACGAGGCGCCGGATCAGCTCGTCCGCGATCTCTCCGGGCGTGCTGAACAGCACCCGGACCCCCCGGGCGCTGGACGCGGGCACCCGGCCGAGGACGTCCGCACCGTCGAAGCAGCAGGTGATCTCCGCCCCCGACTGGGCGGCCAGAGCCGCCAGGCCGGTCACCAGGCGGCTGCGCTGCCCCTCCAGCGGGAGGTCGGGGAAGCCGGCCATCGTCACGTTGTAGCCGTCGACGACCAGGTGCACCTGCGGCATCCCCAACAGGTGGTCGAGCAGGGCCGGGTCGTCGCTGCGCAGCGCGCGCTCCGGTGCCGCCGCGAGCTCGTCGCCGGGACGCGCCGCGTCGACGAGGTCCGCGGGACGCTCCCCCGGCGGGGGGAGCGCCAGCTCGCGACGGTGCCCGGCGGCGGCCTCGACGACGGTGTCGAGCAGCAGGCGCAGGCGGGTGTCCCCGAGGCTTCGCCCGTCGCGGTCAGCCTTGCGTGCGGCGCCCAACGCCGTCTCCGCCTCTGCCTGCCGCGCCCGAGCCGCCCGCTGGTCCGCCTCGGCCGCCTGCACCGCCTCTGCCGACGCGGCGCGCACCTGGGCCGCAGCGCCCTCGGTCGCCGTCACCGCCCGCTCGGCCCGGCGACGCGCACCCTTCTCCTCCCGCAGGGCGCGGGTGAGGACGTCGAGCTCGGCCCGCGCCGTCCGCAGCTGGGCGGTCAGCCCGGCGATCTCCTCCCGACCGTGCTCGTGTGCCGCCGCGAGGTCGGCCCTGGCCGCCTCGAGCTCCTGGGCCGAGTGCGAGGCCACCGTGGCCTCGCCCGCCCGGTCGAGGTGGGCGCCGGCGGCGCCGACCAGCGCGGCCCATCCCGGCGTACGCCCGAGGTAGGCCACCGCGGCCACGTCCACGGGGTCGGCGGCCGGCGGCGCCGGCCCCCTCCTCCAGCGCGGCGGTGAGGTCGGGATGCACGTCGCGCGCCCGCGCGAAGGTGCGCTGCCGGAAAAGGACATCGCGCTCGAGCGCCGCTGCCAGCGGGGTCGCGGCTCGCCGGGAACGCCGGGCCGGCGCCCAGCTCCGGTAGGTCCGCAGCGACGCCGGGACCTCGTCCTCCTCCAGGGCCCCCCGAGCGTGGCTCCTGCCAGGTCCACCACCCTCGACCGGACCTGTTCCGGCAGCGGGCCGACCCAGACCGGCTCCGCACCCGCCGAAGGGCTGATCATCCTGGAAGGGTACTTTCTCGGCTGGCGCCCAATCCGGTCACGGCATGGCGCCGAAAGCAGCACGAACCTCGCCTTGTGACGACCGTCACGACTGGGCGAACCGCAAACCCCTAGAAAGGGGAAACCATGTCTCAGTCGAGACGAGCCACCAAGGCACGCGCGACTGCGCTGCTCGGCGTGGGCACGCTGCTCGTGGGTGGAGGCCTCACCGGCCTCGCTCCGGGTGGAGCCACTGCCTCCAGCCACCGCGAGGCACCCGGCATCTCGGGCCAGCCCGAATACGACAACACCGACGTCTACGCGTTCAACGGACGCAACGGCAAGGTCAACCTGATCGCCAACTGGAGCCCGTTCAGTGAGCCAGGCGGCGGCCCGAACTTCTTCCCGTGGGCGACGGACGCCAGGTACAAGATCAACATCGACAACAACGACAACGCCAAGCCGGACATCATCTACACGTGGAAGTTCCGCAACTCCCGCACCCCGAAGCCGTCCGACAGCTTCACCGGCAACGGCACCTTCCTCTACAACAACGGTGCGGTGACGTCCCTCAAGGACAAGAACCTGCTGTTCCGCCAGAAGTACACCCTGACGAAGACCGTGGTGCGCAAGGGCCCGAACAAGGTCACCAAGGTGATCCGGAACGGCAAGGTTGCGCCGTCCCACGTCGGTGACACATCGATGCCCAACTACAACGCGCTGCGTGACGCCGCGATCGAGACCTACGGCAACGGAAGGCGCAAGTCGTTCGCGGGACAAGCCGAGGACGCCTTCTTCCTCGACCTGCGCGTGTTCGACCTGATCTACGGCGGCGACTGCGCATCCGAAGCCGGTCACGACAGCCTCGCTGGCTTCAACACCAACTCGGTGGCACTGCAGGTGCCCCGTCGCGAACTGACCCGCGGGGGCCAGTCCATCGTCGGGGTCTGGAGCACGACCGACCGCAAGAACTCCAGCGGAAACTACAAGCAGGTCTCCCGTCTGGGCCAGCCGCTGGTGAACGAGGTCGTCATTCCTTACAAGGTGAAGGACACGTTCAACGGTCTCAAGCCCAAGGACGACGCGGCGGCTCTGCCGTTCGTGGCCAACTCCGAGCTTGCAGCAACCATCAACGCCGTCTGCGGCACCACCGCCCCCGTCAGGAAGCGGACCGATCTCGTCCAGCTCTTCCTGCAGGGCGTCCCGACGATCAACAACCCCAAGGGCAAGGGCACTCCTAGCGAGCAGCTGCGCCTGAACACCGTCCCGTTCCCGGGGCAGACCTTCAACAGCCTCGGGGTCATCGTTGGCGACAAGAACGGTTACCCGAACGGCCGTCGTCTGCAGGATGACGTCCTGGACATCTCGCTCCAGGTCGTGCTCGGTGAGCTCAAGGGCAACCCGAACGATGTTAGCGACGGCGTGAACGCGAACGACACCGCATTCGGTGCCGACTTCCCGTTCCTCGCCCTGCCGCACAGCGGGTCCATCACGAAGGACGCGCCTCCGGCCCAGACAGGGTCCGCCCTGCTGACCGGTGGCGGCAACAGCAACACCACCGGTGGGTTCCCCGCCGGTGAGGTCTCGCTGATCGGTCTCGGCGCTCTGGCCCTCGTGGCCGGCGTCGTGCTCGGTCGCAAGTCCCGCACCACCATCGCGCCGACCACGGCGTAGCACCCGGTCGTCGGGCGCTGGGCGGCACACGCCGCCCAGCGCCCGACACCACTGCCGGGCAATCATGAGCCCGACACCTCGGAAAGGCATTCCTGTGGGACGACTGCTCCGCCCCGCTCTCTACGGCGCCGTCGCGCTGGCCCTCGCGGTCGCGCTGACCTTCGTCGCGTCCATCACGATGGGCGACGCCGGCGACTCCCCCACTCCTGATCGGGTCGTGAACGGCGGCGGTGCACCCAGCGACCTCGGGCCGGGCGCGATCGCCAACCCCGCCACCTTCATCCCCACCCTGCAGAACCGGTTGCGCCGTACGCCGCGGGACCACCGCGGGTGGTCGACCCTCGTCCTCGCGTACGTCGAGCAGGCCCGCATCACGGGTGACCCGACCTACTACGCCAAGGCCGACAAGGCGCTGGACCGCGCGGCCCGACTGGCACCCGAGGACTCCGTGATGCTGACGGCGAGCGCCGCCCTCGAGAACGCGCGCCACGACTTCCGCGCGGCGGTCAGCTCCGCGGACCGGGCCATCGCCGTCAACGCCTACAGCGCCGCCGCGAACGCCTATCGCGCCGACGCCCTCACCGAGCTGGGCAGGTACACCGAGGCGCGGCGTGCGGCGGTGCGCGCGGACAACCTGAGCCCCGGGCCCTCGACCTTCGCCCGGCTCTCCTACGCGGCGGAGCTGCGCGGCGACCTCGGCGAGGCGACCCGGCTGATGCAGCTGTCCCGGGACGCCTCGGGCAACAGTGCCGCATCGTTCGCCTTCGCCGCCTACCACCTGGGCGAGCTCGCGCGCATCCAAGGTGACCTTCGCGGTGCCGCCCGACAATACGGCGCGGCACTCGAGGCCGACCCGGGCTTCCTGCCGGCGTACGCGGGACGCGCCCGGATGGCAGCAGCCCGTCGGGACTTCTCCGCCGCGGAGAAGGACTACACAGAGGTCGTCCGTCGACTGCCGCTGCAGGAGTACCTCGTGGAGCTTGGCGAGCTGTACCTCGCCACCGACCGGCCGGAGCTGGCAGACGCCCAGTTCGCTGTCGCCTCCGCCTCCGCGTCCCTGGCCAAGGCGAACGGCGTCCTGGTCGACCTGGAGACGGCCTTCTTCGAGGCCGACCACGGCTCCCCTGCCGCAGCGCTCGACGCGGCCCGGGCCGAGTGGGACTACCGGCAGTCCGTCTTCAGCGCCGACGCGCTCGCCTGGGCGCTGCACGTGAACGGACGCGACGCCGAGGCTCTTCCGTACGCACGCCAGGCGACCCGGATCGGCACACAGGACGCCCGGATGATCTTCCACCGCGGTGCCATCGAGGCGACACTGGGCATGGACGCTCCCGCTCGCACGCACCTGCGGGCAGCGCTGGCCATCGACAACGGGGTAGCCCCGTGGCGCGAGGGGCTGACCCGCGACCTGCTCCGCAGCCTCAAGAGCAACCCGTGAGGACATGGGCCCGGAGAGCCCTCGCCACCCTGCTGGGAGCCGGCGCGCTGGTCGTCGCGGTCCCCAACGCTGCCAGCGCCCACCCGTTGGGCAACTTCACGGTCAACCGCTTCAGCGGCATCGTCGTCTCCAGCGAGGCCGTGACGGTCGAGCACGTCCTGGACATCGCCGAGATCCCCACCGCCCAGCGCAAGTCGGCGGTCGACACCTCCGGCGACGGCACGATGTCGCGCGCGGAGCTCGCGTCCTGGGCCGGACCCACCTGCAAGGACGCCGCCCAGGCGTTGCAGCTGACCGTGGCCGGCAACCGGGAGCCCTTGGCGGTTGACACGGCCAGCGCCCGGACGCTGCCCGGGCAAGCAGGCCTGCCGATCCTGCGCGTCGAGTGCGAGCTGCGCGCGGGCGTCGCTGCCCTTTCCGGGACGACATCGGTCCGGCTCGTCGACACCGGCGGGCAGGGCGAGGTCGGCTGGAAGGAGATGACCGCGCAGGGAGACGGGACCACGCTGACCCGCTCCGACGTTCCCGAGCGCTCCGCCAGCGGCCGGCTCACCTCCTATCCCGAGGACCTGCTGTCCAACCCGCTCGACGTCCTCACCGCCCGGCTGGCAGTGCTGCCGGGGGGACCGGCGCTGGACTCCGAGGCAGGCAGCGCGGTGCTGCCCAGCGGACCGCTCGGCAGGGGCGCCGACCGGCTCACGTCAGCCTTCGAACGTCTCCTCGAGCGCGCCGACGACGGACCGCTGCTCGGGCTGGTCGCGCTGCTCGGCGCCGTCCTGCTGGGGGCCGCGCACGCGGTCGCCCCCGGCCACGGCAAGACGATCATGGCGTTCTACCTCTCGGGGCGGCGGGCGGGTGCCCTGCGGGCGGCCGCGACCGTCGGGGGCACCGTCACCGCGACGCACACCGCGGGCGTACTGCTGCTCGGGGTGATCGCCAGTGCGGGCACCGCCCTCGCGCCGGCGGAGGTGTACCCGTGGCTGAGCGTGGCCAGCGGCCTGCTGGTGGTCGCCGTGGGCGTCGCCCTGCTGCGCGCGGCCCGCCGCGGCGCTCCCGGCCACACCCACGGCACCGGACCCGGCCAGCACACCCACGGACCCGTCCCGACCGCGGCGCGTGCGCGGGGCGAGCTGGTGACCAGCGTCGCCGCTGACCAGGGGAAACATGCGGGGCTGGGGAGCACCGTCGAGGTGACCGAGCCGCACCACGAACACCATGAGCACCCTTCGAGTCCGGGAGTCAGCGACCCGGCCCATCACCACGACCACGACCACGACCGCGACCACGAACACCACCACGACCAGGCCCCGCCGGAGCACACCCACGAGGTGGCCGACCTGTCACCGCGCGGCCTGGTCGCGATCGGGCTGGCTGGCGGGCTGTTGCCCAGCCCGTCGGCGGTCATCGTCTTCCTGGGTGCGCTGGGCCTGGGGCGGCCGTGGTTCGGCGTCGCCCTGGTCATCGCGTTCGGACTCGGCATGGCGACGACATTGGCCGTCGTGGGCCTGCTGGTGATGCGGCTGCGCGAGCGTGCCGAGGCCCGGTTGGCCAGCCGTCCGAAGTCACGGTTCGCGCCCATCCTCCGCGTCATCCCCCTGGTCACCGCGATCGCCGTCGTGGTGCTCGGTGCGGCCCTTGCCCTACGCGGCTTCAGCTCCACCGGGGTCATCTGAGCAGGTGCTTCCCCGGCGTACGCCCGTCTGCCGGTGCGCCTCCGACGTTGTGTCCACGGTCCTGCCTACGGTCGCGGTGTGCACCATCACCCGGCTGTCGCGGTCCAGGCGACCTTCGACGAGCTCGGCAGCCCGCTGCACGAGGTGACCTTCGTGGTGGTCGACCTCGAGACGACCGGCGGCTCCCCCGCGACCTGCGCGATTACCGAGGTCGGCGCGGTCAAGGTGCGCGCCGGCGAGCGGCTCGGTGAGTTCCAGACCCTGGTCAACCCGGGTCTGCCCATCCCGGCGTTCATCTCGGTCCTGACCGGCATCAGCAACTCGATGGTCGCGGGCGCGCCGCGGCTCGACACGGTGCTGCCCGCCTTCCTCGACTTCGCCGGTGACGCCGTGCTGGTGGCCCACAACGCGCCGTTCGACATCGGCTTCCTCAAGGCCGCGTGCACCACCACCGGTCGCGAGTGGCCGGGCAACCGGGTGCTCGACACCGCGCGGCTGGCCCGCCAGGTCGTCTCGCGTGACGAGGCGCCCAACTGCAAGCTGGCGAGTCTCGCCCGGCTCTTCCGCGCCGGCACCACTCCCGACCACCGTGCGCTCTCCGACGCACGCGCCACCGTCGACGTCCTGCACGGCATGCTCGAGCGGCTCGGCAACCTCGGCGTCCGTTCCCTCGACGAGCTGACGACGTTCTCCTCGCGGGTCTCTCCGGCCCAGCGGGCCAAACGTCACCTCGCCGAGTCCCTGCCCCGGCTCCCAGGGGTCTACCTGTTCGTGGACGAGCGTGGCGAGGTGCTCTACGTCGGCAAGTCCAAGGATCTGCGCTCGCGGGTGCGCACCTACTTCACCGCCGGGGAGACCCGGGGCCGGATGGCGGAGATGGTGGGCCTCGCGGCGACGGTGACGCCCATCGTGTGCGCGACGGCACTGGAGGCAGAGGTCCGAGAGCTGCGCCTCATCGCGGCGCACAAGCCGCGCTACAACCGCAGGTCCCGCTTCCCGGAGCGGGCTCTGTGGCTCAAGCTGACCGTCGAGGCCTACCCCCGGCTGTCCCGAGTCCGCGAGGTTCGCGATGACGGTGCGACCTACCTCGGCCCGTTCGGCTCGGCCCGGCAGGTCGAGCTCGCGACCGCCGCCGTCCACGAGGCGTTCCGGCTGCGGCAGTGCAGGACGCGCCTCTCGACACGCTCACCGTCCCCGGCGTGCGTGCTGGCCGACATGGGCCGCTGTGGCGCGCCGTGCGACGGTCGCGAGAGTGTCAAGCAGTACGCCGGGCACGCCGCCGCAGTCCGGTCGGCCATGCTCGGTGACGTCCGTGACCTGGTCGAGGCACTCACCCGCAGGGTGACCCGGCTGGCCGACGTCGAGCGCTTCGAGGAGGCCGCCGTGCATCGCGACCGGCTGGCCGCCTTCGTGCGCGCGGCGACCAGGGTCCAACGCCTGTCCGCACTGACAGGTGTCACCGAGATGGTGGCCGCGCGCCGCACCGACGACGGCAGCTGGGAGATCGTCGTCGTCCGCTCCGGCCGACTCGCCGGGACAGCAGTGGCCGCCCGCACCGAGGACCCGCGGGTGGTCGCGACCAGTCTCGCGGCATCGGCGGAGGTCGTCGCGGCGACCTACGGCCCCACTCCTGCCGCCTCCGCCGAGGAGACCGAGTGCGTGCTGCGCTGGCTTGAGCGCCCCGGAGTCCGCCTGGTGCGCCTCGACGGGACATGGGCGAGCCCCGTGCACGGAGCAGGCAGCGTGGCGCTGTGGACCGAGGCGGCCGCCGAGGCACGCACGGCACTGACCGGCGGGCTCGCCGACCGACGCGACATGCGACCGGTGCACCAGCCGGGCGCCGTCAGCCGGATCA